>Ga0335072_10012281_pt1 | contig 12231 bp, 9 predicted proteins | sample Lox_Sample_21_FD_206725 | JGI IMG/M metagenome (GOLD analysis project Ga0335072, IMG submission 206725) | Soil microbial communities from Loxahatchee National Wildlife Refuge, Florida, United States - Lox_Sample_2.1 | ecosystem: Environmental > Terrestrial > Soil > Wetlands | place: USA: Florida...
CGCTGCCAGAGAAGTCTGCCCCACCTGGTGAAGGAGAGGCCGCAGACGGTGCAGGATGGGGGGATGAGCGAAACGAAGGCCGCTTCTGGCGGAATGCAATCCGCAATCGAGCGAAGCGGCTACTACCCCGGCCTGGTCTACGACGCGGTGTCATCGGCCGTAGGCAGTGAACCCGTCGTCTCCTTCGTGGTGATTCACGACGCTCACTTCGATCCCGGCATGGAGGTGCGCCGCCACGTGACCGTCATGGCGCTGACGCCAACGCGCCTCGTCTACTCCCACACCGACGAGTATCCGGCGGATGCCGCCGATCCCGAGTCGCGGCCGCAAGCCGAGACCAGCACTGAGGCTGTCAGGCACTCGCGCATCTCGTCCGTGGCGCTGACCAGGGTCATCGCGGATCCCGCGTCCTACGCCCCGGGCGCCACAGCACCGAGCGAGGTCGTGCTGACCATTGGCTGGAACGTGCTTTCGCACATCGAGATTGAGCCGGCCCACTGTGGCGACGAGAACTGCGAGGCCGATCACGGCTACACCGGCACGATGACCGCCGATGACCTGACAGTCCGGGTCAGCGAGGCTGCCGACGGCCCGGAGGCGGTTCAGCAGGTGGTCTCCTTCGCTCAGGCGCTGACCGAGGCGACCAGTCGTCCGTGACTACGACGGGGGCGGTCAACTCACCAGAGCAGGCGGAGTCGCCGCTACTACCTGGCTACGGGCGGAGCACACTGGCCGACTTCAGCGAATCGTTGCTTGCCTCGCTTGGCGTGCCGGGAGCGGCGAACGTGCTCGGGCTCGCACCGGTGAGCCGGGCCTGCCTGCTCCTCGTCGACGGGCTCGGCTGGGACCAGTTGCGTGCCCGCTGGTCCGCGGCGAAGTTCCTGTCCGGACTGGCCGAGACTGGCTCCTGGCTCACCGCCGGGTTTCCGTCCACGACAGCCACCAGCCTCAGTTCACTCGGCACCGCACTGCCGCCGGGCCAGCACGGGCTGCTCGGTTACCAGGTCCGGGTGCCGGCGACCGGTCAGCTGCTGAACGCGCTGCGCTGGGCCAAGGGGGTAAACCCGCAGCAGTGGCAGCCGCATCCGACGATCTTCGAACGGGCAGTCGCAGCGGGAATCGGCGCGTTCCGGATCGCCAGCGGGACACTCCAGCATTCGGGCCTGTCGGTGGCCACGATGCGCGGTGCCGACTACCGGCCGGCCGAAACGGCCGGCGCGCTGGTGGACCGCGCCGCAGCCGCGCTGGCGGAGCAGCCGCGGGCGCTGGCCATGGTGTATACCGGAGACCTCGATGCCACTGGTCACGCCGCGGGATGTGACTCGGCCGCCTGGCGGTACCAGCTCCGGCACGTAGACGTGCTCGCCGAGCAGCTGGCCGGCGCGATTCCGGCGGGCACGGCGCTATATATCACTGGCGATCACGGCATGGTCGATGTGCCACCGGACTGCAAAGTCGATGCCGATGCCGTTCCGGAACTGCGGCACGGGGTCGCGCTGCTCGGCGGCGAGCCGCGCGCCCGGCACGTCTACGCGCGGCCCGGTGCCGCTGCCGATGTCCTGGCGGCATGGCAGGACACGCTCGGTGACACCGCCTGGATCGCCAGCCGCGATGAGGCCATCGAAGCGGGCTGGTTCGGGCCCGTGGACGCGCGTGTGTCGCATCGCATCGGCGATGTGATCGCGGCCGCTCGCGGCATGTCGGCGGTGGTAGCGACGGTGACGGAGCCACGCGAGTCAGCGCTAATCGGGATGCACGGTTCGCTAACGGCAGGTGACCAGCGGGTGCCGTTGCTGTCTCACGTAGCGTGATGCGAGGCAGGCTGGCTGAATGTTTATCCACAGGTGCGGAGGGGAAACGCACCGCACTTTAGCTACTTGTGCACAGTTATCCACGAGTTATCCACAGGCTAAGCGCTATCCACAGGAAGGCCAGGGTGATCGGTACACATGTCTGCTCGAACCGCCGGGACCAACGGTGAAACGGGCCTGACCGCAGCCGTGAGGAACCCGCTGATCAGCCCTGCCGAGCTAGCCGAGGCGGTCGCGGGTGATGACCCCCCGGTCCTGATTGACGTGCGCTGGCGGCTGGGCGGGCCGCCCGGCCTCGAGAGCTACCGCGCCGGTCACGTGCCGGGGGCCGGGTACGTCGATCTCGACGCGGAACTGGCAGGGCCGCCGGGTGACGGCGGCCGCCACCCGCTTCCTGAGGTTGCACAGTTCGAGGCCGCCATGCGTGCGGCAGGTGTGCGATCGGGCCGGGATGTCGTGGTCTGCGACGAGGCGGACTCGACGACGGCGGCACGCGCGTGGTGGATGCTCCAGTACTACGGGCACAGCCAGGTGCGGGTGCTGGACGGGGGCTTCCGAGCGTGGGCAGCTGCCGGGTTGCCGGTCAGTACCATCGATCCGGACATCAAGCCGGGCGACTTCATCGCGCATCCGGGCCGGATGCCGGTACTGGACGCGGCGAGTGCGGCAAGCCTGGCGAAGTCCGGGATACTGCTCGATGCCAGGGCTCCGGCTCGCTACCGCGGGCAGACCGAGCCGGTCGACCGGGTGGCTGGGCACATCCCTGGCGCGATCAGCGCGCCGACCGCGGAGAATGTCGTGGCAGACGGGCGGTTCCGTCCGGTAGCCGACATTCGCGCACGGTTTGCCAATCTGGGCATTAAAGCTGCCGCCGACGGTGCTGAAGACCACGGTGCTGAAGACCACGGTGCTGAAGACCACGGTGCAGCAACCTCGGGTACCGCAGTGGGCGTGTACTGCGGGTCAGGCGTGACAGCGGCGCACGAAGTGCTAGCGCTGACCCTGGCAGGCATCCCGGCCGCACTCTATGTTGGCTCATGGTCAGACTGGATCACTGACCCGAGCCGGCCCGTTGCCACTGGCCCTCAGCCTGACTCAGGGTATGCAGCCGGGCAACGCAAATAGCACCTCCGGCGTTCGCGCCGAGGTGCGTACCTACGCCTCCGCGAGCGCCTCGCCGAAGTCGTGCAGGCACTGGTGATGGTGCTGCTCGGCGAGCAGGTGCCCGATGCCCAGCGCCATCACTACGGGCCAGTCAATGAGGCCGAACAAGCCAAGCGCGGCGAGGCCGCCGTAGTAGGCAAGCCGCCGAGGCTCAGGCAGCCGCACGGTCCCCATGCCCTCGGGCAACGTCACGGAAACGCTGTGCTTATCCAGGGTCGAGGCCCAAGCCCGGTCTACCCGCTGCTCTACCTGCTGCCTGGTCGTGCCGCTAGGAGATGAGTGGCTCGTAGTCCGAGATCTCTGAGATGGCACAGCTCCGGTGCCGCCGCGGGCCGTCATCTCATCACTTCTTCCTGGCCAGCGCGTACCCAATGCCGACGGCAGCGATAACAGGCCATTCGAGGGCTCCGACAGCTCCGGCGACGCCCAGGCCGATGAGAAATCCGACGCTCCCGTACGTCAGGTGGCCGACAACTGGCAGGTCAATGCCGCCGGCCTCGTGTTCACGCTCGTCGTGGGGACGCTGGCCGTTGTGTGGCGCGCGCTGAGCCGCCGGCCTTCGCCGGGTGTCAGACTGCGTCTTCGCGTCCATCAAGGCATGCTGCCCTGACTGGCGGGGGCGCACACCCATCTCGTCCAGGTGATTGGCCCGGCGGCCGAGGCTCACCCGTTCCGCGTGATGTCAGCCCGCCTGGCGAGCGCGCAAGATATGGCGATGCCGCTGATGCCTGACATGGTTGGCGCCGCCATAAGGCCGGTAGGGCGTTTCCTGGCCCCTCGGCAGCCGTGCCGGGTGGCATGGCGGGGCGAAAACCGGGTGCACATCAGGGTGTGCGGCGTCAGCGCCGAATCCGGGGCCGCCCTCAGCCGGGCAGTCGAAACCGAGCTCGAGCGTCATGCTTCGGTTCGGTGGGCCGCCGTTAACGCTCAGCTCGGCGTAGTCGTCGTCAGCTGCGATGACGGCGCGCCGGTGGCCGATTTCGTCGGCATCGTCGACCGCCTGGAACGCGAGCATCCCGCCGAGCCCGCCCGGCCAGCTGGCACACAGCCGGCTGGTACGCCGTTTGACCGGGTCCCGGCCACCGTAGCCGCGCTGGCTGCCAGCGCGACCGGACTGGCGGTTGCCGGCGCCAGCCTTGCCTTGCGCACGGTGCGGCTCCCGGCTGAACTTGGCTCGCTTGTTCAGTTCGTCGACACACAGCCCCGGTTGCGCGCGGCTGTCGAATCCGCTGTCGGTGCCGACAGGGGAGACTTGCTGCTCGCGGCCAGTAACACCGTCGCGCAGACTGCGGCGCAGGGACTCGGCGGGCTCGCGCTCGATCTCGGTCAGCGAGTGACGCAAGTTGCCGAAGCCGTGCTGGAGCGTGACAGCTGGGCCAGGTCCGAGCCGCTGCTTTGCGGCCAGCGGCGCAACGCCGCAGCGCAGCCGCTTACTCCGGAGCGGCCGCAGCCACTGCCACCGGGTCCGGTCGAACGTTATAGCGAGCGGCTTGGCGTCGGCGCTGTTGGCGCCTTCGGCGGCGTCCTGGCGCTATCGGGAAGCCCGCGGCGCGCGGCCGGCATCGCGCTTGCGACGCTGCCGAAGGCGGCACGGTTCAGCCAGGAGGGCTTCGCGTCAGCGCTCGGCTGCCTGCTTGCTCGTCGTGGCGTCGTGGTCACCGATCCGCGTGCGCTGCGCCTGCTGGACCGCATTGACACCGTCGTGGTCGACGCCGACGTGCTGACGACCGGAGCCCTGAGTATCGGAGACGTAGTTCCGCTGGGTGGCGGTGATGTCAACCAGCTCACTGGCCTCACGCACTCACTCTTCGCTGCCGAGCGGGTCACCGAGACAGTCACCGACGGGCCGCTGCGGCTCGGGCCGCTCGATGATCTCGGGCTGAAAGGCAGAAGCGGTACGCGAATAGCGACCCGGCTGAGCGCCCGCGGAGCCGTGCTGGTGCTGGGCTTGGCGCAGGACAAACGCCTCCTTGCCGTCATCGGCGTCGTTCGGGAACGGGCCAGAGCGGCAGACGCGATGCTTGCCGCCGCTAGCCGCCCGGGTGCGGCCTTCGTCCTGGCCGGGCCCGCCGAATCAGCGGACGCGCAGAGCGTGATGCACCGCGCTGCTCGGGTCGTGCCCGGCGGCCGGCGGCTGGTTGCGTCGGTCCGAGCGCTGCAAGCCGATGGCGCGGTCGTCCTGCTGGTTTCCCGGCAGCGCCGCGCACTTGCGTCGGCCGACGTTGGCGTGGGGCTCACCGCGGTCGACGGCAGGCCGGCCTGGGGGGCGCACATCCTCGCGGGAACCGACCTGGCTGCGGCCGCGTTGCTCGCCGACGCCGCGCATGCCGCCCGCTCGGCGTCACGCCGCGGCGTCGCTCTCTCAGAGGCCGGCACCGCGTTCGGCGGCGCGCTTGCATTCGGCGGGCCTGACCGGGGCTCAGCTGCGCGCAGCCTGCTGGCAGTCAACGCAGCGGGTGCGATTGCCCTGGCCGGCAGTATCTGGCCAGTCGTTGAGCTAGCGCGCCGGCCCGCGGCCGGGCCGGAGCCGGCGCCGCCCTGGCACGCAATGCCCGCCGGTCTCGTGCTCGAGCGTCTGGGCAGCAGGCCCGGCGGCCTGGACCGCGAGGAATCGGAGGCCCGCTGGCAACCGGACAGCCGGCTGCTGCGGCTGCCCTCCCTGCCCCGTGCGTTCATCGAGGAACTAGCGAACCCGCTGACGCCGATACTCGGTGGTGGCGCTGCGCTGTCCGCTTCGATAGGCGCGGTCGCCGACGCGGTTATCGTCTCGGCGGTAACCGGCCTGTCCGCTCTCATCGGCGGCATCCAGCGGGTGTACACCGACAAGTCGATGACGCGGTTGCTGAAAGCATCGGCGGTGACCGCGCATGTGCGGCGCGATGGCCGCGACCAGGCCGTCCCGGCCACGGCCCTCGTCGCAGGCGATGTCGTCCTGCTCGGCGCCGGTGAGGTGGTGCCGGCGGACTGCCGGCTCGTGGAAGCCACTGCGCTACAGGTCGACGAGTCATCAGTGACCGGCGAATCGGTCCCGGTGGACAAGGTGACTGGCCCGGTGGTCGCTGACTCGATAGCTGACCGGCGGTCGATGCTGTACGAAGGCACAACGGTGGCTGCCGGGCGGGCCAGCGCGGTGGTCGTCGCGACCGGCAGCGCAACGCAGATGGGGCGGAGTATGGCCGCCATCGCGCAGACCGCCCCGGTCACCGGCGTAGAGGCAAGGCTCAGCCGGATCACCGGGATTACCTTGCCGCTGGCGGCTGGCTCAGCCGGTGCCCTGGTGCTGGCCGGCATGCTGCGCGGCCGTGCCGCGACAGACAGCGTCGGGGCTGCCGTCGCACTCGCGGTCGCGTCTGTCCCTGAGGGTCTGCCGTTCCTCGTCACTGCAGCGCAGCTCGCGGCCGCGCGTCGTCTTGCCACCCGCGGCGCGCTGGTGCGCAACCCGCGCACTGTTGAGGCGCTCGGCCGGGTCAACGTGCTCTGCTTCGACAAGACCGGCACGCTGACTCAGGGGCGGATGGCTGTCGCCGCGGTCTCGGACGGGGCCGCGACCCGCGACGCTAGCGGCTTCGGAGCCGCTCAGCGCCAAGTCCTGGCGGCGGCGCTCCGCGCGACGCCGCCAGCACGTCGCGGCAGCAGCGCTGTGCACCCGACTGATCAGGCCGTAGCCGACGGCGCCGCGGCCCAGCAGCTGACTAGGTCGGCCGACTGCCCGGGCTGGCAGCGGATCGACTCGCTGCCCTTCGAGCCGAGCCGGGCCTACCACGCCACTCTCGGCAGCACGCGGCAGGGAAAGCTGCTGTCCGTCAAAGGTGCACCGGAGGTAGTCCTTTCGCTCTGCACCAGATGGCGGGGCCGGGCTATCGGCCCGCGCGACCGGAAGCAGCTCACCGGCGAACTGCATCGCCTGGCCGGCAAGGGCTACCGCGTCCTGGCCGTGGCGGAGAATCACGTCAGCCCCGGCTACGAGCTCGACGGAATTGGCGAGCTGGGCTTCGCAGGCTTCGTGGCATTCGGCGACCCGGTCCGCGCCACCGCCGGCGTGTCGGTCCGCGAGATGCGCGACGCGGGCGTTCACGTCGTCATGATCACCGGCGATCATCCGGCCACTGCCAAGGCGATCGCGGCAGAACTTGACGTACTGGACGGAGGGACCATCGTCACCGGTCCCGACCTCGACCGGCTCGACGACCAGGAACTGTGCCGGGTGCTGGCCGACGCGACGGTGATTGCGCGCTGTACGCCCGAGCAGAAAGTCCGCGTGGTGCGAGCCTTCCAGGCGGGCGGCGGCGTGGTCGCCATGACGGGCGACGGTGCCAACGACGCGGCAGCGATCAGGCTTGCCGACATCGGCATCGCGCTCGGCCGCCGGGCAACGCCGGCCGCCAGGGCGGCCGCTGACCTGGTCGTGGGCGATGACCGACTCGAGTCGATCATCGCCGCCGTGGTCGAGGGCCGGGCGATGTGGCGCTCAGTCAAGCAAGCTATCGGCATCCTGGTCGGCGGAAACATTGGCGAGATCGGGTTCACTTTGCTCGGCACCCTGCTGTCCGGGTCATCGCCACTGTCGGCGCGGCAGCTTCTGCTGGTGAACTTGCTCACCGACTTGGTACCTGCTCTGACCGTTGCCCTGCGCAGGCCGCCGGCGGAGGCCACTGGACGGCTCCTGGCCGAAGGACCCGACATTTCGCTCGGGTCCGCGCTGACCGAGGAGATCGCGGTCCGTGCCGTGGCGACCGCCCTCGCCGCCAGCGGGGCGTGGACCGCAGGCCGTATGACGGGGACCGCTGCCCGTGCCAGGACTATCGGCCTGGCAGCCCTCATCGGGACCGAGATAGGCCAGACCTTGCTAGTGGGCGGGCGCAGCCCGGCTGTGGCCGCCGGAAGCGTGGTTAGCCTCGGCATTCTCGTCGGGGTCGTGCAGACACCAGGGGTAAGCCAGTTCTTCGGCTGTGTCCCCATCGGCCCGGTCGGCTGGGCGATCGCCGGTGCCAGCTCGCTGACGGGCACTGCGGGCTCACGCCTGCTGCCGCCAATCGGCCGGTCGCTCGCTCCGGCCGTTAAGGCGCTGTCGCCTGCCACAGAGCAGGCCAGAAAGCTAGCCGCCGAGATCCGCGCCGAACTAGCCCAGCTAACTCACCAGGTGCGGGACATGCCGGAGTCCGTCCGGCCCGGCTCGCCGCGTCCGCGGTCGTCCTACGGCGTGGCGGCGGGCTAGCCGCCGCCCGGCCCGGCTGGAGCGGCGCCCGGTGCCCGGCTGCGCTCCGCGCGACGGCGCGGCCGCTCCGGCTAAGGTTCCCTCATGGCGCCCCAGGAGATTCCCGCGCTCGTCCTCGCGTCCGGATCCCGGGGCCGGCTGCGCCTGCTCCGGGATGCTGGTTTCGATCCCGAGGTCATGGTGAGCGGCATAGCCGAGACCAACGACGATGGCTTGCCTACGGCAGATCTGGTAACAGCGCTAGCAGAGCGCAAAGCTGCAGCGGTAGCCGCCATCCGTCCCGACTCCCTAGTGCTCGGCTGCGATTCGCTGCTCGACCTCGGCGGCGACTCGCTCGGCAAGCCCGCGACACCGCAGGAGGCAATCGCTGCCTGGAAGCGGCTGTCCGGATCGGAGGGCACGCTGTACACCGGGCACTGCCTGATCCACGGCGTCAACGCAGACCGGGCGATCGGCGTCGCGGCCACGACGATCAGGTTCGGCAACCCGACAGATGCCGAGATCGCGGCGTACGCAGCCACCGGCGAGCCGCTATCACTTGCCGGGGCGTTCAGCATCGACGGCCGGGCGGCGCCGTTCGTCGACGGCATCGACGGCGATCCGGGCAACGTCATCGGCGTGTCGCTGCCGCTAGTGCGACGGCTGCTCGCCCAGGTGGGCGTGTCCATCACGGACCTGTGGCGCTAGGCGTCGGGGAGTCCGCGTTCCTCGAGGTCGAGCTCGAGCTGCAGCTGGCGGAGGCTTTCGTGCGGCAGGCGCCCGCTATCCCGCCAGCGCAGCAGTTCCTCGCGCTGCGCGTCGATCACGGCCTGCTGCGCCTGGATGGCTGCCAGGAATTCTGGTGTCGGGCTAACCCCGCCTTCGGACTCCGCGAGCATGCTGATCCGGGCGCTGGCCCTGTCGACGCGCCTCGCGATCGCCGCCCGGAGACGGTCGGCCAGCTCCGCGGAGATTTCATGGTCGGCCTGCATGTCGTTCACGGCAATGCGTGCGGCCGCCAGTGCCGCCAGGCGGGCCTCATGCCGGACCTGCGCTTCGTCTGCAGCATCCGCGCGCAGGCCTAGTCGGCGCAGCAGCGGCCCGAACGTCAGTCCCTGTCCCACCAGCGTCACAAGCACCACCACGTAGGCGCACAGCAGCAATAGGTCGCGATCGGGGAACGGCCGGTGGCTGTTCACAGTGAACGGCACCGAGAAGATCGCCGCGAGAGTAATCACGCCCCTGGTTCCGGCCCAGGTCACCGCGACAACCTCGCGGCCGGTCAGGGTCGGGTTACGGTAGCCGAGCCGCCAGCCGAGCCAGCCGGGGATCGTCTGGGTCGCCAGCAGCCAGAGGGGTCTCACTGCCAGCACCGCTAGCAGGGTGAGGCCAATGGCTGCCGCAGTGGTCCCTGCTGGCTCGTCCCTGAGGCCCCGCAGCACTGCGGGTAGCTGCTGGCCGATCAGCAGGAACACCAGGCCTTCTAGGAGAAAGTCGATAAATCGCCAGACGGCGTCGGTTTGCAGCCGGCTGGCCCCGGACTCGGCACGGGGCGAATCGTGACTCGCCATCAGGCCCGCGATGACGACCGCGAGCACACCGGAAACGTGCGCTGCCTCGCCGGCCACGTAGGCGGCGAACGGTGTCGCCAGCGACACCGCGTTGGCCAGCAGCGGATCCCGCAGCGCCCGCCTCGCGAGCCTGAGCAGGTAGCCGATGGCGGCGCCGATGAGCAGCCCGCCCCCGGCGACGAGCGCGAACATGCCTGCCGCCAGCGCCAGCGAGAATCCACCGCCGAGGGTGGCAGCGACCGCGACCTGCCAGGTTGTCAGCGCTGTCGCGTCGTTCAGCAGTCCCTCGCCGCCGATCAGCGTCAGCAGCCTGGACGGCAGGCCCGCGCGCGCGCCTACCGACAGCGCAGCGACCGGATCAGTTGGCGCCACCGCCGAGCCGAGCACGACCCCTACGGCGAGCGTGATCCGCGGCACGACGAGCGACACCAGCGCGCCTACCGCGAACGCGGTCAGCAGCACGAGCACGACCGACAGGCTAGCGATGGGCCGCCAGTCGGCTCTGATCGCGAGCAGGCTGGAGCGCAGCGCGGCGCTGTAAAGCAGTGGCGGGATCGCCAGCAGCAGGATCAGGTGCGGATTCAGGCGCAGGTTGGGCCCTGGCAGCACCGCGTAGATCAGGCCGCAGAGCGTCAGCACGACCGTGTACGGCACGTGCAGCCGGTCGGCGATCATCCGCGCTAGCACGATGACGAGGATCATCGCGAGCACGAAGATTACATGGCCCAGCATCTGAGTCATTCTGACCGAGCGCAGCCCGCCCTAACGGCAGCGGTCGTATTGGCGCCGTCGCAAGAACGGCAGCACCAATACGACTGGTGTCGTTCCCTCACCCGGTTGGCTACTCGGAGCGGACGTCCGTGTCGTCGTCATCCACGACGTGCATTGCCGCCTCTTCCGCGGTTGCCGCCCCGCCGTCGATGCCGGTGTCGTGAGCGACGAGATCGGGCTCGGCGGGCGGGTGAACGCCCTCGTCCTCGGCCACTAGCCGGCCGGCCCTGGGATCGGGACCGTCGTCGAGCAGCAGGCCATCGAGATCTTCCTCGGCGAGATTCTCGCCGGCGGACCGGCGGACCAGCCGGCTGAGCTGCTCGTCGTCAAGGTCGTCGCCATCGAGGTCGGCGTCGACATCCGGCTCTTCCTGGTCGAGCCACTGGTCCAGTGACTCACCTCGCTCCTGCTCAGACTCGGTGGTGCCGTAGCGGATCCCGGCGGTCCACCGTTCCGGCGGCGCAACCCCGCGGTCGAGCGGATCGCTGCCGGGTGGCGCGTCGAGCGTGTCGGAGGCATCAAGCACCTCGTAGTCTTCAAGATCGGCAGATTCGTGCCTGGTCTCGTCGGGCATGCCGAGCCTCCTTTCCTCGTGCGAGGACGGCCGCCGTGGCCGCCCTTGGTCCGCCCGGGCCGGGCGGGCAGGCCGACACCGGGCTGTCACCCCCGTTGTGTCCAGCTTGCCCGCTCGCCGCTGGCTGACTCGCGCAGGGCCGGCCCGGCACGCGCAGCCTGAACGTGCGGCGCACGGTGCGCAATGGCCACGATGCCAGTCACCATCAGGATGAGCGCGATGACTTCGCCGACGATTCCCAGCGGGGTGTTGTTGAGCTTCTCGTTCAGCCAGACGCTGGCAAGCGCGATCGAGATGATGGGATCGCACGCGGTGATGATGGACAGGACCGGGGCTATCACCGTGCCCTTGCTGCTCTGGAAGGCGTCCTGATTGAGAATGAAACCGACCGGGGCCACTATCGCCAGCGCGTAGATAGGCCAGTCGGTCAGGAATCCGGGAAACCCGCGCCCGACCACCATCTTCACCAGGAACGCCGACACCCCGTAGCAGATGCCGGTGGCCAGTGCCAGCGCAAGCGGCCGGAGCGTCTCGCTCCGCCTGGCCAGGGCAAGGCACCCGCCGACGCCGCCCGCCAGGCCCGCCGCCAGCGGCAGGATCACGAAAAAGCCGACATTCGTTTTACCGTCGGTAGGCCTCGCTATGGCGAGGAATCCGCCGATTCCGGCCGCGCAGGCCACGACGCCGAGCATCATCTGCGCATCGAACGTCCGGCGCAGGCTGGCGTTGATGAGCACCGCAAATATCAGGTCGAAAACCAGGATCGGCTGCACCAGCGCGAGCGGGCCGAATCCGAGCGCGGCGACCTGAAGCGTGAATCCCGCCAGCGTGCCGCCGATCGCTGCCACCCAGAGCGGCTGCCGCACCAGGTCCAGCAGGATGCGCGGCGACAGCGCCCGCCGGGCCTCGACACGCTTGGTGCCGCGCTGCTCAGCGACCGATGAGATACCGAACACCAGGGCCGCGCCGAGCGCTGTCATGACCGCGATCGCCATCACCATCCTGACATCCCCGGCGATGACGTCAGCTACGCCGATCTCTGGCCAGGTCGCTGCGGCCGGTGCGCCAAAGCCAGGTCAGCGCGCCGGTCATCACTGCCAGGCTGGCCGGCTGCCAGCCTGCGCCCAGGACCGCCAGAGCGCCCGT
>Ga0335072_10012283_pt1 | contig 12229 bp, 9 predicted proteins | sample Lox_Sample_21_FD_206725 | JGI IMG/M metagenome (GOLD analysis project Ga0335072, IMG submission 206725) | Soil microbial communities from Loxahatchee National Wildlife Refuge, Florida, United States - Lox_Sample_2.1 | ecosystem: Environmental > Terrestrial > Soil > Wetlands | place: USA: Florida...
CGAACTGCGCAAAAACGCATTGTACAAATCGTCGCGCACATCGGTGATCATTCCATAGCCGGCGTAGTTCACCAGGTAAGTGCCCATGTAATCGCAGATTCCCTTCAGTACAGTGGCAGCCACCAAAGCGAAGGCAACCGCGGTCCAGGGGTTTTGGAAATGCGATGGAATCACATGGTGGAGAGAGAAATATCGATCGGTGCCGGGAAGTTTGAAAAGGTCGAGATTCTGGCCCTGCGAAGCAGGGTTGAGCACACTGTCGAAGATAGGACCGATCAGCAGAACCCGAAATGCATCCAGCAGCCCTACCCAAGCCATTAAGAAAACCGACGCCAGAAACGGCACTGAATACGGCAGCACATAGCCGAGCAGGCGGGCGAGCTGCCGGGGCTTCGTCCGCACGTTTCCCCTGCCCGACGCCACTACCGTTGTCGCCATGCGTTTAATACTCAATTTTACAGGGAGACAGCAAATTTCCGCGTCTTGGCCCGCGTGCTAACGCCATCCCTCACTCAGGACTGTCTCGATGCACGACCTTTACCTTGTATCCCGCCTTCTTCAACCGTTCTCCAACATCTTCGGCGATCATCACCGATCGGTGCTGCCCTCCGGTGCATCCGAAGCTAATCGTCAAGTAGCTCTTCCCCTCACGCACATAGTGCGGCAACAGATAAACCAGGAGGTCAGAGATTCGATTGATGAATTCTTTGGTCTGAGGAAATGACCGGATGTATTTCGCGACCCTCGGATCGCGTCCAGTCAGCGGCCGGAATTCAGGCACAAAATGTGGGTTGGGCAGGAACCGCACATCAAAAACCAGGTCAGCATCATCGGGAACGCCGTGTTTGAACCCGAAACTTACACAAGAAACCAGAATCGAGTGTTCCTTGCCGGAAGAATGTGTGAATCGGTCGGTAAGGTGAGCTCTCAGCTCATGGACATTGAATTTCGAGGTGTCAATGACGAGATCCGCAATCGCACGTATAGCGCGCAAATGACGCCGCTCCGCTCGCAGAGAAGACCGAACCGTTGTACCCGTGCCCAGAGGATGCGGGCGCCGCGTTTCGCTGAACCGGCGCAGCAGCACCGGATCGCTTGCCTCAAGATAAATGACGCGCGTCGGAATCATATGCCGGACCGACTTCAGAATCGCCGGCAACTTCTCGAGTTGCGCGCCTTCGCGTACATCTACAACCAGGGCGGTACGCGGAATCTCCCCCGATTGCATGGCTAGTTCGGCGAATCGCGGAATCAGTTCAACCGGAAGATTATCGACGCAGTAATAGCCCAAGTCCTCAAACGCCTTCAGCGCCGAGGCCTTCCCTGAGCCGCTCATGCCCGTGATGATGACTAACTCCGAGCCTTCGCGATCCCCTACGTGCGGGTGCCCCTTGCGACTCGCCATCCGCCGGCCACCATGCACTATGCCACGAGACACCATGGCGCAAATCTTAGCACTTCGCCAGAAATGCAAAGTCAACGCTTATGGTTCATCCCGATTTCGCCGATAGCGCAAAGTGGGAGCCGAGGTTGGCCGGCAACGTTGTATCTGCCTCAGGCCACTTACTCGAAGGCCACTAAGTGATCGCGGGGAGCATCTTAAGCCAGCGGAGGGGCGTGCGGTGAGCAGGAAATGAGATGCGGCGTCCATGGAATCTTCGGCCGCTTCCATGACTTGAATCAAAACCACGGGGAAAAAGGTGGTGTGGAGGGACCTAAATGGCCACTGAAACATCGCAGCAGGTAATGGCGCTACTGAAAGAACTCTCGATTCTCAAGGAAATCGATACTAAATTGGAGGTAGATTCGGCCGAATCCCACCCGGAAGAGCATCAGCTTCGTCAGCAGAGGAAGCAGGAAATCCTACAACAAATCAAGACTCTCGCCGAGCAAAAGAAAAACGCCGATGAGATCTCTTCTTAATGCCTGAAAGCAAGCCTCTACCCTGTCGGGTGGATCTTCGGCGTTGTCGGTGGCCTACACCGTTCTTGCCACGGGAACCGACTTCCCCCACACCTCGCGAGCGGTTTCGGCCACCAGTCGCAGCTTCGCTTCCTGGTCGGCCATCGTCACCAGATTTCCTTCGATCGTCGACGCAAACCCGCATTGCGGACTCAACGCCAATCGCTCCAGCGGAATAAATGCCGACGCGGCTTCGATTCTTTGTTTCAATTCGTCCTTACCTTCCAGTTGCGCTTTCTTGGAACTTACCAGGCCCAGCACTACGCCTCGGTCTTCCGGCATCTGGCGCAGCGGTTCGAAACCGCCCGATCGCTCATCGTCATACTCGAGCAAGAATCGCTGAAATTTTGTATTGCGAAACACCCGCGTGATAGGCCCGTAATCGCCCGAAGCATAAAACCGGCTCTGGTTGTTCCCCCGGCAAAGGTGCAGTCCGAAGATGATGTCCGGGTGATCTCCAATGACAGCATTGTCCAACTCGATCGAAAGGTCGAGCAGCCGGTCCGGATCGTTTCCGCGCTGCCGATAGCCTTCGCGCAAGTCTGGATCAAGCAGCGCCGTATATTGCGGGGAATCGATCTGAATATACGTGCAGCCCAGCCGAATCAATTCCTCAACTTCGTCACGCAGGATGTCAACAATGTCTGCCAGATATGCATCGACGGTGGCGTAAGCTGCCGCCGATTTCTTGTTGTCAAAATATGCCGCCGCCTGCTGCGCACTGATGATTGTCGTTTTTGATGGATGCTTCGTTCTTGCCCGCAAATAAGTGAACTCTTCAGCGCACAGTGGACGCTTGCGCCTGAGCTTGCCCACAACCACCGGTCGCGGCAAAACCATCGCTTCGCCTTTGTCGTTCTTAAAGGGAATCGCCCAGCCGCCGTATTTATCGAAGCCTTCGACCGCGTCGACGAGGTGTCCGAAGAAAGCGTAACGTCTCACTTCCCCGTCGGTAATCACTTCCATGCCGGCGCGAATTTGCGTTTCCACGCATTCATCCACAGCTCGGTCTTCAATCGCTTTGAAGGAAGCATCGTCGAGTTTATGATCCGCATACAGATCGCGCGCTTCTTTCAAATAGGCTGGACGCAATAGACTTCCGACAGTATCACTGCGATGCACAAGCACCCCCAATTGTTACTGAGCGACGTAATCATCTGATATTCCCCGCGCCCAAAAGATTCAATCGAGCGCCACCCCCACGAAGCTGGCGCGAGTGGCCATCACTTTAATTGATCCCTGAGCATTCCCACAACCCCAAACCGCCCGCCGGTCAGCCGTTTTGGGCTAACACCCTACGGTTTCCTCTCGCCATCCGCCTTCACCGCGCCCTTACTCTCATTCAGCGTTTGGTTCGCGCGAAAGATCACATAACTTCGAATCGCCGCCGCATCCTGCTGCGACACCTCACTCCCAAACCCCACCATGCCTTCAGACTTCAGCAATCCATCGCGCACAATCGCGAACCATCGATCATTCTTAAGATACGCGGAGTAGCGCAGATCCGGCAGCAGCCCTCCGCTCACGGCCACATCGCCGTGGCACTCGGAACAGAAGCGCTGAAAGACTTCTTCGCCCCGATGAATCTCCGCTGCGCTCGCCGTTGATGGCGGCGGATTCAACTCCGGCGTTTCCATCGGCGCTAACGGCGGCAGCTTCGCCGTGCCTCCGATCTTGAACGCGAGCATCCGGCTCACATTCCGCACGTGACCCGATTTGAACGAAACCTCGCCCGCAACCAGCGGAAACACTCCGCCCCAACCCGCCAGCACCGCGACATACTGCTGGCCATTCACGGTATAACTCACAGGCCCTGCCATTACACCCGTCTGCGCATCAAACGACCATAACTTCTCGCCCGTGTCTGCCCGATAAGCCTCGAATGTTCTCGCCGCTGTACCCTGAAACACCAGATTCCCTGCGGTAGCCAGTGTGCCGCCGTTCCATGGGCCCTGGCGTTGCACGGCCCAAGCCAGTTTCTGCTCAACCGGATTCCACGCCACCAGCCTCCCTTTCACGCTATCGAGAATCGCCTTCTTGATTTTCGGGTCCTGTGGCAATTCTGCCGCGATCATATCGATTCCGTAATTCGGCGCCTCGGTTTTCAACTCAAAATTCTCCGGCGCTTTGAAGTTAAACCCAACGTCGTTCACCGGGATGTAAACCAGCCCGGTCAGCGGACTGTACGACATCGGCTGCCAGCTATGGGCGCCAACCGGGCCGGGAACAATCGGTGGCGAATTGCCTCGCGGATAGCGCGCCGTCGCGCTTTCGATCGGCCGCTCAGTATTCATGTCGACTCCCGTCGCCCATGTGATGGAGATGAACGGCTTCGCCGATATCAAAGTGCCGGTTTCGCGATCGATGACATAGAAAAATCCATCCTTCGGCGCATGCAGAATAACCTTCCTGTTTTTTCCCTCCATGGGCAGGTCCGCCAGCATGATCTGCTCGTCGGAATCGTAGTCCCAATCATCCGAAGGAACTTCCTGGTAATGCCAAACATATTCTCCCGTGTCCGGCTTGAGAGCCACAATGGAGCAGGTGAAAAGGTCATCGCCATTGCCGCGATATTGTTCGTTCCACGGACCGCCATTGCCCACGCCAATGTACACAAGGTCCAGCTCGGGATCGTACACAATCGTGTCCCAAACCGTGCCTCCTCCGCCGTTCTTCCACCACTCACCGCTCCACGTCTTGGCAGCCCGTTCCAGCGCCGGCTGCTCGAATGGCTTGCTCGGATCTCCTGGCACCGTGTAGAACCGCCACGCCAACTTTCCAGTCTCCGCGTCATAAGCCGATACATATCCGCGCACGCCGAATTCGCCGCCGCCATTTCCAATCAGCACCCTTCCCTTCGCAATTCGTGGCGCGCCCGTGATGGTGTATCGCCACTTCGGATCAATCGTCAGCTCCTCCCACACAACTTTCCCGGTAGCCGCCCGTAGCGCGATCAAGCGTCCATCGAGCGTCGCGACGTAAACCTTCCTGTGCCAAATCGCCACTCCCCGGTTCACCACATCGCAGCAGGCGTTCACTCCCCATGATTTTGGCACCTTGGGATCGTATGACCATAAGAGCGCGCCTGTGGCCGCATTCACCGCGAACACCTTGCTCCACGCGCTTGTAAAGTACATCACTCCATCGACCACCAGAGGCGTTGCCTCCTGCCCGCGCCTGGTATCGAGATCGAAGTACCAGGCCAGACCGAGCTTGGCGACGTTGTGATCGCTGATTTCCTTCAGTGGACTGAATCTCTGTTCGCTGTAGGTGCGTCCATACGTCAACCAGTTGCCCGGCGCATCATTGGCGTGGACAATCTGAGCGTCGCTTACATTTGCCGGAGAGACTTGCGTTGTCGCCTGCGGTCCCTGTGATTGCGCGCCTGGCCACAAAATCAGAACAGCTGCAACGCTCATTCCCAAGCCCCGCATTCCTCTCCTTTTGCCGCGCTCAGCCCGCGAACTTGCGGAAAAGCGGCTTGATTGCCGGAAGTCTACCACTCGAAATGAACCCTGCGAATAGGCACCCCGGCGATACCGCTACCGGATTGGGACAGGGCACGGCTTTAGCCGTGGCAATTAGGCTTTCCAGGAAACCAGGACTTTAGCCCCTGTGCGCGAGAGGCGTCATACCTTCAACTTTGTGTAATCAATTTCCCGATCTCTTCACTTCCACAATCAGCATGCTGATTTCCCGCGGCCCCAGATTCTCAACCGTGTGCGGAGGCAGTGGCGGCATCCATTGCGCGCAGGGGACGCGCGGCAATTCGCCAGCCTTACGGCTATCGAACAGAACCTCGCCGTGCTCATCCCGGCGAATAAAATGGCTACAGCTTTGTAGGTACGCAACTCCGCTCCATCGATGTGTGTGGAGCGGAACAATATCTCCTGCCGGAATCGTGGTCAGCAGCACGCGCACACGATCGTCCTCCAGCAAAAGCGTATGGTGCTGCGGAGCGGCCACCAGCGCATCCAGCGAATCCGGCCAGGGCCAGCTTTCAGAAATTGTCGAAATCTCAGTGTCGCTCACGGCTCGCTCCTCCAAACCCAAGCCCATAATCCTTATTCAAATTGCGCTTTCGTGGTCGCAAACGCTCGCGACACCATCTCTTCCAGCGGTTGTTTTCGCAGCTCCGCCGACAGCACTTCGATTCCCCACGGGCCTTGATATCCAACCTTCTCTAAGCACCGCACAAATCCCTTCACATCAAATTCACCCTCTCCGCACAGGCGACGATGATTGATCGTATCTTCGTGAAGGCTCCACGGAGCCTGGAAAGTTCCGTCATTCAGTTCCACGCTGATCACAAATTTACGTGGCACGCGTGCGATTTCATCGTACGGAATGCCCAACTTCGCCATGTGCCACATATCGAAGGCAATTCCGCCATTCGGCTGCCCGGCGCCCCGCACCATCTCCAACGACTCGCCGAGCGTTCGGATCATCGCAAACGGCATCAGCTCAAAACCAATTTTTGTTCCATGCTCAGCCGCCTCTTTGCAAAGCGCCGCGAACGATTCCACCAACTTATCCATCGGACACTTCTCTTGAAAGAAATCTCCCACCTTCACGTGGTACGCGCGAAGAACCTCCGCTGCTTCAAACAACATCCTCTTGCGCACATCGGACTGCTTCTTGCGCTCCCCTTCAAGAAACCAGTCCAGCAGAAATTCCAGCTCCACATATCGAATGCCGTTATCATCGAGAATCTGCCGCATTTCGCGCAGCGAATGTTTTTTCTGCACGTGCTCGAGATCGGCATGCCAGATGCCAAATCCTCGAAATCCCGACCGCGCCGCCGCTTCCACGCGATCCTTAAAATCGTACGGACTATACTCATGGTCCGTATGAGGGTCTGCGCCGGAGATCGTCCAATAGGAAGCCAGCAGATCGATATCAGTTTCCATTGTGCTCCCACGCCGAGTAAGAACCCGAAGCTAACCCAAGCCTTCTATCCCGTCAACCTGCATTCATGTGATAGCACTCGATCCGGGAAAACGAACCTCCATTTCACGCTTCTTGACGCTGCTCTCGCGTTTGTGTAACGCTACGCCCCATCCGTGATTCGCGTCTCGCATCTCTCGATTCGCCGGAAAGGACCAGCACCGCTATGCGGCTAGTGGACAGCCTGAGCACCACGGCGAGAATGGCCGCGCTTTTTTCCGACGAATCGATCCTCAAAGCGATGCTCGCCTTTGAAGTCGCGCTTGCTCGGGCCGAAGCCGGCCTCGGGATCATTCCCAAGGCAGCCGCTGCCGCAATCGAAAGCGCCGCCCGCCCGGAGTTCTACGATGCGGAAACGACCGCCTCTGCCAGTCTGCGTTCTGGCACGATCAGCATTCCGTTCGTTAAAGCGCTCACCGAACAGATCCGAAAAATCGATTCCTCGGCCGCTGGCTTCGTGCATTGGGGAGCGACCAGCCAGGACGTCGCCGATACCGCTCTTGTCCTTCTACTCAAAGAGGCCAGAGAAATTCTGCAAACCGATTTGGGGCGCCTTGAAGATTCGCTCCGTCACCTCTCAAAAACCTACGCCGCTACTGTGATGTTGAGCCGAACTCTTTTGCAAGCGGCCGTACCCACCACTTTTGGGCTTAAGGTTGCCGGATGGCTCGGAGCCGTTCGCCGCGATCACGCACGCATCAATGACGCTTTCGACCAGACGCTCATCCTGCAATTTGGCGGCGCCGGCGGGACTCTTGCCTCACTCGGTAACAAGGGAATCGCCGTGGGTCAAGCTCTCGCCCGTAAACTGTCGCTTTCTTACCCTGATGCTCCGTGGCACACTCATCGCGACCGCCTCGCCGCTCTGATGTGTTCTCTCGGGGTGCTGGTTGGTTCGCTGGGCAAGATGGCTCGTGATATCAGTCTGCTCATGCAGAACGAAGTGGCCGAAGTCGCCGAACCCATCGCCGAGGGACGCGGCGGTTCCTCTGCCATGCCCCACAAACAGAATCCCGTCGGCTGCACGCTGGCTCTGGCCGCCGCATATCGCGTTCCTGGCCTGGTCAGCACGTTCCTATCTTCGATGGTTCAGGAGCACGAGCGCGCCGCCGGCGGCTGGCAATCGGAGTGGCCGACCATCAGTTCGATTGTGCAGGAGGCCGGCCTCGCAGTCGCCTCGATGGCAGAAGTCGCAGAGGGACTTACTGTAAACGGCGATGCCATGCGCGCCAACCTTGACGCCACGCGCGGAACGATTTTTGCCGAGCGAGCCACCGTCCTCCTTTCCGAAAAGTTGGGCCGTGAGGCGGCATCCTCGCTGGTCGATCGAGCGATTGAAGTGAGTTCCACCGAACGCCGAAATTTTGTCAACGTCCTCGCCGCGATACCCGAAGTAAGCATCGCGCTCGAAGCCGCCACATTGCAAGATTTACGCTCGCCCGAACACTACCTTGGTGTCGCTGAGCAATTCCGCCGTAATCTGCTCGACGAGCGTGAGTTCAGCAAACGCCTGGTCGATGGGCACATGCCCGAAAAACAAGCGTCCGCTCAGAAAAAATCTACTGGCTCAGCCGCCAAAAAAGGCAACAAATCCTGATATGCCGTTTCTCACCTTAAAGAAACCGACCATCTTTTATCGCCTCGAAGGCAGCGAAGGCAAACCGGTGCTCGTGCTGTCGCATTCCATCGGCACTGACCATGGCATGTGGGAACCGCAAATCGGCGACCTGATCGAGCATTTTCAGGTTTTGCGCTACGACACTCGCGGTCATGGCGCCTCCGATGCCCCCGCCGGCGACTACACCATCGATCAATTGGGCGAAGACGTCCTCGCCTTGACCGATGCATTGGGCGTCCGCAAGTTCGCGTTTTGCGGGCTCTCTCTCGGCGGCGCCATCGGCCAATGGCTCGCAACTAACGCTCCAGTGCGCATTGATCGTCTCATTCTCGCCAACACCGCGCCAAAATTTGGCTCGCCTGAACAATGGCAAACGAGAATCCGCATGGTGAACGAGGGCGGCATGAGTTCGATCCTCGATCTCGCGCTCCAGCGTTTTTTCTCCAAAGAATCAGTTGAGCGCGGCAATCCCTATGTCGGAGCGATTAAATCCATGATTCTGGGAACGAATCCCATCGGATATGTCGGCTGCTGCGCTGCTCTTCGAGATTTCGATTCCAACGCCGTTCTCGAAAAAATTTCTGCGCCAACCCTCATCATCTCCGGCCATTGCGATGTCTCCACTCCCTGGGCCGGCAATGGTGAAATACTCGCCAAGAAAATTCCCCATACATCCAGTGTCCAACTTGACGCCGCCCACCTTTCGAACCTCGAGCGTCCGCAAGCATTTTCTTCCGCGGTTCTCGAATTTCTTCTCGCGGATCCCGGCACCGTCAGTGACCCGCTGCAAAAAGGTTTCGCCATTCGCCGTGCCGTCCTCGGCAATGAGCATGTCGATCGCGCCATCGCTAATACGAACGACTTCAACCGCGAATTTCAGGATCTGATCACTCGCTACGCGTGGGGAACAGTCTGGGCTCGCCCCGGCCTCGACGTTCGAACGCGCAGACTACTGGTCCTGGCGATCACCGCCGCTCTCGGCCGCCACGAAGAATTTCGCATGCACCTGAAAGCCGGACTGAAGGCGGGTCTTGAATTATCGGATGTGAAAGAAGTGCTTTTGCAGACTGCGATCTATGCCGGCGTTCCGGCCGCCAATACTGCCTTCCAGATCGCACGCGAAGAAACCGAAACCAAGAAAGATTCCCGACTCTGAGCGCAAGGCCGGCTCAAGGAAAGAACCAAGAATGTTTGCATCGCTATGTCTAACCTCTAGCCTCGTACTTCATTCCCACTCCATCTGCAATCCCACATAATTTTCCGCCAGCGTCATTGCCGCCGAATGCGAACTGGTCACATAGTCAAGTTCCGCTAGTTGTCTCCTCTCATCAAACGCATTCCCATCCGGAAAGCGATGCAGCATCGACGTCATCCACCACGAGAACCTCTGCACCTTCCAAACCCGGCGCAAGCAAATTTGGGAGTACTGATTCAAGAGATCCTCGCTTCCCGTCTTGTAAAACTGCGCTAACGCTCGTGCCAGCACCTGCACATCCGCCACGGCCAGATTCAGCCCCTTCGCCCCCGTTGGTGGCACAATATGCGCCGAATCGCCAGCTAGAAAAAGCCTTCCATACTGCATCGGCTCAACCACGAAGCTTCTCATTCCCGTCACGCCTTTTTGCAACACAGGTCCTTCTGTCAGCGCCCATCCATCCGAAGCGAGCCGCAGCTTCAGTTCCTGCCAGATGCGGTCGTCACTCCACAAGGTCAGATCTTCATCCGGCTTGCATTGCAGATACAGGCGCCCCACCTGCTGACTGCGCATACTGAGCAGCGCGAACCCGTGGTCGTGATAGCAATAAACCAGTTCCTCTGCCGAAGGAGGCGCATCCGCCAAAATCCCCAACCACCCAAACGGATATTCCCGCTCATACTCTGTTAGAACTCCTGTGGGGATGCTGGGTCTGCAGATGCCGTGAAATCCATCACAACCCGCAATAAAATCGCAGGCGAGTTCATATTCTTCTCCATCTTTTCGATATTGAATTTTCGGCTGTGTAGTAGCAAAATCCCGCGGTTTAACATCCTCGACCTCAAACAATGTCTGGCCACCGGCGGCGATCCGCGCTTCATTCAAGTCTTTTACAACTTCGGCCTGCGCGTAGATCGTGATGCCCTTTCCGCCGGTCAACTCGCGAAAATCTATCCGATGCGCCCGTCCGCGAAACCGCAGTTCAATTCCATAATGAACTAATCCCTCTTTCTTTAGCCTGTCGCCCAGTCCCATTTCGCTCAACAAATCCACCGTGCCTTGCTCCAGCACGCCAGCGCGCACCCGTTCCTGCACATACTGCTGGCTGCGGTTCTCGAGCACGACAGAATCGACGCCTGCGAGATGCAGAAGATGAGAGAGCACCAAACCTGCCGGCCCTGCCCCCACGATTCCAACCTGGGTACGTGACTTCAACACCACAGAACCTCCTGCAATGGTCCGCTGGCGTGGCTAATCCTCGGCTGTAACCCCCGCCTGAGCACGCAACTGTCCGGTAGATGATTCTCCAACCGCAATACTGTGCGCTTTGATTGCCGTTTTCTGCAAAGATAGCGCGATGACAAAAACAAGTCCGCTTCCAGCCGCCGCCAGCCACATGGTTAGCGACAGCCCGTATTTCTCAGCCAATGTGCCAGCCAGGAATGGCGCCAGCGTGCCTCCCGCCAGCTCGCCGACCAGAGTGACTAATCCGATCGAGCTCGCGTGGAATTGAGCAGGAACACTCTCGGTCGGCACCAGAACCATGACGAGACTCGCCATCCCCTGGCCGGTGTTCGCGACAAAAACGATCGCCGCCAGTAGCAGTGGATACATGAATAACGCCGGCGCAAGAAAAGCAAGGGGCACGGCGGCCGACATCACAGCCGCCAGCAAAAGGATTGGTTTTCGCCCGACGCGGTCAGAGAGAGCGGGAAGTAGGAATCCAAGGAAAAAACTGCCAAGACCGCTTGCGCCTAATAGAAATCCGGCCGTCGTTGCCGGTTGATGAACCACCTCGGTAATGTACAAAGGCGCAAATACATTCACTGCAAACAACCACGACATAAAACCTGTAGCACCAATACAGCAAAGCCAGATATTTCGGTGTCCCAGGAGCGAGACATACTCAAACCACGATGGCCGTTGCTCATGTGTGCTTCCAACAGAAGGCTCATGAACACATTTCCAGATCAGCAGGCCGGTCACGATTCCGGGAATGCCCGCAGCCACGAAGGCCCACCGCCATCCCCAGTGCGCTGCAACTTGGGTCGTCAACACCGGAGCCGCTGCCAGACCAACGAGAGCAGCGGCGCTGACCACAAGGCCGATGTTTCGTCCTCGCTGGCTTTGTGGCGATGATTCCTCAATCAAGGCCGTAATCGTCGACCATGTTGGACCTCCCGCAAACCCCATCAGAGCTCGGAGCAGCAGCAGCTGGCGAAAAGTGTGCGCCGAGGCCGACAAGCACGCGAGCATCGCAAACAGAAGTACGGCGGGAACGAGAATCGCTTTGCGGCCGACTCGGTCCGAAAGCGCTCCAAGTAGGAACGTCGAAGCGGCCCAGGAGATGGCAATTGCCGATGCGAGAGTTCCGATCTGTCCCGGCATCAGATGAAACTCCGGCGCAAAGTATGGCGCCAGATACATTTGCGACATGCGGCCAAGAAAGACAAGGCCCCAGGTAAAAAACAGAATCGGAATAAGAGTATTCTCGTAGCGACGAGAGC
>Ga0335072_10012284_pt1 | contig 12229 bp, 10 predicted proteins | sample Lox_Sample_21_FD_206725 | JGI IMG/M metagenome (GOLD analysis project Ga0335072, IMG submission 206725) | Soil microbial communities from Loxahatchee National Wildlife Refuge, Florida, United States - Lox_Sample_2.1 | ecosystem: Environmental > Terrestrial > Soil > Wetlands | place: USA...
GTGGCGTCGAGCTTGAGGTCGGTCTTGGGTTCGGTCTTGGGCTCGGTGTCGGATTCGGGAGCCGGTCCGCCGGGACCCTGCGGAGCAGGCCGGTCAGAGCCCAAGGCCCGATCCGCGCGTCCCGATGAGGCGAGCGGCGTCGCCTGGCTCGCCGGCAGCCGCGCGGGCTGGCTCCCCGGCGGGTGCGTCGGCTGTGGGGGCACCGCCTTGAGCGAGCGTTCGGAGGCCGGTATCGGAAGCTCGCGGACGACGAGCGTGGTGCCGCCGACCTCGATCGTGTCGCCGACCGACAGCGTCTGCGGGCCGCTGATGCGCAGACCGTTGACGAACGTCCCGTTGGTCGAGCCGAGGTCCTCGATCGCGCAGAAGCCGCTGCGGTCCAAGCTGATGCGGGCATGGGACCGGGAGATCTCCTCGTCGTCGGCCAGCCGACCGGCGCCGTCGGCGTGGCGCCCGATCAGCAACTCGTCGTCGAGCAGGATCGACATTCCGATCGCCCGCCCTGCCACCACCTCCAAGCGGGCGATCGCCGGACTCATGGGCGGACTGTACCGCGAGGGGTTAGTCGTTGTGCTGACCGAACCGGCTTGCAGCAATCCGCCGTCATCGGTAGGCTGCGCGACGCTATGGCACGGCTGCGTGTAGTGAGTGGGCCCAACGCTGGTCTGACGGTTGATGTGGACGAAGAAGTCGTCATCGGCCGCGAGGACACCGATCTGGCGCTCGACGACGACGAGATGTCGAGTCGTCACGCGGTCGTCCGCCGCCACGCGAACCGACTACAGGTGGAGGACCTCGGCTCGACCAGCGGAACGTTTGTGGACGGCACTCGGATCGCTGAACCGACGCTGCTCGGCGGCGGCGCGGAGATCAAGGTCGGCGCGACCGTGCTCGTCGTCGAGGGCGTGCTCCCGGTCTCGGACCCGAGCGCCGACATCGTCCAGCCGCGGAACGTGACGCGCGTGAGCCAGGCAATCTCCGATAAGGCCCCCGCGCCGGCAACGTCGGCGCCCGCCGCCGCGACTGCGACGGCCGCACCGCCGGCTCCGGCGCCCGTTCAACCGGTCGTCGGTGAGTTCCGCCCGCCCGAGCCCAGTCGAAGGCAGCCCGGGCTCGCGTCGCGGTCGTGGCTCCCGGTGGCGCTGTCGTTCGGGACGGTCATCATCGTCGCGATCGCGCTGGTCATCTACTTCTCGCAGCACAGCTAACGGTCCGGCTGCTCGGCGGCCCTGCCGTCGCTCGCGGTGTCGGTGTGGCAGCGTGAACTCGGTCATAACCCCGCTCTCGGGGTTCATGCGACGCCGAGATCGTCGAAATGACCCGTATAGGTGCCTGAATCCACGTTCACCCCGAGCGGTCGGGCCGAGCGTTGGGTTGTGACCAGCCGGCTGGGGGCGGGTGCCGGCGCGGAATCGGCACGAGCTGGGAAGTTGCCAGCGCGACGAGCTGGCAGTGGCTCCAGCGTAGGCTGCGGTGCCCTGTCGGCGGCGCTCGCGGTCGGTCACCGTCGCTCACGACCATTCGTCGGATCCGCACGCGCCGCCGAGAGGGGACGCAGCCGGAGCGCCGGCTACTTCAGCGAGAAGTACAGAATCAGCGCGATGGCGACGAGCGTGAACAGCGCGAGCGGCGCTAGCTGCGCGCGCCTGCGGACCTTCACGTCGAGGTATTTGTCGACCGTCGGGTGGGCGACGTCCCCGGCCGGCGCCGGCGCGGACACAGCCACCGCCGCGGGCGCCAGGTTGGCTGCGCGTACCTCGGCGGCGACGTAGGTCGGCTCGCGCGGGGCGATCGCCAGTCCCTGTGGGAGCTGGATCACTCCGGACCCTCGCGCTCTCAAGTCATCGACGGTGCGCAGCTGGAGCACGCTCACGCCGACCAACAGCTGATCGCCGGGGTCGAGCCGCGCGGGCCCCTCCAGCTCGTTCTCGTTGACGAATGTGCCGTTCGTCGACTCGAGATCCTCGACCGTCGCCGATCCGTCCGGCTGGGGGGTAACGCGAGCGTGCTGGCCCGACACCTCTTCGTCCGCGAGCACCAGGTCGGACCCGGCATCGCGCCCGATCACGATCGCTCGATCGACCGCGATCTGCTTGCCCGCGTCCGGTCCCTCAATGACTTCGAGGTTGATCTCGCCCGCCACGGGCGCGAGCATATCGGTCGACAGGGCATTTGTGCAACGCCATCTCGACGAACGGGGGGTTACTTGATGAACTGGCTGGAAACAGCGCACTGCGACCCTTGCGCGCGTGGCGCCGTTCGCTTAGGGTGCGCGCCATGCCAGCGACAGCACCACGAGACTCAGTCATCGCCACCGTCGGTGACGGCTTCGGTTCACTTCTGGTCCACACCACCGCTCGTTATCTCGGCTTCGAGAACAACCAGCTGTCTGTGTTCGGGCCGAGCGACAACCCGGTCGGCACCTACCAGCAGTTCGCGTACAACCTCGGGCAGACCGTTCTGCGCTCGGAGTCCGAGTCACACTTCCTAGCGCCGGACTGGCCGACGTTCGCCCAGCTCGACGCGTGGTCGCACAAGTCACTGAAGCCGCTGTGGCGGACCACCCGGCGCAAGTACAACCCGGGCGTGCCCGAGATCCTGACCGAGGCGGCGGTCGTCACCCGGCGCACGCAGTGGGATCAAGCGCGGGTTCCGCTCCGGGTCGGCTGGCTCCAGCGTCAGATGCAGCCGACGCCGCACTTCGTGATGTACGACGAGCAGGCGAACTTCATCGGTCGCGCCAAGCACGTGATGCTCGCCCCGGGCCACGGCCCGCTGTCGTTCCCGCCACTGCTGGCCAAGGCGCGCAAGGACCCGGCGCTGGCCGACCGCATCGTGCAGGCGTACGAGCCCAAGCAATACGCGGCCGGCGGCCGCTACATCGTGCTCGGCGCGGGGATCGCCTCGGTCAACGAGTGGGCGAACATCATCGACGCTGGCGGGTCGGTGCTGGCGCTCACTCGGAACGAGCAGCCCGAGACGCAGGACCTGAACGTCCCGCGCTGCCTGTTCGAGTCGATCGGAATCGATGCGTACACACGGCTGCCGTTCGACCAGCGGATCGAGTTCCTCGGCCAGGTCCTGCGCGGCACGCGTCCCGAGCGCCGCCAGTGGCTGTCGCGGATCAAGGTTGGCCAGCAGGAGGGGCGGTTCGACGCGATCGTCGGCGAGATCGACAAGATCGAGCCCGGCCGCGCCGGCCTGCGGGTGTACGTCAAGAGCAAGAGCGGCGAGGATCCAGGCTGGCTCGACGTGACCGGCGTCACCGCGGGGACCGGATTCAACAAGTCGGTGCTGACGCTTCCGCTGATTCGCCGGCTGGTCGAGTTCTACAAGGTGCCCGTGGTCGACGGCAGGCTCAGGCTGCAGACGAACTGCGGCGTCCCGGGACTGGATCTGCCCGAGTCACGGCTGTGCTGCATGGGCCTGATCGCCAACAACGTGATCCCGCACGGAGACACGATCGCCGGTCTGAAGTTCATCTCGCGCCGGTTCGTGTCTGACTGCGCCCGCGCCGAGAAGCTGAAAAGGCGGTCGTTCCCATCGCGAATGTCGCTGCAGTTCTCGATGGGCAAAGACGTGGCAACAGCGCTGCGGACCGTGTCCCCGACCGAGCAGCTCGCGTAGAGGGGAGGCGCTTCGCAATGTGTCCGACCGTGCTAGGCCGCGTCCAGACCCGGTGGGCGATCCTGATCATCCCGGCGATCATCTGGACGATCGTCTCGATCATCACCCAGAACCCGAGCTGGATCGTGCTGATCGGGCTGTACTTCGTGATCGGAGTCGCGCTCGACACCGCGTTCTACCCGTTCGTCATCCGCTGGCAGCCGCCGTGGCTGACGTTCGTGCTCGCGGTGGGCGAGTTCATCCTCGTGTACCTGGCGGCGAAGACGCTCAAGGGCATTCACTTCTCGTCCGATTTCTGGCCGATCTTCGAGTACTGGGTCACGTGGGTGATCGCGATCTGGACGAAGGTCGTGATCCTGCCGCTGATCTCGCTCAGCTGGATCGAGGACGCCGGCGAGTTCCGCTCGACCAGTTGGTCGGTGGCGCCCGAGTTCGTGCCGCTCGCCGTGACCGCGTTCACGCCGGAGCTCGCCGAAGGCGGCCCGCCGCCGCTCGCGCGCAAGTTCTCGGCGGCCGTGATCGAGATTCCCGAGGAGCTTCGCCGTGCGCCCAGCCCGTCGGGCGTGTTCCAGATTCCGACCGGACCGCCGCCCGCCTGAGCCGCGGCTGCCGCGTCAGGCGGCGGCGTCGAGCCGGCCGATGACTTCGTCGCGGTCGGTGCCGTGTGCCGCGAGCACGAGATCGAAGTCCGAGCCGTAGAAGCGCATCACCGCGACGAGGATGTCGCCGGTCCCGACCGTCGCGGCGCCGCGCTTGCGCGCGATCCGGGCCGCGAGCTCGCTGACGCTCCCGACCGGGTCGCGGTCGTCGCGCGTTGCTGAGGCGAGAAGCTCGTCGTCGTCGCCCGTATCGCCGTCGGGCAGCGGGGTCTCGCCGACGCCGAGCGCGCACAGGACGCGTGCCGCCTCGCCGTGCAGGCGGAGGATCCGCAGCCAGCGAAGCGCTTCGGCCCGCCGCGAGCTGGCGAACGGCATCGCTGTCGACGCCAAGCCCAGCGCCATCGCGGAGTCGGTGCAGAACGGCACCACGTTCCCGGGGCGCTCGGTGAGCGCGTCGTCGAGCGTCGCGAAGCTGTCGAAGCGGGTGTCGAGACCGGTCAGCTCGAGCAGCTTGCGCTGCTTGGGCGGAACGCAGGCGAGCGCGAGGCGCGCCTCGTCATCCAGCCGCTTGTGGAACCCGACGAGAACGCCGAGCCCCATCGAGTCCATGTGGGTGACCTGCGAAAGCTCGAGCACGTAGCGGCTGTAGCCCTTGCCGAGCAGTTCGACGAGCGTCCGCTTCAGCTGCGGTGCCGAGGCGAGGTCGAGATCTCCCTCGACGGTCACGACGCACGTCCGGTCGTCGACCTCTCGATGAGTGATTCCGAAGTGCTCCATCGTTGAGGTCATTAACGGACGCTCGCACCGTTGCGTTACCGGCGTCCAGGCCGACTCGACAAACGTACGTATAGCGAACACTTGCCGGCGCGAGACGCCTCGCGCGCCCGCAGAAGCTATCCAGCAGTCTCAGCGGCGCCAACCGTCTGCGCGGCCGCAGCAGGTTTGGTCTCGTCCAACCCCCACAGCTTCATCTTCGCGACCCGGCCGCGGATGTCGACCTCGTCGACGAACACCAGATCGTCGGCCGGGGTGACGAGCGACTCACGCGTCGAATCGGACAACAACAACTGGTGCGGAGTGCCCTTCGTGAGGCCCTCGATCCGCGACGCGGTGTTGGTCGTGTCGCCGACCGCGGCGTACTCGACGCGGCGCTCGGAGCCGACGTGACCGGACATCACGTTCCCGCTGTTGAGCCCGATTCCCATCCGGAAGCCGTCGCCGAGTCCCTGCGAGCGGATCCACTCGTTGAAGCGGGGCAACCGGGTCTCGAGCATCTCGCGCGCGGTGCGCAGCGCACGATCCGCGTGGTCGGGCTGCTCGAGCGGCGCCCCGAACACGGCGAAGATCCCGTCGCCCATGTACGCGACCAGGGTCCCGCCGTTGTCGAGGATCGCGTCGCTCATCTCGCTCAGGTAGTGGTTGAGGACCTCGATCACCTGGGCGGGGGTGAGCGACTCCGAAAATGAGGTGAACCCGCGCAGGTCCGTGAACATGATCGTCCCCTCGCGCTGGATGCCGCCGAGCCGGAGGCCGTCGGCGCTCTTCAGCACCTCGTCGACGACGTCCTCCGGAACGAAGCGGGCAAACAGATCGACGGTACGTATGCGCTCGAACGCCTCGGTGACGAGCTGCACCGCCAGCGCGCCGACCGCGGCCAGCACGAGCGCCAAGAGCGGGTACACGAACGACACGACCCAGCCGGCGTTGAACATGAGCTGGACGAAGATCGCGAACAAGATGCCGAGGCCGACCGCGATCGCGATCGTGACCACGGGGCGGAGACGAAGGCTGACGAGCGGCACTGCCACCGCAAGCAACACGATCAGCAGGACGTCGACCCAGCCGGGAACCGAGGACAGCGGGAAGCCCTCGAGCACGGTGTTGATCGCGTTGGCCTGGACCTCGGGGCCGGGCATCGCGGAATCGGTCGGCGTCGGGTGGATGTCGAGCAGCACCGGGGCGCTCGCGCCGATCACCACGATCTTTCCGGTGAACGTGTTCGATGGAAGCTTTGGCCCGGTCTTCGTGCCGGTCGTCGTGCCGTAATACGCCTGGGCGTAGGAGACGGACGGGAACGTGTTCGAGGGTCCCGCGAAGTCGATCCACTTCTCACCCGAGAACGGCTTGATCTTGTGGCCGGTGGCGACGCCCGCGGTGACGACCGCGAACGTGTCGAGCTTGTTGATCGAGTACTGCATCTGTCGATAGAAGCCACCCGGCTCGTCCGGGAACACGCCATTGGCAGGCTCGATCCCGGCCTGGCGGAGCGCCTTCTGGGTCTGGGCTATCCCGAAAATCTGCACGACGCCCGTCGATGGGTCGTCGGTCGTCCACGACAGCACGACGGACTTTGTGGCGTTGCCGATCGCGTTCAGAAATGCGACCTCGTCCTTCTGTCCCTGCGAGCTCGCCTGGCTGAACTGAATGTCGAAGGCGATCGCCTTGGGGTGCTGCGCGTTGATGTTGCTGAGCACCTTGCCGTCGATCGCGCGCGGGAACGGCCACTGCTGCGGGATCTGAGACAGGCTGGTGGCGTCGAGGTTCACCAGCAGGATGTTGTGGTTCGGGTGTTGGTTGCCGCGGAGCGCGAACCGCGTGTTCATCGTGTTGAGGTCGAGCGTCCGCAGCAGGTTCGTCCCGTACGCCGCGAGCGCAAGCCCCGCCGACCCGACCGCGACCAGTGCCAGCAGCAACACCTTGAGATTTCGGTTGCTCCCGAAAAGCCGCGTGCTCTTCATTTCACATCACCCCTCGCGGTTTGGCCCCTTCTCGCCCCTGTCCGCCGGCCGCGGTAGGCGGAAACACGCGGCGGAGTGTACGCCCTGGTGCCACGGGGGACAAGCCGCCGTCGGGGGTAAGGTTGACGAGCTACAGCAGGGCGCTCTACCGTCCCGGGGGGACCGAACGGTGAGATCAGGAAGACGACCAAGGACTTGGGGGCTGGGCGGTGCGTGGCTGCTGTTTGCCCTCGGTGTGGGAGCGACCGCTGCGGGAGCGACTGCTGCGGGAGCGACTGCTGCAGGAGGGAGTGCCGCGGGAGCGACCGCTGCGAGAGCGACCGCGCCCGCGGCGCCCTCGCCCGTGTTTGCCAAGACCGTTGTGCTGGCGCCGGTGAGCGGGAAGGTGCTGATCCGGGTGCCCGGCGCGGCGTACCCCACGCGCCTCACCGGAGCGCGCACGGTGCCGGTCGGCACGGTCGTCGACACGAACGCGGCCCGGGTCCGGCTGACCTCCGCGAACCCGCAGCCCGGGAGCACGCAAAGCGGTCAGTTCTTCGGCGGGACATTCCAGATCAGACAGATGCGCTCCGCCGGGGGACTGGTGAGCCTCCTGCTTCACGACGCCACCTCACGACAGTCGGGCTGCGGCACGGCGCCGGCGCACGCGAGCGCGGCCAGCAAGCGGATCCTTGGCCTGCTGCGAGGTAGCGCCAAGGGTCATTTCCGCACGGTCGGCAGGTTCTCCGCGGCGACGGTACTCGGTACCAACTGGGGTGTGCGCGACCGCTGCGACGGGACGCTCACGGTCGTGCGTACGGGCGTGGTGGTCGTCACCGACTTCACCCTCCACAAGAACGTGACCGTGCGCGCCGGTCAGACGTACCTGGCCAAGGCACCGTGACCGGCTGAGCCGACCATGCCGACGACGCCCATCACGATCGTGATCGCCGACGACCATGCAGTTGTGCGCCAGGGCCTGCGGCTGCTGCTCGAGGCCGAGGACGACTTCGAGGTGGTCGGCGAGTCGAGCGACATCGCCCAGACGACCGGGCTTCTGCGCGAGCGCACGCCGGCGGTCGTGCTGCTGGACCTGCACATGGGGCGCGACCTCAGCCTGAGCGCGCTGTTCGAGCTTCGATCGGCATCGCCGTCGACCGCGGTCGTGATCCTGACGATGGAGGACGACCCGGCGTTCGTGGCCCCCGCGTGGAACGCTGGCGCGGCGGGCTACGTGCTCAAGGAGGCGTCGCGGACCGACCTGGTGCGCGCGATCCGGACGGTGGCGAGGGGCGGACGGTACCTCGACCCGGCGATCGGTGGGTGGGCGCTCACGAGCGCCGACGACGCCGCGCTGACCGAGCGCGAACTCGAGGTGCTCCGGCTGGTCGCGCTCGGGCACACCAACAGCGAGATCGCGGCTCGCATGTACATCAGCCCGCGCACGGTCGAGACCCATCGCGCCAACCTCCAGACCAAGCTCGGGGTGACGGGGCGGCCTGAGCTCGTCCGCTACGCGCTCGAGCACGGGGTCATCCACCGATGAGCACCACGGCCACCCGGGCGAGGCAGATCGAGCTCGAGGCGGCCCAGCGCCGGGTCTCGGAGAGGCTGCGGGCGACAGCCCCGAGGCCGCGGTCCGCGGGCCGCCGGGCGGCGATCGTCGCGCTTGCCGCGGTCCTGTTCGCGATCGCGTTTGCCGCCCGGCTCGAGGTCAACGACCCGGATGCGCTGCTAGCGAACTTCTACATCGTCCCGATCGCGGTGCTCGCGATCGAGTTCGGGACGCGCGCCGGGCTGATCGCGGCCGCGGTGGCGTTCGCGCTCATCCCGCTGTGGAGCGTGATCAACTCGGTGCACGTCGATGCGCTCGGATACGCATCCCGGGGTGCGGCGTTTCTGCTCACGGGCGCGATCGTCGGAGGGTTCTCGGACCGGCTTCGCCGGGATATCGCCGAGCGCCAGGACGCGCAGCGCGACCTCGCGCTCTACGCCGATCAGCTCGAAGGGTCAAACCGGGACCTGGCGCGCAGCGTCGCGCGGCTCGAGGCGTTCGCCGAGATCGCCCGAGCGGTCGGCGGTGAGACCGACCTCGAGCGCATCCTGTCGCTGATCCTCGAGCATGGCCGCGAGATCGTCTCCGCCCGCACGCTGGTCGTATACCTGCCCGACGGAGACGAGCTAGCGGCCGTGAGTGGAAGCGCGCGTCGGTCCCAGTCCCCGCCGCGGCTATCGCTGAACGGCTCGCTTGCCGGGGAGGTGCTGCTGTCGGGCCGTCCGCGGCGCGCCGGGGCGCCAGCCGACGCGTCGCAGCTCGAGCAGCTCGCACCCGAGGCGACCGAGGCGATCCTCGTCCCGCTGATCTTCCAGGGCGAGACGCTCGGCGTGCTGGCCGGCATCAACGGCGAAGGCGAGCGGCCGTTCGACGAGGAAGACGAGCAACTGCTGATGTCGGTGGCGGCGAGCGCCGGGTCGGTCGCCGCCGCCCGCCTGCGCCTGAGCGTCGAGGCCGCGGACCAGGCTCGCGCACGCTGGGCACGGGAGCTCCACGACGAGACCCTGCAGGGGCTGACCGGCGTGCGCATGGTCCTGTCCGCTGGGCTCGCCCGGAAGGACGACGGCGCGTTGCGCGGCGCGGCCGAGACCGCCGATTCGCATCTCGGCGAGGAGATGCGCAAGCTCCGCGACCTGATCGCCGAGCTGCGGCCGGCCGCACTCGACGATCTCGGGCTCGGTCCGGCGATCGAATCGCTCGCCAAGCGCCAGGCGGCGATCGCCGGTTTCGCCGTCGAGGTGGACGTCGAGCTCGACTCCGAGCGGCGCCTGACCAACGACACCGAGACCGCGATTTACAGAATCGTCCAGGAGGCGCTCTCGAACGCGGTCAAGCACGCCGGCGCCGGACACGTCGCCCTACGGGTGACCCAGCTGTCCGACCGCGTGCAGCTCGTGGTCGAGGACGATGGCCGGGGCTTCGATCCCGACGGCGTCGGCGCGGGCTTCGGGCTGACCGGGATGCGCGAGCGCGCGCTGCTCGCGGGCGGTCGCCTGTGGGTTCAGTCGGCCGGCGCCGGACCCACGTCGGTCACGGCCGTGCTGCCGCTGCCGCGCGCGTGAACACGCTGTGGCCGGCCCGTACGGTCACGGTCGCGTGAGTGGCCAGGTTCTCGACGACGACCACGCCCCTGGTGACTCGCACGAGCGTGCCGTCGCAGAAGTCCTCGGTCAGCCACTGGGTGCCGAGCACGGTGGCGGCCGAGTACCGGCCCACGGTTCGAAACGTCCCCGAGCCGCTTGCCCAAAGCAGTCGAACCGCTTTGTGCGGCGGCGCACGCCTGGGTGCAAGGCCGTCGCCCTCGACCGCCGCGGGCACCGCCGGACACGTCTTCGTGTTCCCGCCGGCTAGGCGAATCTGGGCCACCGGGCTGTTCGCGGATTGCGTCACGCGGAACGCGCCGTCGTAGAACTGCGCGTCCTCGACGCGTGCGGCGCTGGCGCGCGCGCCGGCGCTGGCCGGGGGCGGGGCGGCGCGGAGATCGACGCGACCGTGCGTGGTGTCGATCAGCGACCCGAGCGGGACGTTGCGGTCGTTCGTGCCGAGCACGAACGCGCGTCCCGCGGGTGGGGTCACGATCACCGTCCCTGACACGAGGCCGATGTCGACCGACCGCCCGAAGCCGGGGGGTGGAAGGCTTGCGCGCGCCACCCCGGCAGCGACGATCACGCCGACCAGGACGGCGCCGGCGACGAGTCGCGCCCGCACGTGCCCGATATTAGGGAAGGCGAGCCGGCGAGGACCCCGGAAGCCGCACCGGCCCGAGGCGGTTGCCCCGGGACGGTGCGGCTCATAGCCCCCTAGATGGGATGGTCGGCGGCGCCTGACGGCGCGCCTCAGGCGGGGTCGGTCAGGAGACCGAAATCGGCGGCTCGTCTGGAGACGGTCCCTCGGTCGCCGGGGTCGCCGTGCTCGACCTTCCGCGGATCGATCCAACCAGGCCCGAGGCGCCTCCGGCCATCGACCAGCGGAACTGCGTGACGTTTTCCTTGGGCGCGAACAGCCCCGGACGCGTGCCGCGCTTGACGAACAGCACGGGCGCCGGCGCCGCGTTGGCGATCGCCGCGCGTGTCGTGCCGAGACCCTCGTGCCGCCAGCGCTCCGACAGTCCGAGGACCAGCAGCCCCGCGCCGGTGGCGGCTTCGACGATGCCGTCTCGGCCGCCGGCGACCACGAGCGGCTCGGTGGCGATCCCGGTCGCCTGCTGCACTAGCAGTCCGGCGTCGGCGAGCATCCGCGTCACCGACTTGCCCTCGTCCGTTTGCCCGCCCGCCCCGAGGAGCTTCAGCGGCGCCCCGGAGGCCGCGGCCAGCCACGAGCCGAGTTCGAGCGCCGCCCAGTCGTGCTCTGCTCCGCCGAAAGGCACGACCACGGGCAGGTCCGGACCGAGCTCGATCGCGTCGCCTTCCTTGGCCACGAGTACCGCGACGTCGGACGACGCGTGCTCCATGAGGTCCCCGACGTCGCCGAGGGGAACGCCGTCGCCGATGATCCGCCGGCGTCCCTCGGTTAGCACCAGGTCGATCGGTTCGTGCTCGACGATGTGCGCGAGGTCGGAGCCCGGGTTGGTCGAGGTCAGCGCCACGCCGCGGGCGACGACGCCCTCGGAGGCGAGCCGCTCTCGGGTTTCGTTGATCTCACGGGAGGCCCGCTCGAGCGCCAGGTTCTCGGACTGGAGCCCGCCCCGCACTCCCGCCCCGGCGCCGCGAGGCGGGCGGACCAGGCGCGCGATGATCAGTTCGCGCGGCGGCGTCGACCGAGCCAGGGGCTCGGCCAAGGCGACCAGCTGCCCGATCGCGGCGTCGGTCTCAGGAGCCACGAGGATCGAACGGTCGGGCACCGGCAGCTCGGGGTGTGCCTGTACCGCCGCGAGGGCCGCATCCGCGAACTCGTCTTCGACGGCGGTGCCGAAGCGGTTCTTCGGATCGAGCAGCTTCAGCAGCGGCCCGGCCATCAGCGTCGTGACCACCGCCATGATCACGAGCATCGCGAACAGCGTGTTCGAGATTGCGCCGACATCGAGCGCTAGGTTGAGCACGATCAATTCGGTCAGCCCGCGCGTGTTCATCAGCGTCCCGATCACCGCCGAGGCCTTCCAGTCATAGCCAGCCACGCGGGCGGCGATCGCCGCGCCGGCGAGCTTGCCGAGGATCGCCACGGCGATCAGGAGGAGCGTGAGCAGCCACAACTCCGGGCGGTCGAGCAGGCCGACGTTCGTCCGCAGGCCGGTG
>Ga0335072_10012285_pt1 | contig 12229 bp, 8 predicted proteins | sample Lox_Sample_21_FD_206725 | JGI IMG/M metagenome (GOLD analysis project Ga0335072, IMG submission 206725) | Soil microbial communities from Loxahatchee National Wildlife Refuge, Florida, United States - Lox_Sample_2.1 | ecosystem: Environmental > Terrestrial > Soil > Wetlands | place: USA: Florida...
GGCCTGGCAGCAGTCGGTTTGATTGATTGCCGACGTCCACGAAGGTCAAATCGGTGAGGTAAATGCCAACGAACGGGATGCAAGGCGCGATGTGGTTCTGCAAGCGCTGGCGTAGTACCGCGTAGTTCTTGCTAACGTCGACAACGGTCTTAAGCTCCTCAAGACGCGCTTTGGTCTTCTGACTGACTTGCTCCCACGTCTTCTTCAGTCGCAGAACCATAGATGAATTGAGACTGCAGATGATAGCCATAAGCGAGTCGTAGTTGTTAAGCTCGAGACACTTCATGCCGATTTTGACCCACTGCTTGATCACTAACGCTCGCTTCTTTGCGTCTTCGAGTTGCAGCACAGTATCTGCGACCAAGTTGGCGAGATCAGTGGAGAGTGTCGACATAGCCTTGACGTTGATGGCCCTCGAATCGGTTTTCTTTGTCCACTCGAGTGCTAGGAGCTCTTCGGGGCCGATGGAGCAGAAGATACGCGACTCAATGATTGTGAATTGACGTGCCAATTCCAGTGGGTCGAATTCAAGAATGGAGCACGGTGGACCGCCGTTGCGTGACGCTCTTAGGGCGGAGAGCTGCGACTTGGTGACGTTTGGCGTTGGAATTTGGCTGTCCGCGGCAGAGAAGACCGTCACGGATGTGCTCGTTTTGCCTAGAGATGAGACAAGACGAGGCACCAATGTGCCGGCGCGCAGGTCAGACACCTTAAAGCAAAGCTCCGCAAGGCGTTTACCGGCTCCAGGAAGAACCACTCCCAGCTTATTCAGAGCAAAGTCGTTGATGATGCTAAGAGCTGAAGCGTCTGCATCGCATTGCCAATGTGACTCGAGCCAGCCTTTGAAAACGTTATACACGCGCAGCCGTACAGGGACGGCGATGCCGGGGCTGTCGCCAATGTAATCGAAACGGTCAACGAGAGACTGCGCAAAATCGATAGGAGTAGTGAATAGTCGGAAGGTAAGGTAAAAAGTCGTGACAAAAGTCGCGTCAGGTGTTGTATCGTGTGTAGTGAGTTTCTCAACCAATGCCGGTAGAGAGCCGCCTGTAATCTGGCCCTCTTTGTTGTAGATTAGCTCGTGGGCAAAGGTCTTTTCGAGTACCTGTTCCTCCAGCCCGGCTTCTTCGCTCTGAACGGAATTCAGGTCGGCAATGCTGCCAAAGCTTTCGCCCAGAACTGGAGGTGGAAGCGGCCCGTCAGTCGCGGATGAGCGTTCAGGAGTGGTGGCACGCGTTGATGTCAAGGAGAGGCTAGATGCGTTATCTTGATGGGTGCTGTTTCGCCACGTACTGTTGGTTTCAGCGACAGAAGCATTGACGCTGCCCGTCCTCGTAGTGCGGCCGAAGACCTCGGAGGACGAGGTTTCGGAGCCCTGTACCGGGGAGACGGCTGGGCTTGGGTCAGCAACAGCTTGTGGGACAGCCAGCTGAGCTAGCTGCGCAAGCTGCGGCTGCACATATGACTGCGAAGAGCGCGCTGATAGAGCATCGGGGCTTTCAACGATCATCGTTCGCATGCCAGACTCCGAAGGAAGGATGAGTGGAATAGGTTCAATTGGTGAGATAGGTGAGAGCTTTGGCGGTTCGGGAAGAGGTTTGACTTCAGATTGGACTTGCAGTGGAGGCGGAGGAGGTCGAGACGCGGGTTCCGGAGGTATAGGCAGAGGTTTGTGGAATTCGGGCGTAGGTCGAACAGGAGAGTCGGCTCGTTGAGATCCATTTTGTGACAAAGCCTCAAAGACAGTCTCTGCAAGTCCTAGCCCCGTATGTTCGAATTCGAAATCACCGATTCTTTCGATGACCGATCTGGTCCTTGAAACACAGTCGCCGGCAGCACGGATACAGTTTGTCGTGGACACCACAAGCTGCCTGCCCTGTTCCGGGTCCAGGATTTCCTCGCCGGTAGAGGTTGATGTGAACATGTCTTTGGTGGCTTGAACAAGTTCGGCAAGCTTTGCATACATGACGTCGCGAGTGTGTTGCAGTGGCTCCGACCTTCGACCGTCGCGCAGCCATACCTCTTCAACCACTGCAAGGAGTTGACGGCAGGCGGTGACTGATTGTTGTGTTGTGGAAGTTAGTTCTTCGGCCGACCGAGACTGGAGCGCGAGTCCAAGTAAGGTACCAAGCAAGCTCAGAAAGGAGTCGTGTGCAGCGTTTAATCTTTCGGATGCAAGGTTTTGCCTGTTCACTCCACTTGCCTTAGTGATGTAGGACAAACGATGCGATACAGAGGACCGCTTGGCTTGGAAGGGAGCAGAACGTGTTCCATATGGGGTACTTTGGGTTGTACTGGGCACAGATGGCGCGCGCTGAGGAGAAGCCAGAGGAGATTGAGGTGTCAATGCGCGCGGACCTGGCGTTCGACTTCGAGCCGGTTGGTGGTCCTCGAACGCACCCCGGTCTGCAGGTAACACAGCATCCGCATCGTGGCGAACGGGGCTATCCAGGCGTGTCGAGGGTCGGGACTCGACAGATGTTGCACCATCGACTGTGTCAACAGGCGGCGTTGGTGGCCTATTGTTTGAATCCGCGTAATCCGAGATGGCAGTTCCAGGGGCGACATCCTGACTCCAGATGTCCAAAAATCGTACCGCTCGTACCACGACTTTGAAGGATTTCAATAGGAGTTCTTCTAGAAGCTCGTATACGGGTTGAGTAGCTAGCTGAACTTGAAGAGTCTCTTGGAGCTGCTTTGCAATTTTCACGAGCGTAGACAAATCTCCGAGCAGATGTTTGCGCAACCGCCGCAATCCAACGTGGCTTGCAATGAGCGTAGACTCTCGTGACAAACAGCCCGTGGTTTCCTATAAAGCACTTAATACGATTTGCTATCTACGTAGGGCAACGGCCCAACTTACAAGGAAATATCGTACGCCCGCGATCATGCCGCGCACGTAGTCTTGTCGGGTGAAAACAATCAAGTTCTCATGGTCTCCGCTCCGGACCAGATCCCAGAGATGGGTGAGCGCGTTTAGAAGGTTGCGGAGAGAGGCTGGATCATAAGCCTCGCAGTAGTTGGTAGGGAGCCAACCCCTCGCACCAGATGCAAGAAGCGTGCCGTCCGCCCAGCCATTCGGATGGATGGAGTGCACCAAGATAACGTCTCCTTGGTTAATCGGAACGGTAATCGAATCTTGATCGGTCGTCGAGGACACTGTCGAACTAGGATGGAAAGGATAAAAGGCTCGTAGGTAGTTGTGGAAAGTTACTTCGGACTCTGAAGGGGGCGGTATCGTTTCTCTCGATCGCTGAGGGGTCAACGGCGGCGAAATTTGGGTATGCGACTTGACAGATACAGTATGGGATCTCGAGGAGGACTGTCGTGTGTGCATAGCTCTCTGTTCGCGGCCTCGCGGGTGCGACGACCGCAGTGGATATGAAGCGTACACATCGCCATTTACGGCTTCCGCTCTTTCTGGCCAGCCTCTGTCGGTGCCGCCATGTGTGGATGCATAGTCGCTCGCCTCGTCCCGAACCAAAACGTCTGCTAGCTCGCCGTGGTGGGCCATTCGTAAGGTTGAGGCTATCAGCCAGCTATCGGCAATCAGATACGCCGTCGCAATGGCGCACAAGGGACATTGGAACAGATAAACCGGTAGAACGTGTACAGCGCAGCGTTGCTCGAGACGGAAAACGGCTGTTGGATCGCAGGGTTGGCGGTTTATTAGTCTTTAGGGTTGCCGCAATTGCAGGTGCGGAACGGGTAACTAGGCGTTGTCAGAACACCTTGATCAACCTGGCACCAGCTGTCCTGTTCACGTAAGGGAGTCGTACCTCGGTGTTGTGGGCCAGATCAAGAATGCGCCGTCCTAGTTGCACCAGAAGAGGCGAGCATTCCCCAGACGTTCAGAATCGAGCCGAGGCCAGTGATCTTTCCCAAGAATCCAAACGACGGCGACTGAGATGAAGCTGCAGGTCAAAGAGGCAGACTTGCACAAACCCGTTGTTCAAAAAGCCGTCTCTGAAAACAACCAAAAAGATTCCTGGACGCTCTGAAGGCTGCGTTGTAACAGCCTTACTTCGGCAGCGGGTTGTGACGCGGCTGTGAAACTCCAAGGCGACGATGCCTGACCGTGAAAGCCCTCAAACCCAATGCGCTGCAGGCCGCGAAACAGATGCCTTTTGATCTTTTGCTCTTGAGCCGGTTGGAAAAGGTTCCGATTTCTCCTGAGCCGTAACGTTGGTGGATGCCGCTTCCCTTTCGCTGGCAGGTAGGGTGCAGATAACAAGGAGACGAAGCCGAATGCTGGGATAGTGCGCAGGCAAAGCTATTGGATGCGGATCTGTTTCAATGTTCGTCCTGCAGGGTGTCCCAAAACATCCAAGGAGCGACCGCGAGAGGCTGCGGGATGAAGGAGTGTATTGGCGTCGGCAGCGTTTCGACGTTGTTTTGAACGGCGATAGTCGTGGCGTGCAGAAGGGAAGAGCAACGAAAAGCACGACAACGGCACTCACGAACAAGAAGAAGAAGATGAGTAGTGTATAATCGCGAGCGAACAACGATAGCAAGGGGATCTAATTCTAGTCTTCTGGCAACGTTCGACTCGCCGCGGCGGTGCCATCACCTAATAACACGCTACCAAACGACCACGAATTAAGCTACTTGCTCTTCGAACGGCCATCCTACCCAGCAGTGGACGATCACCCTTTCTGGGCGCTGTGCCGACGGGCCTGCACCTGGCACCTCTTTGCTCCTAGCTTGTTGCTAGGATGCATCGAGTCGACTGACAAGCCACCGCAACGCTACTATGCGCAGGGCTCCAGTTCCACGCAATGGCATGAAAGTCGAGTCTCCAGGTGCTGTTCCCCAGCCGGTCCAGTGGATCCAGCTGCAGGAACAGACGCAAGCGACAGAACAGCCCTTGGTGGGAGCAGCCACTCGATTATCTCGCTTTTTGCGAATGCGCGTGCCCCCCTTCTCCGTTTCATTTTGTGCTATCAGTCAATTCGATTGGAAATCGAGGGCGGCACCCACCATTCTGGGCACTATCGGAATCCGGCGGAACCACTGCTCGCCATGGCGACGGATGGCCTTATCCCCCAAGTTTACAACCACAAGCTGCAACAGAACGCCATCACGAGCAGAAACGGGTATCGCGTGTGTGCGAGGCTTGGTGCGGGCTGCAGAGCACAGATGTAAAACGATCCCTATTCTCTCTTTTCTTCCGCCGACCCGCTTGGGCTGCAGTGTTTTCTCCAAGCGACGCTCAGTACGGCTCTTGTCCCTCTTCCCCTAGGCCGGTCTTTTCCTGCGAGAAGAGCACCGAGTAAGTGGCCGCGCGCATGTGACGGTTCGACCAGCGTCCCGCTTTGGCAAAGCGGGTGTCCGAGGGATGCTGGCTCCCCCAGAGCGGTCGGCTGCCAAATAGGAGCGCAGACTGGTCATTTTAAATTGCTTTTCGACGTTGGCGTGGAGGCTCAGATGCGAGGGCGAACCGGGCTGTCCCGTCGAATCGGTGGCTTTCTGGCACGGCTGGCCTCTGCTCTCTAGCATGCCCCTGGGACGGTTCGACTGCGCAGCGTTGCGGGCCGGCGGGCGAGCAGTCTGGCGGTCGTCGCCTGTGCTGGGGGAAAGACGGCGGACGAGCAGCGCGGCCAAACGGGCGCCGGACACGCTGCCCAAGGCACCCGGCCGCGCAGCACTCCATCCTTGCGCTCGTCGCAACCTGACGGCGCGATTTGCAGACGATAATATTTGACTCCCTCAGCGCGTCTACTCGGGCCGGCGCATTGGTTGTCGTCGTTATTGCTCGCTGATGCTCTGATCAGCCGACTCTCAGCTGCGCCGGGCGGCGGCGACATGGAGTTGCCTGCTCTCATCTCTCGCGGCCGACGCTAAGATCTGGCGAAATTTGCTCTGGGCCCATTCAGAAGCCCGCGTCGTAATCCAAAACAGATGCGCGCCGGCCGCACCACTGCGAATTTTGGCTCTGCTGGGCTCTGCCGATCCAAAACGCCCCCGAGCCCGCCTTGCGCAAGCCATGTTCATCGCCATGTTCATCGCCATGAGCAGTCGGCAGTTCGTCGCCGTGCCTCCGGCCTGCTGAAATTGCCTGCGTCGCCAGTCGCCCAATTGCCGCGAAACGTAACCGCCAATCGTTGAATTTCTTTGTCAAATTCTCCGCCATTGGTTCTCACAACATGTGGAGTGTGTGTGATTTCAATATTCCCGTTTTTTTTCACTGCCTCAGCTGGCCATCAAGGCCACACGCGATCTGCCTAGACGTCACACAATGGCCAGCCTTCCTATATGGCACTTGTCAGCCATCTAATTTGTTTCCAGCTCTCAGAAGGAATCCCGCCTCGCGATCGGCAACATGCACTCAGCTGCCATCCGCGGCGTGAGTCGAAGTCGACCGCTCGCAAAAGTGAACAGCCGATAACTCGAGTCTTGCTGCTGTTGCATTGGACCGGCTCTCTGCTTTTCGCTGACTCGCTACATCGCGTCTCGAGTTTCCCTTTTCGCTCCCACATGCTGTGGGTAGTCTCGAACGGTCCACGGATGTGTTCCTTGTTACACGGAACGGGAACGCCCACGGCGGCGCCAAATCACAGAATCCTTTGGAGCCCGTTTCCAACAATAGCCCCGAGGATCGAAAGATCTCTGAGCGTTTTTGAATCGAGCCGCAGGAGCCATCTTCCAACTATCCTACGCTGTTTTGAGCTGAGCGCTGACGCTCTCAACCGTAGGCTTCGTCGATGGGACGCAGTTTGCGAACTGTGCATCTGTCACCGTGACTTCGTAGCAGCCTTTGCAGATTCCTTCGACCCGTTCCGCCGGTAAGCCAAGCGTGGGGCGCATCTGCATCTTGCAGCTTGAGAAGTTCATTCCCCGGAGAGACCATGATCCCTGCGCGTTTTCTTCACCACTGCAAGCCTCGCAAGTGACAGCTTCTTTGCAATATCGATAGCAGCGCGGCCCGGTACCCATGTACCATCGCACGCCGGAAGCACGCCTAGCCCACTTGCTCGACGCCTCCACCTTCGAACGCCAGTCGGCCTGCAATCAGTCGGCCAAGTCCGACCGACGGCAAATGCTTTTTGATTCAGAAACTGTCGCATGCCGACGAATCGCGCAGGCGGGCAACTGTGCGCGGGGCGAGATCTCACATTCAAAAGTATTGTAGGAGCCGGCGGATTCAGACACTTTCGACTTGGACCCGCTATTCGGAGAATTTTTGCTGGAAGTCGAAATTTCCCGGCGGATAACCACGTCTCTCGGAGGATTCTCACCACGCTATGAACACCATTCGCGCCAGCGGTATTTGAATTTCCTGATTTGCCACGGTAAACCAAAGGTTTTGATAGTTGCGCAACGCATTCCGACGGACTGGCCCGAAGTGGATCTGCGTGAAAATGCTTTTCGCTACCATCCCGCCTTTTGGAAACTGGTCCGTTCTTTGGAGCCCCACGCTACGTACTACACCTGCAATGTCGACACATGCATCTCGGATGCTTTTTGGTTTAGCCATGAGTCTCTAGCCGTCTGCAGCAGGCAGGAGTGTTGGGATTTTCAGCTTCCTTCAATCCTGACAGGGCTGCATTCGAACGATGCTCGCCGTCCGGCTTTTGGGACCGCGCGGATGGACTGTTTCAGAACTACCGGACTTTCGGACCGTATTATGATGTTTCTTTTGTGTAAAACAGAGAGCCAACTATAGAGATCTGACGTACGTTCTTATCCCGCGCAGATATGGCGGAGAAATCGATACGTGCAGAGTCGTCGTCACGACTCTCTTTATCAGTTGCAACGCGGGGCGCCGTCTCAGTTCTTGCTGACTTCGTTGCCTGTTCTTGCTTCAAGGCTAACGTAGATCATTAGGGAGAAGATGTAGACGGCGAAGGGAGTGGCATCCCTGGTGTATGCACCCCGTCTTCACGGCTCTTGTTAGCACTGCAGGCTTGTTCCACCTCAAACCCCGCCATTGCGTTAAGGTGATCTTCACTCTTGAAGTTACAGTGTGATTAATCTGCTCCTATGAGCGACGCCTATCTGTTCGTTGTGATGGAGCGCTCCGCATACTCTATGGCCGTGATGCGATTTGCGTCGAGGGGAGCGAGCATTCAGTAGGTCCACCAATCCCGGGTGCCGGCAGTCGGACGCAGTAGGAGTTCGCGACTGGCAAAATTTCCAAGCTCCTGACCTATCATACGGCGTCTTTATCTTGATGTCACCACGTGAAGATTTCCGAAATGTCGGCAACCAGCTAGGCTATGGACAGGAAAGACAGAAATTTGACGTCAGAATATGAAGATTTCATTCAAAGTCAAGAACGTAACTTGCAGAGCACCGTGCATGCACAACAGCGGCAGGTTGTACCGTGGTGAACTGCTTCGCCTTGCTCTTTTCTCTGGGTGATTCAGGTCCATCACACTGCAGCAAGCGGTAGCCTGACGTGTCTTACATTGAAGACAGCCATCGAACAGCGGCTTCTGGCGATACCCGTCGGAAAATCGAGTCACCATCCATCGAAGCCGTTTCGTTGGCTCGACCTTTAGGCATGGCATTGCCAGCTTACTCTTGTTTAAAATCGCCCTCGACATATACTCTTGTATCGTGCGCGCCATCGCGATCACCAAACTTCGGATCTTGCAATGATTCGAAAGTCCCACATCTTGTTATCAGGGCCAACCTGATGTGCTCGTCGCAATAAATGATGAATAGATTTGATGTTGGCTGCACGCGGGAATCACGTTGCTGTCAGGTCGCGGCTCCTCTTCGCTGAGCTCAAATCAGGTTTTGGCCTTTTTGTTCCCGGAGCCTTTTGGACGACCAGGTCCGCGCCCTGGTGATGGTGGTTTTTTCGTCGTTTGATCCACTCGATGCTCCTCCGCTTTTCTGCCAGTCCATAGATCCGCCACTGGTATTGCATCCTCGCGTGCATTCGCATCTCGAAGGAGTCTGAAGACATCGGACACCAAATATAGGCTGCCAGCAACAACAATGGCGTCATCAGACGCAGCGGCAACAGCATACTTCAATGCAGCTTCAATGTCCGTTCCGAAGCTCTTTGCTTCTTTCAACTCACTCTTTTGCTCTTTCATCACCTCCTGCGCAAATTCGATGAGCTTCTCGGCCTCCATGGGCTTGACAAACGCCATGCCGTCCACTGGCCCGAATTCAACCGCAATCACGCGATCTCCCGGTTTCAGCAAATGCTTAAGAATACCTCGAACGTCCTTTGTACTGCTGGCCGCCAGCACCCACGTAACAGGAAGGACATAGAAACGGCGCTTCTTGCCTGAGCTGAGGTCATCGGCGCCACGAAACTCGCGCTCAACAAAAAAACCCAAATTCGCAGCCGCGCTCTCGTTGTGCGCGCCGTCAACAAACACAGCCTTGCTTTTGCCGACAACGTTGACCAAATCGACACGCTGGTAGCGACCAGGCCACGCCGCGGTCCGCACAGCCTTGAACAGTGCCGGCTTGAGCGGCTCGACAGCGACGCCCAGCTTCTCCAGCGTTAGCAGTCCGGCTTTCCACGCAACGGCAATGTTAACGCGGTGGGCGCGCCGGTTCGCCAGCGCTTTGCCGAAGCGCGTGAAGGCGCGCGAGTACAAGCCGCCAAGCGGCATGCGGCTGCAAGCAAAGAGCGGGCCGGCGCCGGCGCTGGCCGCTTCTTCTTGGATGACGGCGAGGACGCTGGGTGCGTTGGAGGCGTCGTAGACGACGGGCACGCCTGGCCGGAAGATGCCGCACTTGTTGCGGGCGATGGCCTCGACGGTATCGCCGAGGAACTCCTGGTGGTCCAGCGCGATGTTGGCGAGGACGGTGACGGCCTTGGCTGGCAGGATGTTTGTGGCGTCGTCGCGGCCGCCCATGCCGGCTTCCACGATGCCCACAGTCACTTGCTCGCGGTTGAAGATCTCGAAGGCCGTCACCGTCAGCAGCTCGAAGGGCGATGCGTCGGCTTGCAGCTCGGCGTTGCGTTTGATGACGGCGGCCTCGACTTCGCGGAACAGCGTCTCGGAGACTGGCTTGTCGTCGATTGTGATGCAGTCCCACCTGCAAGGCTGTCAGAGCAGAGTCACCAGCGAAAGTTTTGCAAATTGAAGAGATTGTGGCAATCCATCGTGATCTGGTCTACGTTGGTCTGCCCTGAAACTTCAAAACTCAAGCTTTCGCGCAAACGCCTACCTGTCAATCAGATGAGGTGAATTGAACCTCCCGCACTTGACGCCGGCCGCCTTCATCATGGCCGAGACGTAGGCACATATGGTCCCTTTGCCATTTGTGCCGGCGACGTGCACGGCCTGCCACGTCTGCGGCGACTGCTGGAAGAGCTTTGCGGCCCGTCCAAGGCCCAGCCGTATCATCAGCGCAGGTGTTGAAGCCGAGTGTTTCTACGCTGCCATCAAACACAGTCACGAGCGGCGGCCGTCGCGATCACTGGTACCTGCATGAAGCGATGTCTGGCACTCCAGATGACTCACGGGCTCGACGGGACGCGGACGAGTTGAAGAAACTGCAGGGGCGCTGGATTGGCGTTAGCGGCGCTGCAGGCCGTAGTATGCAGCAATTGTGCTCCGTATGTGCATGCGCGTTGCCGCCTGAGGCTGTATTGGCGGCCTGAATGCCTGGCCAGCCCTGCACAACATTCCCGCTCCTCCTCAGGCCTCAGCTGCTTCGCCCTCCCGCCCCATCCATCCATTCATCCCCCATCACCAAAACCCGCATCCCCCACCTCCGTCGCGCCTGGTTGCCACTGTGTTGTGTTTACCATCTCTCCACTCACTCTTCTCCTCTTCGCCGCTCTTTGCTTTGCGTTTGCTGCCCTTTGTGTGGCCTCACGATGGGTCTCCCGTAAGTGTTTTCGCCCGCTCTTTGCTCACCGGAATCCTCGTTCCATTGGCGCGTGCTGGCGCGCCTGGCTTACCACGCAAACATCCGCACACGGTCCCAGCCGAATTTGCTTGAATAACGCTTTTACAGAGTCTGGCGCACGCCTTCGCCATGTCGACCGTCCGACTCGACCCAGCATTCGCGCTCTCCCATCCGCCGACGGCGCTCGCCGTCTTACAGAACCGCCGGCGATGCTGCCGCATATGCTCCGCAATGGACTTTGGTCGGCAGCGATGTCGTGTCGGCGCCGCGCTCTCCCAGAATCCGGACCATGTCTCGGCGGCCATTCCAGGGACTGTCTTCTGGCGACTCTGTACCGCCACCGCCGCCGCCGGCAGACGCGATTCCTGTACCACCTGTCCCAGACGTGCGGAATGGACCGATTCCTCCCGATGGCCCCATTCTCGACGAGACCTGGCAGAGTCGCTCGCGGCTGTCTCCTCGCTCGCATCTCGTGATGCAGGCCTATGTGACTGACATCAATGCCATTGACCGCGACCGCGATGACCGCGTAAGGCTGAGGACCGGTCGCGAACGCGCACCCGATAGTCCGCATCCCTACTCGTACTATCCCATATCGAGGTACATGGACACGTATGGAGATCGTGAGCGCCAGGAGTCCAGTCGATCAGCCTCGCGCGATCGCTCTCGCAGACGGCATTGGCGCGAGTACGCCATCGACAGCATGCAGCTTGACCCTATTGACCTGGATCCGTCCAACGTCATGAGCCCGGACTATCGCGCATGGCTGCGCTCTACTCCTGACTATCGTGATCGCGAAGAGCGGGATCGCCCGCGTCTGGAGCGCGAGGCCACTGTGCCACCTTCTGCTCTCGGCATGGCTGATTTGCCACCGCTGCGTCGAATGAGTCGACGGAACATTCCTGATGGCCCTTTGCCATCGTCTGGGCTCCGTGAATCGTTTGTTCCTGCGGATCTTGAGGGTGCTCGGCCGCAGACTGCCTCGAGCGCCGGCAACGCGGATACCTGGGAAACCATGTTCGCCAATATTGTGCCCGATACTAATCTCCCGTCCGCCGACAGCTCCTTCACTAGTGCTGCCGCGAGTGCGAGTTTCTCCGCCTCGAATTCGAACGATTCGCGTTCGCATTCCGCAGACTCGACCTCGGCCAGCTCGTTCGGCACGCACGTCACAGTTCCCGACGTGCCAGCAGAGGCTACCCAGCGTGCAGCTGTGGATTGGATTTGCGACACGGACTCTGACGACGACTACACGCGCAGCTCGGTAGCGCGCCGAGATTCGCGCCGACGCCGTGCCGAGCGCCATGCTACCGACAACGTGCGGCGCCATTGGCGCAGCGTGCGTGATCGTGGTACCCGCGCGGATCGAAGGGATGTCCTATTGACGCAAATGCAGCGG
>Ga0335072_10012287_pt1 | contig 12228 bp, 10 predicted proteins | sample Lox_Sample_21_FD_206725 | JGI IMG/M metagenome (GOLD analysis project Ga0335072, IMG submission 206725) | Soil microbial communities from Loxahatchee National Wildlife Refuge, Florida, United States - Lox_Sample_2.1 | ecosystem: Environmental > Terrestrial > Soil > Wetlands | place: USA...
TTTGTCATCCCTCGATCCGGGGTCCCCGGCAGCTTCGCTGCTGGGGTGGAAACCGGGGTCCCCGGCAGCCTCGCTGCTGGGGTGGAAACCGGGGTCCCCGGCAGCCTCGCTGCTGGGGTGGAAAGCCGAGGGATCTGCAGTTTCTCTCCCGGCTGATATTCCTCCCGCAATCGCCTCTGCTCATCCTGAGCTTAAGTGTCTTGATACCCGAGGGATTTTCGTCTCCCTACGGAATGATAGCCGTCTTGATCCCGTTGGAGTGATCCTGCAGCCGGCGCAGCACCGTCTCCAGATCCGAAAGCTGGGCTCTCCCCGTAATGTACTCGCTGCACTTGAATCGCCCGCTGGCCAGCAAATCAAACGCCTTACGGCACGCCGCCGGAGTATGGTGAAAGCTCGCCTTGAGCGTGATGTCGTTGTAATGCAGCCGGTTGGTATCGATCTCCACCTTGGTTCCCGCAGCGCAACCACCAAAGAAATTGACCGTTCCCCCGCGGCGCACCATATCTACCGCCCACTGCCAGGTGAGAGGAGTCGCCACCGCCTCAATGGCCACATCCACACCCCGGTTATCCGGCGTCAGCCCACGCACCGCAGCCACCGCGTCGATCACGGATGTTGTCTGCACCACCTGGCTTGCGCCGAACGTGGTCGCTGCGGCAACCTGCTCATCGCGTTTCACGACCGCGATCACCTTCATGCCCGAAAGCTGCGCCACGTGCATGAACATCAACCCAATCGGGCCGGCACCAATCACCACCACAGTGTCACCGCGCCGGGCTCCGGTTTCCTCCAACCCACGCACCACGCACGCCAGCGGTTCCGTCAACGCAGCGTGCTCCAGCGGCATGCTCTCCGGAACAATCAGCGTGTTCTTCGAAACGATGCGCGCCGGAATGCGGATGTACTCCGCATAAGCGCCGTTATTGAACAGCAGGTCGTCGCACAGATTCTCCTGCTTGCGCACACACCAATAGCAGGCGCCGCACGGCGCCGAATTCAGCGCCACCACCCGCATCCCGGGCTTGAACGTCCGCACCCCCGCTCCAGTCTCGTGTATCACGCCCGCCAGCTCATGTCCAAACAGAGCCGGAGGCGCGATCATCCTGGCATGGTATCCCCGACGGAAGACTTTCAGGTCGGTCCCGCACGTAAGCGCAGCGTGAACGCGGATCACGATTTCCCCTTTGCCGGCGGCGGGAATGGGAACCCGTTCGATCCTGACGTCTTCTTTGCCGTACAACACGGCAGCGTTCATCTCGCTCAACATGCTCATCTATTTTCGCCCAATCCGGGCCTACGTGCTCTCAATCACAATCTTCATCGAGGTTGACTTAGGCTCGGAAGCCACCTCGATCGCCTCCACCGCCTCCGCGAGCGGAAAACGGTGCGAAACCAGCCGGGTCAGGTCGTACCCGTGGGTGTATCCGTGGAAGACCAGCTGCAGTGCCTCCTCCTGGATGTCGACCGAAGCGCTGTAGGATCCCAGCAGTGTTTTCTCATCCACGCATACCGCCGCAGGATCGATGGTTGCCTCGCCATGCTGCGTCTGGGCAAACAGCAACACCCGGCCGCCGGGCCGCGCCCCATCCATGGCCGTGCGAATCAGGGCATTCCCGCCGACCGCGAGAATGACCGCATCTGCTCCCCTCCCCTCGGTTGCCGAGCGCACAACCTGGACCACGTCTTCGCGTGAGGCATCGATCGGCGAATCCAAACCGAACTGAGCTGCGATCGCGTGCCGTTCGGGGTACAAATCGGAGGTGAACACCCTGGCGCCGGAACGCCTCGCTAACGATGCCAGCATAATGCCAATCGGACCCTGGCCAATCACCAGCACCGTTTCGTCGGGCTCCAGGTTCAGGCTGCGCACACCTTTCAGGCAGGTGTTCAGCGGCTCCACAAAGATTGCCTGGTCAAAAGCGACTCCGTCCGGAATTTTGATCAGCCCCCTCTGCAGAATCCAATCCATTACCCGCACGTAGCCCGCAAATCCACCGCCCGACGGCTCGAATCCCGCCGTACAACCTACCTTCTTGTAAACCGGACACTGAGCGAAAGTTTTCTTGCGACAGTAGTAGCAGGCGTCGCAAGGGATGTGGTGGAACACCGCGACCCGGTCGCCAACAGCAAACCCCTCGACCTCATCTCCCAAAGCGACGATGGTACCCACGGTCTCATGTCCGAAAATGCGCGGCGCGGAGTGCGAACCCGTATGAATTTTCTTCAGGTCGGTACCGCAGATGCCGCAACTGTGCACCCGGATCAGCACTTCGCCCGGGCCAATCACCGGTACCGGGACTGTCTCGACGCGCACATCGTTCACGCCGCGATAAACCGCGGCCTGCATCACCTCGGGGACTACCGCTGCCTGTTTTTTCTCTGTTTCCGCCGCTATCTGCATGTTTCTTCTAACTAGACGCGAATTATCGACGCCTGGAATACCTCCCGGAACTACCCGCCACTCATCAGCGGCCTGAGGGCCGCAGCCATCGCAACTGCGCCGTTTTTGCCGTTCCTGCCAACGCGGGCCAGGCTCGGCCAATACTGCGGCCGGATGGCAACATGCACCAGCAACGCGGGCAGTTGCAGATGACCCTGGCTATCGGTGTACCGGCTGAAGTCGGGTAGCTTTTCCCCGGCCAAGTCGGAGACGGCCTTGAGACAATAAAACTCGATTCCGTGCCGCCGGGCAAAGCGCGCCACTGCCGCCGCTTCCATATCCACCAGCACCGCCTGGAACATTGTCCCCAACTGCCGCTTCTCCGGAGGCATCGCCACGTGATCGATGGTCACGATGCGAAGCGGCGCGGCTTTGCCCGCGCGCGGCGGAGAATACGTGGTGAACTTTTCCCCCGTTGCGCCATCTACAACTTCATTCAGCACATAAGCGCTGCCCGGTTGCATGCCGCAGGAGAGCGCGCCCGCCCAACCAATCGAGACCATCGCATCCAGCGGGCCCTCCTGGACGGCCAGATTGCAAGCTCGCTCCGCAGCGCTCGTGCCCATTCCAGCACACACCGCAATGCAATCCACGCCGTCGATGGACCCGCGCCACGCGCCCTCTCCCTGGCCGGCGCGCACCTGTTTCCACCCCTGCACCAGCGGCTTGAGCTCGCCGGGCAGTGCGGCAATGATTCCAATCTGCTTCATGCCGCAGGCGCGTACCCATGCGCTCGAAACCAATCGATGGCCGACCGCAACGCTGCATAGACCGGCACGACGCGGTAACCCAGCTCACGCTCCGCTTTCGCCGACGATACAAACATCTTCTTCCTGCCCATGCGCACCGCCTCCACTGTGGCGCGTGGCTCCTGCCCGCGCAGCTTGCCAGTGATGGTCTGGTCCCAAACCGCGAACATCATGGCCACTCCATGCGGCACTTTCATGGTCGGCGAAGGCAGCCCGGTAATTGCGGACATCTTGTCCAGCATCTGCTTCAACGTCAGATTTTCACCGCCCAGAATATACCGTTCCCCCGGCCGCCCCCGCTCCAGCGCATCTGCATGCGTCCGCGCTACTTCGCTTACGTCCACCAGGTTCAATCCAGTATCCATATAGGCCGGAAATTTCCGCTTCAAAAAGTCCACCACGATCCGTCCCGTCGGCGTCGGTTTCAGGTCACCCGCGCCTATCGGGGTGGTCGGATTCAGAATTATCACCTGCTGCCCTGCCCGCGCCGCCGCGATCGCCTCCTGCTCCCCGAGGTACTTCGACCGCTTATAGTGCCCAACCATGTCAGCCAGCGAAACGGGAGTCGCCTCATCCGACAACCTCCCATCGCTGAAAAACCCCATCGTGGCCACGCTCGAAGTGTAGACAACACGCCGAACGCCTTCTTCCCGTGCCAGCCGCAGTAATTCGTGTGTTCCAGTCACATTAACGGCGAGCATCTTCGCCGGGTCCGTCACCCACAGCCGGTAATCCGCTGCCACATGCATGACCGCGTCACAACCCGCAACCGCGCTCCGCAACGCTTCCACTTGCAGCAAGTCACCGGTCACCGTTTCCCCGGGGAGTCCAGCCAGGTTCTCGAGCTTGCTCGTCGAGCGGATAAGGATGCGTAATTCAGCGCCGCGACGGGCCAGCTCTTGCGCCACGTGGCTCCCGACGAACCCCGTAGCCCCTGTGACGAAAACTTTCAGACCTTATACCTCAGCGCGAGCAGTACGGACCCGAGCGTGAGACCCGGCCGAGATGATCTTCAACAGAGCGAAGCACAGTTGAGCCTGCTGTTTCGATCTCCATCTCGCTCCTACTCCAGCGCCTCGGGATGTAATCCAATCCCCTTCTCGCCCGCTGCCTTCTTTTCCGTCCACTTCTTGACCCAGGCTTCCCAACTCGCCCCAGCCGCGCGGTCCTTGCCACTGAAGTTCAGTCCGGCAATCTCGCTATAGGCAATCGAACGCTTCTCCGGCGAATCCTTGGGAAACAATCGCACCCACGACTGCTCCAGCGACGCGCCCGTCCTGCGATCGAAGATATAGCCCTCAATCACCGAACCGTCTTTGCAGGTGATGGTCACATCGCCGCGATAATCGAAAGCCTTCTCCAGAGCATCCAGCACCTCCGTATCGCTGCTCAGCGCAGGAATCCAGCCTTCCAGGTTCTGGTGTTCTGTCCCCGGCGCGAGTTCCAGCGAATCGGGATCGAGCTGCGGTGTGGTTGCCCCTTTTTGCCCCGTCATACACGCGTCTCTTCCATCTGCCGCTTGGAGTCGCTGCCGATCTGTACCAGCGAAGGTGACGTATATCCCAGCTGCGGCGAGGTCAGGAGATCCCGCGCTCCCTGATCCTCATACCGGTCAAACAACGTCGCCCGGACTGCGGCCATGAATCCGCGAAACGAACCGAACATGTCATTCACCGAGGAAGGCTCATACCCGCAGCTCACCATGCAGTTCGCGCACTTTGGATTCCCCGAAGCGGTGCCATAGTTCTCCCACTCCGTCTCTTCGATCAGCTCCTTGAAGGTGGAAGCATACCCATCCTGCAGCAGGTAGCACGGTTTCTGCCAGCCGAAGATGTTGTACGCAGGATTGCCCCAGGGCGTGCAGTCATAGTTGCGCTTGCCCATCAGGAACTCGAGGAACAGCGGGGACATATTGAACTTCCAGTGCTTTTCCCGGTTTGACAGAATCGCGCGGAACAACCGCCGCGTCCGCGCCCTTCCCAGAAAATGCTTCTGGTCCGGCGCCTTCTCATACGAATAGCCCGGCGAAATCACGATTCCTTCCACGCCCATCGCCATCACTTCATCGAAGAAGGCGCGCACGCTGTTGGGATCGGCGCCATCGAACAGCGTCGCATTCGTGGTCACACGAAATCCCCGCTTCACTGCCTCGCGAATCCCCTCCACCGCCTTGTCATATCCGCCCTCGCGGCAAACGGAAAAGTCGTGGTGTTCCCGCTGCCCATCCAGGTGAACGGAAAACGTCAGGTACTTGCTGGGCTTGAACAGTCCAATCTTTTCCTTGAGCAACAGGGCGTTGGTGCAGAGGTAGATGTACTTCTTCCGCGCGACCAGGCCTTCTACGATCTCCGCAATTTGCGAGTGCATGAGCGGCTCGCCGCCGGGGATCGACACCATGGGCGCGCCACACTCTTCTACCGCCCGGAAGCACTCTTCCGGCGAAAGCTCCCGCTTCAGAATGTGCGCCGGGTACTGAATCTTGCCGCATCCGGCGCACGCCAGATTGCAACGGAACAATGGCTCCAGCATGAGGACCAGTGGATAGCGCTTCTGCCCGCTCAGCCGCTTGCTGAGCACATAGCTGGCCACGGTCCACATTTGTGAAATCGGCACTGCCATCGTTTCAAATCTCCTTTTGAAGGGCACGGCCTTCCGGCCATGCTTCTCTCCGTCCCCTATTTCAACTGGTCGACAACCTTAACCTTTGTCATCCCGGCTGGAGCGTAGCGAAATGGAGGGGATCTGCAGTTTTCTCTCCCTCACGCAGATGCTTCAGCCTCTCTCCATCGCCCGGCGGTAATCGGTAAGCGCCAGCAACGGAAAGTAATTCCGGTACAGGTGGTAAGAAAGGTAAAACACCCGGGGAAAGCCCGTGCCGGTCACAATGGCCTGCCGCGTCGGGCCATCGCCCATGCTTTCATCCCACGAGCCATCGGGTCTTTGCCGCTCAATCAGCCAGCGAACTCCCTTCGCTACCGAATCGCTGCGCGTATCCCCGGCAGCCAGCAGGCCCAGGATCGCCCAGGCCGTCTGCGACGGCGTGCTCGGCCCCACTCCCCGCGTCGTCGGATCGTCGTAGCTGGCACAGCTCTCGCCCCACCCGCCATCGGCATTCTGCACCATGCGAATCCACTCCGCCGCCTGCTGGATCTGCGGCTCGTGATTCCACACCCCGATCGCCTCCAGCCCGCGCAGCACCAGGAACGTTCCGTACAGATAATTCACGCCCCAACGGCCAAACCAGCTTCCGTCCGGCTCCTGCTCGCTATAGATGAAGCGAATCGCCCTTTCGACCCGCCGGTCTTTTTGCGTGTAGCCGTAGGTCGCCAGCATTTCCAAAATCCGGCCCGTGATATCGACCGTGGGCGGATCGAGCATCGCGTTGTGATCCGCGAAGGGAATATTCTCGAACACCATCTTGGTGTTGTCTTTGTCGAAGCTCGCCCACCCGCCGTTCTTGCACTGCATGGCGAAGATCCAGGCAACCGCCCTCTGGCAAACGTCGTACTGGTAGCGCTCCCGCGCATGATTGTCGACCTTGTTCAGCGCCAGCAGAACCTGCGCAGAATCATCGGTATCGGGATAAAACTCATTGTTGAACTCGAAGTACCAGCCGCCCGGTTGCGCGTTCCGGACCTTCACCGCCCAGTCCCCTTTATGCCGAACTTCCTTCGCCAGCATCCAGTCCGCTGCCTTCAGCAACCGCGGATCTGTGCGCGACACTCCTGCCTGGCCCAACGCATAGACGGCATACGCCGTATCCCACACTGGAGACATGCATGGCTGCATGCGGAATGTGGGCTCCATGTAATCCGGAACGCCCTCTTCCTCGATCCCCAGCTTCTCAAACTCATCCATCGCGCGGATCGTCTGCGGGTCATCCGCTGAGTAACCCAGGCAGCGCAAAGCAAGAATGGCGTTGAGCATCGCCGGGTAAATAGCCCCCAACCCGTCACTCATCTCCATCCGCTCCAGAAGCCACTTTTCCGCCTTCTTCAGCGCGACCTTGCGCAGAGGACGAATGTGCACCCGCTCCGCCCAATGAACCAACCGGTCCAGCACCAGGAAAAAGTTGCGCCAGCCAATCGTTCGGTTCCGGTCCCACCGCAGCCGCAACTTCGCGTTGGCCCTGCCCCCGACGAAAAGCTCATCAATCCCGTTTTCCGGCGCCAGCTTCTTGAAAGGCTTCTTGGCATAGGCGATCGACAGCGGCACAAGAATCGCCCGTGACCACGAAGAAATCTCGTAGATGTTGAAGTAAAACCAGTTGGGAAAGAGGACCAGTTCAGGTGGGATGGCGGGAACCGCGTCGTACTCGTATTGCCCAAAAAAGCACAGGTAAATCTTGGTAAAGGTATTACACTCCACCACTCCGCCGTGGTCGAGAATCCACTTTCGCGCCCGCGCCATCACCGGCTGGCCGGGATCCCAGCCCATCAGCTTGAATGCAAAATAAGCTTTGACAGACGCGCTGATATTGGAAGGGCCGCCGGCATAGATGCTCCAGCCGCCATCCTCATTCTGCTTGCGCAAAATCTCTGTGCACGCGCGCTTCATCTTCCGCTCGTCGCCTGTCCCGAGCAGCGTGTGCACCATAATGTAGTCGGATTCGAGGGTAGTGTCGGCTTCCAGTTCGCCGCACCAATACCCGTCAGGGTGTTGCAGCGAAAACAGATACTCCCGGGCCCGCGCGACGGAGGCTTCTACCTGGTCTAGCCCCGCATCCATACGGCCAAAGCGGGGACTCGCGGGCTGTCCACCTTCCAACGATCTACTCATCCTGGACTGCGCTCTCTCTCAAAAAACAGCGAACGGTACTGCTGTAAATGGGATGCTACGCCGGCACAGGTCGAATCGCCTGTACGATCTCCGGAGGCAGCCCGAAGCGAACATTCTCTGGCATGACTTCTACTTCTTCGACATCTGCAAACCCGCGGCTTCGCAGGTAAGCGACCACTTCGGCTACCAGTACCTCAGGTGCGGATGCACCCGCGGTAACCGCAACCGTCTCTGCATTTTCCAGCCACGCAGGATGGATCGCGCCGGAATTCTCGATCAGGAACGCATTGGTGCTCAGATTGCGCGACACCTCTACCAAGCGGTTGGAATTAGAGCTGTTGTTCGAGCCCACCACCAGCACCAGGTCAGCCTGGTGGGCTACGTTTTTCACTGCCACCTGCCGATTCTCCGTGGCATAGCAGATGTCCTGCGAGTGCGGCCCGACAATCTTCGGAAAACGTGCCTTGAGCGCCTGGATAATATCCCGCGCCTCATCCAGGCTGAGCGTGGTCTGCGTAAGATACGCCACCCGCTCCGGGTCGGACACCTGCAGCGCCGCCACTTCCTCCACCGTCGAAACCACCTGGGTCACGTCCGGAGCTTCGCCGAGGGTTCCCTCGATCTCGTCGTGATCGCGGTGCCCGATCAGCACCAGCGAATACCCCTGGCGGGCAAACTTCACCGCTTCCACGTGGACTTTCGTCACCAGCGGGCAAGTTGCATCGATCACCTTGAGCCCACGTGACCTGCTGCGGGCCCGCACCGCCGGAGAAACCCCATGCGCGCTATAGATAACCCGCATTCCCTCGGGTACATCGTCGATGTCGTCGACGAAGATCGCGCCTTTCTCCGCCAGCTCATTGACCACAAAGCGGTTATGCACAATCTCCTTGCGCACATAAATGGGGGCTCCAAAGGTGTCCAGCGCAATGTTGACCACATCGATGGCCCGCACCACGCCGGCACAGAAGCCACGAGGTTTAAGAAGGAGGACCCGCTTGCGAACGCCATCAGCGCGGGGGACGCCTACCGGTGAGGAGGAGAGGGCACTAGTCACAAGATCCAGTATACCGCGCCACCCCTTTATCTGTCTGAAACATAGGGCCCCAACCCTACCCCCGACCCTGAGGAGGAACCTGGGCAGCTCGCCGGACAACCTACCTTCGCTTCTTCCCGATAGAGCGCAGCCAACTCGAAAATTACCGCGACCTCACCGTCGAGATCCCTTCCGGCTCTCCTTCAACATCTGTTCTGCATGCTTCAGCGAAGTCTCCGTCAGCTTCGCGCCGCTGATCATCCGCGCCACTTCCTCCGTACGCTCCTCATCATTGAGCAAGCGAACCGAAGTTTTGGTACTCCCCTGCCGTTCGCGCTTCTCCACCAGAAAATGCTGATCCGCAAATGCCGCAATCTGCGGCAGATGGGTGACGCAAAGCACCTGCTGCACCCGAGAAAGCTCTTTCAGCTTCTGCCCCACTGCCTCAGCCGCGCGCCCGCCAATCCCGATGTCGATTTCATCAAAGACCAGCGTCCGCGGAATCGCCGTCCGCTTGCGCGCATTTCCTCGCGACGCATTCTCCTCCACGCTCACCTTGAGCGCCAGCATCACCCGCGACAGCTCCCCGCCGGAAGCAATCTGCTCCAGCGGCTTCAGCGGCTCACCGGCGTTGGTCGCAATCCGGCAATCAATCAAGTCCCAACCCTCGCGCGTCCAATGCTCCTCGCCCGGTTGCGCTGTCACCTTCACGGCAAACCGCACTTTCATCGCCAGATCATTGATATGTTCTTCCGCCAACTTCTCGAGTCTCTTCGCGGCGGCCGTCCTCTCCGCCGTCAACGCCGAAGCCGCCACCCGATACGCTTCCGCCGCCTTGCCCCGCGCGGCGCGCAGCTCCTCCAGGATCTGGTCCCGGTTTTCCACCTCGGTTAGTTTCGCCGACACTTCTTCCCCATGCGCGACCACGTCCGCCAATGCCGGACCATACTTCCGCTTCAAACGGGTCAGCGCCTCCAGCCGATCTTCGATTTCCACCAGCCGATCCGGCGATGCCTGAATGCGCGATGCGTAATCCCGCACTGTATCGCTGACATCATCGACCACCGCCCGCGCCGACTTGACCTGCGCCGCCGCTTCGGCAAATTGCGGATCAAACCGCGCCAGCTCCTCGAGATGCTTCTCCGCCGCGCGCAACCCAGCCGCCGCCGACTGGTCGCTCTCATAGAGCAGCCCGTGTGCGCTCATCGCCGCTGCCAGCAGCTTCTCCGCATTGGCCAGCACCCCCCGCTCGACCTCCAGCTCTTCGTCTTCCCGCTCCTTGATCGCCGCGCTCTCAATCTCGTTCTTCTGGAAGCTCCACAGATCCGCTTCCCGCAGCCGCGCCTGCTCATCCCCCTCAAGGCGGTTCAACCGCGCACCAATCTCCGACCACTCCGCGAACGCCTCCGCTACGCGCTCCGTTTGAATGCCCGCGCTCCGATTCAGCAATTGCCGCTGCTGCCCCTGGTCAAAGCTGGCCATGGTTTCGCTTTGCGCATGCACCAGCGCCAATTCCGGAGCGAGCTGCCGCAGCACATTCACCGTTGCCGGCTGATTATTGATGTAGACGCGCCCCTTGCCCCCGGCCTGGATCTCCCGCCGCAGAATGATCTCCGACCCTTCCGCATCAATGCCGTTGGCCTCGAGTGTGGCCTCCGCGCCAGGCGTGCTCTCGAACACGCACGCCACGACCGCGCGTTCTGCCCCATGACGGACCACTTCCGAAGAAGCCTTCTCTCCCATCAGCAGAGCCAGCGCATCCACCAGGATGGACTTCCCGGCGCCCGTCTCCCCCGTAAGCAAATTCAGCCCCGGGCCAAGCACAGCAACAGCGTGATCAATGACAGCGTAATTTTCCGCGCGCAACTCGAGCAGCATCGCCCACCTGAAAGGCGCAGCATAGCACGACGCCACGCCGGCAACGTCACCACCGGGTTTAGAGTCTGCGCCAGACGTTCATCCCAGACGCAACACCCCCACACAGTAATCCCCCGGATTACCCTCAGCCAGCATCTGACCGCAGTCAGTTGGTATCCCCTACGCGGGTCTGCTAACGTTGAAGAGGAATTAATGATGTCCTCCTTCCATTTCGCGGCCCTCCTTCTCCTCCAGACAGACGACACAGCCGCCCCTGCGGTCCACTCCACAACCTACGGATTCAGCGCCATCATCGACATGGTCCGCAACAGCGGACCCGTCGCCATCGCCGTCCTGGTTTTGCTCCTCATCGGCAGCCTTTACTCGTGGGCCATCATCATCGGCAAATCCTCGCTGTTCCGCCGCGCGCGCGCGCAAAGCCGCCGTTTCATGCGCGCCTTCCGCAAGGCCGACCGCCTGCAGGAAGTCTCTGCGGTCAGCGACCAATTCAAGCCCAGTCCCCTGGTCGACGTCTTTGACGAAGTCTACGACGCCTACCGGCGCCAGACCGGCGGCTTCGGACCGCCCAAGAACGTCACTACCCTGGAACGCGCCGCCCAGGCCGCAGCCAGTGAAGCGCTCACGGTCATGGAGCATCGCCTCACCTGGCTCGCCACCATCGGCGCCGTAGCTCCCTTCGTTGGTCTCTTCGGCACCGTAATGGGCATTGTCGACGCCTTCCACGGACTCGGTACCGAAGGCGCCGCTACCCTGCGCGCCGTAGCTCCCGGTGTTTCCGAAGCTCTGATCACCACCGCCGCCGGTTTGCTGGTCGCCATTCCCGCGGTCATCGCCTACAACCAGTTCACTGCGTCGCTGCGGGAGTTCGGCGCACGCCTCGACGACTTCTCCCGCGAGCTGCTCAACAGCCTGGAAGAAATCACCCCCAAACAGGAAACCATGGAGAGGGAGGCCGCAAGTGGCCTTCACCGCTAACACCGGTCACACCCGTACTTCGCTCGCGGAAATCAACATTACCCCGCTGGTCGACGTGGTCCTGGTGCTCCTCATCATCTTTATGGTCACCGCCCCGGTGCTGCAATCGGGGATCGACGTCTCCGTCCCCAAGACCCGCACCGTCAAGGAAATTACGCAACAGCGGCTGGTACTTACCATCGACCGCGACCAGAACGTCTTCCTCGGCGACAAGCCCGTCAACCTGGCCCAACTGCCCACCCTGCTCCATCAGCCCAAAACCGATCCCGCCAGCCAGGTCATTTACCTGCGCGCCGATGAGCGCGTGCCCTTCGGCGCGTTTGCCTCCGTCATGGACGCGGTCAAGCAAGCCGGCATCACCAACATCA
>Ga0335072_10012288_pt1 | contig 12228 bp, 13 predicted proteins | sample Lox_Sample_21_FD_206725 | JGI IMG/M metagenome (GOLD analysis project Ga0335072, IMG submission 206725) | Soil microbial communities from Loxahatchee National Wildlife Refuge, Florida, United States - Lox_Sample_2.1 | ecosystem: Environmental > Terrestrial > Soil > Wetlands | place: USA...
GTCTGCGAATTTTCATTCCCCCATACGCCTTTTAGGACTTTTGTATGACAACTCATCCCCATAAGACACCATGTTCATTTGAAAGTACAGCAGGGATTGGAATAATATATATTCAGAGGTAGTCCTCGAAATGGATTACTTGACCTTCTGTTTTTTTCATACTACTTCGTAGATCACCGCTGTCACTAGGGATAGACTCCGCCAAGCTTAATAATCACGTGCTCGTCACTCGGGACGTATTTACACATCTACTGATTTCGACATCACCATGTCCTATAGCAAAGAAAAATGCAACGGCAAATGTGGCAACACCTCTGCAGCGAGGTATGCATATCTTCAATGCTCAACTACACATCAATTATAACTGACGTTATATTGACAGTTCCACCGATGCTTGTGTTTCATTTGCCAATACCTGGGCTGACGAGGCTTTGACAAAATACCAAGCCGAACGCACAAAATCCAAAAATGCCTCCACTTTCGACTTCCTCTCTTCCGCGGACACCACCAAAGATAAAAGTGCAATTATAGCTGGTAGAGAGCGTGGTGCCACAACGTTACAGGACTTTGATGAGAGATGGAACAACGCTGGAGGCAATTCCTGTCAATAGGCACCAAATATGCCATTGCGTCAGATTAGGTGGTGGGTCTGATAGATTTGAAGATAATGAAGACCTTACATAAATTCAGTCGTGGAAGGAATTTATTTAGTATTGATATTAGCTATGAGTCCTTACCCCGAAGCTACTTTACATAAACAAGATACACGCTTTCTTTACCAACTGCAATGACAATCGGGGCTTGTGTTTGCCAGTTCGTGAAGTAGTATCTCCATTAGTTCTATATTCATCCCGTTCCTCCGTTCCTCTATACGTAAATTAGTAACAATATTGCATACGTCTGAAAATCCTTCCTGAGGCAAGAAAATCTTCATGAACATATTCGACTTGTACATCCACAGCGAAGAGATAAGCCCAAACAAGGTGAGAAGCGAATTGCTGAGCCAGGCTGGAATGAGAGAATCAAGAAGAAACCTGGCGAACCAGAGAGGATATAGATGACCTTGGACGTCAACTTTGCTGCACGTGATAAAGAGTTGCGGGAGAGGATATTTCGAGATGGATCTGCAAATTTTTGATCGCCTCGTGGAAGCTATACGAAATTGCTAGCATTGTCTTGAGGCTGTCCGAATTGTGCTATGACAGTCCCAGACATTTCTTGCCCAATTTGAGGCAGGCAGTTGTCAATTATACGACGGCAATTATACTTGCCGCAATACTGAGTCCATCTATGTTCCGTCGATTACATTGGACCATTTGAAACCAGGCTTGCTAAATGTGAAAGTGAAGCTTTGGGCACCGTGCAGCAGAACCTGTATAGCAAAGTCTAAAATTAACGCTTAATTTTTATCGACTTAAGAAACAATCAATTTATTCGCTTTAACGCCCTTAATTTTTCCTATAGCGTTCAAATACCTTTACGTGCTCAGGAAGCTTTCCGTAGGCAGAATTGGAAGCATCCTGATTTCTGTCCCGACAATTCGCGCGCTAGTGATTGGTGGACAATTGCATTTAAAGCAGCCAATTGGAATGCACTATTTCTTACTCGTGGCACCTCGAAAACTGTATCAAATGCAAGAAACTCCCAGATAAAACAAGTGGGCTTTTTCACCTAGTTCGTTTGCTTGAATTCGAGGACAGACACGATGGATCGCACGGGTTAGGGAAGAAGAAAACTATCTGCAGGAGAATATATTACATTATGTCTTGCACAACACTCAAGCAGGATAACTTAACCCCTATCGCGCAGAATATCCCACATAGCTATACTTCTTTCCGTAAAGCTGCTCCAAAACATCCGACCACTTACCACCCGCCTCCTTTTCACCTCTACCGAACCATCTCCGCGATCTCCTCCTCCTGCCTCTTCATGCTCTCCACCTCAACCCTCCTCCGCCTCCTCTCCTCCCTCTCCCTACACTTGTCCTCCCTCCTCCCCGCTTTTCCATAGCCCACAGATAAGCCTCCCACGCACCCCTCGCATTCTCCACCTCAGCAGCAGCAGCAGCACTCTGCGTCGAACCCAGCCTCATCTTTGCACATCTTCCACCACTCATCCAAATCTCTCACGAACGCTTTAAATTGCCTTGTCCCGGCCTCAACCTCATCTTCAGCCCGCCTCTCCTTCGCTCTACGCTTCTGCTCTGCCTTTCTAGTCTTGAGCTCATCGTTCACATTTAGCAAGCATGTTGCTCCAGATCCGACGCCGCGTCTCGCTCTTTAGCAGCGCTGCTTCTATAACGGCCATGCTTGCAAGTCGTCGTGGACGTACTTGAGCTCGCTCTTCCTTTTCGCTTTCGGGCTCGTCTGAAAGTGTGCTGAATCCGGAAGACGCGGCATTTTTTCGCCATCTGTTGCGCTCCTAGTCTTCGGCTTGAGTTTCTGTTCCTCTTCATGGATGGCTTTGATTTCCGATCTAAGTCGCGTTAAAATATGCTCAATTTCGATAATCTCCCTCTTGTATCGCTTCTTTTGCATCTCCAGAGCCCGGAGCGTGCTACGAGCTTTGCGATCTTTTTCGTCCCATCGAGCATTCTCGTCTATTGTCCTGCCGTTTACTTTGTTAGCGCGAAGATTTCGTATGATCCGAGGCCATTTGAGATCGTAGATACTTCGCGGAGTCCTGTTCTTTAGTGCTTGATGCGCTCGATTTCAGCTAAAGCTGGGTGTTAACTATTGAAATCATTCAGATTTAAGATGAGATAGATCGAAAGGGGACATATGGCCAGGTTGCAAGCAATACCTGCCCCAGAAGGGTTGAGGCTGAAGCGGAAGGCAAGGCTAGCTAGAATAGTAAGGGAAATAGAAGAGACAGGGGAATAAGGAGTAAGAGAAGGAGAAGCAAAGTAAAACGGAAATAAAGGAGAAAGAAGGGAAGTCCAGGGAATGCGAGAAGGCCGGGAAGCTCGGAAGGAGGCAGAAGAGGGTGAATTGGCACTTGGTCACAAACCCATGATTTGGGACAGCCACGGGGAATGGCTCGGATGGTGCCAATGAGCTGGCGTACGAGTGGCTACTCAATCAGCTCGAGAAGGGACAGCTGAAGAAGGTCGATCAGATAACACGAGCAGCGCTGTGTGTGAAATGTTCTTCAAAGTCGGTGGAGGAGGCATTACTGCCGATATCGTCAGAGACTTGAGAGACGATGCTCGGCTTGACTGTTCTGCCGTATGTTGAAGGCAGGGTAAGTGATGGGAAGTGACAAGTCAAGGAACATGAAGAGTAAGAAGGTCGATAGAAGTTTTGAGTGTATTATAAGTACCTGACAGTGAGTGACCTGCAAACCGCCGTGTAGTGATAGGGAGTCGAAAACTCCAGCTAGTAAAGGCCTTGGATACAGCGACCACCTGATTAGAGTGTGATTTGACCAGACTCTACAGAGTAGACAGCATTTCCGGGCATTGTGCCGAGATAATGTAATGGAAGACGATGCGCAAGTAAGCCTATTGCTTTTTCTAATCGGAGTTGCCGGCACACTCTGCTTGAGCTCCTAGCAGCGCTCTTAAATTTCGCCGTGGTTGGGGTCGCACAGTCCACCTTTCCAATCCCGAAGTGTGCGGAAATGGTGTGCGCACTTTCTGCCGGACATTTGAGGCCCGGGATGAAGTGGTGTTTGTTTCAGCGCGGTATGCGGACATAGGCAGCTAGCAAGGTACACTAGTCGGCGAAGATGCAGGTATTTATGTACAGGCCCCCAAATTCACCTCCTTATTACTGTAGCGGAATGCGCTATTTGTTGATGGATTGATTGGGCCCGTCTAAAATGGAGCCCAAGATACTGTAAGCTGCAGGCCAGTCGCTTATTACAGCCCAGGGATTTCAAGGACTTCAGGGACTGGGCGACTGCACTATCCCGCATCCGGCGTTTGAATCTGCCTTGTGGGATCGCTAGCGAAGGTGCCAACCCAACCGCCCTGTGCCCCGTCGCCAATCATCATTCTCCTGATTTCTCTGTTGGTTTCAATCCAGGCCCTACCAATTTCAAAATAAGGCTGTGCCTCATGCATTTTGCCGCGTTCAGCTGTCAGCCGCATCCAACCTTTCCCCCCCAACACATCGCCATGGGAGTTAGTCTCACGATCCACATCCACCCGGGGTAAGGGAACTTCTCTTCCTTATCCACAGAACCTACTCCACACCACTATACAGCAAGTCATAGCTTCATCGCTCTCAGTTTCAAATACTCGTGGTATTTAGGTGCGACTGTTGTACCATTGATCTTCATTTGGATAGATTGGTCGCTCTTCTCCATCTTCTGCTCCCAGCGTGCCAAAAGAAACGCGTCGCGCAACTCGAGGCAACATGAAGCAAGGCTCGGCTGCTAGCCTTTTAGCAGCCTTCTCGCTGCTCTCTCTGACATCTGCCACTGATACCCTACGGCTTGGTATCAGCGGGAAACGCGGGTTTAGCCCGTCTGAACCGTTCCTGCAACGGCGAGCTGGCACCGCTGGCACGGTGAATGCTCCTCTGACCGAGAATCCTCGATTCGTACAGTATTATGCGAATGTTATGATAGGAACGCCGGGCCAGTCGATCAAGCTGACCGTCGACACGGGCAGTAGTGATGTTTGGGCAATTGCTTCCAGCGCCACCTCCTGCGCGGATGATGGTTGCCCCAATGGGTCTTGTAAGTCGACAACACGCTACGTCCAGACGCCAGCAATCGTTTCGCAACAGGGACATTTTCATCGCAACTGACATTCTTCATCTGTAGTTGATTACACCAAGTCTTCAACGTTTGTTGATAACGGACAGGGAGAGTTCCAGGACAACTACGTCGATGGCTCATCCACGACGGGTGATTTCTTCGAAGATACCTTGGGCATTGGCGGTGTATCAGTGAAGTCAATGGAGATGGGCTTGGCCCTCGAAACCTCTCTCGACATAGGCATTATGGGCATTTCCTTTGTTAGTGGGGAAGCGGGAGGGGCCGTCACATATCCTAATCTCGTCGATACAATGGTTAACCAGAGCATCATTCCTACTCAGGCATACAGTCTTTGGCTAGACGACCGTGGTTAGTATTTGGAAAGCCGTGCATCTGATATTGGTTTCATCTGCTAACCGTCTACCTCCCAGAGGCACTCTCTGGCTCGCTCTTATTCGGCGGCATTGACACAGCAAAATACACAGGCAATCTTGCTAATATTGCCATGTACCCCTCCGCCGATACTGGGGTAATTGACAGATTTACCGTGGCTTTCACCTCTTTCTCCATCAGCAGCCCTTCGGGAAGCGATACCCTGACCCCATCCGGCTACGCCCAGCCCGTCGTGCTGGACTCAGGCACAACCTGGACCTACCTCCCAGACGAGCTCGCGCAAGCAATCTTCAACGAAGTCGGCGCCATCTTCTACCCCGAGGACGGCATAACTCTCTGCTCCTGCGGCATCGGCACCGTGGATGGCACGCTCAGCTTCGGCTTCGCCGGCGCCGACGGGCCCGTGATCAAAGTGCCCATCTCGGAAATGGTGTACCCCCTAACCTACCCGAACGGGACCTCCTTCGACCTGACGCCCGGCACGCCCATCTGCGTCTTCGGTATCGGGCCCGCGTCGGCCCTGGGCGACTCGCCAATCCTCTTCGGCGACACCCTGCTGCGCTCCGCGTACGTCGTGTACGACCTCGCCAACTTCCGCATCGGCTTGGCGCCCACGGACTTCAACAGCACCGGCTCCAACATCGTGCCATTTGCGAGCGCCGGCGCGCAGATCCCCAGCGCGACCACGGTCACGAATGAGTTTGCCGTAACGCAGACGGCCGGGTCGGGGAATATAGCGCCGACGGCGGCGGGCACGGTGGGGTCGGGCCCGGTCGATGCGACGGGTACGTCGGCCGAGTTCACTGGGAATGCGGGGCCCGGGTTTGCGAGCGCGACGGCGGCGGGGAAGAAGAATGGTGCAGTAGCGGGCCCTGGCCCGGTTGCGTGGGAGCAGTTTGTTTTGGTGGGCTTGACGATGGGCTTGATGGGGATGGGAGGGGTGATGGTTTGGCTGTGAGTGGAGAGGGAATGGTATGAGGGACGAAATGGGACGATCTGCGTACTTAATGATGTGATAGAGGGCCTTTCTGCTCTCCGAATGGTCATTTCGTAGATCCGGAGTATGAGACATGATAGTTACGAATTTGGAAGGAAGAATTCAAAGATTGCTCCTCCAATTTGAGAACTCGAAGATATCAGGTGTTAATTTTTGCGTCAGTGATGCACAAAATATGCTGTGACCTACCATCCAAGTTGAACCCTATCTTGAGACATAACGTTTGGCTTGACAATGTGCACTGTTGATATGAACAGACATTGGTCCAATAACTATTGATAAAGGCGTTCAATATCCGACTCTCCTGCAGAATACGAAGAGTTCGGCTTGGAGGTGGGAGTATTCAGTTCACTACGAGTAGGGTGCTTTTCCTCAATCATATTTCCCGCGTGGCGGTTTACTTTCAGGCTCATAGCCGCGAAAGAACTAGAAGCCAGAGGGTGGCTGGTATATCGACCTACAACTTCTTCTGCCTAATCTTGCTAAAGTAATGATTCATGACTAATGCATAAATTTACTCTATATTCACACGCCTGAATTGTTAGCGCTTATGGGGAATTTCAGGTGGTTCTGTAGGAGGCCATTCATACCTTTCTATTCATCTGCTCAAAGCCAATCATCGATGACTTGGTACCACCAATACAGTGTGCTATTCTCGGTGCCTTTCACAGGCGATGTTGTGAACTCTGTAAGAAGATCAAATCTCTTCATCGGCAGCCAAAATCAGAAGATGAAAGGCAGCATTCATGTCTGGCACGTCATTACGCCAATTCCAATGCTCTAATTAGCTCGGCGAATCAAGGATACGAGCTTTGCATCCTCTTCCGACCATCTATTGAACATGCTCAACTGAAAAGGAAACACTCAACTGCGCGAAGAACTGACCCTCACAGGCAGCGTTCATACACAAACCTGTAATAAAAATCAAGCTTTAGATTAGTATCTGACTGGCTATTGCGACTAGACCCCGAGCAAAGTTTATTAGTACTATGGACAGCTTTATTTTGCGGGAGAGTAGTTCAGGTATGACCTTGAAATCGGACCAGCCATTCTTCCCAAAAATGCTGTGTAGTTCAGTCCCGAGCTGTAGATTCAAATTACGGATAGCAAGCCTCTCGCCCATCCTTCCTCATTTGTGTTTAATGGATTATCCCTACCCAAGCGATGCCAATTCTCGTGAAGCATCCTTCCCGCTGCTCACAGTAGCAGGAAAGACTAGCTGTTGTCTTCCCAGAGACACATGGAGAGTATAACATATTTGCAAGCTGCCTAGTCGTGTTCAATCTGGGATGTCAAGAACAGATTCCATTGAAACATTGCCATCGATTCGCCCCATCGCTATCGCTACTGCTATGGCCATCATCGCTAACCACATAACAGCGATCGTCGTTGATGCAGTCAAATCTATTCAACACAGCGTTATTCTTAGACTTAGTCAGCTCATGCAGCTTCTCCTTCCGATGCCGAGCCCAAAAGTCTGAGAGGGGTCGTCATGAAAGCAGGAGGCGATATCATTGGATCCGCCACCTGGCTATGTTGATGCAGAGGCAACGGCTGGCAACAGGCTCTTAGTTGCTAAGTCTAGCACTAAGCCTACAGCCCGCATGTCGCTAAAACTTCGAAATACTGTGCTACAACGCCAATTAAGGCGCAGCACATGCGTTAAAGAAGGTTAGGTCAGTTATGTTCAAGGCTCAAATTCATCACCAAATAATTGTTTCAAGATCTACTTCCATAAAGACAGGGCTTTAAATTAACTTAAGCCCGGCGTAGTATTCGTCAAGTCACTGCCCCAGGAGCATGGCAGGTATGCAAGGTTAGTGTCAGACATTGCTTTGAAATCAGGGGGTCTTTCAGTCAATTGCTGTTGGATATATGAATTACGTAGATGCTATTCTGAATTTCAGAACAGTGTCTTAGATCGATGTACCATAATCTTATTTATCAAAGGTAACGGGAACCTAATACTCTTTGCCTGATTATCCAAAATAAAAAAGCGGTGTAGATCAAGTTAGTGTGCCATGCCAAATAATTTAAGCTACAGTACTGTAGCTTGCCGTATTTGGAACCGGGAAGCGAGGCGGGCGCCAATCGAAAGGATTACAAACCCCTGCACTTTATATGCAAAGTCTTTTTGTTTGGCAGCTAACAGGCCCCTAGCCGCGCTGGGGAAGTGAGGCAGTGTTAATCGACACAGCCTTGTCGGAAACCTTAATCAAGAAGATCGCCACGTCCCTTTGTCATGATGAAGCGCAATTTCTCCATTCTCTGACATTCGTTTTAATAATAAGTATATTAGACTGTTAGTCATCACGTCTGAAAATGCGAAATGTTACTCAAGGGCCTAACCGGCAGGAATGGGCGGAAATGCGACCGTTTTTCACTCGACTTTACTTCGACGAAGGCAAGACCTTGAAAGACGTCCGTGCTCTGTTAGCTAGTCAGTACGGGTTTAAAGCTTCAGTACGAATGTACAAAACCCGGATAGAAATGTGGGGCCTGAACAAGAATCGCAAGGCGGACGAAATGCGGGCTCTTGTTTCAATGGCGTTGGAGCGTCAATGTGCGGGAAAGCGGTCGCGATTTCGCATCAGAGGGCGTATAGTTCCGTTTGCGGAAGCACAAAAGTACTTTCGAAGGAAGGGAATCAAAAATCTGGGTGATATCTTTGCCCAGTCGGACGAAGTTCTTGCCCAATCAGACTTGACTTGCTCGACGGCTGGGAACTCGCCTGAGCCAATAAACGATGATCACCTTTGGCAGGCGAATCAAGATCTTCATAATGTTCAGGAGCTCCAACCCTTGGCTTCGCAAAGCAGTGGGCTAACATCGGACCCGTCTGGGATCTGGCCATCTTTGTCTTCGCCAGAAGAGTATAGCCAAATGGAGCAACTCCTTTTCGCTGCACGAGACTACTTCAGGCCCTCATCAGACGAATTCAAGAAAACGATTGTTAGTGTAGATCTAGCATACAGCCGGGAGCTGCAAGAGTTCGAACGCTACGTCCGAAAAGCCGCGGCCTGCGTCGATTTTGCCGACCCTGAGAAGGCGATCATTGAATACGGCAAGGCCATGTCCAGAGTCCCAAAGATTCTAAGGGGGAAACAGAGCCTTAATTTTCTCGTTTGTCTATTTGTAGTGCTTGGATGCTGTGAGGATGCCAGCCGATCCGCTTTCATCCCGGCACTGCTCCAATTCATCTCGGAAGTAGCCGCTATCGTGCTTCCTCTCCGCCATCCGTTCTGTCAAATGATCCAAGTTATATCAAGAAGCCTCCCTCGAGTCCGCAATATGATAGAGTTGGCCTTCAAAGAAGCCCTTGATACTTTGCTATCCGAGAACTTGAGTTTCGATCCACGCATTCGGATCATTGAATACGGCTTGTATGAGACTCTTTTTTCCCAACGTAACTTCTTCCAGGCACGAGAGTTGATCCGCGAGACGTGGAGAGCAGAGGAGCGTCACCTAGGGAAACGGCACACTTTGACGATATGGAGTATGATGGCGGTCGGGCAATGCTCTATCGAGCTCGGTGACTTTCCAGAAGCCAGGGTGGTTGCCAACGACGTGATTCAAAGAATGCAGACGGTGACCGATGTACGCACACACGTTGAAGTACACATAAATTCTTGCACGCAGCTTCGGCGACGATACTGTGGGCATCGCCAGTTGTTTAACGCCCTCAATGATTCTCTGGACGCTAGTTCCCATACCCCAGTTCTGTTCGGTGCTCAGCATGAGACATAGCTGCATCTAAGAACATAGCCTTTAGATGATTCACTTCTGGCCCTGTGCTCTGGAAGTAATCATGATAGAACATCAATAGCACGCTAAGGCAGGCCACAATTAAGACGTCTATATCGACGAAGAAGGGAGAGTCTCGCCGCTCAATAAGCTAGCGAAGCATTTGCTTCAGATTGGAAGTGTTGCCATGAGAGAATACCAGGGTTTCTTACTTAACTCCGATTGGATAGGGCAAAGATTTCCGAGAGAACGGGTGGGGGCCGACATGGACGTCTGACCTTTTGATTTTGGAAGCGAGTACCACGGTGCCTACATACTACTATGATTGTGGGATAGATCTTGAGGTACTTTAGAATATAACTTGTTTTCATCTAGTGGCTGCTGGATCTCCACTACTGTACTATTCATCAAATTCTATCTAATCCCGCTTTGGTAATCCTTATCTTATTTATTGAACCAAGACTATAGCTTTGAGGCCCTCTCAACGTGTTCTGAAATAGTAGCCTGTGACCGTGCACCGGTGCTTCGATGAGTCAAGTTTCTCTTTTGCTTTGGCATAGCATTGCATTCTGGCTTCATGGAATCCTGACGTTTATTAACAAAGACTTTCCCGTACTGGCAGAGCTGCTGTCCACGTGGTGGAGCAGGGGTTGCGGATGCTCGGCATTGCTTGCCAAGGGGGTGTAACACGAACCAGAATTTGGGAGCGCAATTCTTACTTAAACCCTGCATTCGAATTGCTTTCGTGGATGCCGCTTACAGTGATTAAAAGAGATCAGTGTGGTCACACAAGGGTATGGGACTTTGGGCTTGTTCAACTTAGCAGGGAATTAGAAGCTAGAGTATTTGGGAACAAGTTAAATAAGAAACGAATTATTCCTTCACAGCCGGCATCACGCTGTTGCACACAATGGTCAAGGTCTTGTTCGGCCGCTGCTACTATCGTGAAGAAGGTCATAGAAACATGTACACATTTTGTCAAGCATGAGGCTGATGAGGTCGTCCTGCGTCTACAAAACATGATCCCCCTCATTCAGCTTTTGACGCATGGGACGGTGGTTTGGATCGCAAATATGTCCAGAGTTATGTTTTCACTTGTGCGCCAGCTCTCGCTTATATCTGCAGACTCACTGAAGGATGTCAAGGCAGAGGCGATTCTAATGCCAGACGGCTTTGTGTTGTCCTAAGAGACGTAAGGGTCGACCGCTATCGGCACCGAAGTTGAGATGGTAACCTGCCTTACAGGATGCCAGCCTTAGATGTCGGTGTAGTCACTAACGAGAGTAAGTTTGTCGTCGCCTACTACGGGCAACTTAGGCATTGCTGCAATAACGCTCTTAATCGTGCTCAATGTTCTACTCGCAGTCATAGCCCTACTTGGTTTAGGGTCAGGAGCTGCAGAAAGTCCTATATAAAGCATTGCTTGCCATTATTAGCTGTCTATAGCACATATTTTATTGAGGGAGAACTTTACCTAACCCTTAAAGGTTGCTAGCTTACTCAACCTTTTACAACGCCACCTTAGCTGTGACTGGGGCAATTTATCCTCTTATTATAGTTTCTTATAGAGCTATATTCATATTTCCACGCCCTACAAGACAGATAAATAGGGCAAGAGATGCCTACTAGTTCAGTTCAAGATTCTCAACTACGGCTTAGCGTGCTATTATATTACCCTCAACGGCCGACAAGACCAACTCTTATAAATATAGGCCGTTATGCTGCTTTAAGGCCCTTAGAAATCAATTCGATTAACTATCAAATTCATCATCAAAACAGATTGATAATAGCACTTGAATTTGCTGCATAAAGGTGTTAGTTAGGTACAGCTTCAGCCCAATATTACCCCAGCTCGTAGAGCCGCCTACATCATTGAAGCTATTGATATAGGGACCGGAGAGAACCATCAACACCATGGAATTCGATCTTACAATAATACGGAGGATTCAATTTCTCAGACCTAGGTCTATATAAACCTGTAGTTAGTCCTTTGTTGAGTCGAAAATTTCAGTTCGAGTCACTCGTTCGATGCGATCTGTCTATTCCGCTGCGTATATCGTTATAAAATTTCAACCCGTTTCATGAAAAATCCTTGAATTGGCCAATTCGTTGGCACAGTACACACGGATTCGGGAATTCGGTCTTACAGCACGGACAACTATAGTAGATTAATTTAATGGTCTGTGCACATGAAGTTTCTTTCTCAATCTCACTTTCAAATTCACTTTTACAACCCCTTCTCCGCCTCAAGGCAAAAAGGCAACCAAATTTCCACAAAAGCCTTACGCAAACTTTCCTGTTTAAAGAAGCCTGACAGCTTTGCCTTGCAAGTACGCCGTTTGGATCATTGCCACTGATACCTTCTTCATTTGGTAACCTTTACTTTG
>Ga0335072_10012290_pt1 | contig 12227 bp, 10 predicted proteins | sample Lox_Sample_21_FD_206725 | JGI IMG/M metagenome (GOLD analysis project Ga0335072, IMG submission 206725) | Soil microbial communities from Loxahatchee National Wildlife Refuge, Florida, United States - Lox_Sample_2.1 | ecosystem: Environmental > Terrestrial > Soil > Wetlands | place: USA...
AGGACCGGGAGACAGGCTAGCCATCGTGATGCGCAAGGGCCGCCCGAATCCGGGGTCGGTGTGACGGGGGAAACAGAGGTCGCCTTGACCGAGGAGTTCGAGATGATGTCGACAGCGCCGGCCAGGGGGGGACCTGGGGCTGATGACGCCGACAGCGGACTGCCGTCCGTGCTGGAGCTTGGCGAGACATCCGATCTTGGTGAGCTAGCCGACCCTGACGAACTCGCGGAGGTTGCCGAACTCGCCGACGCAGGCGAACTGGCCGACGCAGGCGAGCTCGCCGATACAGGCGACCTTGGCGGTGTCAGCGAGCTGGCGGACTCCGGTGAGCTGCCTCCTCCGACCGCCCGGGCGCAACACGGAGCACGCGAGCGCGGGCACGCGCGCGAGCTGTTCGAGCAGCTGTCCGCGCTGCCACCAGAGGACGCTGAGCGGCTGAGAATCCGCAGCGAGCTGGTCGAGCTGCACTTGCCGCTGGTGGAGTACCTGGCCCGCAGGTTCCGCAACAGAGGCGAGTGGCTCGACGACCTGACCCAGGTCGCCACGATCGGGCTGATCAAGTCCATCGACAGGTTCGACCTTGACCGCGGCGTGGAGTTCTCCACCTACGCCACGCCGACGATCGTCGGTGAGATTAAGCGCCACTTCCGCGACAAGGGCTGGGCGGTCCGCGTGCCCCGGCGGCTGCAGGAGCTGAAGCTCGCGCTCGCCAAAGCCATCGGTGAGCTCGCGCAGAACCTCGGCCGGGCGCCGACCGTGTCCGAGCTAGCCGAGCACCTCCAGATGAGCGAGGAGGAGGTACTGGAGGGTCTGGAATCCGCCAACGCTTACTCGACAGTGTCGCTGGACGCGCCAGACTCCGGCGATGAGGACGCGCCGGCCGTCGCCGAATCGCTGGGCATGGTCGACGACGCGCTAGAAGGCGTTGAGTACCGGGAGTCGCTCAAGCCTCTGCTCGAGCAACTGCCCCCGCGCGAGAAGCGGATCCTGCTGCTGCGGTTCTTCGGCAACATGACCCAGTCCCAGATCGCCACGGAGCTCGGCATCTCGCAGATGCACGTGTCCAGGCTGCTAGCGAGGACACTGGCCCAGCTGCGCGAGGGCTTGACGAGCGAGGATTAACCCCGGATTGCTCGTTCCCGGAGTTAATCAGGACTTTCCTGCTCGGCCGGGAGTAAGCTGCTCGATACTGGCAGGTGCCAATAGCGCACCAAATCCGATGATAGCCAACACAATGGCCGGAATACCCCAGTCAAGACGCGGCGCCTGTATCAGGTAAATCGCGACGATCCCGATAAACAACTGGGTCAGCATCGCCGGGGTCCTGGACCAGCGGCGGCCGCCGCTCAGGCCGCGCGCGACGTAAGCCAGTCCAACCGCGGTCGCAATACCAATGAGCGTGATCGCGACGCCACTGGCGCGCTGGTAGGACTTGCCACTCAGCGCATCGATGCCGGCGATCAGCGCGGCCACTAGCACACCGGCTGCTTCCACCGCCTGCACAACAGCAGCGACGCGGACCGCTGCCGGCATCCGTTGCGGCCCGGTAACTGCCGCTGCCGACCCGGACTCGGGCGCCGCAGGCATGGCCGCAGCGGGCGGCTTGTGAGGCTGCTGGGGCGGCTGCTGCCGGGCCGCTGACGACGAGCCTGCTGATATCTGACTAGCCTGGGCCCGTGCGCGCGCTCTTGATCGTGAACCCACACGCCACCTCCACAACCCGCGGCCGACGGGATGTCATCGTCCGAGCCCTCGCGTCTGCTGTCGACATAGAGGTCGTTGAGACACGTTACCGGGGTGACGCCACCAGACTGGCCTCGACCGCGGTGTCAGACAAGTTCGGTCTGGTCATGACACTGGGCGGGGACGGCACCGTGAACGAAGCAGTGAACGGGCTGCTGGGTGAGGCAAATCAGCCGGGCGGCAGTCACGAGCCCCCGCCCGCTCCCGAGGACCTCCCTGCGCTGGCCGCGCTGCCGGGCGGGAACGCCAACGTGTTCACCCGGTCGCTCGGTCTGCCGGCGGACCCGGTGGATGCTGCCGGCCGCCTGATCGCCGATCTCGCCGCAGGCAACGAGCGGTACATCGGACTCGGTACCGCGAACGGGCGGTACTTCACCTTCAACGCCGGGCTGGGGCTCGACGCGGAGGTAGTGCGAGCCGTAGAGGGTCGGCGTGCGGCCGGGCGGCGGCTGACTCCGGCTTTGTACGCGTGGACCGCGCTGAACCAGTACTACCGCGTCACCGACCGGAGAACTCCCGCAATCAGCATCGCCGAGCCGGCCGGATTCTGCCGGGCTCCGGTCTATTCCTGCATCGTGTCGAACTCGGCACCGTGGACCTATCTTGGTTCCCGGCCGGTGTTCACAAACCCCGATGCCAGCTTCGACAAGGGACTAGACCTGCTAGTTCTTCGCAGCCTGGGGACGGTGGCCACCGCGCGCACACTGCGGCAGATGCTGTCGGAGCGGACCCGGCCACCGCAGGGCAGGTCGGTGCTGTCTGGTCACGACCTGCCTAGGATCGACTTGCGCGCGGGGCGACCGGTCGCGTTCCAATTGGATGGCGAATACGTGGGCGAGGCTGAGGAGGTCAGCTTCTGCTCGGTGCCTGATGCGCTGCGGGTCATCGGCTAGCGACACGTTAATCGCGCCCCGGATTGGCGGAAAGCTCTTGCTAAAGTATTCGATAGATAACTAAAGGGCTTATACCGCCTGTGACGGGCACAGCACTTCGTACCTCGGGCACCGCCACTCATCCCGGCCATGTGACTGAGATGACACCGAAATCCTGCCGAACCTTTGCTGAAGCCTCTTGCGATTGATAGCCGACCTTGAGAGGGTTATAACGCTCCTGGTGAACGGCGTGCCGAGGCATGCCAACCTGGGTCGGCGACGTGAACGTAGGCGCGGCCGGGCCTGGACTCCGAGGGGGCGAACGGGGCGCAAGCCCCGGCGTGGTGCAAGTCGGCGAGATTCGGCGCCTGTTGACACCGCGCACCCTGGTAGATCATCGGTGTCGCTGGATGAGCACCATGGCGCCGGGGTACGCACAGCATCGCCGATTTAGACCGTAAGCCGGGATCAAATCGTACGTAGTTCGCATAGACTATAGCTCGTGAAATGATTCACAAGCGCGACAGCAGCCCAGGCCCGGGCAGGACCTGAGGCGCAAGGAGGAGTGGACTCATGGACTGGCGTCACCATGCCGCCTGCCGTGACGTGGACCCGGAGCTTTTCTTCCCGATCGGGAATACCGGGCCCGCGCTACTCCAGATCGACGAGGCCAAGCAAGTGTGCCGGCGGTGCAAGGTCATGGAGCCCTGCCTGCAGTGGGCGCTCGAGAGTGGCCAGGACGCCGGTGTCTGGGGCGGACTTAGCGAGGACGAGCGGCGCGCGGTCAAGCGCCGTAGCAGGGTCGCGGCGCGCGCGGGAGCCTGACGACGAGCGGTGCCGCGTCCCCGACGGGATTGCGGCGCAGCTTATCGGCATATGTTCATGCCTGCGTTGCCACGGCCGTAGCCTGCTATGGCGGTCAGCCCACCAGGGGTGCCGCGTCGGCGGTCTGCACCTCCAGCGGCACCTCCACCAGCACCCTGGTCCCGCCGCCTGACCTCGGCGCGATCTCCAGGCGGCCGCTTAGTTCTGTCAGCACTAGTGTCCGCACAATCTGCAGACCCAGGCTCGACGTCGAGTCCAGGTCGAATTCGGCGGGCAGGCCGACCCCGTTATCTGTCACTGTGACCGTTAGCTTGCCCGGGCTGCGCACCGCGGAGATCTCCAGAAACCCGGCAGCCGTGCCCTGACCGGGCCGGCTGAGGCCGTGCTGAAGGGCGTTTTGCAGCAGCTCGGTCAGCACGAGCGCCAGCGGTGTCGCGATCAGCGCGGGCAGCAGGCCAAATTCGCCGAGCAGCTGGGGAGTTACCCTCGCCTCTGGCGCTGAGACTTCGCCCGCCATCATGGCCACCCGCTCGGCGATCTCATCAAAATCCACGATCTCGTCCGGTACGCGGGACAGCGTCTCGTGAACCATCGCGATCGAGCCCACCCGGCGGACCGCCTCGTCCAGGGCAGCCCTGGCCTCCGGAGCGCGAAGCCGCCTCGCCTGCAGCCGCAGCAGCGCAGCAACGGTCTGCAGGTTGTTCTTGACGCGATGATGGATCTCCCTGATAGTCGCGTCCTTCGTCAGCAGCTCGCGCTCCCGGTGCCTCAGCTCTGTCACATCCCTGAGCAGGATGAGCGCCCCAGCGCGCTCGCCATCCACAATCAACGGGATAGTGCGCAGCTGCACCACCGAGCCGTTCGCGTCGATCTCGGTCTCAGCATGCGCGCGACCGCTGGCCGCGACCATCAGCGAGTCATCCCGTGGAACCCGGCCAGCGCAGAGCCGTGCGGTCAGCGGGCCGAGCTGCTTGCCGACCAGGTCCGCGGTCAGGCCGAGCCGCCGGTACGCCGATAGCGCGTTCGGGCTGGCGTAGGTCACCTTGCCGGACCGGGTAAGCCTGAGCAGGCCGTCTCCGACCCGCGGGGACCTGACCAGGACAGGCTCCTCGCCGGGCGACGGGAACATGCCAGCTGCGACCATCTGGGTGAGGTCGTCGGCTGCCTTCAGGTACGCCAGGTCCAGCCGGCTCGGCGTGCGGGCGAAGCTCAGGTTGGTCGATCGCTCGATCACTGCGACGATGTGGCCATCACAGGTCACCGGAATCGTCTCGTGCCGAACCGGCACCCCGCGAGTCCACTCCGGGTCACCCTCCCGGCACACCCTTCGCTCGGTGTAGGCAGCTGCCAGCAACGGCTGCTCAGCACCGGGCCGCACCATGCCGACGATGTCATCGGGGAGCGCGGTCGGAGCGGTTGTCGGGCGTATCTGCGCAAGCGCGATCCAGTTGGTGCCCGCCTGGCCGGCTTCGTCGCCAGCGGGCCCGGCGTCGCCGCCGGACTGGCTGTCGCCGCCGAGCGGCGCCCACAGCACCAGGTCAGCGAAGGACAGGTCCGCCAGGAGCAGCCAGTCGGAGATGAGAGCGTGCAGCCAGTCGAGGCCCGGTCCGCGGATCCCGGCCCGGCCTGCCAGGTCAGTCAGGGTCGGCACCTATCAATCATGGCAGGCCGCGCGGGTAGGCTCGCCCATCCATGCGGCTACCCCCTCAAAGCGGGCACGCGACGGGACAGACTGCCTGCTGATAACGTCGCGCCATGAGTCAGGATGAGCGGCAGGCCCACGGCGGCGCCCAGGCGATCGCGGCGGCACGGCGGCACGGCGTGCAAGCCCTGTTCACGCTGTCAGGCGGGCACATCTTCCCGGTCTACGACGGCGCGGTGCGGGCTGATCCGCCGATGCCGATCGTGGATGTCAGGCACGAGCAGACGGCGGTGTTCGCCGCCGAGGCCATGGCCAGGCTGACTCGCACCCCCGGTTTCGCCGCTCTTACCGCCGGGCCTGGCGCCACCAACGGCGTCAGCGCGGTGACGTCGGCGCATTTCAACGGCTCGCCGCTGGTCGTACTGGCCGGACGCGCACCCGACGGCCGGTGGGGTTCAGGCAGCCTGCAGGAGCTCGATCACCCCCCGCTTCTTGCGCCCGTTACCAAACGAGCCTGGACGGTGCACGAGCCCGGCCAGGTCGGCGCGGCGACCGACGAAGCATTCGCGCTGGCCAGCTCCCGGCACCGGGGACCGGTCTTCCTGGACGCGAGCCTGGAGGCGCTCTACGGAACTGGCAGCCTGCCAGGCGCGCAGCCTCAGCCGCCGGCAACCGGCACGCTCGGCCCTGATGGTGCGGACGCGCGGGCGAAGCGAGACCAGCCCGATCCTGACGCCATCACCGCGATCGCCCGCCTGCTTGCCGGCGCGAGCAGACCCGTGCTGATCCTGGGATCGGATATCTGGCTCGACGGTGCCGAGCATGCCGCCCGGGCGGCAGCTGAGGAATTGCAGCTTCCGGTCATCGCCAACGGCCAGGGCCGTGGCGTCCTGCCGTCTGGCCACCCACTGCTGGTGACACGGGCGCGGTCGCTGGCACTCGGCGAGGCCGATCTGGTTCTGGTAGCCGGCACTCCGCTGGACTTCCGGCTCGGCTATGGCAGCTTCGGCGGCAAGAACGGGACTCCGCCGGCTCGGGTCGTGCACCTGGCCGATGCGCCGGAGCTTATCGCCACCCACTGCGAGCTGGCCGGATCGGCTTCCGGGGAGCTTGCGGCAATCTTCAGCGGGCTAGCGAACGCGGCTGGCACCGGCACAGCAGCGGGCGCTGCCTGGACACAGGACTGGCTGCCCCGGCTCCAGGCCATCAGCAAGCAGGCCACGGCCGATGACGCTGCCCTGCTGGCCAGCAGCGCGAATCCGGTGCACCCGCTACGCATCTACGGCGAACTGGCCACGCTACTCGCGGATGACGCCGTGATCATCGGCGATGGTGGCGACTTCGTCAGCTACGCGGGTAAGTACGTCGAGCCGCAGCAGCCCGGCGGGTGGCTCGATCCGGGTCCGTACGGCTGCCTGGGCACCGGCCTCGGCTATGCCATCGCCGCGCGGCTGGCACGGCCGACAGCTCAGGTCGTGCTGCTGCTTGGCGACGGCGCGGCCGGGTTCTCCCTGATGGATGCCGACACTCTGGTTCGCCACGGCCTGCCGGTCGTCATGATCTGCGGCAACAACGGCATCTGGGGACTGGAGAAGCACCCGATGCAGGCGCTCTATGGCTACGATGTCGCCGCTGACCTGCAGCCTGGTTGCCGCTACGATCAGGTCGTCACCGCGCTCGGCGGCGGCGGCGAGGTAGTCACCGACCCGGCTGACATCGGTCCCGCGCTTCGCCGCGCGTTCGACTCGGGTATCCCGTACCTGGTCAATGTCATCACCGATCCGAGTGACGCCTACCCGCGTTCGACGACCGGCGTCTGACGACGCCGGCCGCCGCGGGGGCAGGAACGAGCTACTCAATAACAGCGATCAGGTCGCCTTCCTGGACGACATCGCCTTCAGCCACGGCGAGCTTTGTCAGTGTGCCCGAGCCCTCGGCGAGCACCGGGATCTCCATCTTCATGGATTCCAGGATCACCAGCGTGTCGCCGTCAGCGACGGCGTCTCCTTGGGCTGCCACGACCTTCCAGACGTTCGCAACCATCTCCGCGCGAACCTCGCTCATGTGCCCTCCTTGCTGTCAGCCGTGGCCGGCCGTTATGTTCCATCATCGCCGCTCGCCCGCTAGCCCGGGCGCAGTCGGCCAACCAACCCGGTGTCGTAGTCACCGGAGGAAAACTCCGCCGACGCGAGCAACTCGCCGTGGAACTCCAGGTTGGTCTTCAGGCCGCCAATGTTGAACGCCGCAACCGCTGCCTTCGCTCTGTCGAGCGCCTCGGCACGGTCCGCGCCGTACAGGCACAGCTTGGCCAGCAACGGATCATAGAACGGCGTCACAGTGTTGCCTGCCGCGTACCCGGCATCGACGCGGACCCCCGGCCCCGCTGGCTCGTCCCATTCGGTGATAGTCCCTGGACTCGGCAAGAAGCGCTTGCTGTCCTCGGCGTAGATCCGTAGCTCTAGCGCATGCCCGGAGGGCGCGACGTGGTCCGCCGGAAAGCTGATGTCTTCGCCGGCCGCGATCCGGAACTGCTGCTCGACGAGGTCAATGCCCGTCACCAGCTCGGTCACCGGGTGCTCGACCTGCAGCCGCGTGTTCATCTCCAGGAACACAAAGTCGCCGGCAGCGACATCGACCAGGAACTCGACTGTGCCGGCCCCCAGGTACTTAACCGCTTGGCCCGCCTGCGCCCCGGCGGCGAGCATCCTGGCTCTTAGCTCCGGGCTGATGCCAGGCGACGGAGTTTCTTCCGCCACCTTCTGGTGCCGGCGTTGCACCGAGCAGTCGCGCTCGCCCAGTGCGAGCACGCGGCCATCGGCCAAGCCGAGTATCTGAACCTCGACATGCCTGGCGCGCTCGACGTAGCGCTCGAGCAGAATGGCCGGGCTGCTGAAGAACCGTTCAGCTCGGGACCTGGCGGTCTCGAATCCGGCTGCCAGGTCCGCCGGACCCGCAGCCGCGCTCATGCCGATGCCGCCGCCGCCCGCCGCCGCCTTGATCATTACCGGATAGCCGATCTGGTCGGCCGCTGCCAGCGCGGCGGCAACGTCCGCCACCGGCTCCCTGGTGCCCGCCGACACCGGCACGCCCGCCTGCTCCATCAGATTACGGGCGTTGATCTTGTCGCCCATCTGCTCCATCGAGTCAGGGGACGGCCCGATCCACGTCAGTCCGGCCGCCAGGACGCTCGCGGCGAATGCCGGGTTCTCGGCCAGGAAGCCGTAACCGGGGTGTATCGCGCGAGCGCCAGTCTGCTCGGCGGCAGCGAGTATTGCCGGACCGTTCAGGTAGCTCGCGGCTGGTTGCGCGGGGCCGATGAGAACCGCCTCGTCTGCCTCGCGCACGAATGGCAGGCCAGCGTCGGCCTCGGAGTAGACGGCTACCGACCGGACGCCGAGCTCGCGAGCAGTGGTTATGACCCGCCGGGCGATCTCACCACGGTTAGCGACCAGGACCGATTCGAGCACGCTGGGCAGCCTACAGGCGTGACGGGACCCTTCGCGCCGCGACCTCGGCCAGCACGGCGACCACTCCAGCGTCGTACTCCACCGGGTCCAGGCGCATCCGCTCGAGCGCCGCCGCCGACCTGTTCCGGTCGGTCGAGCTGCCGACCATGTCATCAAATGCATTAGCCGCTTTGATGATCATGCTGCCGAGCGGCGGCGCCGGTTCATGGCCGCGAGCAGGCCGGCTCTGGTACCGGACCAGCTCCGCTACGTCGTCAAGCACCCGCGCGGTGCGGATAACTTCAGCGCCTAGTTCCGCGATGCGCTCCTGATCGGCCGCGGAAACGAGCAATGTCGCGCCGCCCGGTATCGGGTCGCGCAGCGAAAGCTGGCCGATGTCGTGCATCAGTGCCGCGTACTCAAGTGCGAGCAGCTCTGGCTCGGCCAGACCCAGGCCGCGTCCGACAGCTACCGCGAGCCTGCTGACGCGGCGGGAATGTCCGGTCTCGACGTAGCCAGCTACCTCGGTGACCCTGGCCAGGGACCGGACGGTCTGCAGGTAGGTGGCCCGGATGCCGGCGTAGCGACGGAAGGCGAGCTGGGTCACCAGCAGCGGTCCGATGAACACCGCGAGCTCTATCAAGCCGGTCTGTTTTGCGCCGAAGATCGTGATGATCACCGAGGCGCCCACCGCCAGCCCGAGCGGCCACTGCAGGCGTATCTCGTCTCGCATGGCCACCGAGAACCTGGCGCCCACGTCATCAGCCCGGATCAGCGCCCCTACCAGGGTGTCGACCAGCCAGCCGACCAGGAACACCAGCGCAATGACGGAGACCTGGAGTACCCAGTACACGCTCTTGTTGCCGAAGCCGGCCGAGACGATCGGCCGGAAGATGAACGCTACGCACGAAACCGCGACCAGCCGCGTACACATGCCAGTCAGTCCGGCTGACCGGCCTGCCGCGATATGCGGCAGCGCGCCGACAGTCATGCCTATCGCCGCCACAGCGACGACCATAAGCGCGTCGTACGTGACGCGCCCGTCCTGCTCAGGCAGAGCCAGCAGCATGGCATAAGCCATCGCGCCGACCATGGCGATTGGCGCGGCCTCACGCCCGCCCGGCAGCGCTAGCCTGAACAGCTCTCCGAACGCGATGAAGCCGCCGAAAGCCAGCGCGGCCAGGAAGTTCACACGGGCAGGATGCAACGCCACCACGCCGGCGAATGCCGCGATTACCAGCATTGCGGCAGCCGCCATCAGCAGTATCCGGCCAGAATCGAGCGCCTGCCAGTAGGCCATCCGGGCCGGCGGCGTGCGCCTCGCGATAGTTCCGCCGGTCACGGTTCCACCACGCGCAGCGGCGCCGTCGGGTCGTCGTGATCCTTCACGGTCACAGTAGTGGGGTCAGCCGGCTTGGCCGCAGGCTCAGGCAGCTTCCACGGGTCCTTCTCGATCGCTGCGATGAATGCCTCCACGACCACTGGGTCGAACTGCGTGCCGGCGCCATTGCGCAACTCGCCGAGCGCGAATTCGATGCTCTTCGCCTCGCGATAGGAGCGAGTCGTCGTCATCGAGTCGAAAGCGTCGGCGACCGCGATCACGCGGGCGAACTCTGGGATTTCATGCCCGGCAAGACCCATGGGATAACCACGGCCGTCCATGCGCTCGTGATGGTGCATGATTCCGTTCAGCGCCTCGAAGAGAAAACCGATCTCCCTGACGATCTCCAGGCCGCGCATCGGGTGCAACTGGATCGCAGCGAACTCGTCCTCAGTAAGCGCGCCCGTCTTTTGCAGGACCTGCGTTGGCACGCCGAGCTTGCCGACATCGTGCAGCATGCCGGCGAACCTGATCGCCTCGGTGCGCTCGGTGCTCATCCGTATCTGCCTGGCGATCATGACAGCACCGCGGGAAACGCGGTCGCCGTGACCGCGGGTGTAGTAGTCCTTAGTCTCTACCGCCTGACAGAGCGCGTTCATGGTGGCGGCGTAGGCACGCTGCTGCTCGGCGAACTGGCCCATGGCCCAGCGGGCGACGAACAACGGCACGAGCACCAGCGCCGCGGCAAACCAGCCCATGATCTCCCACAAGGACGCGATGACCAGGCCCAGGCATGCGTAGCCGAGATCGGAGGCGAGCAGCAGTGTCAGGTTGGACTCCAGGCCGTCGCGCCGCCACATCGCCCTCCCCCGGTTGAGCCGGTGCACCCCCCAGACCAGGCCGTGATTGGCGATCACGTGCACCGTGGCGGCGGCAGCGAACGGCAGCAAGATCGTCCGGAGATTGTAGGAGTTCGGCAGCCCTGGCACGGCGTGGCAAGCTAAGTACGCGCCCCCGGCAGCTAGGCCGGACAGCGCGTACATCGCGCCGTTGAACAATCGTTCAGCGAGCCGCAGATGGCGTTGCAGGCTCAGCAGCGCGGTCGCTCCGACCAGCGCGGCGGCCACCGGGCCGAGCAGCACCACCGCCGCGAGTGTGGCCGACGAGCTGGGGGACCATCTGGTCTGGCGCGACGTCATCGGAGTCGCGCCCGAGTCGCATACCAGGAACAGAGCCTGCAGCGTGATCAATGCCGCTAGCGGATGCTGGAGACCAGGCGAGGGCGTCCAGAAATGCGCCTGCATTTCACGGTCGCAGGCCACGACAGCAGCGACAAGAACGGCTGCGGTACTCACGACCAGGCCGATGTACAGCCGTGCGGCCCGGGAGACCATGTGCTGACCCCCTCGTTGCGGCCGTGTCCACTCCCGCTACCAGGACGATCCCGGTAGCCGGTCGAGCGCCGCGCCCTTCACGGCTGGCCGGCATATCTGACTGGCGTCGCCACTTACAGTAACGCGCGGAGTGTGTTCAAAACCACGACTCACCCACAACGCAGGCACCCGCGGCCTGCTCCGCACTGACGCGCCTGCTGTTGCCCCGGCGCCTGCGGACCGCGGAAGCGGGCGTAACCGTGGCCGACGCCTGGTGGCGCAAGACGCGACTCGGGCCGAACTTGCTAAGGCACGGCAAACCGGTGCCAGCCCGCGGAGCGGTCCGCAGGCACCCCCAGCCCGCGGAGCGGTCCGCAGGCACCCCCAGCCCGCGGAGCGGTCCGCAGGCACCCCCAGCCCGCGGAGCGGTCTGCAGGCGCACCTAGCCCACGAAGCAGTCCGCTGGCACCAACTACTCAGCCAGGACCTCAGTCTGCTCGATCTCCGCGCGGACGGCGGCGATCCTGCTCAGCACTTTGGTCCGCAACTCACCGGGGACTGCCTCTTGCCCGCAACAGTTGTGCACTAGCCGCTTGACGAGCTCCTCGAGGCCGTACTCGCGCAAGCACGGCCCGCACTCGTCGAGGTGCTCGCGGATCTCAACGCTGCCGCTGTCCTCCAGCTCGCCGTCGATGTACGAGTACACCATCGCAAGTACCTCGGTACACGGCACTTCGTGCGGCTTCCCGCAGCTCATCGCGCGTCCTTCCGTGACGCCTCGCCATCGGAAGGCGCCGTGGCCGGGGCAGCGGGCGTGGTTGCGAGCATGCCCCGCTCCGCCGCGTAATCCTGCAGCAGATCGCGGAGCTGCCTGCGGCCGCGGTGCAGCCGCGACATGACCGTTCCGATCGGAGTGCCCATGATCTCGGCGATCTCCTTGTACGCGAAACCCTCGACGTCGGCCAGGTATACCGCCAGCCGGAAGTCCTCAGGCAACGCCTGCAG
>Ga0335072_10012291_pt1 | contig 12227 bp, 15 predicted proteins | sample Lox_Sample_21_FD_206725 | JGI IMG/M metagenome (GOLD analysis project Ga0335072, IMG submission 206725) | Soil microbial communities from Loxahatchee National Wildlife Refuge, Florida, United States - Lox_Sample_2.1 | ecosystem: Environmental > Terrestrial > Soil > Wetlands | place: USA...
TGTTCAAGGGGTCCGGCTTCTACCGGACCGACAGCAGGGCCAGCCAGAAGAGCCACGAGCCCGCGGGAGCCTCGGCCAACGGGTCGAACGGGTCCGACGGCAAGAAGTCGGACACGTCCTCGTCGGGAGAGAAGTCCGGCTCGGGCGACAAGAAGTCCGGTGACAAGGTCAGCTCCCCCTCGTCCTCCTCCGCTTCGGGGTCCTCGTCTGGTTCATCCTCATCCGGGTCGTCTTCTTCGGGGTCGTCTTCCTCCGGCTCGAAGGTCGCCTGAACCACCGTGGCCGACCTGGCCAGCATCGGCGTCATCGGTGGCTCGGGGCTGTATGAGTTCATCGACGCGATCGAGGAGATCGTGGTCGACACCCCGTTCGGGCCGCCGAGCGACCCGCTGGTCATCGGCGAGGTTTCCGGGAGGCGGGTGGCGTTCGTGCCCCGGCACGGCCGCGATCATCGCTTCCCGCCGCATCGCATCCCGTACCGCGCCAACCTCTGGGCACTGCGCTCGCTCGGCGTGCGGCAGGTGCTGGCGCCGAGCGCGGTGGGCTCGCTGACGTCCGAGTACGGCCCGGGCACGCTGGCCGTGCCGGATCAGCTCGTGGACCGTACGTCAGGCCGGGCCCAGACCTTCTATGACGAGGGCGGCGCGGTGCACGTCGCGTTCGCCGACCCGTACTGCCCGGTCGGGCGCACGTACGCGCTGGCCGCGGCGCAGGAACTCGGCTGGGCCCCGGTCTCGTCCGGGACGCTGGTGATCATCGAAGGCCCGCGTTTCTCCACCCGGGCCGAGTCCCAGTGGTACGCCGCGCAGGGCTGGACGCTGATCGGCATGACCGGCCTGCCCGAGGCGGCGCTGGCACGCGAGCTGGCCCTGTGCTACACGACCATAGCCCTGGTCACCGACACCGACGCGGGTGTCGAGGAGGGCCAGGGCGTTACTCAGGCCGAGGTGTTCCGGGTGTTCGGCGAGAACATCACCGGGCTGCGCGAGCTGCTCATGCGGGTGATCGAGGGCCTGCCCGAGGAGCGCAACTGCCCGTGCCCGCACACGCTCGACGGCCTCAAGCTGCCGATCGGCCTGCCCTGATCGTTGGGCTGATCAGTCGAGGTCGCCGTGCTCGATCCGGGCCAGCCGGCGTTCCCTGACCAGCTGGTCGAACTCGTGCTCCACGTTCACCCGGCCCGGGGCCAGCGCGGCGAACACGCCGGTCACGTCCCGCATGCTGACGACGCCCAGAAGCCGCCCGTCCGCGACGACCGGCAGGTGCCGGATCCAACGCACGGCCATCTCCCTGGCCGCCTCCTGCAGCGGCATCTGCGGCGGGACGGTGAACGGCTGCGCGGTCATCACCTCGTCGACTGAGCTGCGATCGGGATCGGCGCCGAGCGCCACCGCACGGAGCACGTCGCGCTCGGTGATGATCCCGGTGAGCTGCCCGTCGTCGGTGATCAGCAGCGAGCCGGTCTGCTCGCGCCACATGCGTTCTGCCGCCGACCGCAGGCTGTCCGCGGCCGACTCGGTGACCGTGGCCTGCGTCATCACGTCCTGAACCTGCACCGCACCCGCTCCTCGCCCGCAGCTCTTTGCCCGCCTGGTGGCTGCCTGGCGTCCCACCCTACGGCCAGCGGTCGCCCCGGGCGCGGCACTGACCGGTTAGGCTTGACCCGGCCAGCAGGTCCGCCAGCGGCGCTGGCCAGGTCGGCCCCGATAGCTCAGCGGATAGAGCAACTGCCTCCTAAGCAGTAGGTCGCGCGTTCGAGTCGCGCTCGGGGCGCATACGTCAACCAGCAGGTCGGACCCGGTTTCCCGGCTTGTATGAGTGATCTTCACGTGGTTTCCTCGCCGTCGCGTGCCACGTCCGTGCCAGATGACCTGGCCTTGCGCAGCACAGCGCGAGCACTTCTGTTGACCTCGACGGCTATGGCTCGCTGCCGTTCTGTCGTCGAGTGCTGGTAGATCAGCGCCGCCCGGGCGCTGTCGTGGCCCATGCGCGCCATCATCTCCCGCAGGTTGGCCCCCGCGTCCGAGGTAAGTGTGTTGCCGGTATGGCGCAGGTCGTTGAAGTGGATGCCGGGCAAGCCAGCCAGCTCCCGCGCGGGCAGCCAGACGCGGCGCCGGAAGTTGCTGTGCCGTAGCGGTTCGCCGTCGGGGCTGGTGAAGACCAGCGCCGCAGGATCGGTGATGCGGTCAAGGTGCGCGGCCAGGTCGGGGACGATGAGCGCGGCGAACACCACGATTCTTACGCCAGCCCTGGACTTGGGAGGTCCGAAGGTGTGCCCGCCGCCGGGCGGGTAGTTGATCTGCCGGGTTACCCGGACGGTGCACGCGTCCAGGTCGATGTCTTGCTTGCGGAGCGCGGCGAGTTCGGACCAGCGCAGGCTGGAGAACACGGCCAGGAGTATCAAGGCCCGGTAGCGCGGCCCGGCTGCCGTGGCCAAGGCGAAGACCTGGATCACGGTAAGGACGGGACGCTCTGGGGAGTGCTCGCGGTCAGCGCCTTTGTGCGGCATGGGTTGCGTTTGATCATCCCGTCGTCGAGTGCGGTATGCATGATCGCGCGCAGGAGCCGGTAGGCCTTGGCCGTGGTGATGGCGCTGACGCCGTTGCTGAGCAGTTTCTTGCGCCAGCGGCGGACGGTGGCGAGCTTCAGCTCAGCGACTGTCGTGGCCGGGAAGTGCGGGGCGATGTGTGAGCGAAGCAGGTACTTGTACAGCGTGATGGTCTTGGGCCGCAGGCCGGGCCGTTCGTCAATCCAGGTCGCGCCGTAGCTGGCAAGCAGGATGCTGCCCGCGTCGGGGTCGAGCCAGTCGCCGTTGAGGATCTCGGCTTCCTTGCGGGTGAGCCAGACCTCGGCTGAAGTCTTGTCCGGGAAGGTGCGGTCGGCCGGGCGCATGATGCCGTCCGGTCCGCGATAGCGGGCTTGCCACTGGCCGGAACGCAGTTGGCGGACGGCGCCGAACCGGCGGCGTCGGCCTTTGCTGTTGGGCATCAGGCAGCCTTCTTCCTCGGCCTGGTGGTGATCGGTTCGACGGTGCCGTGAGCGATGAACTCGCGCAGCGCCGAGTCGGGGATGCGGACGTGGCGACCGACGCGGACGAACCGGATACGGCGTTCAGCAATCAGCCGCCGGGGGAACCGTTCGCCGCTGGTGGTAAAGGTGCCGAGAACCTCGGCGGCCTCGGCGCAGGTCAGGAGCCGGTCAGCGGCATTGGCCATCGAGCATCACTCCTGTCATGGGAGACGGGATCGGGGACGGGTCATTCGGGCTCGTCGCCCTGGTCGTGGTGCTCGCGGGCACGAGCAGCCGAGCTGAGCGCTAGGTCGGCATCGTGGGCAATGGTGTGACCGGTGCCCTGGTAGGTCCAGGTGCTCAGGACGAGCACGATGCGCTCATCGAGGGGGCGTCCCCAGGGGTCGTTTTGGCCGGTGGGGTGGTGCTGGCGCCGTCGGTGCTCGAGGCGGGCGCGGCGGAGCTGGCCGAAGGTGACGGAGTAGCGGCGGGATTTGGTGAGGAAGTGGCCGCCGTAGCCGAGCATGTGCGCCCACTTACACAGCCGTGAACGGGCGGGCCAGTGAGTGCCGCCGCCGAGCTGCCACGCGGTAGTGATCATCTGCCGGTAATGACGCGAGCAGGCGAGAGAGTCGATGTCGGCGGCCGAGCGCAGCGGCCGGTCGGGCACGCCGGGAGCGTCGAGGGCTTTGGTGGCGTACTTGGCCAGGTAGTTGCCGACCGCTGAGACTGACAGCCTGCGGCCGGTTCCGGCGTGGCCGTGGCGGATCGGGCGGGGGTCTACCTGGTCACCGAACCGCAGCGTGATCAACGTGCCGCCGGGAACGTCGGCATCGACCGCCACGGCAGAAGCTGCGTCGGTGATGGCCTGACACAACACGGCGGTGTCGAGGCGGGCCGGGGGCGGCTGGTAGGTGTCGCCCGGGGCGTCGAGGCGGATGAGGGCGTGGTAGTGGATGACGCCGCGTGCCTGATATTCGGCGACCTTGACGTAGCGGACGCGGGCCAGGGCGCGCAGCAGGCCCGCACCCGTAAGCAGGCAGTTCCCGCAGCGACGAGCGGGCCGCGATGCCAGGCCGCCCGCGAGAACAGGGAAGGACCGTCCTCCTCGCGCCGAACATTCTCTCGCCGCGCAGAGATCACCGTCTAGGGCGCGCCTCCGGCACGTCCTCCGGATGGCGCAAGCGCCACCCTAGACACTGATCTTCCACGGCAAGACCCGGCGCCTATCAGGAGGACGGGAAGCTTTTAGTACTCCTCGCCGGGATTTCGTGTCTATTCATTCTAGCCGCAGCATTGGTACGCGAATCACTGAGTGCCTTCGCGCCCTCCGGAAGGCTGTTCTAGCTGCTGCTGCCGTTTCCTCTGCTCAATCTTCAGCAGCTCAACTTGTTCTGTAAACTCAGTCATCGCCTCCTTTTCTGCTCTTCCTTTATATCGTCCAATGCCCAATCCTACCGCGCTGAGTTCTTGGTCAATCGAGTCAGATGTCTGTTGCAAATAAAAGCTTCGTTCGCGAAATTTAAAGTATCCGGTAAATCCAGCGGAGACCCCGACTGCGAAAGAAGTTCCGACCGCAAACCACCGTAGTACTGGGACTGACTGCAATAGGCCGGTAAGGGTCGAGGCGGCAAGCGCACCTATTATAATTATAGCCTGGAGGAAGTTGTGTACTCGCCTATAATATTTACTTTCGGATCTATACTTGTCTATTTCATTGGGCACGCTGTCGCGGTAGATCAATTGGCGTGTAGATAGATCCAGGTTAAGGCTCACGCCATGCATTCGCTTGCGTTCTTGGGCGAGCTCTAGATCAAGCTCACGCCGACGCACATCGAAGATTTTCATGGACTGCTGCGCGTCATCCGAAGCTTTGGCGATAATTCTAGCGGCGTTGTAGTAGACGATAAAACCAATCATTGCAAGTTCCAGAATGATTGCTGGCCAATCGGTTAGGTCTTTAACTTTATGATCACGCCATTCGACGATATTAAAGGCATAAATTACAAAGAATCCAATAAAGGCACCGAAGCTGCTCAAACGAAAAAGACGGCGTAGAATCTTCGCGAGCTGTAGCTGGTTCTCTAGCTCAAGAATCTCTTCCGTATAAATCAACAGCTGCGCAACGGGACCTTCCGACTCCTGGGTACTGCTATTACGGGTTGCAGGCATGCCCGGGATGATAAAACGATCTGCAACGTGCAAGTGTCTAACTGAACGATATAGGATGAAAAGAGAGATTTACGCGGTATATGCCTCCTCGGTATCATTCAGCAGACGTCAACCCGCGCTTGACAGCATTCTTGCTCCTAGGACCGAAGCCTGACGGCTACTCGTGACCACAGCGGCAACCAGTAGAGACGATCTGAGAGCCGAGGCACTTGGTGAAACGAGGCGTGCCACTTCCGTGCCAGAACGGGCGGAGAACCGCGGTCGCCAGCGGCTACCCAGGAGCAGCCCGGATCAGCACCGGCCTGGACATGAGCAGGCCAGCACCGAGCGCGAAACGACCTCCTAAGCAGTAGGTCGCGCGTTCGAGTCGCGCTCGGGGCGCAGGTAGTCCGGGTAGAGGAGCTTCTTCGAAATTATCCTCACTCCGTGGATTTTCTGCCCGCGAGCAGTCACGTACGTTCGCGCTCCCATCTTCGGGGAGCGAAACGGGGAGCCAGCGAACTCCGGCAGAAGCAGGCCATGCCCTGAGTTCCGCTACGGTCGGAGGCGCTCAGCGCCGGTCTCGTAATCGCTGTAAGCGCCCGATTCGGAGACAACCAGCACGGCTAGCGCCTCGCCCCGTTCGCTCACATCGGCTGGCTGACGGCGCATCAGCCCGGACAGGATGCCCTGGCGGCGGTGCGAGGGAAGCACTGCTGTGGCGCGATCGCTGGGCTTACGGGAGCGAGACGGCGCGCCCCGGCTGGTGCATAGTGCCGGGCGGGCAGTACCACGTCATGATCTCGGCGACGAGCCGCCCCGCGCGGACGGCCGGATCGGCCTCGGCAAGCTGCCGGGCCTTTGCCCGGGAAACCGGTCCGGTAGAACGTCAGCCCGCGCAGTGAGGGATCGGGCTGCTCGCGGACGGGGCCATTGGTCACGATGTGCCCAGCCTCACGCAGCTTGGCATGATAGGCCAGATGCTCGGCCTGGATGCGTTCCAAGTCGTCGTCCGGATAGGCCCGCGCATCCGGCGGCCGGCGCAACAGCACCAGTTCAAATGCCTCAAGGTCCACACGTCATTGTGGCATCCCGAAGGACCTCCTCAGCGGCTGAGTCGCAACTGCCTGCTCTGCTGAGTCGAGATAGCACTGCCATCGCTGTAGGACATGATGGGTCGCATGCGGCATTTCGTAGACGACGACGCTGGCTATCAGCAATGGCTGACGAATCACTCAGGTGACTTCGTGATCAACACCTACCGCGAGCCATCAGCTGCATACCTGGTGCTCCATCGCTCGGCCTGTAAGACGATCAACGGCCGGCCCGCCCGAGGTTCCACGTTTACGGGCGACTACTCCAAGTTGTGCGGGACGCGCGACGAGCTAGAGCGACTTGCCGAGGGTCTCAACACTGAAGCGAAGCCGTGCCGCCTTTGCCTGCGTGAACTCGCTGTCGCATCACGCGGTGGCGGCCGATACGGACCGCTGGGCGATTTCCTGGCCGTCCGCCGCGACAACGTGGCCGCAGTTGCGTTCGCTGAGATTGAGGCGCTCACCGGCCAGCTTCCGGCGTCGGCGCGCCTGCACCGGCCCTGGTGGGCCAACAGCACGAGCGCCCAAGCGGCTGCCTGGCGAGACGTCGGCTGGCGTGTGCAGTCGGTTGATCAGGAGAACGAGCACGTTGTCTTCGCACGCGACAACACTCCGCCGCCCGGCGGCGGCCGATCGACGGCGGCGGCCAAGACCACCTACATCGACACCGACGTCGCTGCAGCGATCATCGCGCGAGCTCAGGAGCTTGGCCTTCACACCGACAAGCTCCGCCGCCTGATCGAAGAGCTCAACGATAACTACGGCCGGGACAACATCTATGCAGCTAACGCTCTGCTCCGGACGCTCCTTGATCACATACCTCCGCTGCTCGGCTGCGCTGAGTTCCGGCAGCTGGTGAACAACTATCGCTGGAGCCGCACCGACGTTAGCTATGTGCGCAGGCTTGACGCATTCCGGCTACAGGCCAACGACGCGCTGCATCGTCCGATTTCCCGTAAAGCCGATCTGATCACCATGGATGATATGCCGCCAAGGATTTGGATTAACCGCCTACTACAGGAGTGCGGAGCCGCCGTGCCGTGAGCGCGATCGCCCGGAGAGCGGCTTCTAGTGGCACCAGAACGTTGTCCGGCCTATACCTCTGACACGATCTCCTCGTGTCCACGGCTGCAAGGACGAGGGCATCACTGTGCTACAGCAGCTGGTATCGGAGTGTGCCGCAGGCCCGCCAGCCCATTGGGAGAACCTGACCGTCCCCGCCTATCTGGAGGCGATGGGTGCCTGGCTGGAGGCCTACGAGCAGGCGTTCATCAATACAGGCGCCGAGTGCCCGACGATTGGGTGGAATGACTTCGCCAAGGCGGTTCGCGCAGCGACCGTTTACGAATAGACAAATGAGCGGCATGAGTCGATATCAGAAATGATCAGGCGTCGCTCGGATGGGGGGTGATGATGAGACAACCAACATTGTTCCTGACTGTGGGACTCCCAGGCACCGGGAAGACCACTGCTGCGCGGCGCATGGAGATCGACAATAAGGCACTTCGTCTCACAAAGGACGAATGGGTGAAGGCTCTCTACGGCCACGAGAATCCGCCATCGGCCCAGGACGTGATCGAAGGGCGGCTCATCCAGATCGGGCTGCGCGTCCTCGAACTTGGCAACAACGTGGTGATCGACTACGGCCTCTGGGGTCGAGACGAGCGCTCGGCTCTACGGCAGGCAGCAGCAGACCGCGGCGCGATGGTGGAGATGCGCTTCTTCGAACTCACCCCAGCCGAGCAGCGGAGACGACTTGATCGGCGCCAAGCCGAAGCGTCACACACGACTTGGCGCATGTCCGACGAGGAACTCGCCGAGTGGTCCGCCAACATCGACATTCCAACGCCAGGCGAACTCGACGGCAGTGAACCTATTGATGACCCGCCGGCTGGATTCGCGACATGGGACGAGTGGCGCAGGCACCGCTGGCCGCCGTCGGTCTCCTGATGCCTGCTCCTCTCCGCGCCCGCGAGTGGCGGCTACGACCCTGCCCGAGGGGCGCGTCTCACGACCGATCATGGGCATGGCCGGGCAGTGGCAGGTTCACCCGTCGATACTGATGATCTGCTCGGCCACCGCGGCCAGATCAGGGCCGGTGATGCCGGGCGGATCGCCCAGCGGGCTGAGCACCATGCCCTGGCGGGCGACGAACGCCGCCTGACATCCGGCGGCCATAGCCCCGGCGACGTCCCACCAGTGAGCGGCCACTAGGCGTACCTCACCGATGGGCACGCCGCAGCGCTCGGCGACCGCGTGGTAGGGCTGCGGCGCGGGCTTGAGGTGGCCGGTGCCGTCGGCCGAGATGACGGCCTCGAAAAAGCTGACGAGGCCGGCGCTGGCCAGCTGCGCCTCGGCGACGTGCTGGACGGAGTTGGTCAGCGCAACCAGCCGCAGGCCGGTGCGGGCAAGGGCAGCCAGCGCACTGGGCACCTCCGGGTGTGGCGGCAGTGAGCTCATCCGGCCCACCAGTCCGTCGATGTCGCCCGCAGCGAGTGGCACGCCCTCGCGCTCGGCGAGCATGCCCAGCGCCGCTCGCTGGGCTGCGGTGAAGCTCACATACCGGCCGGTCAAACCGCCGGTGAACGCCAGCTGCAGCATCAGCGTGAACCATTGCGGCCGCAGCGAGGCGCTCCCCAGCAGCACCTCGAACGGCTCATCGAGGGCATGCAGGTCCAGCAGCGTCTCATTCACATCGAACGCGATCACGCTAGCCACCAGCACCTCCTTCAGGCACAGCACAAGCCCTGCCTGCTAAGTATTCACACGCAGCAAGGCAGCCCGCCGACAACTGTCCGACCCTACTTGCCTGAGCCGCAGGACGAACTGGCGCCAGGAAGGCCGAACTATCCGCGGCACGAGTACCTCGCCAGTCAACCCGGGCCCAAGCAGGCCGACCTCCGACGGCTGCACGCACACATCCTTGCGGAATTTCCCGGATGCAGGCTGTGGTTCGCCGACGGCACGAACGCGGACGGCAAGGTTGTGGCCAACCCGAACATTGGCTACGGCGCCTGCACCATGCCGCGCACCTATGGCGGCTCGATCGGCAAGGCCAGTGTTACGGGCTATTGCATCAAGTTCAGACACCTCGCAGCCATAAACGTCCATGTCCTTCAGGCTGCCATTCAATATGGGATGAGCGTCCATCAGGCGCGCTGAGCCGGAGCAGATACGTCAGCCGGACAACCTGCCCGCCTTCTGCCGTATCCACAGGAACGGTCGTCCGCTCATCATGCATGACCGGATGTTCGCGCTGAGCGCTGCCGATGCATAAACATACGGTTTGGTCCCGTACCCGGGCTGTCGCGCTCCGGATTGCAGTGTTGACGATCACGAAATTCCCGGCTCAGGGCCGGTGACGATCACGTAATTCCCCAGCCCGATCACGTAATTCCCGTGCGGAAGGTGAGCGTGTCGGGCTGGACCTGGCCATCAGGGTGAGTGCAGCATTCCTCCCAATCCGGGCTCGGGGCGGGAGGCCCGATGGCAAGGAGAACGTTCGACGTGGTCGACATCATCGAGATCCTGGTCCACTGGCACGCGGGGCGAAGCAACAGCGAGATCGCTGCCAGCCTGGGTGTGGACCGTAAGACGGTGCGGAAGTACGTGGTGGCGGCGCAGGCGGCCGGGATGGTGGCGGGCGGTCCGGCGCTGGGCGAGGCGCAGTGGGACGCGAGAGTCCGGGAGTGGTTCCCGGAACTGGCCGATACCCGGCTGCGGCAGGTGACCTGGCCGGCGATCGGGCCGCATCACGATTACATCGGTGAGCAGCTGAAGGCCGGGGTCACGGTCACCACGATCCATCAGCGGCTGCGCGATGAGCGCGGGCTGGCGGTGAGCATCGCGAGTTTCCGCCGGTATGTGGCGGCGAACGTGCCGGAGGAGACCCGCCGGTCGCAGGTCAAGGTGCTGCGGCCGTGGCCGGCGGAGCCGGGTGCCGAGGCGCAGATCGATTACGGGCGGCTGGGCCGCTGGCTGGATCCGGCGGGCGGCAAGCCGGTCACGGTGTGGGCGTTCGTGATGGTGCTGGCGTGCTCGCGGCACATGTTCGTGCGGCCGGTGATCCGGCTGGACCAGCAGGCGTGGAGTGAGTGTCACGTCAAGGCGTTCGCGTTCTTCGGCGGGGTCCCGGCCCGGCTGGTGCCCGACAACCTCAAGACCGGGGTCGAGCGCCCGGATCTGTATGACCCGAAAATCAACCGGTCGTATGCCGAGCTGGCCGCGCATTACGGGTTCCTGCCCGACCCGGCGCGCGCGTTCCGGCCCACCGACAAGCCACGGGTCGAGCGGCCGATGCCCTATGTGCGGGACTCGTTCTGGCGCGGCCGCCAGTTCGCCAGCCTGGCGCAGATGCAGGCCGAGGGGGAACGCTGGTGCACCCAGGTCGCCGGGGCCCGGGCGTGCCGGCCGCTGGATGGCGCCGCGCCTGCCGCGGTGTTCGCGGCCGCGGAGAAAGACACGCTGGCACCGCTGCCGGCCGATCCGTTCGTGCTGGCCACCTGGGCGAGGGCGAAGATCGGGCCGGACATCCACGCCCGGGTCGGCAAGGTGCTGTACTCGCTGCCGTGGCGGCATATCGGCAAGACCGCTGATGTGCGGGTGACCGATGCGATGGTGCAGTTCTTCATCGGCGGGCAGCTGGTCAAGACCCACCCCCGCAAGAGCTGGGGCAAGCAGACCGACTTCGGGGACTACCCGCCGGAGAAGATCGCCTTCCACATGCGCACCCCGGCCTGGTGCCGCAAGCAGGCCAAAGACATCGGCCCCGCCTGCGAGCAGGTCATCGCCGAACTGCTCGCCGACAATGCGCTCTACCGGCTGCGCGCCGCCCAGGGCGTGGTCGGCATGTCCGACCGGCACGACTGCTCGCGGCTCGAGGCCGCGTGCGCGAAGGCGATCGCCGCCGGGGACCCGTCCTACCGCACCATCAAAGGCATCCTGGCCGCCGGAACCGACCGCGGCCAGCTGCCCGTGGCCGCGGCAGCGGGCGACGGCGGCGCCGGCGCGTTCTTGCACGGCCCGGCGTCGTTCGCCAACGTCGTGCCCATGCCCGGCACCCTCACCAGCGACGAGCTGGACATGCCCGTCACCAGCAGCCGCCAGGAGGGCCGGCCATGACCCGGCCCGTCACGGTCACCGACCGCACCGGGCTGGCCCAGGCACTGCGGGCACTGAAGCTCTCAGGCATGCTGGCCACCCTGGACGCCCGCCTCACCCAGGCCGCCGCCGGGGACCTGGGACACCTGGACTTCCTGCAAGTGCTCTGCGAAGACGAGATCACCCGCCGGGCCAGTGTGTCCCTGGCCAAACGGATCCGCCGGGCCCGGTTCGAAGAACAAGCCACCCTCGAAGGCTTCGACTTCCAGGCCGCACCCAAGCTGCCCGCCGCCCAGATCCGCGACCTGGCCGCACTGCGCTGGCTGCACGCCGGCGAATCCGTCATCCTCTACGGCCCGGTCGGCGTCGGCAAAACCCACATCGCCCAGGCCCTCGGCCACCTCGCCATCCGGCACGGCGCTGAGACCCGGTTCGCCAAGACTAGCCGCGTCCTGGCCCACCTGGCCGGCGGACACGCCGACCTGACCTGGGACAAACGCCTCCGCGAACTCACCCGCCCCGCCGTCCTCATCCTCGACGACTTCGGCATGCGCGAACTCACCGCCACCCAAGCCGACGACCTTTACGAACTGATCACCGAACGAGCCGGACGCTCCCTCATCCTGACCAGCAACCGCGCGCCCGCCGACTGGTACCCCCTGTTCCCCAACCCCGTCGTCGCCGAGTCCCTGCTCGACCGGCTCATCAACACCAGCCACCAGGTCTTCATGAACGGGCCCAGCTACCGGCCCAGCAAACGACCCGGACACACCATCATCCCCACCCAGAAGGAGGACATCAGGTAAAACAGGCATAGGCCAGGACCTGGGGAATTACATGAACGCAGGCCCGGGAATTACGTGAGCGCCCACA
>Ga0335072_10012293_pt1 | contig 12227 bp, 7 predicted proteins | sample Lox_Sample_21_FD_206725 | JGI IMG/M metagenome (GOLD analysis project Ga0335072, IMG submission 206725) | Soil microbial communities from Loxahatchee National Wildlife Refuge, Florida, United States - Lox_Sample_2.1 | ecosystem: Environmental > Terrestrial > Soil > Wetlands | place: USA: Florida...
ACGGCGCGCCGCAGCACGCGCTCAGCGATGCCGTCGCTCATAGCAACTCGTCGTTCCGCCACCTGTGTGCCTCCATCCGTTCCGACCGACGCATCTTAGTCGCCTGAGGAGTCCTATGCCGAGCGCGGCTATCCGCCACCCGGTCTTCGCCCGGTTCTATGGCCGGCTCAGCGCCGGGATGGAACGAGGCGGCGTGAGCGAGCACCGGCACAAACTGCTGGCGGGACTCTCAGGTTCAGTGCTGGAAGCGGGGGCGGGCAACGGGCTTAACTTCGGCCATTATCCTGCCGCGGTCACGGCCGTGCTGGCCGTCGAGCCGGAGCCCTACCTGCGGGCTCTCGCTGAGCAGAGCGCACACCGGGCAACGACGGACATCACGGTGACCGGCGGAGTCGCCGAGCACTTGCCGGCCCGGGACCAGCAGTTTGACGCGGTCGTTGCCACGCTGATGCTGTGCTCGGTGAGCGATCCTGCCCTCGCGCTGCGGGAGATACACCGTGTGCTGCGGTCAGGGGGCGAGCTGCGATTCATGGAGCACGTCGCCGCCGAGTCGGCCGGCCTGCGCCGCGTACAGCGGATAGCCGACGCTACCTGCTGGCCGGCGTGCTTCGGCGGGTGTCATGCCAGCCGTGATCCGGTGGCGGCGATCGCGATGGCGGGATTCCGGATTCGAGAGCTCGAGAAGTACCGGCTGCCGGATACCCGGTTCCCGTGGCCGACAGCTCCGCACGCATGCGGCATCGCGGTGCGTGCTTAGCCGCCCGGAAGATCGTCAATCAGCGCGGCCAGGCCCGCGCCGTCCAGCAAGTCCGCCGGACGGACGGTCACGTCGTCCCGCACGTAGTAGAACGCGGCGCGCACCTGGTTAAGGGCAACGCCAGCGAGCGCCGCCCACGCCAGCCGGTAGGCCGCCAGCTGTACCGCCACGGCACGCTTCTCCGCGGCCGTGCCAGGCTGGCGCCCGGTCTTCCAGTCGACGACGTCGTATCCGCCGTCCGGCGCATCGGCGAACACCGCATCGATACGGCCGCGCACCAGCCGGTCGCCAACCTTTGTCTCGAACGGCACCTCGACCTCGGCTGGCCAGCGGCTGGCCCATTCGCCGGCCTCGAACCGCGCCTGAAGCGCAGCCAACTCCGGTTCCGCCGAAGCGGCCGCCAGGTCGTCGGCGGCACCCGGGAGCTCATCAGCGTCGATGAGCTGCGCCTGCCCGTATCTTTGCTCAAGCCACTGGTGGAACGTCGTGCCCCTGGCCGCCTGCGGCGCCGGTCTGCGCGGCATCGGGCGGCGAACCTGCTGAGCCAGGTCGCCAGGATCCCTCGCCATCGCCACCAGCGAGGAGACCGGGAGTTGCCGGGGCAGGCTGACGAGCACGGCCCGGCCATCCTGGCGGCGCTCACGTTCGGCCAGAAGCAAGTCAGCGTCACGCGCCCAGGCTGCCGTCAGTTGCTGATAGCGGGTGGCCTCCGCGTCGTCTACCTGACTCGTTGAATCCGGCGCTGCCGGCCCGGACGCTGCAGGCACGGGGATTGCGACAGCACTCGCGGCGAGCTGGCGGGCAGCGGCATCCACCAGTGCTCCAGCTTCCCGGATGGCGGCATGCCGCGAGTCAGCCGCCGCCTCCGCTGGCCAGGTTGCCGTGGGTGGCTCGGCAAGCGCCGGATTCACGGCGTCCGGCTCAGGCTCGGGCTGCCACTGGTCGACTACGCCGGCCCCGTCCTCGCAGGCAGCGCTCACTTCAATGAGGAACTGCGAGGGTCCGAGCCGGGAAACGCCATCGGACCACCAGTAGCCCGAGCACGCCAGCAGGTAGGCGGCCCGGGTGGCGGCCACGTACCCGAGCCGACGTTCTTCGCCCAGGTCGCGCGCCGTGCACGCGTCATTGAACGCGGTGAGCTCCGGTGTCGTCAGCCCGGCGAGCGCCGGCAGGTCAGCGACGTCGCCGCGCAGCCCGAAGGGCAGTAGCCGGGCGTTCTCGGTCCACCGGGTTGTCACCCGCGGTTTGGCCGGGAAGACATGCCGCTGCGCGCCGCCGGCCAGCCCCGGCACGAAGACCGCGGCCCACTGCAGGCCCTTGGCCGCGTGCACGGTCGCCAGCTTCACCGAGTCGGTCTCACCCACTCGGCCGGCCTCGAGGCCGAACTCCTCAGACTCGGCCGCCTCGAGGTAGGCCAGGAACGCGCCAAGCGTCGGTTCGCGGGTATCTCCGGCGAAGGCAGCCGCAGCGTCAGCGAAGGCATCGAGGTCCGCCCTGGCCGCGGCCGGATCGGCGCCCGGCCGCGACGCGACCTCTATGTCGAGCCCCAGCGTTCGCTCCACTTCAGTGACGAGTTCGGCGAGCGGCCTGGCGACGTGCCCGCGAAGCATTCGAAGCTCGGCTGCAAGTGCTGTCAGCCTGGCGTAGCCGGCGAACGAGTAACCGGCCGGGCTGCCCAGGTCCTCGAGCGCCTCGATGAGGCTGCCCGGGTCCCTGGTCAGGTCGCTGACGGCACCGGTCATCAAGTTGTCGCCGACCCTGCCTCCGGGTCCGGCTGCGGCCCGTCCGGCTGGCGCGCCGGGCTCCGCCACGCTCGCCAGCGCGCGGGCCGGCCGGCCGAGTGCTATCAGGTCGGGGCCGGCTGTTGTCGCTGAGGCTGAGGCTTCGTGATCGTGTGCTGTGGTGCCGGCCGTTCTGGGCTCCGCGGCGCTGGCCAGCGCGCGAGCCCGGCGGCCCAGCGCTACCAGGTCGGCCGGGCCGATCCGCCAGCGGGGAGAGGTCAGCAGCCGGGCGAGCGCGCCCGCGGCTGTCGGGTCGTGCAGGACCTGAAGAGTGGCGACAATGTCACCGACCTCGGGGACGGTCAGCAGGCCGCCGAGACCGACGACCTCGACGGGGATGCCGCGCGCTTCCAGTGCCGCCCGCAGCGCGGGAAACTGCGCGCGTTTGCGGCACAGCACAGCGATGTCACTAGGCCTGACCTTGGCCATCCTGCCGTCAGGCCAGGGCTTGCCGTCCGGTGCCAGTCCCGGCGCCAGGTCAAGAACCCGCGTCACGTGGTCGGCCACCCAGGCCGCCTCATCGTGCACCGACTCAAGCAGCGCGCACCGCACCAGCCCGCGGTCGGCCCGGCCCGGCGGCGCCACCAGCAACGGCACATCAGGCGCCGCCGCACGGAGATCACGCTGAATGGCACCGGCCGCGACGAGCACGTTCCCGGTGTTACGGAAGCTCGTGGACAGCACGCGCACCGGAGCCGGCCGACCGTCGCGGGCAGGGAAGTCCGTGCTGAACCGGCGCAGGTTCCCGGCGCTCGCGCCGCGCCAGCCGTAGATCGACTGGCAGGGGTCACCGACAGCGGTTACCGGATGGCCGCCGCCGAACAGCGAAGAGAGCAGGACAAGCTGCGCGTGCGAGGTGTCTTGGTACTCATCGAGCAGGACAACCTGGTAGCGCGATCGTTCGGCCTGCCCTACTTGCGGATGCCGGCTGCCGATCCGGGCCGCAAGAGCCATCTGGTCGCCGTAGTCCAGCACCTCCCTGGCCGCCTTGGCCGCTGCGTAAGCATCGACCAGCGGTAGCAGCTGTTCCCTGGTCCGCTGGGTCTTAAGCGCGTCTGTGACGGCCTTCGGCACCCGGCCGGACAGGCTCCCGGCGCAGTCCGCCAGCCACTGGCCGGTCTGGCGCACGTCGTCTGCGCCGCGCAGGTGCTCGGACAGTTCGCCCGCCAGCGTGAGCACAGCCGCGGTCACAGTGGCGGGCGTCCACTCGAACGCATCGGTCGGGCCGTCGTAGGCGGCGACCACCGCAGCCGCGAGCTGCCACGAAACAGCGGGCGTGATCAGCCGTAATGTCGGCTCGAGGCCCTCGCGCAGGGCATGATCGCTGACGAGCCTGCCGGCGTAGGCATGGTAGGTGCAGATGACGGGGTCACCGGCGAGCAGCTCGGCGTCGGAGCCGGCCAGCGCATGCGGCACGTGCACGTCATCCAGGGCAGTCAGTTGGTCCGGGCCAGGCAGTCCGACCGGGCCAGGCAGTCCGACCGGGCCAGGCAGTCCGTCCGGGCCAGGCAGTCCGTCCGGGCCAGGCAGTCCGTCCGGGCCAGGCAGTCCGTCAGTTGCGGATGCGGAGCCAGCCAGCGGCAGGCCAGCCCGGCGCAGGCCCGCCAGCCGGACCCGGACGCGGTCCGCAAGCTCAGCGGCCGCCTTCCTGGTGAAAGTCAGCCCGAGCACTCGCTCTGGCCGGACGAGCTGGTTGGCTACCAGCCATACCAGCCGCGCCGCCATCGTCTCGCTCTTGCCGGATCCCGCGCCCGCGATGACAGCCAGCGGCGTCAGCGGTGCCCCGATTACCGCAGCCTGCTCGGCCGTCGGCTCTTGCGCGCCCAGCATCCGGGCCAGCTGCGCCGGGCTGTACCTGACCGGATCGCTTGTCACGGGGTCACCTGCGCGCCGCGCTCGTCGACCGGGCAGCTAGACGCGACCGGGCAGACCCGGCAGCCTGGATTGGCCGTTGCCCGGAACACCGGCCCGGCCATGCCCGCCGCGACTGTCTCAACCAGCTCGCGCGCCCACTCCGGGTCCGGATCGCTGCCCAGGCCGCGCTGGGCCTGTACCCGGACGCTGGCTTTGAGGCCGGCCTTGCCCACCTGCACCAGCTCAGCGCCACCCGGCTCGGCGAGGCCGAACTGCTCGAACGCACCCAGCAGCACGGCAAGCTGATAGACGCCAAGCTGCGGGTGGCGGTCCAAGTCTGCCTCGGATGGCCTGCCCGTTCCCGTCTTGAGGTCGACAATGATCGCGGCGCCGTCCTCGTCTCGCTCCAGCCGGTCCACCTGGCCGGTGATGGTGATCTCTCCCATGCTGACGCGCAGCTGCTGCTCGACGGCCACCAGCTCGCGCGGGTTGCGGCGGTGCCAGTCGAGGAACCTGATCACCATCGCCTCGGCCTGCTTCCGCTGGCGGGCGCTGTACCAGGAACTGCCGAAATCGAGATGCTGCCACAGCTCATCAACGCGCTTGGCGATCTCCCCGTCGTCGGCGCCGTCGGCTGCCAGCGCGGCAGCGGCGTGAATGACGATACCCAGGTGCTGCGCCACACCTGCCGAGCGCACTCCGACGGCCGCCTCAAGCAGCCAGCGCAGCCCGCACTTGGTGAAAGTCTCGACCCGCGACGGGGAGATCTGCACGCTGCCGCGGATTGGCTCGCCGGCAGCAGTCAGATCGGTAAGCGCGTACCACTGCCGCGGGCTCGCGCCGCGCACGCCTGCGGCGGCGAGCCGCGCCAGCTGGTGCGCGGCCGCCGAGCGCACCTGCGCCGGCAGCTCGGCATCGGCTGCCGCGCGGCGCAGGTCGGCGGTCAGCGCCGGCAGCGACAGCCACCGCCGGTCAGCACCGGCGACACGCTCGATCTCAATCTCATCGCCGGCCAGCTCGGCGAGGAACCTGGACGGCCGTTCCTCGCTGTCGTCCGCGCCCACGGCAGTCACGACCAGCTCGCGCCGCGCTCGCGTCACCGCGACGTAGAACAGCCTGCGCTCCTCAGCAAGCAGCCGGGCAGCCGATGCCGCAGCCGCAGCCGCTGTGGCTGCCTGCCCGGCTGATGCACTGCCGGCGGGCTCGCGGCCGGCCACCACGTCGACAAGCTCGTCCATGCCGAGCAGGGAGCCGCGCTGGCGCACGTCCGGCCAGATGCCCTCCTGAACACCCGCCACCACGACGAGGTCCCATTCAAGGCCCTTGGCGCGATGCGCGGTCAGCACCGACACCGCATCAGTGCGGGGCGCCCGCTCTGCCAGGGTGTCACCGGCGATCTCCTGGCCGGCCAGGCTGTCCACGAACAGCTGCGTCGACCCGTGCGGGAGCCGCGCGGAGAACCTGGCGGCGGCATCGAACAACGCGACGACGGCATCGAGATCAGCGTCCGCGACCGCGCCCCGTACCCCGCCCGCGGCGCTGGCAGCCTGCCATTGGCCGGCCAGCCCGGAGGCGTCCCAGACGGCCCAGAGCACGTCGTGCGGCGTGCCGTGCTGGTCGGCATCCCTGGCGACCCGCAGCAGCGCAGCCACTCGCGCGGCGGCCGCTACCTCGGCACCCGCGGCCGGCTCAGGTCGATCAGATTCCTCTACGACGACGGGCCAGCCAGCCTGGACAAGCTCGCGCGGATCACGCAGCGCCCCCGCCAGGGGCTCGGCGACGGGCGGCTGCCCGGCCGCCCTGGCGGCCGCCGCCAGGCCACGCCGCAGGCGCCGCAGGCCTAGCGCGTCGGTACCGCCGAACGGTCCGGCGAGAAGCTCGGCAGCCGCCTGCTCGTCCATCATGTCGGGCCGGAGGGCACAACTGATGAGCCGCAGCAACGGCCGGGTACCCGGTTCGTAGCTCAGCGGCAGCTCAGCTCCCGCGACGTTCACGGGCACTCCAGCCGCGCTCAGCGCCCGCTGCAGCGCCGGCGCCTGGCGCACCGCTGACCTGACCAGGACTGCCATCTGCGACCACGGGGTGCCGTCGATGAGATGCGCGCGGCGGAGCGTGTCGGCGATCAAGGCAGCTTCCTGGCTCGCGCTCGCCGCCGTGAGGATCTGCACGCGGCCGGGCTCGGCGCCATCAAGCGCGGCCAGCTGGCGGTGCGCGCGGCTGGTCACCGCGTGCGGGGCCACCTGCGCTGCCGGGAGCGAGCGTGCTGACGGGAGCACCTGTGCCACCGGGAACAGCTGCGCCATCGGCAGTCGCGCGGCGACGCGGCGGGATGCGGCCAGCAGCACCGGACCGCTGCGCCGGCCCGTCCGCAGCGCGGTGACGTCGGCTGGCCTGCCATCAGGCATGCGGAACCTGTCGGCGAACCGCCGGACGGCGTCGACGTCGGCGCCCCGGAAGGCGTAGATCGACTGGTCCGGGTCGCCGACAACGATCAGGTCGCGACCGTCGCCCGCCAGCTGAGCCAGCATCTCTTCCTGCGCCGGATCGGTGTCCTGGTACTCATCGACGAGAACGGCATCGTAGGCTTCCCGCTCCCTGGCGCGGACCGCGCCTCGGCGCAGCAGCGTGCCGGCGATCCTGACGATCTCGGCGTAGTCGTAAGCAGGAACCGGGGCCAGATCGAACCTGGCGGCATAGGAGTCGAGGAACCGGCCTGCCGCAACCCAGTCATCCCGCCCGTGCGCATGGCCGAGTGCGGCAAGGCCGCTGCCGTCGAGGCCACGCTCGGCCGCCCGCAGCAGGAAGTCCCGTAGCTCGGCGGCGAACCCCTGCGTGCCGATCGCTGCTCTCAGCCGCTCCGGCCATCCGCCGGCGCCGTCGCTCGCCTCGCCGCGCAATAGCCTTCGGACCTCAAGCAGCTGCTCAGGACCAGACAGCAAGATCGGCGCCTGCTCGCCGGCCAGCGCGAACTCGCGCCGCACGAGCGCATAGGCATAGCTGTGGAACGTCAGCGCCATAGGCTGCCTGACGGTGCGGTCGAGCCGCAGCGTGATCTGCTCGCGTAGCTCGGCGGCAGCCTTGCGGCTGAACGTCAGCACCAGCACCCGGCTCGGGTCGATGCCGCGCCGCACGACGCGGTCGACGACAGATTCAACGATGGTGGTTGTCTTCCCGGTGCCCGGGCCGGCGAGCACCAGCAGGGGTCCGCCCGCGTGCTCGACAACACGGCGCTGCGCATCATCAAGGCGCGGCGGTGCGACGGCGGGTCCGGGCCGCCGGACAAGCCGGTACGCGGGTGGCGACGTAGTTTCCATCTCGCCTTGCATTCCAGCAGACGCTGCCGACAGTCGCTGGTATTGCATAGCTAGCCGCGCCAGCGAGCCAGCTTCATATCCACCCGCGGCGAGCCATCACCAGTCCGCCGCAGCGGTGTCTGCTCCGCCTCATACCTGGCCAGCGCCGCCTGCTCGTGCCCGGCCAGCAAGGATCCGTCGGCATGCACGACCCGCCACCAGGCGACGCCGCCGCCCCACAGGGCCATAACCCGGCCTACCTGCCTGGGCCCGCCTTCGCCGAGATACTCGGCCACGTCTCCGTACGACATGACGCTGCCCGGAGTGATCGAATCCACGACGTCCAGCACCCGGGCCGCATAGCTGTCAGGTCCGGTGCCGGTCACCGGAGTCCCGGGCGGCCGGTCACGACGACCCTGGCCAGCGCTGGCTGTGGCTGCGCGGGGCCGCATGTCGAGCCGGGCCTGCCTGGTCGTCGGCCCGTCGCGCCCACGGGCCGCCCGGATCGCCCAGCCGACCCGGATCGCCCTGGCGGACCGGATCGCCCTGGCGGACCGGAACACCTGAGCCACCCGAGGCACCTGAGCCGCCCGAGGCACCCGGACCACCCGAGGCACCCGGACCACCCGGAGCGCTTGTGGCCGCGTCGCGCTGTGTGAGCAGCTTGCTCGTCGCGAGCGCGACCACAGCCAGGCAGGCAGCGCCGAGCAGGCAGTACAGCACGAGGCTTGCCAGTCCGCGCGGCGGCACAGGCGTAGCCGGGATGGCAGCCGGCCCGCCGCCGAAGTGGCGCGACGCCGCCATGCCGCCGGACGGCGGCTTGGCCGCCGCCAGCTTTCCCGCAGCAGTCAGGGCGGCAGCGGCGTCCACCTCGCCAAACCCGATCTGATCGTCATAGCCGCCCGGCGGCCGGGTGCTCGGCGTGGTGCTGCTGGTGATGGCGGAGATCACCTGCGAGTCGGTCAGCTGCGGGTACTTCCCCTTGATCAGCGCCACAACACCCGCGGTCAGGGCGCAGGCCGGGCTGGTGCCGCTGACGTACCAGTACGGCGGGTTGCCGCGGCCCTCAGCCGGAACTTTGTCACCAGGCGCCGCCACCTGCACCGATAGATTCTCGCTGGAAAAACTGGCGACCTGGCCAGCGCTATTCACAGCCGCGACACCGAGCACGCCCGGGTAATTGGCCGGGAACGAGTATTGGGCGTTCCCCTTACCCGCAAGGTCGCCGTCGTTGCCGGCCGACGCGACGACGACGACGTTGTGCTCGTAGGCATCCTGCAACGCAGCCCGCACCGGACTGCTCGGCTGGCTGTAGCCGAGCGACATGCTGATCACCTCGGCATGCTGCGAGACGGCGTAGGTGATCGCGCGAGCCAGTTCGCGCTGCCCCTTGGCAGCAGGCTCCCGTTCGTAGGCGGCGTCATTCGGGTCGGTGGTATCAGTAATCACCCGGATCGAGAGGATCCGGGATTCGGGCGCCATGCCGATGATGCCGCTGTCGTCGTCGGGCCCGTTCCCGTGCCCGGCTATCAGCGACGCCATCCAGGTCCCGTGCTTTCCCCAGTTCGGGTTGGTTGACGGAGTGTCCACCCCGCTGAAGTTCGGGCCTGTACGCACGCTGCCGACGAGGTCGGACACGCTGGGGTCTACACCGCTGTCGATGACGGCGACGAGCACACCCTCGCCCTGGGTGATCGACCAGGCAGGTTGCACGTTCAGTGCGTTGAGCACCCACATCTCGGTGTCACGGACTGCGTCAGCCTTGGCCGGGCTGGCTGAGGTAAACGCAGCCCCTGAGCACGCGGCTATCCCCGCGACCGTCAGCGCCAGCGCGCGATGCCGCCAGCCCCGCCCGCGGAACCAACCCTGCCCGCGGCCCCACGCTGGACCGCGGCGTGAGCCCTGCCGCTGCGGCCAGCGCGTCCTGCCCGGCCGGCTCAGCATCCCGGTGTCCCCGGACACTCTGGCGCGGCAGGCGGGCCGCCGAGCACTGACTTAGCCTTGCCGACCAGGCCGATAGCCAGGCTGGAGAGCTCACTGTCCTGGTAGACATCGGCGGCGACATGAATCCTGCCGCGGTCATCGGCAAAGCCAACCGTGGCCATGATCACGTAAGACTCAGCGGCCGTCACGTACGAGAGCTGGCGCTGTGCAGCGCCGAATCCGGCCGCCAGCGTGCGGGAGATGGCGAGCGCGTGAACGAGCTTGGGGCTGGTAGCGAGGCCATCCTGCGACAAGTCGTTGACGACCGCGCCGGCTGCTGCGGCACGCGGCAGCACAGCGACCGCTACGGTCGCGACCAGGCTGCCCGAGGCGTCGGCGTAAGTCGCCCGGAGTGCGTCCGAGCAACCGTGCGTCCGAAGCAGCCGGATTGCCGCCCCGGAGACCGCCTGGGCGCAGCTCGTGGCCGGACTGATGCCGAGCAGCCGCGCGTGCAGCGTCAGCCCGGAGGTCGAATTGAGCGAACTCGGTGACAAGTAGTAGGGCACCGACGCCGGGAAGATCGTTCCGGCCGGGACGGCCCGCCAGCGGCGGTCCACCTCCCAGGTCGCGATCGCCCGCTGCTGGGCGGGCGTGAAGTGCCGGGGCAGCAGCTGATGAGCGATGCCGACCGCCGAGACGGCCAGCCCGACCAGCCCGGCCGCGAGAAGCGCGCCGAACGCCGTCTGCCGGCCGCGGCGGCGCCACCGACCGCCTGGCCGCGCCGCTGCCGCCGCATAGCCAGGCGGGCTGGATCTGCTGTCGCTGCCGGGGCTGTCGGGCCGGCTCTGGTCCGGCTCCGGCTGCCACGTCACACCCGGATTTTAACGGCCTGGCTAGCCTGCCGTGGCCCGGTCAGTAGGTCGGCAGGCTGGGGTCGACCTGGTTCACCCAGGCCAGCACACCCCCGCCAACGTGCACGGCATCGGAGAATCCCGCGTTCTTCACGACTGCGAGAGCCTCTGCGCTGCGGGCGCCGCTCTTGCAGTGCAGCACAATCCGCTTGTCCTGCGGGAGCTTCTCCAGCGCCGCCCCGGTCAGGAACTGATCCTTGGGGATCAGCGTCGAGCCGGGGATGGAGACGATCTCGTACTCGTTCGGCTCCCGCACGTCGACCAGGAAGATGTTGTCCCCGCGGTCAAGCATGCCCTTGAGCTCGGTGGCAGTGATGGTGGCGCCGGCGGCCGCCGCCGCCGCGTCGTCCGAGACGGCGCCGCAGAACGCGTCGTAGTCGATCAGGCTGGTGATCGTCGGGTTCTTGCCGCAGATCGCGCACTCGGGGTCCTTGCGCACCCGCACCGTGCGGTAGCTCATCTCCAGCGCATCGTAGATCATCAGCCGCCCGGCCAGGCTCTCGCCAACCCCGGTCAGCAGCTTGATCGCCTCGGTGACCTGGATCGAGCCGATCGATGCGCACAGCACGCCCAGCACGCCGCCCTCGGCGCACGACGGCACCATTCCGGGCGGTGGCGGGTCCGGGTACAGGCAGCGGTAGCACGGTCCGTACTCGGCCCAGAAGACGCTGGCCTGGCCGTCGAACCGGAATATCGAGCCCCACACGTACGGCTTGCCGAGCAGCACGCACGCGTCGTTGACCATGTAGCGAGTGGCGAAATTATCGGTACCGTCGACAATTAGGTCATAACCGGAGAAAATGTCCAGCACGTTGTCGTTACTCAGCGCGTCGGTGTGCACCTGCACGCGTACGAACGGATTGATCTCCGCGATGCTGTCCCTGGCAGACTCAGCTTTGGGCCGCCCCACGTCCGACTGGCCGTGGATGATCTGCCGCTGCAGGTTCGACTCGTCCACGACGTCGAAGTCAATGACGCCGAGCGTGCCGACGCCCGCCGCGGCCAGGTAAAGCAGGGCTGGCGAACCGAGCCCGCCCGCGCCGACCACCAGCACACGGGCGTTCTTGAGCCGCTTCTGCCCGGTCATGCCGATCTCCGGGATGATCAGGTGCCGCGAGTAGCGCTTCACCTCGTCAAAAGTCAGGTCGGCGGCCGGCTCGACTAGCGGGGGCAGTGACGACACGATTGGTCTCCTGGTTGTTGCTCCGTAGCTATCGCAATTGAACCAGCCCGCGGGCCGCCGCATTCCGGCACCGGAAATGTCACCGGCGGCGAGTACAACACGGAGGCATGCAGCAGACTCCGCCTCCGCAGCCGCCCCGGCCCGCTCCCGAGGTCCCGGCCGGGCCCGCTGTCGTCCCCATTCTCCCAACTCGCATCCGTCAGCCAGGGCGGCAGGCCCCGCTGCCCGATGCGGTCGCCGTCCGTCGGCTGACGGTGCCCGATCCGGCACCGCCGTTCGATGACGAGATCCTGGCGTTAGAAACCGACGGGAACGAGGTCTCCGCCACCCCAGCCGCCGGACCGGCCGCGGCAGCGCAGACACCAGGCCAGGGCTGCCGCGACGCTGACGCGAGCCGCGAGAGCGACTCAGAACCGCCCCGGCCGCCAGGCGCCTCGGGCGGTCCGCCAGGCGGCGGCACGAGGCCACCGGATCCAGGCGGCGGCTGGCCCAGCCAGTTCGCGCAAGTCCTGGCCGAGACGCTGG
>Ga0335072_10012294_pt1 | contig 12226 bp, 12 predicted proteins | sample Lox_Sample_21_FD_206725 | JGI IMG/M metagenome (GOLD analysis project Ga0335072, IMG submission 206725) | Soil microbial communities from Loxahatchee National Wildlife Refuge, Florida, United States - Lox_Sample_2.1 | ecosystem: Environmental > Terrestrial > Soil > Wetlands | place: USA...
GCAACGTCGCGGCAGCCATTCGTTTGCGACAGGAAGTCGGCATCACGGCTTTGCTGCATCTGGCCTGCCGGGACCGCAACCTTCTTGGCTTGCAGTCGGAGATTATGGGACTCGGCACCCTGGGCTTCCGCCACGTGTTGGCTCTGACCGGTGATCCGGCGAAAGTGGGCGATCACCCGGGCGCGACTTCGGTTTATGATGTCAATTCACTGGGCCTGATCAAACTGCTGGCCGGGATGAATCGCGGAGTAAACGCGGTTGGACGGAATTTACAGGGCCAGACCAAATTCATCATCGGCTGTGCCTTCAATCCGAACGCGCTTAACTTCGAATCGCAATTGAAGAAACTTGAAAGCAAACTGACCGCCGGCGCGCAATATGTCATGACCCAGCCGGTCTTTGATGCGGAATTGGCCCGGAAGACGGCGGCTCGCCTCAAACCGCTCGGCGCCCCGGTCTTTCTCGGCGTCATGCCGCTGTTGAGTTCCCGCAATGCCGAGTTTTTACACAACGAGGTTCCCGGAATCAAAATCGCCGAACCGTTGCGCGAGCGGCTGCGTCATTGTTCCAGCGACCAAGAGGCAACCCGGATTGGTCTCGAAGTAGCCAAAGAGATCCGCGACATCGCGCTGGAATCGTTCGGCGGCGTCTACCTGATCACGCCGTTTCTCCGTTACGAAATCAGCGTCGGTTTATTGGATAGCCGATAGCCCGGCTTATTGTTGCGGCGGATGCTGAACTACGGTCGATTCAACCTCGGTTTCGACCTGGGGCGCCGATTCATTATTTACCGCCGCGCTGCCACGCTTTGTTCCCGCTGCATAAGCGGCGCCCCGCCATTGCCCATTCTCTAATTTAAGGACAACTTGCTCATAGCCATCTTTAATCCGGCTGAAAGAGGTATCGTAAGTGATGACCATGCATTCGCCATCGAGCCCATTGACGCCATTTTCCTGATAAACCTGGCTGATTTCCTTGCGGCTAATGACGCTGCCGTACTCCGGACGGAAGGCCTTGAGAACCAGCACCCATTTATCCTGCGTTACTTTGCGATGAAACGCATCGCAACCGGAATCGTAACTTTGAATATATTGGCCGGCATCGATTTGGGCAATCCACGCGAGGGCAGCCGTCCGAGCGGCGTCATCGTAACCTTCCGGCGCGGCCATAGCAAAATGGCCGGAAACGAGTAGCAGGCAACTTATTCCGGCCAATGCCGGCAAACACTTCCACCATGCGAAAAAAGCAGGATCGACTTTCATGTTTTTGCCCCTATGGGACATTTGCTTATAGCCATTATCGGCGGTTTTGGGAATGTCATTTTTGTCGTATGGAAGAAGAAGCCTCATGATTTTGACCAATTTGACTCGCACGAATGAAATCGGCGCAAATTCCTATTTGCTCGATTTCGGACCGGATGGCCGCATCGTGCTCGATGCGGGTATGCATCCCCGAGCCGAAGGAATCGGAGGGCTTCCCCAGTTGGAGAAACTGAAATTCGATTCCGTGCAAACGATCGTGGTGAGCCACGCCCATCACGATCACACCGGAGCGTTGCCGTTGTTGATGCGGGACCATCCGGGCGCCCGGGTTTTTATGAGCGAGCCGACCTATTTTCTCGCCGAACCGCTGTTGCACAATTCCGTCCAGGTGATGCTTAAGCAAAAGATGGAGAAGGGCATCGTGGAATACCCTCTGTTCACGCATCGGGAACTGGATCAGCTCGTCAAGGTCTGGCAGGCGTGTGGCTTGGAACGGAGCTGGTCGCCGAATGGCTATCCCGATCCGGAAAACGAATCACTGACGTTCAGCTTCCACGATGCCGGGCACATTCTCGGTTCTGTGGGGACGGCTTTGCGCCATCATGGACGGACGATTTTTTACACCGGCGATGTGAATTTTACCGATCAGACTCTGGCGCGCGCCGCGGAATTTCCGCGGGAAGAGGTTGATATCCTCATCACCGAGACGACGCGTGGTTCGCAGCCCAGGCCGGAGAGTTTTTCCCGGGACCAACTGGTGGAGCAATTGGCGGAAGCGCTGGAGCAGACGTTCGCCAAAGGGGGCGCGGCGCTCATGCCCGTCTTCGCCATGGGCAAGACGCAGGAACTGCTGGCCCAGTTGCATTTTCTCCAAAAGAGCCGCCGCCTGCCCGAGACGCCTATTTATATCGGAGGATTGGGCCGGACTTTCTGCGAAATTTACGATCGCCTGGCCGCCCGGACCCGGCGAAGGTATCCCAAGTTGCGTTTGCTGGACGATATTGAGTGCCAGGTCATGGATGGACGCCGCGCGCGCGACTTCAACCCGAAGCGCGGCCATATCTATCTGATTTCATCCGGGATGATGACAGAGAACACGCTTTCCAATGTCTTCGCACAGGAGTTTCTCGCCCAGGAGCGGCACAGTATTTTCTTTGTCGGTTACTGCGATCCGGAATCACCGGCGGGCCGCTTGCGCGCGACCCGGAGAGGGGATTCGGTGACGTTAAACGCCGCCTATGGACCGCAGCCCGTGCGATGCCGTGTGGAACACTTCGATTTTACCTCCCACGCCCAGCGGGACGATTTGCTCCGGTATATCCTCGACGTGAAGCCGCGCGTTTGCGTGCTGGTCCATGGCGATCCGCCGGCGCTGACCTGGTTTCAGCAGCAACTGGCCACCGAGGCGCCCGGCATGAAGGTCGTGATTCCCGCGCCGGGTGTGGAGATTGAGTTATAGATTCATCGTTTTTTCCGCGTGATTTGCACGGAGACCCAGCGTGTGTCTGGGAAGATGAATTTTTTGATTTCAACGGTGATGTTCTGGATTGGAAATGCCTCGAGCAATTCAGCCGCGAGATCTTCCGCCAAAGTTTCCAGCAGTTTACGAGGCGGTTTTTGAGCCACCCATTCTTTGACCCGCTCGGCCACCGCAAAATAATTCACCGTTCTGGCGATATCGTCATGCTTCGCCGCTGGCCGGAGATTTCCGGCCTCCATCTCTAATGTGATGAGCAGCTTTTGGGCGCGCTTCCTTTCATGATCAGACACGCCGATGCGAGCACGGACCTTAAGATCAACTACGCGGATGAGATCGGACATGATCGATGAGCGTGCGGGTGGGACCGTTGAGGTCCAGTTTCAGCGCCTCGCCGAGTGTGACCCAACGATAATCCTCGGCCTCATCGTTGAGGGTCACGCTCTCGCCGGCGGCCTGGGCGGTGTAATTGAGAAGAAGAAAATGGGCCTTTTTGTAGAATTCGGGCGGCTCGATGCAATCCTGCACGATTTCAAACCGTATGCCGGTTAACTTGAGGCCGGTCTCTTCCAGCACTTCGCGGCGCAGCGCATCCTCGGACGGTTCGTTAAGTTTGATTTTGCCGCCGGGAATACCCCACTTGTGGCTCCATTTATGAGTTTGGATCATCAGTACCTTGCCCTCGGCGTTGAAAATAAGCGCGCCAACGGTCGGCACGGGAGGATGGGTGACCACGCCACGATGGCGCTCGAGAAAATCGCGCACCTCGCGCAGGCCGCGGAAAAGGAGATCGGGATTGGCGGACTTGAGCTTGCGTAACGAGTCGTAGCCGGTGAGGACGGCGCAACTCAACACCCCCGCGTGACGAGCCGTTTCGATATCGTGGACCATATCGCCAACGAACATCGTTTCGGAGGCGTCGAGATCATGTTCGGCCAGCAGATGCAGGATGACCTTGCGTTTGTCGAGTGCCTGAACATAGACCTGCTTGAAATACTTTTTCCAGCCCAGCCGGCTGCCCTGCGCCTCGAAATGGTCGTGGTGGATCGAACTGAGCAGGAAGGTGGGCAGGCCGCGTTGAAGAAGATATTCGAGAAAGTCGAGTGAATGGGGCAGTGGCGCGATTCCGGTTTGGAGCGTCTTGAAAGCGATGTGATAATGATGGTCGAGTTCCGGCAAAGCCGATTCGGGCAGGTGCTGCTTGTAAAAATCGGGGAAGGGGAGAAAGAATTTCTCACGGAACTCCTCCACGCTGAAAGGAGGCTTGCCGTAATGGCGGAAGATTTCGTTGGTGGCGTCCAGCACCGGAGTGAAATCGTCCACCAGCGTGCCGGACCAATCGAGAATGACGTTACGAATTTCGGGCATAGCACGTTGCGGCGGTGGCCGCCGGATCAACAGACTTTCTTTTAGCGGCGATCCGGGACGGTTGCACTTGAAATCGGTTTTGTCCCGTCTTGCCGGGATTACAGGCAGGCTCTAAGGTGGCGGCCATGGATACACCGGCTCGTTTGAGGCTCTATCAATACGCCTACAGTCCCTATTGCATTCCCATCGCGCTTATCTTGCGGCATTCGGAGATTCCCTATGAGGTGGTCGATATGCCGGCTTGCGATCCGACACAGGTCATTCAGTTGACCAAGGGCGAGTATTACCAGGTTCCGGTGATCGAGGACCTTTTCACCCATGACGTCATCTATGACAGAAGCCCCTCGGGTGATGACGTGCCCCGCTATATCCTCAGTATCGCGCCGCTGATGAATCTCTTTCCAGCGGAGGTGCAGGGACTCCAGCAAATCCTGGTCAGCTATATCGAAAACGATTGCGAGGCGTGGTCCTTCAAAGTGTGCGACGCTTATTGTGAGCGGTGGCTTAAAAACGATCTCGAGCGCGGCTTGCTTCGGCGCCACAAGGAGAGAAAATTCGGGCCGGGTTGCATCGAGGAGTGGGGCCGCAATATCAACCAATTGGTCGAGGGCTTTTACCAGAAGATTTTGCCCTTTGAACATATTTTGGCCGGCCGCCCCTTTCTGACCGGAGACCGCCCCGTCTTCGCCGATTACGCGCTTTGCGGGGTGATTGGGAATTTTCTTTTTCCCGGCGTGACTTCGCTGCCGGCGAATTGCCTCATGCTCGAAGCCTGGTATACCAAAATGCGGTCCGGAAACATTCGCAACTCGCTCGATGAGATTCAGACGGCTTCGCACGACCAGTTTAGCGAACGGGCGGACCAGTACGGCAAGTCGCATATCCTGGCCGACGTCAGCGATGTCGAGAAGGCTATCACCGAATTGAAACTGCGGCCCGGCACCACCGCTCTCGATGTCGCCACCGGCAACGGCCACACGGCGCTTTATTTGACTGAAAAGGGCCTGCGGGTCACGGCCTGCGACATCTCGGCCGCAATGCTGCAGCAGGCGGGGCAGCTTGCGGCGGAAAAAAACCTGAAGATCGATTTTTACGAACATCCGGCGGAGAAACTTCCCTATCCGGACAACAGTTTCGGTCTGGTTACCTGCCGTGTGGCGGCACATCATTTCAGTTCGCCCGAATCGTTCATCCGCGAGACATCCCGTGTAATGAAAATGTACGGTTATCTGGTCCTGATCGATGGCACGGTCCCGGATGATCAGATTGAGGCCGACGAATGGCTGAACGCGGTCGAGAAGCTGCGCGACCCGAGCCACAACCGGTTCATCACGCCGAATACCTGGCGCAAATGGTGCGTCGAGGCCGGGCTTACCGTTACGCGGGCGCAGGTCGAGTCTTTCAAGCAGCCCGATTTAAACTGGTATTTCAATGTCGCGAATACACCGCCGGAAAATCGCAAAAAGGTCCTCGAAATGCTGGCCAAGGCGCCCCCCTCGGCGCGCGGTCTGTTCCGGATCGGCCAGGAAGAGGGTAAGATTGTTTGGTATTGGCGGCGGTTGACGCTGGTGGCGGGGAAAATTTGAGTAGCGGTGACGAATTCAAGTGAGAATGGTGCGCCTATTTTAAACAATTGGCGAGGGAACCATCTCTTGGCAGTTTGAGACGTGGCTGATCGCTGGATTGAGAAATATCGCTGGGGATGGTGTGCATTATCGGGATGGTTGCTGCTCGTCAGTTTCGCGCCATTCTCCCGCGCGGAGGCGAGTTGGATCGCGCTAATTCCGGCTTGGTGGGTCATTACCCGCAGCGAAACAGGCCGCCGCCAGCCCATCCGCCATGGCTATCTCATCGGCCTGATTTATTTCGGAGGCTCGTTTTGGTGGATCAGCAACGTCACGGTCATTGGAACGAGCCTGCTGGTGCTCTATCTCGCGCTCTATCCGGCAGTCTGGTTCCTGCTGGTGGCGCGCTTGCTCCCTTTGCGGCAAAATTCAAAGCCGGTTCTCTGGTCGGCATTCGCCGCGGCGGCTTTGTGGGTGACTCTCGAGTGGTGGCGAAGCTGGTTTCTGACCGGATTCAATTGGAATGAATTGGGCGTGAGCCAGGCGCCGAGCATCATCTTCCGCCAATTCGCCGCTTTTGGCGGCGTCCCATTAATTTCCTTTTTCCTTGTTACGGTCAATGTTCTTTGGGCCGAGGGTGTGTTCGAAATGATCAGCACCATGCGGGAAAAGCGGAGATTCCGGGTTCCGTTTCCATTCGCGGCGGGGCTCTTGCTGGTTGCGCTCGGTTTTGCCTTCGGCTGGCATCATCTCCATCGGCATTGGGACGAAAAGCCAAATCCAGGCGTCCGCTTTGCCTGCATTCAGCCCGATATACCGCAACTGGTGGATGAAGGATCTTCGGAGAGTGAATTTGAGAACCGGCAGGACGCGGCGCTTGATGCCACGGTAAAATTGTCTATCCAAGCCATTACCGACAAGCCCGCTTTGCTCGTCTGGCCCGAGGCCATGATCGACGAGGAAATATTTCGCGACCGTCCGTTCAATGAAGCGGTGCGCGATCTTTGCGGTGAACTGAATGGTTGGTTTCTGCTCGGTTCTGGTGATTTCGATGCGGAAGCGCACAAGCTCTACAACTGCGCTTATCTTTTTTCACCCGGTGGCGATAAGTATGAGTATTACCAGAAAACACGTTTGGTTCTACTGGGCGAATATCTTCCGTTTGGCGATACGTTCCCCTGGCTGCGCCGGGCGATTGGCGTCGGTATGGATTTCACGCCCGGTCCCGGCCCCAAAAGGTTTATGATGGAGAATCCTGATGTCTCCTTTTGCCCTCTTATTTGCTATGAGGACACACTGCCGGAAGTGACCAGCCGGGCGGCGCGGCTGCATCCCGATTTTTTTGTCACCATCACCAATGACGGCTGGTATCAGGGCTGGTGCGCCGAATGGGGTGTGAGGCAGCATCTGGCAAACGCCGTTTTTCGTTGCATCGAGCAGGACCGCCCGATGCTCCGCTGCGCCAATAACGGCATTTCATGTGTGGTCGATCAGAACGGCACGGTGACGGAACGCTTTCGCAACAGCGCGGGTAACTCGGTTGACGTGGCCGGAATCTTCGCCGGACAGCTTGTTTTTTACCCCCAGCACTCCACGCTTTATCAAGCATGGGGAGATTGGATCGTCTTGATCTCTTCTCTCGCGACAGGCATGCTTGGCATTCGGTTTTTTCTTGGCCTTTTTATACCTGATCGTGAATCCTAGACCTTACTTTTCCGTCGTTGTCCCCTTTTACAATGAGGCGGAAAATCTGCCCCGGCTTATCCGGGAAATCGACGCGATGCTGCGGGCCATGGAAAGGACGGCGGAAATTCTCCTGGTGAACGACGGCAGCACCGATGCCTTCGCCCGCCCGCCTGCCAGTCCCTCCTTTGTCATTCGCTGGCTGGACCTAAGCCAGAACAGCGGCCAGAGCGCCGCCATCTATTATGGCCTCCAGGAGGCGCATGGTGACTTTATTATTCTGCTCGATGCCGACCTGCAAAACGATCCGATGGATGTAGCGCCAATGTGGCGCAAATTTAAGGATGAAGAGCTTGACCTTGTGACCGGAGTCCGGACCAACCGCAATGATGCATTTATTCGCCGCGTTTCGTCCTATATCGCCAATGATGTCCGCGCTTTTGTCTTGCGCGATCGAACCAGCGATACCGGCTGTACCCTTAAGATCTTGCGCCGCGAGGCGGCCCGGCGGCTGCCCGGCTGGAACGGCATGCACCGTTTTATTCCCGCTCTTCTGTTGTCGGCGGGTTACCGGATCGGGGAGATTCCGGTCAGTCACCGTCCACGCCACGCCGGCGTCAGCAAGGTGGCCGGAGGCAAGCGGGCGATTCGTGCCACCATTGACCTTTTCGGCATGTTCTGGCTTTCGCGCCGCCAATTCAAAGGACGGCTCCTGTCCGAAGACTAGTACTAGTGATGACCGTGCCTGTGCCAAGTCCTAATTCCGCTTCAAACGGCGAGAGCCTCGGTATCATCGCCGGCAACGGACGCTATCCTGTGCTGCTGGCCGAAGCGGCGCGGGCTCGTGGCGTCAAACGGCTCGCCATCGCCGGTTTTTCGGACGAAACCTTGCCGGAAGTCGCGAAACTGGCCGACCACTATATTCGCCTTCGCGTTGGGCAACTGGGAGCGCTTTGCAATTATTTCCGCGAACAGAGGATAGACCGGGCCATCATGGCGGGGCAGATTACGCCAGGAAATCTTTTCGACCTGCGTCCCGATCTCAAGGCGTTGCTCTTGCTGGCCAAGCTCAAAGAGCGCAACGCCGAGTCGATTTTCGGCGCTATCGCCGATGAATTGAAAAAGGCCGGAGTTGAACTGCTCCCGGCCACGACCTTTCTCGAAGATGCGTTGCCGGAGTCGGGGCACATTGCCGGGCCGAGGCTCTCCCGCCGGCAGCTTATCGACGTTGCTTTCGGATTCCGCATTGCCAAGGAAATCAGCCGCATGGACATCGGTCAGTGTGTCGTGGTAAAGAAAGGGACAGTCGTTGCGGTGGAAGCATTCGAAGGCACTGACGCGGCTATGGAGCGGGGCGGACGCCTCGGGAAAGGGGAGGTGGTCCTGGTCAAAGTCAGTAAACCGAATCAGGATTTCCGCTTTGATGTTCCCGTCGTTGGCACGCGAACGATGGAGAAGGCGCGCGATTCCGCCGTCAGGGTGGTCGCATGCGAAGCGCGGCGCACCTTGCTGTTGGACCGCGCGTTGGTGTTGGAACAGGCGGAACGGTGGGGCATCAGCCTTTTTGCCGCCGATGAATCGACAGGAAAAGATTTATGAGCAACGTACGAGTCGGAGTGGTGGGTGTTGGACATATTGGCCGGGAACACGCGAGAATTTATTCTCAACTGCCTGGGGTCGAATTTGCCGGTGTTTATGACATCGAGGAACAGGTGGCGGAGAGGGTCGCGCAGCGGCATGACGTCAAGGCGTTCCCCTCGGCGCAGGCGCTGGCCGAGGCGGTGGATGCCGTCACGGTTGCCGCCCCCACCAGCGCACATCACGAGATCGCCAAGTTATTTCTTGAGCTGGGCAAGCACGTTTTGATCGAAAAGCCGATCACCGACAACACGGAGCAGGCTAAGGCGCTGGTCGAGATCGCTCATAGCAAGAATCTCATCCTCCAGGTGGGACATATCGAGCGCTTCAATCCGGCCCTCCAGGCGCTCGAGGAAAAACTGACCCGCCCCCGTTTTATCGAAGCGCACCGGCTTTCCACTTATCCAGGACGCAGCACCGATATTGGCGTCGTTCTCGATTTGATGATCCACGATATCGAAGTGGTGCTCCACCTCGTCCGCTCGCCGATCCAGTCGATCGACTCCGTCGGCACCACCGTTTTAAGCAAGGGTGAAGACATCGCCAACGCGCGCATTCGTTTTGAAAACGGTTGCGTGGCCAATCTCACCACCAGCCGGATTAGTTTCGAGAAAATGCGCAAAATACGGGTTTTCCAGGACGACGCCTATCTCTCGTTAGATTATTTCGACCAAAGCGGCGTGATTTACCGCAAGGTGGATGCCCAGATCATTAAAGAGAACATTAAGGTTGAGAAAGACGAGCCGCTTAAGCTGGAGCTTTCCGCTTTTGTCGATTGCATCCGCTCGCGTCATTCACCCCGCGTCGGCGGCGCCCAAGCCGCGGTCGCCCTCGAAATCGCGATGCAAATTACGGAACAGATCGCCCGGCAAAACGCCAAGCCAGTCTAGAGGCCATTCCCAAACTAACCAAAGAGCGCGCGAAATATCGCCATGTCCGCTTCCCATTCCCCACTATCCGCTCGTCCATTGACCCTTCTCATGACCGCGGGGGAAGCGAGCGGCGATGCTCATGGCGCCGAGCTTATTTTGGCCTTGCGCCAGCAGCAACCGAAGACGCGGATCATCGGCGTGGGCGGTGCGCGCATGGCGGCGGCGGGGCAGGATCAACTTTTTGACCTTGCGGCTCATGCCGTGCTGGGGTTGACCGAGGTGGTCAAACACTACTTCAAGTTTCGCCGTTTTTTTAACCAGGTGATTGAATTGGCCAAAATGGAGAGACCGGATGCCGTCATTCTCATCGACAATCCGGGGTTCAATCTGCGCCTTGCCGCCGCTTTGCGCCGCGAATTGCCTGGCATGCGTATTATTTATTACGTCAGTCCGCAGGTTTGGGCATGGAAAGCGGGCCGCGTCAAAGCAATGCAGCTCAATATCGATCTGCTCCTGGCGATTCTTCCCTTTGAAAAGCAATGGTATGCCGAGCGGGCGCCGAAATTGAACGTCCAATGGGTCGGCCATCCGCTGCTCGATCGCATTCATAAAATCGAAGCCACCGAGACGAATGACAACTGGATTGCGCTTCTGCCCGGCAGCCGCAAAACCGAAATTGGCATCCACCTCCCGGTGTTGTGGGAGGCCGCTCGCCTCATGGCCAATCAGCAAAGAGGGCTTAAGTTCATCCTTTTGTCTCCCAATGAGGAGACACAGAAATATTCGCGTTCGATTTTGGAGAAATTCCCCGCGCCGAATTTTGACTTCGAATACAACATCAGTTACGCCATTTCGCACCTGTCGCGTTGTGCCCTGGCCTTGGTCGCCTCCGGTACCGCTTCGCTGGAGTGTGCCTTGGTCGGTATTCCGCAGGTGGTGGTTTACCGCGTCCATCCGGTGACCTTTTCCGTGGGACGCCGCCTGGTGAAGGTGAAGCATCTTGGCATGGTCAATGTCCTCGCTGATGAAGAGATCGTGCCCGAGTTGCTCCAGGACCGATTCCAGCCCGAATTGGTGGCCCGTGAGGCGCTCGATCTGCTCGTCAATCAGCCTCGCCGGGAGAAAATGAAGCGCCGGGTCGCCGAAATCGTCGCCACGCTCGGCGGTCCCGGCGCCAGCCAGCGGGCCGCCAAGGCTATTCTGGCCGAAGCTGTTTTGGCCAAGGTTGGATGACGGCGCTTTTACTCACGCAGTCGCAGGTATAATCCTATCGGCGAGATTTCCATTTTTTTACCAAGGTATTTCTCCCCAGGCGAGTTCGGTGGTCAGCCCTGGCAGTGTTTCGAACCGTATGGGAAAGACTTCGGCCTTGGTTTTGCCAAAGGCATCATAGAATTTTGCAATAGCCTCGTATTCGTTGCTCATGCCGAACCAGAGCAGGAAGCGCTGTTCAGAGTCGGTGAAAACATTTGGGCTAAGATCGCCTAGATGGCCGATTTTAAAGCCTTCATCGCTGTAGGTTGGCGTTACGAAACCTGGATGCCGCGAACCATCCGAAAAAGTAAAGTGCGTAGCCACGAGATACAGTTCATCTGCCCCGACAGGTCTTTGGCCTTCCCAAGGCCGAAATGTTTCCTCGTTTGTATCGCCGTACTACTCTTCGTCTACATCGGTAACGTGACACTCCCTCCAAATCGGGTATGCAGCAAAATGCTCCGGGGTGAGATCGCCAAATTGCTTCAAAAGCGAGTGAGGCATAAATCGGGTGATACGCCAATTTTATCGCGGATATTGATTTTAATACCCCTCAAATTTTTCACCAATCAAATACCATTGCGTCCTTCCAAGACGATATCGAGAATCGTGGTCAAATTGCAATTATGCAGTTGATTGCTGAGCCGAGAAAATGCCACCAGCCCCAAGTTACGTTATGAAGCACCGATTATTTTGTTGTGCATCGCCGCCTTCATTATCTAATTTGCCTTTTTGGGAGATTCATGCCGCAAGTTCGATTTTTGATTTTGATTTTTAGCAGTTCCTTCGTCGGTATTTTGCTTTTGGCTCATGTTTTTGTGAGTTGGAAGGCGGTGTCGGCGGCTCATGAACTCCGCAGCCTGGAAGTTCTGATCAAGGAAGGCCAGGAATCGGATGCTGTATGGAAGCAAGTGGCGCTGCGGACCTATCAACTCAGCCAGCAGGACGAGGCTCTCAAAGAGGTGCTCAAGCGGGAACAGATCAATATAACCTCCAAGGCATCCTCAACCGCGTCTTCGGCATCCGGGAATGCGGCGCCGGGGCAATAATGTCCCGATTTTTTTAAGTTCATTATGCCATCTTCCTCCTCCGGTTATTCCTCTTTTT
>Ga0335072_10012296_pt1 | contig 12226 bp, 15 predicted proteins | sample Lox_Sample_21_FD_206725 | JGI IMG/M metagenome (GOLD analysis project Ga0335072, IMG submission 206725) | Soil microbial communities from Loxahatchee National Wildlife Refuge, Florida, United States - Lox_Sample_2.1 | ecosystem: Environmental > Terrestrial > Soil > Wetlands | place: USA...
ACGCACCCTTTCATTACTATAACAATTCCCAGCCTAATCTCTACCTCGTCGATAGCGACTCGAGCTCGGCTTTGTTGGTTACTAATAATCTCACGTTCTCTACAAATGGGTCGGTGTATGACGCCTGGATGAATCTCCCCCCCCCTTTCGTCATATTTGCGGCCAATCAAAATTTATCTGGTTTCGCTGGGATCCAGAATTCATACTGTGGTCTCGAAAAGTACGCTCAGATTGCGGGTACTGTTGGGGGCGTGCGCAATTCCGATGTTCAGACGAGCATGACCAGTACGACGTCGGGTCCGTTTCCCAAACAACAATTCTACGTCCAAGGACTAAATAGTAGCTCTTTATACAATGGCATTCTTGCCATGACTGGGAATTCCACGGCATCTGGTAATGGTGTAGTAGGTGGTGGTGGGCAAGTGTGGCAGACAATGAGTTTCCCGACTCAATCCGGTATTATAGATCCCTCATTTCACTGCAGAGTTGCAGAGACTAATGTTGCCAGATGGTAATTGCGCCGTCATCTTCAACCTCTCATTTTGCGATTCAGTAGCATACGCAGTACCAGCAAACCCGATAAATTTCACCGTCACAAATTTGACGAACTTTTACGACAGCGGAGCTCAAGCTGCTTACGTCAACTTTTCTCTTAACCTGCAGCAAATTCCCTGTGAGATAGACTCTACGGGACAATACTCTCTTGTACGCACCTGTGATGACTGTAAAAACGCTTACAAAAGTTGGCTGTGTTCCGTTATGATCCCTCGATGCGTGGACTTCTCATCGACAGCACCCTATCTACAAGAACGCAACCTCGTCCAACCGTTCCCAAACGGTACAACTATAGATCCAGCTAGGATCAGCGAGGTCCAATATATTTTTTATCTAAACTCTTCGAGGAATCTCGCTATTGACACGACAGTCCGGCCTGGGCCGTACAACGAGCTGCTTCCTTGTGACGATTTGTGTTATGGTATTGTCCAGAGCTGCCCGGCTGCAATGGGATTCGCTTGTGCGAAACCAGGCCAGCTGGGTTTCGATCATAGCTACGGAGTTAGACAAGCCGGGGACCTCACTTGTAACTATCCTGGAGCCGTGTATAACATGAATGGTGGATCTGTCCTGGGAGTGCCGTTCACGTTGATCATGGTCGCCTCTGTGCTGCTTGGTGTCCTTTTAGTATAAACTTTGGGTTATAGATGGAGTTTGGGGGCTTAGGTAGCATGGACGGTGTTAGAAATGGAATGAGATTATGATCTTGTCATGCGTCCTTCAGCACAAAGCACATGAAAAATGATAGAATATATGTCAATATAATTTCTAGGTAATTCAATTCATTACTACCGTAGAAATTGGCGTGTAAGATGACATCTTATACGCAGTTTTGATGAACTCAGCTCGCCCAAATTTTGGTGTAGTAAAACCCCATCTTATAAGTGGGTGACGCCAATTTCTACGATAGTCCAATCAGGGCCGCACAAATATTCAGAGAAAGCCCCTTTTGCTCTAGCCTGAAGCCGGCCCATTCCCGTTTCGGAGGGCGGTGAAACGCGGCAGTTTCATGATGTATAGCCTCCACAAACTTCCCCTCAGCAATGCACCCTTCCAACCGGACAGCATGGCGTAACGTCCATATCTTCGATCCCAAAGATCTCACGAAGGAGCTTGGTGGCCTAGTTGCCACCAACGGCATCACAAATGCAAACCTCTACTCGATGGTCGAGATTATCTTCACCTTTGTTCAGAGGAATGACTCTCCACTTCAACCCGGGAATTATTACATTCATGCTACTAGTAGGTCATAATTATGGTACTATTTGTCAACTAGCTGATGAATTATGAACAGGCTCACTCGAGACGAATAAGGAGCGTTGGCTAGTCCGATCAATCTTCCTATGTTCTGGAATTCGGCAGAAAGCTTTCTGTGATGCCGTTCGTCAACGAGATCGACGCTGTTTCATAACAGGGGATGAAGCGGACGAAGATTTCTGGACAGGCTTTGAGGCTGCGCGCATATTTCCACTGGCGCTTAATGGCCACTGGGATGACAATAACTATGATCATTGGATTACCATTAAGCCGGGATACAGGATCATCTATCAACTCCGTGCAAAATGGGACATTGCTTTCGTACTGATATACATCAACTCTTTGATAGCTCTAACTTCTCGATAAACCCTGATGTATGAATTCCGTTCTCTCTCCACAGTGACAGTAGCTAATACTACGTTAGGATAATTACAAGATTGTCTCCTTTATGTCTTCTGGGTCTGTTGGGAGCAATATTGCTGGTAGGCATATCGCTCAGGAATTCCTTGACAATCCTTCACGGCCTGTTGATCGGCTCCTGCGGTGGCATTTTAGGCAGGCTGTCTTAGCCAATATGAGGGGTACTGGGGAGCCTATCTTGGAGCATGGTTTTCCACCAGGCTCTGATATTGCTGGTGACATAATTAATGGCCCAAAGGCTGCGGAAAGGATGGGATTCGAGCTATTTAGCCGCCTGTGGGCTTGTTAGTTAGGATAAATAATAAACAATCTGCCATAGCCTTGTCATCAAAATACGCCTTGCTGCAGCCTCAGACTCGACAGCTGATAGGCTTCTCGAAGCTTCCACCCTATCGCAGTCGCTACAGCCCCCCTTCACACCCCGCCAACGTCATTGGCGATCTTCTGACCACCACTTTTTCCCACACTTGAATCCACCAGCACACGCATTTTCTCTTTCAACGAACTCTCAATATTTCGCCTCCATAATCTTGACTCACTATTCACTAATTGGTCAATTAATTTGTCTTTTGTGTATTTCATTTTCGCTGTTGTTGGGCATCAGACGACATCGGGCAGCATCATTCCTGTCGAACAGCATACGACCAAGTGATTTGTGGAATCTGTAGTAAAATCCTTGCGGCACATCATTCAACCCGCTGTTCCACTTCGAAAGGACTCAGCCAGAAATATCCAGAACAAACTGAGGTGTCTCTCATTGTTACGGCCTACTAGTCTTAGACACTCACAGCCCCTCATAACGACCACTTCTTGAGACTACTACTTCTTCTACCTCAGAGCAATCCTAAACCATGGTACAAGAAACCAAACTTTATGACTCGCTGAGCATCAAACCCGATGCCAGCCAAGACGAAATTAAAAAAGCGTATCGGTATGTTTCCTTTTCTATTCTATTCTTCTGCGATAATTTTTCACATGCGACTGATTGATTCATATCACTACACCCGTATTGCAGCTACAACTTTCAAGACCATCACTAACCTCTCACAGTAAGGCAGCATTGAAATGGCACCCCGACAAAAACAAGGACAACCCAAAAGCGGTTGAGAAATTCAAAGAGGTGTCGCAAGCCTACGAGATCCTCTCAGATCCCGAGAAACGGAAAACATACGATCAGTATGGCCTTGAATTCCTTCTCCGCGGCGGCCCGCCGCCTCCAGAGCCATCTGCGGGCGGAAACCCATTTGGAGATGCAGGGAATATGCCGGGCGGGTTTGGAGCTTTTGGAGGAAGCATGCCTGGCGGGGCGCGATCTTTCCACTTCAGTACTGGAGGGGGAGGGGGTGGGTTTCAATTCAGCAACGCAGAGGACATATTATCGGAGTTTCTACGGAATAGCGGTGGTGGTGGAGGGCTAGGTGGCGATGATATGGACGATATGTTTACGCATCTGGGAGGCGCTGGCCGAGGTGGTGGGGGCAGTCGGAGCAGGCAGAACAGATTTGGATCTGGTCCAGAGCCAGTACAAAGACAGCAGCGCCCTCCGACGCCGGAAGTTACCATTGTGGAGAGGCCTTTACCATTGACACTTGAGGATATGTATACAGGCACGCATAAGAAGATGAAGATCCAGCAGAAAATCTTTGACGAGACGGGCAAGCGGACAGTTAAGGATCGGATATTGGAGATGGACATCAAGCCTGGATTGAAGAAGGGATCTAAGATCAAATTCCAAAATGTCGGTGACCAGGAGGAGGGAGGAAGGCAGGATCTGCATTTTATCGTTGAGGAGGTGAGTCCTTAAATATTCTTGTTCAATCACCTTTAAGTCTCCATAGCTAACCTATTACTGCAGAAAGCACACCCCCTCTTCACCCGCGATGGTGACGATATTATCCACACCATCGACCTGACCCTAAAGGAAGCGTTAACGGGCTGGAAGCGCACAGTTACCACCATTAACGGCAAGAACTTAGTCATCGAAAAGGCTGGCCCAACTCAACCGGGAAGCTCAGACACCTACCCGGATCTCGGCATGCCCACGAAGAAGCCTGGGCAGAGAGGGAACTTCATCGTGAAGTACAACGTGAAGTTCCCAACCACTCTGACTGCGGAGCAGAAGAGGAAGCTGAAGGAGATATTGTAACGGTGATGAGAGTTGTCGGTTTTATGTTGGAAAGTCGTCATGCGAATGCTACGAAAGAGCGGCATGGGAGCATTTAATTTTGGCGCATGGGAGTATAGAGGTCGTATATGGTGGAAATTATGGATGATGCAGGCGTTTTGTTTCATACTGAGCCATCGCTCTTCGATGGCTCAGTAATCACATAGATAGACAACACCAAATATGTTTCATAACATCCCATGAATTTTCGATTATTTCATGTGACAGATTGGTTTGATCTGGCTTTTAATTCATACACATACATATTAAGCCATCAAATCTTCCAATATCGTCTCTAATTCCTCTTTGCGGAAAGGCACAGAAAGCATCTCTGTACCCATTGCGTCTTTCCGGCTGTTTATCATCTGATGATCGTGAAATCTAGGACTTTAAGTATAATTTCTACTGATCTTGGCTAAAGAAAGGTGTACGTACTCTTTCAGCAATGTTCGAAACGCGACCTCATCACCGCAGATGAAGTCTTCCACAGCCTTCTGATAGAGCAGTCTGTACTCCACACCTTGATCATTGCGTCTGTTTGGGATTGTATTACTACGTCTCCGGTCATTATCAAGTTCGCCAATATCGCCATTTTCGTCGTCTCGTCCGCCATATCCACCGTCTTCGTCCATGGCGGCCAACTGCTCGGCTATCAGGAGCTGGAATAACTTCCTTGAGTTCTGATTCAAGCTCTTGAGCACAAAAGTCACTCCTTCCTTTCCGCCAACTCGTCTTCCACTTCTCCCGAGGAGCTCATGGACTTCGTTGACGGCGTCCACTTCAGCCGTGTACGGCTGGAATGTCGTGCAGTCATGGAAAAGGAAGTTGTAGGTCGAGCGTAGAGAACTGTCCCAGAGCAGAGGGAATGAAGGGTGGTCTGCAGAGGTAATCAGTTGGATTTGTGGATGAGAGGCTAGACGTGCCAGGAGTGTCTGCGCAGCGGGCCTTCGTAGTTGGCTGCCGTCGATGGAGTGGATAATTAAGGTGATATGCCTTGCTTTCTCAGCCTCGAGTATATCGCAGAAAGTTTCGAGCATCTCTGTGACTTGAGAGCCTAGTTTTGGGGGAGAATCTGATACCGCACCCGCGAGGGTATTGAGGATATCACGGACAGATGTATTATGAACATAACCGTTCACAACGACAATTTTATTGCTTTCGTGATCTGTATGAGACTTGTACATATGTTCGGCAAATGATGTAAGGAGTTTCCTTTTTGACCCCCAGCCGTAGACGCAAATATTGAAGTCTTGACTAAGTTCAAACTGCCACTGATTGAATGATCTTGAATGAAGTTGCTGTAGGAATTCCATGTCCTCGGCATGCGGATCTTTGTAATCGCGCATGAGACTAAAATATTCTTCATGGTCCAGGAGCTTTAATGAAGACAGACTGTTATTGGAAGTTTTCGTGCCACCGGCTCGATTTTGGGAAAAGTAAAGCTCATGAGGAGGAAGATCTCGGGGAGGTGTTAGTGACCGTTTTCGATTCTTAGAACCTTTTGGCCGCCCTCGCGCCTTTTTTGATGGTGTTTCGATAACAATTTCGGGATCTTGCGTATCATCATCCCCTTCCATGTCATTGTCCACAGCATCATCATCTTCTTCATCTTCTTCTTCTTCTCCATCAGAATCGTATATATGTCGCGCCAGATCCTCGTCTTCCTCATCCTCGCTAAAATTGTCGGCGATAGTCCGCTCTATAATTGTTCGAGCACTTTTGCGCCTTGCTGAGCGGTCAGCGTCGGGCAGGTCCAATGATGTGCCATTCTTGTGCACTACTCCATTCGTCTTTGGTGTTGAGAACGAAGCCTTGCCCTTTGAGGCCTTTCTTGGCGTTGACATTTCTCCGGCCCCCTCTATACGTTTGGCAACACTCCTCGGCCGCCCGCGGCCTCTTTTTGAGGGGGTCTCCACTTCAATGTCAAGTTCATCATATTCCTCGGTCCCTTTGGACTCTGGAAGGCCCTCTTCTGAAGCGTCCTGCATGAGCCTGGTGCTTCTGGTAGACGGAGGCCCATTGCTAATTTGTCTGCCCCGGCGGCTTTTCGTGGGAGTAGAGTTTTCAAAAAGTTCCACATGATCTTTTTAAAAGTTTTGTCAATAAACGATCTAGGTACAATTACATCTTCCAAAACCTACCTAAGTTCTCTAGCCTTTGTGACCGAACTCTTTTCCGAGAAGAATGGCGAGACTCATCCTGCACATCTTCATCATCTGCACTCCTTCGTTTCATCCTAAAGGGTTTGAATTGTACTGGCAATCCGGAACATGTCGACAAGATCAGCACATCGTAGCTCAGAATAATTGATATCTGAGCGCAAACTGAGCTTTAAGCACTGCGCCGACAGGGGTCTTCTCCGACGTGTTTCTCCGCTCCGCTGCGGAAGTAGGCTAGGCCTTATACAACACATGTGACGGCAGAAATATATATTTCCACTATCCTCCGCTCGCCCATCGTCTACGTTGCGCCTGTTGGGAATTTCTGGCAGTAAGAAATATCAATTGGCCATTGAGGCATATGAACTAGCCAAGGTATTCAATGGCTGCACAAAAGCCATCATTATCGGTGTTCCACCGCCAAAACGCAACACAACGTCTCACGTTGGCTCCGCCATTACTCTGCTTCTTTGGATGGCACCGTGCCAGCAGCGAAATAAAAGTGCATTCCTACTAGTGGCACGTATCCAAAGGGGTTTATGGTCTCTGGGACCTATGTCAGTGTCAAGGCTACCAATAAAAGAACCACGGATTTAGTTTTTTTGCTTCTGAGTCACCTTGCGCTGCAGCTGCAGTTTTTACAAGAAACAAGTTTCAAGCTGCTCCTGTAACGGTCAGCCAAAATACCTTAAAGCAGACTGGCAATAATGGTATTCGGGCAATCATTGTCAATTCAGGATGTGCCAACGCAGTCACAGGAAAGGGTGATTTTGGAAAATGCCGAGAAGATGGGTGCTGAGGTCGACAGATGCTTCGATCCACCCACAGATGACAAGGGAGGAAGCTCCTTGGTTATGAGCACAGGTGTTATTGGCCAGGGGTTGGTAGCCCTAAGGGCGTCCCATTATTTCGTTGCTAAAATAATAGCAGATTGCCTATCCAAAAGATACTTCGTAAGATTCCAATTGCCTTTGATGCGTTAGGATCCTCTCATGACCACTGGCTTGCTACTACTAAGGCGATCTGTACCACTGATACCTTCCCAAGTTGGTGTCTCGGATGTTTACTCTTCCATCGTCGCCCTCAACTACTTACAGCATTGCCGGCATGACTAGGAGCCGGCATGATCCATCCGAATATGGCGACTCTCCTCGGCATGATTGCTACAGATACGCCAATAGCACCTGCATTACTCCCAAGTCTCCTAACAAACGCGGTGAACCATTCTTTCAACAGAATCTCCATCGATGGAGATACTTCCACTAATGATACCGTCGCCATTCTCGCAAACGGCGCAGCAGGAGGACAAGAACTAACATCATCTTCGACGGAAGATTACACCACATTCAAAGAAATTCTCATAAATTTCGCCATAGACCTTGCCAAGTTCATAGTTCGCGATGGAGAAGGCGCCACAAAGTTCGTCACTATCAAAGTTACAGAAGCACCTTCATTAGTGGGAGCACGAGATTGCAAAATCCCCATTAGTCAAACCGTACTATACGACAAGGACGCAAACTAAAGTCAGATCCTCTGCGCTACAAGCTATTCAGCCTGATATTCCAGCAACTGAAGTCGACGAGATCGTACTAGAAAAAACGAGCGTATCGTTTACACCTGCAGATGGATAACCAGAGCTCAAATTGTTGGTGAATGGCGAACCTGAGGCTGTTGACGAGGCAAGAGCTGCGGAAGTCCTGGCTCATGAGGACGTGGAGATAGTGGTCAGATTAGGAGGTGGAAGGGAAGAAGCTGTGTACTGGACCTGTGATTTTTCATATGAATATGGCACAATCAATGGCGATTACATAATGTAGAGCCTAGTGAATAAGGTGGGGTTCGTATCGTGGAAGAAAACTGAGCAAGCACTACTCTAAAAGCATCGTATGGTTATATCACCCGAATGAAACCACTGATAACCAAAGTCACACCTTGTGGAAAGAAATTACCCAGGCGAGTAGGTTTTTTCTTATTGACCGGATAGGACGCTTAAATCATCATAGAGAAAATCTACTGCAAGAGTGCGCCTGGATCTATCGCCAGACCACCGAGGTGGTTAGTGGGAGCAAAGACCTTGTTTAGCATCATGTCGTTGTGTAACGATATTCTGTGAAAGCCTTAGGCATAGGCCAAAACCAATCTCTGAGACTGAAAGAGGACGGGTGCAAGTATACTATAGGCGAAAAGATGAATATTAAGTCAACTTTTAAATTGTTAGATAAGGTAGAAGTATGTGCTTATCAGTTTGCGTACCATCAATTATATCTGTTCCGTTTTTGAGAAATCTATCACACCTCAAAAAAGAACCTTATCAATGAAAAGTACTATCCTTGGAATTGATAGCAATATCCAATTTAAAAATTCCAAGCGGACTTCATCTAAACAGAATCAAGCCAAAAACAACAAACATTGAACGGATATTCTCCGCGCCACTCCATCATCTCCCCTCTCGACCATCTCCCGTGACCGCCATGGTATCCCCGCCACCACCCCTCTCCCCCATCGAAGTCCAACTCATCACCACCGCCACAGCCCTCATCAATTCCCTCCCCAAATCCACCACACCCCACCTAACAGACCAATCCGTCAGCGCCGCCGCCCTCTCCTCCACAGGCCGGGTCTTCACGGGCGTCAACATCTTCCACTTCACAGGCGGGCCGTGTGCAGAGACTATCGCGTTGGGGAATGCTGCCGCTGCTGGGATTAATTCGAGTCACACGAGCCCTAGTACGGACTCGGACGAAAAATTGGTTCTTATGGTAGCGGTAGCGAGTCGGGGAAGGGGAGTGGTCAGTCCGTGTGGGAGGTGTAGGCAGTTGTTACTAGATTATCATCCGGGGATTAGGGTTATTGTTAGGGATGGGGAGGAGCGTAGGGTTGTAGGTTTGCAGGAGCTACTTCCTTACTCGTATGTTTGGGAGAGGGAGAGGAGGAGAGCGGGAACGGAGGGGTTGGGTACGGAAGGGGTGTAATTTGGGGGATTAAGTGGTATGGTTTGGGCTGAGCTTTTACGGGCTAATGTTGGCTGAGTGTATGATGGTCTTGGAGGGATAGGCTCTTCTTGGTGGGACGTTAGATGAGAAAAGCGGTTGCAGGAGACTGATAGGTTGAGACGCTGATTTGATAAGGGATGTCTAATTTGACATTGTTAGAAGCTATATACAAGGGGGCAGAAAGAGAAGAACAATCATGTCCTTGATGCCGCTGTTGGCATCCAGGCAGTGACCTTTGGCTTGACACTAAGTGATTCCTGGTCAGCTTTTAATATCTTGGCTATCAGTCACCATTGAAAGCAAGGACGTACGTAGAATATGTTTTGAACGCCCCCCGAGTTGCCGTCAAGTTTGGTCGATGTTCAGGGAGTTCCCACGGTCGGACCCCAGTCTGGAGGATTGGATCTTCAGTAGGTGGCTTGTCGACCATGTATGAAATCCATGCGTGCCAACCAGGCTCAATATGTGATCTATCGTCCGAAGCATATTAGCATTTGAGCTCCGGAAAGAGTTGTAGCTGAGATGGCATACGGATCAAATTCTTTGTCCTTATAGTCTACCCATCGTGTCCGCACTTTTGATCTGTCAGTATGGGTACCGTAGAGAGGTGTACAATTGCTATCTCACATGGCAACTCCTCTGCCAGGTTCTCGAAGTATTTGTTGCCGTATCGATCCGTAGCAATCAGAGTGCCAGCTTTGGTATCACCTAGATCATTCATTAGCATTGCAGCACAGAATATGTGTTCTGGACACATACCGATGTACTGCAGGAAGCAGATGATCAATCAGCTCTGCTGTCATTGCACGAAGTCCTTGATTGGCATTCGACATACCTGCATTTGATGGCCATATTCCTGTCACGAGAGAGTCAGCAGTGTCACCGTAAGGTGTTCGACCAAGCACAAACCTTCAGACCAATCCTGCGCAGATTGCGTAGTGTTCTTAGAATGGTCGACATCCTTATGTCGTCACAATGGCATTGAAAGTCGGCGAGTGTGGTGTTGAAGTTCGCTCGGCCTCGCCAAATCCCGGTCTAGTTCCAAGCTCTTGAGAGGTTGAGCTTCCAACCTCGAACTTCGAAGTTTGACCGTCACAGACACCAATTGGGGGTAGAGGCTATGATAGCCAGGAGTGTCTTGAGATGCTCTGCTACTCGTCGGAGTTTGATTGGTTGCAGGCCTTGGCCTGCCCGGGCTAAACAATGTAGATACTCTACAGTGTCATCCACAAGTTCAGCAAATGGAGCATCGCCAGCTTCTATGCTAGCCGCATTCACAAATGAATTGGATAGGATAGCTCCACGATTTGATATACAGGGTTCCCAGATCCAGATCCTGCAATCTCCCGCGGACTTCTATAATACACTCAAGGTTAGTACGGTTCACTAAACAATCCAGTGCATAAGCTGATGGCAGCAGTCCAAAATCCGAGATGCAGAGACGCGGATATTCCTGTCTACCCTGTACATAGGCAAGACTGAGTATGAATTGGTAGATACCTTATGCTTCCCAGACTGGAATATGACTGATGCCAAATAGATCTCCACTCTTCATAATGCTCTCAAGTCCAAGCCGGACCTGAAACTCTATATCTTGACAGATGCTCTTCGAGGAACAAGGGAATCGCCTGAAGCATCATGCGCATCACTACTCGCGCCGCTCATATCAGAATTTGGGCCGGAGAGGGTCCAGATACGGATGTACCATACACCAAATTTGGCCGGCCTACGAAAGAAATACATTCCGAAGCGTATCAATGAGGGCTGGGGCTTGCAGCATATGAAGCTATATGGAGTGGATGACGAGATTATTATATCAGGGTGAGATGGAGCATGTAAAGCAAACTCAATGGCTGACTTCTTCGACAGAGCCAACCTTTCCAATGATTATTTCACCAATCGCCAGGACCGGTACCACCTGTTTTCCTCGAAGGAAATCACAGACTACTTTTGGAAGATCCATAGTGCTGTCTCCAAATTGAGCTTCGTTTTGACCCCCGAATCCAAAAGTGATTCAGGTTACCTCTTGACATGGCCAACTTCGAATGCAGCTCCCTCTCCATTGGACGAGCCCCTAAAATATGTCTCAAGTGCTACCTCATTATTAGAGCCGCTCATCAAAGCAGGACAACAGTTAAAACCACAAACAGCAAATACATCAGTCTATCCCCTTTCTCAACTGACTCAACTCCTCAAACCAGACACCTCAACGGAGCTCCCAGCCATAAAATCAGTCTTAAAGACCCTCTCAACCCCCACTTTCTCCAACACCAAGTGGACATTCACCGCAGGATATTTCAACCCAGATCCAATTCTCACTCGTCTCTTAATAAACACCGCCTCATCTCGTGGTACAGTCGTCACCGCCTCCCCCTGGGCAAACGGCTTCTACGGCTCCAAAGGCGTATCCGGCCTCCTGCCCCCAGCATACACCCTGCTATCGCGACGCTTCCTCGAAGGTGTCCAACGCGCCGGCCGCAGCAGTGCCATCTCCCTGAAGGAATGGCGAAACGGCACCGTCGGACAACCTGGGGGATGGACGTATCACGCAAAAGGCATGTGGGTGACGATGCCGAATGAACAAAATCCGAGTATTACACTCGTCGGGTCATCGAATTATACGAAGCGATCGTACTCGTTGGATTTGGAAGTTAATACCCTGATCGTGACTGAGGATC
>Ga0335072_10012299_pt1 | contig 12224 bp, 13 predicted proteins | sample Lox_Sample_21_FD_206725 | JGI IMG/M metagenome (GOLD analysis project Ga0335072, IMG submission 206725) | Soil microbial communities from Loxahatchee National Wildlife Refuge, Florida, United States - Lox_Sample_2.1 | ecosystem: Environmental > Terrestrial > Soil > Wetlands | place: USA...
GATTAGCGGCTCCTTGGGGAGTTCGTTGCCCAATTCTGAAGCGTGCGCGGCATAGTTTCGGCCAACGCACACGATTTTCGACGGCGTTGACGGAGCAAGCAACTTTATGGCGCCGAGCGGCCATTGCTGACCCGTACGCTCGCGACTTCCCCAGATTTCGCCGCGAACTTCGGCAACGATCTCGTTTTCGACAATTCCTGCATGCGCATCAGCCGGGGACGCAGCGTCACTAGGAACGAACCGGCAGAGCTTCATCGATGGCTGGAGATCGCGCCGGCACGGGGACGACGCGCGAGCGGATGGTGCCGAGCGTGGAGAATCATCGCGCACACCCAAGCTGCCACGGAGAGCACCGCATAGACGATCGCCCCCTCGATAAGGACCTCGAACGGTGTCCGCTGGAGCACGTTGAAGAGATTATGAAAGTAAAGACCCGCAAAATCATACCCAACCGCGAGCAACACCCATCCCGTCATCGAAGCCACGAACATCTTAACGGGACGGTTCAGGAACCGCAGCACCGGCAGAAGCATGATCAGTACGAACAGGGCATAAGAAGCCGCATTGCGCTCGAAAGCGTACGGCTCAAGCGTAGGAACGCGGTTGGCGACCACCAGCGCGCCGAGCATCACAACCACGAGCATCGCTCCGGTATACAAGCCCGCGATCAGCGCTGGGCGCAGCGATGAAGCCGGTCCGCGATCGTTCACAAATCCGGAGGCTGTTTGAGACGATGGATCTGCATTACTCACGGTGAAACCTGATTTCCGGCCGACGAACCCGCCGCGAGCGGAAATCGTGCTTCCACGGCGGCGCTGGGGCCACTCTCGTTACCGGTGCGGTCCACCGCAGTTACCGTGTAATAGTAAGACCGGCCGGGGACGCCATTCATATCGCTAAATGCCGGCGTTGGCAATAGGCGTTCGTTGATACGTGTGCCAGGAACGCTAGCCTCCTCGCTACGATAGACGTTGTAACCTGCCAGATCCGTTTCAGGGTTTATCCCCCAGGAAAGATCGACATGTGCGGGCGCGCTGCCTTCGCTGGGCACAGGGGTTGCCAGCAATTGAGTCGGTGCGCTCGGAGGGTAGACGTCACGGAGGGTGACCGTCGCTAGATTTGAATCTGCGGATTCGAGAGGCTTACCATCAGCTTGGATCGTACTGCGTACCGAGTACACATAGGTTTTGTCCTTCTGCACATCGGTATCGCGATATTCGGTGGTATCGGCATCGCCGATTTCCACCAGCGGTGAGGTGAGCTGCGGAGTTTCGCTTGTGGAAGAAGCAGACGCTCCGGCAGCCGCGGCGGCACTTTGATTCGGCTCGACGCCTGCGGTGGGGGTGTTTAGCGCGTTTGTGGCGGTAACAGTTGGTGGCGTCGGGGCGTTCGCCCGAAAGACATGATACCCGCCAATCGCAGGCACATCCCCGGTGAGATCGGTCCCCGGCGCTGTCCAGTGAAGCACGATCGCCGATCTTACACCTTCTGCGTGCAAGTCCGTGATCGGGAGCGGTGCCGGGTAAATATCAAGATTCACGCGATTTGAGTCAGCCGACTCCTTATCATCCGAAACGCTAGTGCGGACCATGTAAGATGCAACGCTCTGTTGATGGCTGGACAGAAAATCACCAGCCGTGAGGGAATCAACATAGCGGAAATGATTGCCCGTTATGTACGAGGGTACCAGCGCCGCCGGAATGGTGACGAGCAGAGCGAGTTGTGGTGCAGCCGCAGGCGCGGACGAGGTCACCGGCGGGACGGGATGGATGGCGCGATAGACTTCGAACGACGGTGGCTCGCCGAGCGTGCTGTGGTCGACCGTTTCCTTCGGGACGCTACATGTGAGCACCACGTCATTCCCGGATTGGCCGGCGGCCAGATCGCTGATCGCAACCGGTAAAGCAGGTTTGCGCTCAACCGGCTCTCCGGGCGAGGCGCACCCGGCCAGCATGGCGAAAAGAACGACCGCGGCGGCAAGAACTAATGACAGGGAAGGCAGGTCGTATCTTGCGCGAGGCTGGGCTGCCGACGAGCGCGTGTCCATTGGTTAAAGGATGTAGCGGCTGAGGTCTTGGTCCTTCACAATATTCGCAAGCTGCTTGGAAACGTAGGCGGCGTCGATTCTCACCGTCTTTTTCTTCATTTCCGGCGCCTCGAAAGAAATCTCTTCAAGCACTTTTTCCAGAATCGTATGAAGCCGCCTCGCGCCAATGTTCTCCGTGTGCTCATTCACTCTCGCTGCAAAACGGGCGATTGCCGCGATTGCGTCGTCTGTGAACGTTAGCTTCAGCCCTTCCGTATCGAGCAGTGCCATGTACTGCTTCACGAGCGCATTTTTGGGCTCAGTAAGGATGCGGGTAAAATCTCCCTCATTCAGCGAGCCGAGCTCGACCCGGATCGGGAATCTACCTTGCAGCTCTGGGATCAGGTCCGACGGCTTTGTGGTGTGAAATGCGCCCGCCGCGATGAAGAGAATATGGTCGGTGCGCACCATCCCGTAACGCGTGTTGACGGTGGTGCCCTCGACGATCGGGAGAATGTCGCGCTGCACTCCTTCGCGCGAGACGTCCGGCCCGTGGCCGCCTTCACGCCCGGCGATCTTGTCGATTTCGTCTATGAAAAGAATGCCCATCTGCTCCACGCGATCCACCGCAATCCGCGTCACGTGGTCCATATCAATCAGGCGATTTTCTTCTTCCTGAATCAGATAATCGAACGCCTCGGCAACCGTCATCTTGCGCTTCTTTTTCTGCTGGCCGAAAACGCCGGAGAGCATGTCCTTCATGTTGATGTCCATCTCTTCGACGCCTTGGTTTGAAATAATTTCAAACGCAGGAATCGAGCGCTCGCGGACCTCCACCTCCACCAGCCGCTGGTCCAGCTTTCCCTCACGCAATTGAACGCGCAGCTTGTCGCGTGTACGTTGCATTTGCTCGCGCCGTTGGGTGTCATTGACGCCCGGCGCCGCGCTAGGAACTGATTCGGAAGAAGGTGGTGGCGCAGACGGAAGTAACAGGTCGAGCAAACGCTCTTCCGCAGATTGTTCGGCCCGCTCAGCGACCTCGTCCAACTTTTCCTCGCGCACCATATCGATCGCGGTTTCGACTAGGTCGCGGACCATGGACTCCACGTCGCGCCCGACGTAACCCACTTCCGTGTACTTCGACGCCTCTACCTTTACAAACGGACAACCCGCCAGCCGCGCGAGTCGGCGCGCGATCTCTGTTTTCCCCACGCCCGTGGGGCCAATCATCAGAATGTTTTTAGGCAGGATGTCCTCGGCAAGCTCAGGCGCAAGCTTTTGTCGGCGGACTCGGTTCCGCAGCGCAACAGCCACCGCTTTCTTGGCAGCGGCCTGCCCCACGATGTATTTATCTAGCTCGACGACGATTTCTCGAGGTGTTAGTTCGTCAAATGATGGCAGAGATTCCGCCTCTGCGGGCTGCGATTCTCCGGTCAAATAGATCACCATAATCTTGCGTTTTCCCCGGCGCAGCGGCCGGCGTTCACAACTCTTCGATGCTGAAATTTGCGTTCGTGTAGATGCAAATTTCGCTGGCTAGGCGCATCGCCTCGGCAGCCACTTCCTTGGCGCTCAGCTTCGTGTGCTTCACCAGCGCGCGAGCGGAGGCGAGCGCGTACGGGCCTCCCGAACCGATGGCGCAAACGCCGTCGTCAGGCTCGATCACATCCCCATTTCCAGAGAGCAAAAATGTTGATTTCAGGTCAGCCACGAGCAGCAACGCATCCAAATGCCGCAGCGAACGATCCGTCCGCCATTCCTTCGCTAATTCCACGGCGGCTCGCGGCAGGTTCCCGTGAAACTCTTGCAGCTTGCCCTCGAATCGCGAAAAGAGCGAGAGAGCATCCGCTGTGCTCCCCGCAAACCCGGCCAGGATTTTCTCGTTGTAGAGGCGGCGAACCTTTTTTGCGTTGTGCTTGATTACGCTCTCCCCCAGCGTCACCTGGCCATCCCCTGCCACAACCACCTTGTTATCCTTGCGTACCGAAAGAACCGTCGTGCCGTGCATCCGCTGCACGCTTTGCTTACTTTGCATCCGGCGATTATACCGCGCAGGGAAGCAGATAGGCCACATGCACCCGGGAGGTTGCGCGGAATATCGCGCTTCGGCTTGCCGTGACTCCCCGATCGTGTTCTCATCGCAGTGCCGACTGCAATGCATTGGGACTATGCGATCATTCTCGCGTTTCTTGCCGCCGTCCTGCCGCTGATGGGCAAGTGGCGCGTGGAAAGCATTCTGCGCCGCGCGGGGATAAGTCAAGCCGAACGGTTACGCCTTTACGCTTCGACGATCGCATTTCAATGGCTGCTCGTTGCCCTCATCTTCTGGCGAACAACGGTTCATGGGCTTTCGCTCGCGACTTTGGGTCTGGCGATTCCCCAGCCCTGGCTCACTGGAGCCGTTTCCATCGGCCTGGTCGCGCTGGTTTTGATCAATCAGCTCGTCAGCTTGCGGTTTGTGGGCGGCCGCCCGGAAGAATTGCACGGCAAGCTGGCTCAGGTAGCGTTGGGGATCTTTCCACGGGATAACATGGAGCGGCTCGTGTTTGCCGGTGTCGTGGTCACCGTTGCGATTTGCGAGGAGTTAATTTACCGGGGGTTCATACAGACGCTATTTACCGGCATCTCTCGCAGTGGATTTGCGGGCATCATCATTTCAGCCGCAATGTTCAGCTTCGCGCACCTCTATCAAGGCAGGCGCGGCCTAATTGCTACACTGATAGTAGGGATCGTCTTTTCTCTAACGCGATTCTATACGGGATCTCTAGTTCCGAGCGTAGCTGGGCATTTTGTGGCAGATTTGATTGCGGGTTACATGTTGCCTGGAAAGCTTCGCGAGGCGCTCGCCATCGAATCCGCTCGCAGCAGTGCATAGAACGTCCGTTGAATCAAAGGCTCCGCATGACACCGACTAACCTCGGCGACGAGTTCATAAGAGAGACTCTGGGCCCGTACGGCATCTGTCCGGATCACAATCTTTGCTCGGGCATTCGCACATATATAAGCACTCTGCTGCACTGGAACTCAAAGACCGCCTTGACCACGATTGTTGACCCTGAAGATATCTTGCGGGTCCATTTTGGGGAGAGCTTTTTCGCGGGCGAAACGACGGGGATCGTGGAGGGTCGAGTCGCCGACATCGGTACCGGGCCCGGCTTCCCTGGCATACCAATCCGTATGGTGAATCAATCGGTTGAGTTGGCATTGGTCGAGCCCGTCGCAAAAAAGACAGCATTCTTGCACGAAGTGGTGCGGAAGCTCGGGTTGTCGGGAGTCGACATCATTCGGTGCCGTATGGAGGATTTGCCGAATGACATTGGGAAATTTGACGTTGTGACATCGCGCGCGTTGGGGAATTACGATGATTTGCTGCAATGGTCTAAAGTGAGACTTTCCCAAAACGGAATCGTCGTTCTTATGATCGGCGAGGAAGAAGCGGAGAGGCTTGCCCGAAAGAAAGACTGGCACTGGAGTAAAAAGTCGATCATTCCCCGGTCGAGGGGTAAATTCGTTCTCTCGGGCTCGCCGAAACTCTAATTTGAGTATTTGTTTCACGTGAAACACAGATCCGCTAAGTCGACCCATGACCTCCCGCAGAAAATGCCGCGGCAACTGGGACCCACTTCAGCGCCTACGCTTCGCACTCGCGTTCCTCCAAGAGAAATCTCAGCTGCGGACGCCTCCTCGACAGAAGAGGCGGGACGCATCGACAAAGGAAAACGTGACCTGTTCCACGTGAAACGATCGGTCACCCGGCTCGGCCGATAACCCGTGCTCCTGCTGTTCCACGTGAAACATGTTGCTTCCTGGAGAAGAGTTCTGTTACATTTCGCGGTGCTTCTGGGGGACTTCTTGGCACGAATCATTGCCATAGCCAACCAAAAGGGTGGAGTTGGCAAGACTACCACTGCGGTCAACCTCGGCGCATCCTTGGCTGCGTCGGAGAAGAAGACTCTAATCATCGACTCCGATCCCCAGGCCAATACGACGAGTTCGCTTGGCTTTTCCAAGGATCCTGCGAGAAGGACGCTATACCAAGGTATTATCCTGGGCGAGCCGCTCGAACGCATCGCCATTGACGCCCAAATTGAGGGACTCGACCTCATTCCTTCTGACAAAAACCTTGTTGGCGCTGCGGTTGAACTCGTGTCCATGGAAAATCGCGAGTATCGCTTGCGCGACGCGATCAAGACTTTGCGCGAAAAATACGAGTTCATTCTGATTGACTGTCCACCATCGCTTGACCTGCTAACCCTGAACGCGCTCGCCGCCGCAGACGCCGTTCTCGTGCCGATCCAATGCGAGTACCTGGCAATCGAGGGAGTCTCGGAGCTACTGGACACCCTGATGAGGCTCAGGAGGACGATCAATCCAGCCCTCGAGATTGACGGCATTCTGCTCACGATGTACGACGACAGAACCACACTATCGAAGCAGGTTGCCGCCGATCTGAGGAGCTTCTTTGGTGACAAGGTCTTTGAGACGGTGATTCCGCGCAACGTGCGGCTGGCTGAGGCGCCAAGCCATGGAATGCCCGTCATTTTCTACGACATACATAGTAAAGGCGCCGAGAGTTATATCCAGCTTGCCAGGGAGGTCGTCACGAATGTCCAGAAACGCGTTGGGACGGGGACTCAGCGCCCTGATTCGGGAACCGGAGCCGCAGCCGCAGCTTCCGCCGCAAGTGCAGCCGCCGGCGCCAGCGGTACCGGCAGCATCATCAGCAGCGACAGCAGCGGCACCGGCACGGATTCCCGCTGAGGGTCTGCTGCAAATTGACATTGACCTGATCGATCCAAGCCCTTACCAGCCCCGGACCCACTTCCGCGAGCAAGCTTTGGAGGAGTTAGCCCAATCGATTCGTGCGAGCGGGATCATTCAGCCTCTCGTCGTTCGACGCGTGGGCAATCGCTATCAGCTTATCGCCGGAGAACGACGCTGGCGAGCGGCCCAGCGTGCACCCATTGGGCGCGTGCCGGTCGTTTTGCGCGATGTTCCGGAGGAGACCGCTCTGGAAATGGCGCTCGTCGAAAACCTGCAGCGCGAGGACTTGAACCCGATTGAACAGGCCCGCGCATTTGAACGGCTCATCGAGGAATTTAGCCTCACCCAGGAAGAAGTTGCGGAACGGACCGGCAAAGACCGGGCGACGATTGCCAATGCTCTGCGCCTGCTGAAGCTCGAGGAAACCATTCAGGATATGTTAGAGGAGGGGCGTCTGTCGGCTGGGCACGCGCGAGCGCTTTTGGCCATCAATGATCCGAAAGAACGCTACGACTTGGCCCGACGGATCGCCCGTGGAGGCATGACAGTCCGGCAGGTCGAGCGCCTCGCGTCGCGCGCGTCGAGGACACGAACGGCTCCTACGGTGACCGTCGTCGATCCGAATACCAAGGCCGCAATCGAAGATATGCAACGGAAGTTCGGCACAAAGGTGTTCATTATGCCTTTGCGTCCGAGCCGTCCTGGGCAGTTGATTTTTGAGTACTACGACCCCTCGGACCTGACACGCCTATACGACCAGCTCATGAGAGAATAGCCTTCGGGAAACCATGAGCTGGAGCTGGATTGATCGAAAAAAGCATGAAGCCGGGGAGTGGACCGGCTTCCTCGAGCGCAGCGTTCGGCTGGAGGGTAAGCTGGAGGCCGAAGGAACCTTCCGGATCGACGCCGGGATGAAGGGGACGATTGTCTCCCGCGACACGCTGATTTTGGGTGAGCACGCGTTTGTCGAGGGCGAGATTGACGGAAACATCGTGCTGATCGCGGGGAGATTTTCGGGTAAGATACGCGCGCGAGGGCGCGTTCAAGTGCAGGCAACGGCGATTGCCACCGGGGATATTCGGACGCCCTGCCTGATGATTGAGCCCGGCGGCGTATTTGATGGGACGTGCCTCGTGCCGTCTGCGGATGAGGACGCGCCGCCCCTCAATGTGCTGGTTCGATCTGTTTCGCTGAGCAACGAAGTTCCCGCCTGAAGGTTTCAGCTCTCAATCTCGATGGTCGGACGTGTGTGTGCGGCATGCTAAGATCGGTGCGAACCGAAAAAATGCCTTGTGAATTCAGAGCGCGGCTTGAGACAGCCTTTCCTCCCTTTCTAGCCTGCCGTAGCCAAATTCCCCTGTCTGGTTTCTCAAGAAACGAAGGAATCGAATGATTCGGGCGCGCCGGCCGCAGCTTACCGTTTTGGATTTCTCGCCGTCTTATCGTTGATATGGATCCGATCACACACGGGATTGCCGGATCGCTGCTGGGAAAGAGCTTTTTCTCGAAGAAACAGGCCCGCGTAGCGATCTTTGCGGCGACGCTGGGCGCTGTGTTCCCGGACATCGATACCGTAGCCGATGCGGCGACGCACGATCCATTGGCAATTGTGAAATACCATCGCGGCATTACCCACTCGTTTGTGGGTCTTCCGTTTTTTGCAGCAGGGCTCGCGTGGCTTACGCGGGGCGTAGGAAAAAAGCTCGGCATCGAAATGCCGTCATGGCTCACCCTCACGTTGATTTACGGAGTTGGGATCGCAAGCCACATCCTGATGGATGCGACTACGTCGTTTGGCACGCGAATGTGGGCGCCCCTCTCGCAGAGACGGGTGGCGTGGGACCTGATCTTTATCATCGACTTGGTCTTCACGTCGATTCTGCTGGTGCCCCAGGTGGAAGCATGGATTTACAGCGACCGGGACAAGAGTCGGCGGCGCGCCCTCTGGATGTGGATTGGTTTCAGTGCCGGTGCCTGTGCCGGCTGGGCGACGGCGCGCGTGGCCGGATTTCCTTTTCACGCGTGGCTCATTGCCGCGTCAAGCGCGGTGTTTGCAGCTGTTTTCTTTGTTCCAGGGTTGGGCGCGAACGGCTGGGGATTCGGAGTCAAGCGAGAGGCGTGGTGCCGAGCGGGGCTTTGCCTTGCGTTTGTATATGTGTTTGCGTGCGCCGTGGCACACCATTCGGCGATGAAAAAGATCGTTGGGTTCGCCCGGAATAATCACATCGCCGTTGTGCGGATTGGTGCGTTGCCGCTTGCTCCTTCGCTTCTCGATTGGGGTGTGGGCATACGGTCGGTCGATGGGGTTTATGAGTCGCAATTTGACTTGCGTCATGCGAATAGCGCGGTGATTGCGTTCAGGCCGGATTCGCCCCCGAACATTTATACGGCTCGAGCGCTGGCGCTGCCTAGTGTTCAACTTTTCTGGAGGTTTTCGCGGTTTCCGTCTATCCAAAGCCACAGGCAGGGACAAGAGCATATCGTCGACATCGGAGAAAATCGGTTTATGAATCAGCGAAGGGGACCGCAGCCCTTCACTTACCGCGTCGTCTTCAATGCAGCCGGGCAGGTGGTTGAAGAAGGCCTTTTAACCGATGGCATGCTCCTGCGCCGCATGCATTCCGTGCAAGCAAACAGTTTGCAGACGGAGCCGTCACAGTGAAAATTCTGATTTTCAGCGACATTCACAATAGCCGGAAAGCCCTGCAAAACGTGGTTGCTCGCGACGCCGATCTCTACATCGATGCAGGCGACCTGGTGAGTTTTCAAAAGGGGCTTGCCGAATGCGGCGAGGCTCTCAAGCCGCTGGGCGAACGCCTTTGGATACTGCCTGGAAACCACGAAACGCATGACGATATGCGCGAATTATGCTCCCGTTACGGCTTCGTTGATTTTCATCGGCAGATTAGGACCCTTGAAGGCTCCTCCGGCAAGACGTATTGGGCAGGCTTGGGATACAGCAACATCACGCCCTTCAAAACACCCGGTGAATACTCCGAAGACGAGATTGCGCAGGCGCTTGCCGCATTTGAAGGCCGCAAGCCGCTTTATCTCGTGATACACGTGCCGCCCTACGGAACGAAGCTCGACGAATTTGCCCCTGGAAAACACGCAGGCAGCACGGCCTTACGCGAGTGGGTGGACCGCGTCCAGCCGGTTTACGTTTTTTGCGGCCACATTCACGAAACGGCTGGCTTCACCGATACGATCGGTGCGACGAAATGCACGAATGTCGGCAAACAGGGCGTGCTCTTTGAGATTTGATCTCCTGCGGCAGAATGTCAAAATTCAGCCGAGAGAATGCATGCGCCGGACTATCTGGCGCAGAGTCTCTGGGCTTCGCCCCTCCTGAAATAGGCGGATCGCCGCGACGCCTTTTGCGCCCGCGCGAAGGCACCGCTCCGCATTGGATTCATCGATGCCGCCAATGGCCAGCACGGGAATGCTGACAGCGCGGCAAACCTCGCCGAGTCGATCGACCCCCTGCGGCTTGCCAAAGCGCCGCTTTGTTGGCGTCTCAAAAACGGGCCCGAAGAAGATGTAATTCGCGCCAGCCGCTTCCGCGTTTTTTGCGTCTTCAACGCCGTGACATGAGACTCCAAGCAAAAGTTCAGAAAAAATGCCGCTGGTTTCTCGCCATTCCGTCACGGCGTCTGCGGGAATCGTTTCCGCGCCAAGATGAACACCGCGGGCCCGAGCAGCGAGCGCCACGTCGAGCCTGCCGTTGACAATGATTCGAGCGGAACCAGCGTGCTGCGCGAGTGCGACCGCTTCGCGCGTCAGGCCCAAAAGAAGCTTTGCGGAAAGATCCTTCTCGCGTATCTGAATCCAATCGGCGCCGGCATCGAGTGCGACCTTGATTTGACGAAAAATGCGGAGTTGACGTTCGCGCGGAAGAAATCCATGCCCGTCCGTGACATAGCAGACGACGGGGTGCTCAAGGTCGCTTCGCAACGGCAGCCGCTCTGTGACGGAAAGATTCGAGGGCGAGGAAAACGTTCATCACGCCCAGCCCGGACACCGCGCCTCTGAGATAGGCGCTGCGAAGAAAAGCACCCAGCGCGGGAAACTGGATCATAAAGTAGTTCGCCTGCCAGAACTCGGACCATGGTACCAGGATCAGCATCAAGCCAAGTTCGAGCCAAACCAGCAGGAGCAAAATGCGCAAAAGTCGATTCATTGCCGGAAAGAGAATTATGGGAGATTATTCGCGGAACAGCAACCCTCAACGCCGCTGAAGGCTTGCGATATGGTCGGCCACGTCGCGGTAATCGATATTCATCGCGTAAACCTGGCGGAAGCTGTCGAGCGCTGCGTCAGAATCGCCGGCTTGCTCCAGAGAAATGCCGAGGTCGTAACGCAGCGCCAAAACGGCCTCCTGATCGAGGCCGGGAGTCTCTAGAGCGCGTTGATACCAGAGCGAGGCGATTTTAGGTTCGCCCTTATCGCTGAATGACAGTGCAAGAAGCGTGGAACAGTTCATTGCATAAGGGAACGGTTTGCCCTTCTGAACGGCCTTGGCGACTTTCTGGAATTCTCCGATCGCTTCGTCGAGCAGGCCCATTTCGCGATACGCGATGCCCAGGTTGTAGTGCGTTTCGAGATCTTCGTTTTCGTCTGCGCCTTCCTCGCCAATCTCGTTTCGGAATTCCTGAAAGACTTCCGAGAGCTGGTTGAGTGCTTCGGCGGTCACCGGCGGCACAGGCTGCGTTCGTATGGGTGGCGGCGGAGCCGTGACGGGAGCAGTCGTGGCCACAATCTCAGAGGCCGGGCGCGTTTTTGGCGCTGGCGTAGAGCCAATCGGATGAGGCGCACCTTCCGGCTCCGATGCTGGCGTCACATCATCCAGCTCGGCGACGAGCTCGCTGATCAAGTCGTCTGTGGTTTGAACGCCCGCCTTAGCCGGGCTCGGTTCTTCGACTAACTCGAAATCAAAATCCGCAGCCGGAGCGGCCGGTTCGGGCTCAGGGGTCGAAGCCGACTCGTTGGAGGGTTCCACAATAGGGTCAAGTTCTTCCCGAATCGCAGGCGCCACCTTGAGTTTGGCCTCGGGCTCAGCCTCGAACGCAAATTCAGGCGCGAGTTCCGCGGCGGATTGCTCCTCCGCAGCTAACGGCTCCAGTTCCACCGTCTGGGAAGCAGGCGTTTGCCCATCTTCACTGGCAGGGGCTTCGGCGAGAGGCTCTGGTGCGGGTTCTTCCACATCCTTGAGCATCGCTTCCCACTCATCCGAAAGGTCCACTTCCTCGCCAACCTGAGCGGGTTCAGCCGCCGGAGTTTTAACCGGCGGCGGAGCATGCTGTTGCCCCTTCTCATGCTCTTCATCCAGAGGGACAATCGCGATCTCGAATTCGGCCGGCCCGGCGTGCGTCGGCCCCGCGGAAACCGGCGGCGCGGCATGCGGTATTGCTTCCTCCACAGCGGCTGTTGTGCT
>Ga0335072_10012301_pt1 | contig 12223 bp, 10 predicted proteins | sample Lox_Sample_21_FD_206725 | JGI IMG/M metagenome (GOLD analysis project Ga0335072, IMG submission 206725) | Soil microbial communities from Loxahatchee National Wildlife Refuge, Florida, United States - Lox_Sample_2.1 | ecosystem: Environmental > Terrestrial > Soil > Wetlands | place: USA...
AGCCCGCAAACCGCACGCCGACGCGGTCATTGACGAAGCGATTGCCCTCGAGGAGCAGGTCGTCCGCATTCTCGGCCACATCGACCCCGACGTCACATGCCTCGAGAGTTGCGTTTTGGAGGTTGAAGTGAACCGCTCGCACCAGAATGGCGGCGTTGGCGCAGTTGGCGATGGCGAGCCCATCGAGCGAGACGTTCGCCGCCGCCACGTCGAGAACGGGACCGCCGCCGCTCAACGCACTGGCGTCGATCTCGCTGCCCCCCTGGCGCGCCACGATGCGAACGCCATGCGAGTTGACGATCGGCGGCAGAGCGGTCAGGAGCGAGACCTTGGGCACCTGCAGTGTGATGCGCGCCGGTCCGGGGGCGGTAGCCACCAGGAACAATGCCTCGCGCAGCGTGCCGGCGCCGCGATCGGCGCCGTTCGTGACGCTCACCGCGGTGGTGTTGGAGAACGACCCGCTTGTCGCCCGCCGGGCCTCATACGACCGGCCGCCGACGATGAGGCCTGCAACGCCGAGGAATACGGCGATCGCGAGCATCGAGCGGCCGCTCAAGCGCACGGTCAGGCTCCCGCGTCGCGCTGCAGGACGAACACGGCGTGCCAGGAGCGCTCGGGCAACCGGCGACCCCAGAGAGCATCGATGGGCGCCGAGAGAGCAGTGACGAGCGCGAGCGCGGCGAGCGCGAGCGCGCGCGGCAGGCGCGGCAGATGGGGCAGGAGCCACATCTTGAAGGGCGCCGGATCGACGCCGCCGATCGCTCGGACCCGAAGCCCGCACGCGCGGAAGAGCCTGAGGTAGACGGCGCGGTGGCGCGCCGTAAACACCTGCGAGTTGCATCGGGTCGCGATGCGCGCGGGTGCCGCCTCGAGCACGACGAGACGGCCGCCGGGCGCCAGATGGAGCGCCATGCGATGCAGCGCGGAGCGCATTTCGCCTACGTCGAGAATGTGCTGCAGCATGGTGACGCACACGACCAGATCGAAGGATCCGCCAATCTCGAGCGCCGCCGAGTCCTGCACCAGGAACCGGCAGCGGCTCGCGAGGCCGCTGGCCGCGGTCCTGCGCTCGGCCTCCGCGATCATGGTGGGACTCAGATCGACGCCGGTGACGCGAGCGCCGCGCGATGCCAGCAGCCGGCTCCAGCGGCCGATGCCACATCCGACATCGAGCACCCGCATGCCGGGGGCGACTTTCAGCCACGGCTCGAGCGCGCGCCGCTGACATATGTGGATCAGCCTGTTGTAGAAGCCGGGCATTCCGTAGGAGCAGACCGCAGCGAGGCCGTTGCCCGCGACGGCAAAACGCTGCGCGCGGGCTTCCCAGTATTCGGCGGGACGATGGCCCGGCACGGCGAGCGCCACACGAGCCGTCATCGCAGTCTCCTCGTTGCCAGCGTGTGGCCGCCCGGCGGCGCCTGTTGCTCGCTCGGCTCCGGCTCATAGTGGTCGCGATAGAGTCGTCGGCCGATCAGCCTGAGAGCGATCCAGTTGGCATAGCCCACGGTCATGGGGGCGATGTGCACCAGAGCGTAGAAAAGGTAGAGCGGCACGATCGGCGCCGCATAAGCGCGCTCGCTCTTCGGCACCACCGTGAAGAGCGCCACGACACCGAGCACCAGATAGCTGCCGATTGCGGCCATGAAGTAGGCCGGATTCGTCCAGCCGTCGAGCTGTGACTGCGAGTGCGCGAAGAAGAGATTGTCGATGCCGTTCACGAAGCTCCCCAGCAGCAGCAGTGCGCTCGCCGCTTTCAGGAGGTGGAGGCAGATCGTGAGACCGCCCACGTAGAGGAGGTAGTGATAGAGGGCAAATGGAGTGCGCTTGGCGATGCGCCAGACCGAGTCGAGGCGCTCGATGTAGACCTTGATGAGCCCGTGATACCAGCCGACCCGCTGCGAGAACCAACGCGAGAAGGCGCCGGGACCTTCGGTGCCCACGACCAGGCGACCGTCGTAATAGATCCGCTCGCCGCGGTCGAGCAGGATCACCGCGTTCTCGAAGTCTTCCGCGTAGACCGAGAGCGAGTGCTCCCTCAGCGCACGCACGAGGGCATCGCGGCGGTAGAGCGAGACACCGGAGGTGATGCTGAAGTCGGCCAGGCTCTGGCGGCCGGCACGAAACGCCAAGGCGTACTCGAACGACTGGAACCGTGCGAGAAAGCCGTCGGGCTCGATCATGACGCGCGGGCAGGCGGCCGCCGCTCCCGACTGCTGGAACTCGCTGATGAATTGCTCGAGATCGATCTCGCTGCCGGCTCCCGGCTGCAGAATCCGGATGTCCGGATCGACGACCAGCACGGTCTCGATGTACTCCGGCAGGGTCTCGAGCAGGCGCCGCAGCGCGGCGGGCTTGCGGCGGTTGATGCCGTCATCGAAGCAGCGCCACCCGGCCCGGCGCAGGCGCAGCAGGGTATGGTCGGTGGAGCCGTCGCTGATGAGCCACATGCGCTCGCGGTAAGGCGCGTAGTTGGCGAGGAACTCTTCCATCCGCTCCTCCAGATCGAACACCGAGGCGATGATGGCGTACGGCTCGACGGGCACCACCGGGGGCGCGCCGGCGGGCAGCGCGCTGGTGAGATCGATCGATAGCTCGCGCTCGCGGCCGGTGCCGCGCGCGGTCGCCGTGTGGCGCCGCTTCATGTAGAGCCGCAGCGCGAAATCGAGCGCATCGGTGTAGACGATCAGATTCGCGAGCGCATACACGAGCATCGAGAAGCTCGCGGCCTCGGCGTTCGCCGCCGAGAGGGCTATCCAGGCGCCGAGTAGCCCGCATACGGCGAGCGGCGCTGCGAGGCTCACGAAGCGGCGCGTCGTCATGCGGTCACGACGGCCCGCCGGTCCGTCGCTCCCTGCAACCGCGGCAGGCGCGCATCGAGCTCCGCTTGCACCGCGCGCGCATCGCCGGCGCAGATCCCGTGCTCGGCGAGCACCGACAGCGAGCTCAGGATCCACACCAGCGAGCGCACCCGGGACGGAAGATGCGCCACTGCAGCCTCGATGGCCGCGAGCCGGCGCTCGAAGCCGCTCTCGATGCGCAACACGGCCGCGCTCACCTGCGGGTCGATGGGCAGGATCTTCGCCGGCTGCTCCCACTCCACGTCGGTCCCGGCGACCCGTCTGCGCTCGTGGATCGTGTGGGGGGCGAGGGAGCTGTCGCGCGCGAATGCCGCGCCGGAGAAGGGAATGACATACGGATAGATCCCGATCTCACAGCCCTGCAGCAGCCAGCGATGCGCCTCCCGCACCGTCTCGGCGAGATCCTCCAGGCTCGAGCGGGGAGAGCTCAGAATGAGGTCGAGGAATGGCGTGATGCCGAGGTCGAGCGCAGTGCGCAGCACCGGCTCGATGTGGCGATGGATCTGCGCCTTGTTGAACTCGGCGAGGGTGCGCGGCGAGAAGCTCTCGATGCCGAAGCCGAGCACGCGAAAGCCGGCGTTGCGCATGGCCGCGAGACGCTCGGCCGACATGGCATCGATACGGTTCGTGCTGATGAACTGCAGCGCGCGCGGCAGCTCGCCGCGCTCCTTGGCCGCGATGATGCCCGCGCAGAGCGGCAGGACCCGGCGGTCCTGCGTGAAGGCGAAGATGTCGTCCTGGAAGATGATCGTGCGCACGCCGGGGTGGACGGCGACGATGCGTTGGATCATCGCGAGGCACTCGTCCGCCTCCAGACGCGCGACGGCGGCGACGTGGCCCTGCGACTCGTGCAGGAAGTTCGTCGCGGAGCAGAATGTACAGCCCATGGGGCAGTAGTTGAGCGTGATCAGCCGCACCGAGCGGATCTCCACGAGGCGCGCCTCGCGGGCGGCCTTGGTCGGCAGCCCACCGACGCGGTACGCTTCCTCGAGACGACTCCAGTAGGCCGAGTAGGGCATCCTCGCGTAGGGGATGTCGAAGATCGCCGCGCGCAGCTCGTCACGGCTGAGGGCGCGCTGCGGCCGCTTGATGATCGCGCCATCCACCTTCATGACGGTGCCGGCGAGGCCCGCGAGCGGCTCGCCGCCGCGCAGGCGGCGCACGATCCCGTTGAGCGGCCGCTCGCCTTCACCGAGCACCACGAGATCGAAGGGACCGAGCTCGAACATCAGCTCCGGCCTGAAGGTTGCCTCCATGCCGCCGGCGATGATGAGCGCCGCGGGCGCGAGACGGCGCGCGATGTAAGCCAACTCCAGGTCGAACCGCAGCGTCATGCCGGTCGTCGACACGCCGATCACGTCCCAGCGCGAGCCCAGAATCTCACGCTCGAGCGCCCGCTGCGGCGGGATCGCGCAGCAGTTGGGATCGAAAACCTTGACGTGCGCGCCGGATGACTCCAGCGCTCCGGCGAGGCGCCACACGCCGAGCGGCGGCGCGAGGAAGGTGTACTCTCCACAGTGCGGATCGTAGGGCCCGACCAACAGGACCCTCACCGGCCGCATGCCCAAATCATTCATGGATGGCGGGGACCCCTCCCGGACGGGTATGTGTACCGCCAAGGCGCTGCTGCACCTCGGCTTCGGCCCGGACTCAGCAAACGCTGTGCCCAAGTTGCCGCGCTCGGCCCTGGCGCACCGCCCGTGAAGCGCTGAGGCATCATTCGCCGAGCGGGTTTACACATTTCGGGAGGCCACTCTTTGATCACTCGAGGGAAATGGAGTCAGAAGCCGGGGGGAGAGCTGCGAGACGCGATGCGCCGCGCGGCGGCAATCGGTCTCGCTTTGGCATTGGGGCTTGCCGCCTGCGACTCGATGCCCCAACGCACAAGGCCGGCCGCCGGGGTCGTGCGCCCCAATCCCGGGGCCGACACGGCGGCGGTGCGCACGGCGTTTCGCGCGGCTCTGGCCGGTGCCGGCGAGGGCGCGATGCCGGCAGACTCCCCGGCGCTGCGCGGCTATGCGATCTATCCATACCTCGTCGCCGCGCGCCTGCGGACGGCGCTCTCACGAGAGCCCGTGGCGGATCGGCAGCTCGACACGAGGATCGCCTCGTTCCTCCAGGAGCACGCGGGTGAGCCGGTCACGAGCGCGCTGGGGCGCGACTGGCTCGTGAGTCTGGCGGAGCGGCAGCAGTGGCAAGCCTACCTCGCCCATGTCAACGACTTCCCGGGCGATGCGGACGATCCGGTGCTGGCCTGTTATACGCTCAGCGCGCGGCTTGCGATGACTCCTCGCAATGCAGCCGGTACGGGGCCGACGGTGACCGCGGCGGCCGCCAGTGCCGCCAACAGCAGCGATCTTGCCGCGGCGGCGCTCGCCGTCTGGAGTGAGCCGTTCAGGCAGCCGGCGGCCTGCGACGGCGTATTCGGGTGGTTGGCGCAGCAAGGGCTGCTGACACCCGCGCGCATTGAGGGCCGGGCGCGGTCGGCGTTGGCGATCGGCGATGCGGATCTCGGGCGGAAGCTCGCGGCGCAGCTGCCCGACCCGCAGGCGGCGCCGCTGCTGGAATGGGCGACCCTGTTACAGCAGCCCCGTGCGGCACTCGAGGCGCTGGCACAGACGCCCGCGACGCCGGTCGAGCCGGATGCGCTCGCTGCGGGGTTCGGGCAGCTGGCACTGTCGGATTCAGCGGCGGCCGAGGCGATGCTGCCGGCGCTGCTGCTGCGCCCGGACATGACACCTGAGCTCGCCGAGCAATTGCGGCGCGCGACGGCACTCGGGCTCGCCTACGACCATGCGGCCGGCGCTGCCGCGGCACTGCAGGGGCTGCCCGAGACCGCGCGCGATGACACGGTCTGTGAGTGGGGCGCGCGGATTGCGCTCTGGTCGGGCGACTGGCAGCAGGCACTCACCTGGCTGGATCAGCTCTCTGCCGCCACCGCCGCGGAGCCGCGCTGGCGTTATTGGCGGGCGCGGGCACTCGAAGCGGTCGCCGGCACGGCGGTCGCGGCACCGCTGTATCAGGCGCTGGCGCAGCTGCGCGATTACTACGGATATCTGGCGGCCGACCGGTTGCGACTCCCCTACGATCTGCGAGCGCATCCGACGCCAGCGGACCCGACGATACAGTCGGCACTCGCGGTGCAGCCGGGACTGATCCGTGCGCGCGAGCTTTTCGAATGCGGCCTCCCCGGCTCGGCGGAGCTCGAGTGGGCGGCGGCGCTCCACGGCGCCACGAGAGCGCAGCGCATTCAGGCCGCGCAACTCGCGGAGGACTGGGGCTGGTACTCGCAGGCGATCGCTCAGCTCGGGCGGGTGGACGACCTCGATGACGTCACACTGCGTTATCCGCGGCCCTACGCCCCCTTGGTGGCGCGGGCGAGCACCCGCACCGATGTCCCGGCTGACTGGCTGCTCGCGGTGATGCGCCAGGAGAGTCTGTTCCGCGCCGACGCGGTCTCGCGAGCGAATGCACTGGGACTCATGCAGATGTTGCCGACGACGGCGTCCGCGGTGGCTGCCCGCTGGGACGTGAGGCTCGAGGGCGAGGACGGTCTACTCGATCCGGCCACCGCGCTGACGCTCGGGGCGGCACACCTGCGCGAGCTGCTCGATCGATACAACGGTGCGATCGCCTTGGCGCTCGCCGCCTACAACGCAGGTACCGCGCCGGTCGCGCGCTGGCGGCCGGCGCAGCCGCTGGATGCGGCTGCCTGGATCGAGAACATCCCCTACGGAGAGACTCGAGACTACGTCGAGCACGTCCTGGAAAACATCGTCGCGTTCCGCTGGACGCGCGGCGCACCGCAGCGACGGCTGTCGAGTCTGCTGCCCGCCGTCGGGCCGGCCTCGGCGAGCGTTACGCGAACTGCGCGCGCCCCGGCGAGACGCGGTTGAATCGACAGCCGGGCCCGTTGTCCTCATGAGCTGTCGGGCTGCGTGCTACCTCTTCTTGCCAGCGGTCTTCCTCCGCGGGACCTTCGCACCCGAGCGACGGGCCTCGGAGAGGCCGATGGCGATCGCCTGCTTGCGGCTTTTTACCTTGCGCCCGGAGCGGCCGCTGCGCAGCGTTCCCTGCTTGCGCTCATGCATCGCACGTTTGACTTTGCTACCGGCTTTCTTCCCATAGCGTGCCATGGCGATTACTCCGACACTGCAGTGCGCGAATCAGCAGCAGGAACCGAGCCCGACGGCTCTGCGGCTCGGGACGCTGCGCTGCTCGAGCTGCAGGCACCGCATCGCCTGCTTGCGAGTAAGATGCAGCGAGCGAGTGGGCAGAGGCGAGCGAGCGATGCGAGCGCATCCGGGAGGCGGTGATTTATGGCAACGAGCAAGCGTTCCACGACGACCATGAAGGTGGCGCAGGTGCCTGCGGCTGGAGCGGACTTTCAGATCGTCGAGCGTGAGATTCCGGAGCCGGGCGCGGGACACGTGCGCATCAAGGTGCAGGCCTGCGGTGTCTGTCACAGCGACGAGCTGACGAAGGAGGGCTATTGGCCCGGTATCAGCTACCCGCGGGTTCCGGGCCACGAGGTGGCAGGTGTGATCGATGCGTTGGGGGCGGGTGTCTCCACATGGCGTGCCGGGCAGCGCGTCGGTGTCGGTTGGCACGGCTGGCATGACAACACCTGCCCGGAGTGCCGCCGAGGCGATTTCATCAACTGCCGCAACCAGAAGGTCGCCGGGATCAGCTTCGACGGCGGATACCAGGAATACATGATCGCGCCCGTGGAAGGGCTGGCCGCCATACCGGAGAGCTTGAACGCCGCCGAGGCAGCGCCGCTCCTCTGTGCCGGCATCACCACCTACAACGCGCTCAGGCACAGCGGGGCGCGCCCGGGAGACTTGGTCGCGGTGCTGGGCGTCGGTGGTCTCGGCCACCTGGGCATCCAGTTCGCGAGCAAGTTCGGCTACAAGGTGGCTGCCATTGGTCGCGGCTCCGAGGATGCTGCCCTCGCGAAGCAGCTCGGGGCGAGCTTCTACGTCGACAGCAAGGCGGAGCGCGCGTCGGAAGCGCTGCAGCGGCAGGGGGGTGCCCAGGTGATCCTGGCGACGGCACCGAGCGCCAAGGCGATGTCGGAGCTGATCGACGGCCTCGGGCCGAACGGCAAGCTCATGGTAGTGGGGGCCGCGGCGCAGCCGATAGAGGTCACGCCGCTGCAGCTGATTCGCGGCAACCGGACGATCCAGGGCTGGGCGTCGGGCACCGCGGCCGATTCGGAAGATACGCTGCGCTTCGCGGAGCTCTCCGGCGTGCGTCCGATGATCGAGGCCTATCCGCTCGAGAAGGCGGCGGAGGCTTATGCGCGGATGATGAGCGGCAAAGCGGAGTTCCGCGTCGTTCTGACGATGTGACGTGGCCGGGACGTCGGCTTGACTATTCGCTATAGTAAGCCGCATGCGCTACGTTTTCGCTCCGCCGCCGCATGCGGCCGTGCGGATCGTCGGATCGACCGGCTGGTTTCCGGTGCACCGTATCTACTGCGTCGGCCGCAATTACGCGGAACACGCGCAGGAGATGGGCGGCAGCGGGCGCGAGCCGCCCTTCTTCTTCATGAAGCCCGCCGATGCCGTCCTCTCGGTGGCGGAGGGCGAGACCGGGGTGCTGCGCTACCCCAGCCTCACTCACGAGCTGCACCATGAAGTCGAGCTGGTGGTCGCCCTGCGCGAGGGCGGGGCCAATCTCACCACCGACGATGCGGAGCGATGCATCTACGGGTATGCGGTGGGTCTCGACATGACGCGCCGCGATCTGCAGAGCGAGGCGAAGAAGCTCGGCCGGCCGTGGTGCATCGCCAAGGGCTTCGACCGCTCGGCGCCGGTGGGCGGCATCACCCCGGCGGCGTGGATAGAAGACGTCTCGAAAGTCGAGATCACTCTGGACGTGAACGGCTTGCGCCGCCAACAGGGCAGGGTGGGCGATCTCATCTGGAAGATTCCGGAGATCATCGCGCACCTCTCGGCCGCCTGGGAGCTGAAGCCCGGCGATCTCATCTTCACGGGCACGCCCGCCGGCGTCGGCGCCGTGGGCCTTTCCGACCTCATGACCGCCAACGGCACGGATCTCGCCGAGCTGCGGGTCCGCGTCATGCGCGCCTGACTCGGGCGCCATGGACAGCGAGGAATTCCGCCGGCTGGGCCACGAGGTCGTGGACTGGATCGCGGACTACCGGGCGCGGACCGCACGCGGCGAGTTTCCCGTCATGTCGCGGGTCGGGCCCGGAGACATCCGGGGCGCTTTGCCCGCCGCGCCGCCCATGGAAGCCGAGCCCCTCGACGGCGTGCTCGATGAGCTGACCCGGGTCATATTGCCCGGTTGTACCCATTGGCAGGACCCGCGCTTCTTCGCCTATTTTCCTTCCAACAGCTCCCTGGCCGCGGTCCTCGGGGATTTTCTGAGTACCGGGCTGGCACAGCTCGGCCTCAACTGGCAGGCGAGCCCGGCGCTCACCGAGCTCGAGGAGCTGACCACCGACTGGCTGCGGCAGATGTTGGGTCTCGGCAGCGCCTGGAGCGGTGTGATCCAGGACACGGCCTCCACCGCCACGCTGGTCGCTCTCATCTGTGCCCGGGAGCGCACCACCCAGTACGCGGCGGCCCGCGGTGGGCTGCAGTCGAGCGAGCGTCCGCTGGTCGTATACGCTTCCGGTCAGAGTCACAGCTCGGTCGAGAAGGCGGCGCTGCTCGCCGGTTTCGGGCGCGAGAACGTGCGTATCGTCGCGGTCGACGATCGCTACGGCATGAGCGCGGAGGCGCTGCGCCAGGCGGTGGCGGAGGATGCGGCGCGCGGGCGCGCACCTTGCGCGATCGTGGCCACGGTGGGATCCACTGCCACCACTGCCATCGATCCTCTCGAGGCACTCGCCGACATCGCGCGCGCGCATGGCCTCTGGCTGCACGTCGATGCCGCAATGGCCGGCTCCGCGATGATTCTGCCGGAGTGCCGTCCGCTCTGGCAGGGAATCGAGCAGGCGGATTCCCTGGTGTTGAATCCGCACAAATGGCTCGGGGCTTCCTTCGACTGCTCCACCTATTTCGTCCGCGATGCGCAGCACCTGGTGCGCGTGATGTCGACCAACCCCAGCTACCTGCGCACCGCGGCGGATGCCAAGGTGAGGAACTTCCGCGACTGGGGCATTCCCCTCGGCCGCCGCTTCCGCGCGCTCAAGCTCTGGTTCCTCATCCGCGAGCAAGGCGTGCAGGGGCTGCGCCTGCGATTGCGCCGAGACCTCGAGCATGCCCGCTGGTTCGCCGCGCAGATCGACGGCGCACCCGCTTGGCAACGCCTTGCGCCCGTGCCGTTCCAGACGGTCTGCGTGCGTCACGCGCCACCGGGGCTGACAGGTGAGGCTCTCGACGCCCATACTGTCGCCTGGGTGCGCCGCATCAACGAGTCAGGTCGCGCTTATCTCACTCCCGCGATGCTCGCAGACCGCTGGATGGTAAGGGTCTCGTTCGGCGTCGAGGCCACGGAGCACGAGCACGTCGTGGCGCTCTGGCAGCAGATGCGCGACGAGGCGGAACGCCGCGGCTGACCATGGGGAGTTTCAAGGCGTTACGGGTTCAGCAGGGGCCGAGCGGGCGCTTTGCGCGCTTCGAGTCGGTCACCTTGGATGAGCTCACAGCGGGGGACGTCGTCGTCCGCGTGGCCTATTCCTGTCTCAACTACAAGGATGCCCTCGCCGTCACGGGCAAGGGCTCGATCGCCCGCGGCTACCCGAGAACGGCCGGCATAGATCTCTCCGGCGTGGTCGAGAGCAGCGCCGATCCCGCCTACCGGCCAGGTGACCTCGTGCTCGCCACCGGCGCCGGCCTCGGTGAGGCGTTGGACGGGGGCCTCGCGGAGCGAGCCCGGTTGCCGGCGGCTGCGCTGGTACCGCTGCCCGAGGGATTGAGCCTTCTCGAGGCCATGGCTCTCGGCACCGCGGGCTTCACGGCGGCCCTGGCACTGCGGCGGCTCCTCGAGAATCACCAGGCTCCAGAGCTCGGCCCCATCGCGGTCACCGGTGCGACCGGAGGTGTTGGCGGCGTCGCGCTCGGACTGCTCAAGCGCGTGGGTTTCAGGACTGCAGCCATCACCGGCAAGCCGGACTCCGCGCCATACCTGCGCGCGCTCGGCGCGGACGAGGTGGTGGCGCGGGAGTCGCTCACGAGCGCCGGCAAGCCGCTCGAGACGGCGGTCTGGGGTGGCGCCGTCGACAACCTGGGTGGCGAGACACTCGCTTACCTGACGCGCACGGTGCGGCCCTGGGGCAACATCGCGTGCATCGGCCTCGCTCAATCCCCAACTCTCAACACCACGGTCATGCCGCTGATCCTGCGCGGCGTCAGTCTCCTCGGCATACACTCGGTCGCGGTGCCGCGACCCTGGCGGCTGGCCGTGTGGGACAAACTGGCCGGCGAATGGAAGCCGCAGGACATCGAGCGGCTCATCGTGCGTGCGGTCATCGGGCTGGAGGAAGTGCCTCGCGCCTGCGAGGAGCTGATCGCCGGCGGGGCGCGTGGCCGTTATGTGGTGCGCATCGGCGGCGACCTCTGAGTCAGAAAGCGGCGGCTTATGTCGCATCGCGATTGTTGGGTCGGCGACCCGGCTCGAAGCCTGAGCTTGGCGCTGATCCCCTGGCACAAGCCGTGCAAGGAGCCCGTGGGCGTCTGCTGCCCATGACAGGGGATTGCTCATGACATGGCTGAACTCGGGGATCCGCGTCCTCCTCTTTGCGCAGGGCACCGCGGCGCGTTGGCTGCGGGAGGAGCTCAACTCACTCAAAGTTCGCATCCGGCTCAGCGACGGCTGCATCGACGAGCTGACACGCGAGGCCGACCACGCCGCACGGCGTGCGCGCGGAGCCAAGGATGGAGCGTCGTACATCGAGCTGTTGCGCGAGCACCTCATCGTGCAGGCGAACTGGGTGCGCCGGTGGACGACCACCGACGAGAAAGTCCCTGCCGACGACCCCGTTGCGCAGGCCTTTGTAAGAATTGCGCGCAAATATGCGCTGCCCCGGCCGTGGAAGCTGTCCGAGCCGGTGGCGGTGGAGGTCGTGAGGCGGCGGCCGTCGTGGGCCCGGGCGACGGAGCTGCGCCCGCAGGCCGCAGGTCACTGAGCCGCGCGCCAGGCCGCCACCAGGGCGAGTGCGCGCCGGTGCACCTCGCCCGCGGAATGCCCGGCGCGATAGAGATCGCCCCCGACACCCAGGCCGGCGCAGCCCGCCTGACGCCACGGCGCCAGGTTGGCCGCGCCCACGCCGCCGACGGCAAACACGGCGACGGCGGGGGGTAATACGTCGCGCAGGGCTTTCAGGTGTGCCGGGCCGTAGCTCGCCGCCGGGAAGAGCTTGAGGAGGCTCGCTCCGGCCGCGAGCGCGG
>Ga0335072_10012303_pt1 | contig 12220 bp, 9 predicted proteins | sample Lox_Sample_21_FD_206725 | JGI IMG/M metagenome (GOLD analysis project Ga0335072, IMG submission 206725) | Soil microbial communities from Loxahatchee National Wildlife Refuge, Florida, United States - Lox_Sample_2.1 | ecosystem: Environmental > Terrestrial > Soil > Wetlands | place: USA: Florida...
CCCAGAAGGCTGCACTCGGCGGCCTGGTGCTATGGCTGGCTGCTTCGATGGCAAGCTACTATCCGCAAATGATTCCCTACATGAATGAATGGCTGCATGACCGCCGCTTTGCTTATCGAATTCTCGCCGACAGCAATCTGGACTGGGGACAGGATGCGAAAGTTGTCACCGATTTTCTGCATAAGAATCCCGATGTCGTCCTCGACCCGCCAAAACCGATGGCGGGCCGGATTCTGGTCCGCGCCAATTGTCTGACCGGAGTTTATCGCTGGGATTCTGCGACCTACCTGCAACGCTATCAACCGGTCGCGCAGGTGGGGTACGCTCACTTTCTCTTCGTGGTTCCAAACGCTGATGTCGCACCCGTCAGCCATGCGCCGTGAAGCCGGCGCGTCACGATCGGCGCTGCCAGCGGGAGGGAACAAACAGGTAGGAGAGTGAAATCGCGCCCACGACCATCCAGAGCAGATTGCGCCGGGCAACCATGCTATCTACCTGCAGGCTGCCCAAGGGCTCAAACAGAAAGTGGGCAAAGATGAGCGCGCAGGCCAGCGAACCCAGGACAGCAACTCCCAACCCATAGCGCCATGACAACCCATACAACACGGCGATGAAGGCCAGCGGCAGGAGTTCCATCATCTCGGTTCGCGCAAAGATCCGGGCTGAACCATAGGCCGCGGCGGCCGCCAACAACGTCCCAAACGCGGCCCCGATCAATCCCGGCGGCAGACGGCGCACTGCGTTCCTCCACATCATTCCTTACCGGCCCTAATCATGCCACGACTCCTAAGTGACGCCGCAAAATTCGCGAGCTGCCGGAACTGCGCCGCAGCTCTCCAATTCCATCAGCTACTCTCGAATTTGCTCGTCTCACAACGACTTATGAGCAACGATAGAAGTGGCATCCGCCTCTGAGTGATTGCTGTTCCCCCGGTATGTCGCACGGCACAGATACTCTCCTGCTGCAGCTGTTTACGATCTTCGTGTGCGCGAAGATCTGCGGCGAAGTATTCGAACGGCTTTCCCTGCCTGCGGTGCTGGGCGAAATTCTTGCCGGCGTCGTGCTTGGTCCCTACGCGGCCAACATCATCGTTCCCAGCGACACCATCGTTTCCCTCGCCGAAATCGGCGCCATCTTTCTGCTCTTCACCGTTGGGCTGGAGACCAGTCCGCAGGAGCTGCGCCGCATTGGCGGCCGTTCGCTGAACGTCGCCATCGCCGGAATCGTTCTGCCGTTCTTCGCCGGGTGGTTGTATCTGGGGCTGAGCGGCGAGTCGACGCACGAAGCGGTATTTGTCGCCGCCGCCATGGTCGCCACCAGTGTCGGGATCACTGCCCGCGTGCTCCAGGATCTGCAGGTGCTGAAGGGCCGCGCCGCGAAGATCATTCTCGGCGCTGCGGTCTTCGACGATATCCTCGGCATGGTGTTGCTGGCGGTCGTGGTCAGCGTTTCGTCAGGCAGCGGAGTGCACTGGGTGCATCTCAGCGCGGTCGTCGCCGAAGCGATCGGCTTTGCCGTATTCATGATTTACTTCGGTCCGCGCGTCGTCGGACGCATGCGGCCGGGCCTGCAACAGCTGTCCACGCGCGACGCACCGCTGATGCTGGCGCTGGCCACGTGTCTGCTGCTGTCGGTAGCAGCCACCAAGATCGGCATGGCCGCCATCATCGGCGCGTTTTTCGCCGGACTGATCTTCGCCGATTACTCGCCGGAGTGGGGGCTGCGCTCGCGCGCCTACGGCATCAACGAATTCCTCTCGCCGTTCTTCTTCTTCACCATGGGAGCGCGGCTCGATATCCGCGTCTTCAACGGCAATGTGCTGCTGGTGGCGGCCATCATTTCTCTGCTGGCGCTGGTGACCAAGGTCGTCGGTTGCGGGCTGCCGATGCTGAAAGATGGCTGGCGCGAAGCGCTGAAAGTCGGCGTGGGCATGACCCCGCGCGGCGAGGTAGCGCTGATCATCGCGCTTATCGGACTGCAGATCAACATGGTGTCGCAGCGCGCTTACGCCATCGTGATCTTCATGACCGCAGTGACCACGCTCGTTCCGCCGCCCCTGTTGCGCTATCTCTTCCGCGACGAAAGGTCGATGCGTCCCACCGTGGTTGAACCGGAAGAAGAACGGGTGCGAATGGGGTGAAGCGGCAAAGAACAATTAGCAAAAAGCAGCTAGCAATTAGCAGCTAGCAATCAGTAAGAAGCAGTCAGGGTTGATTCCTTGATCTCTGCTGCACGCTCTTCCGGCCAGCAAACTCATCGGAACGTATGCCAGGCATAGCTCTTGCAAATCGTCTGCACGGCGTTCAGGATGGAGCGCGATGGTCACTTGCCTGACTACGCAAACATCCGCTCACATCACGGTTGCAGTGCGTCTGCTGCACGGATTGCTTTCCATCTGTCATCTCTAGGGATGTCGGAGCGGCCATATTGATACGTGCCATCAGCGCGGACAATTAGGACTTTATGAGAAGGCGTATACAGCAACCATTGGTCGCTTTTCGAATCAGACGGCCATGTCCTAATGCTGCTGCCTAGGTCAAATTCAAAGTGGCACCGCATCGACCTGGCCGCTATCGAGAAGCGGATGAGCTTTTCTCCATTGAGGGAATTTCCAGCCCGCTGAATCGTTGCGTCCCTTGATCGGCATCCGACCTTTTGGCCCTTATTGAGAAGCTCCCAGTTGCAGGAGTAGAGCCAAAGGTGCCATTGACCATATACAAATATCCGTCGCCTTGCCAGGTACGTCTTGACCCTTGCGGAAGCGGAAGCGGATTTGGATGCAGTCGCTGGCTCGTGGATTTCCAGATGGGGCTTGCCGAACTCTAGCGCAAGAGTTGGCCTGATACCGGGGCCGACGCCCCAGCAAGGTTGACCATAAAGCGGCCGGAACAATCGTTCGAAGATGGGCGCGAGGCCCAAGAATTCGCGTTTCATTGCAAAGCCCTTCGAGATGGATTTGCCCGTCACATCACGGAAGGCTGCGCGTCGTATTTTAGCCCAAACCGCGAATAATGCCGAATCTGACCTCTAGTTGGCGTTATACCCAATATCTCCAACAATCCCTCTGACCGCGCTTGACACAGCCCGGAACGGGCGGCATTTGTTCCAGCCGTGGGCGTACGCCCGCGGTGGAGACCAGCAAAGAGGTGAGCCGCGGCAGCGGCGACATGATTACCACGAAACGAATAATTCAATTCGGACAAAGAAGCCGCGAAGTGCCGCCGCTCCGCGGCTCGATTTCCGAAATCCGATCTGCGTCCGCGGGCTCACGCCGACGGCTAAAACAACTATCGCCCGTTCCGGGCTACGGCTGGGCACATTAATATCGAGATTGCTGTCATCCCTAAACATCTGCATCTCTGCCCACTGACCTCTGTTTATAATCCTGCTTTGTTTCACGGAGGGTTTCATGGCAGGAGTGGAAGGCCGGGTCGCGCTGGTGACGGGAGCTTCGCAAGGGATCGGCCGCGCCTGCGCGGCGCTGCTGGCCACCTCAGGAGCAAAGGTCGCGCTGTGCGCGCGCAACCAGGAAAAGCTGGAGCAACTGGCCGCCGAGATCAACGGCAAGGGCGGCGAAGCCGAAGCCTTCCCTCTCGACGTAAGTAATGAAGACGCCATCAAGAGCACGGTGAAGGCCGTAATCGCGCGCTTCGGCAAGCTCGACATTCTGGTGAACAATGCCGGCATCACCCGCGACCAGCTCGTCATGCGCATGAAGCGCGCCGACTGGGATGACGTGATCGCCACCAACCTGACCGCGCCGTTTCTGCTGATCCAGGCGGCGATTCCGGCCATGCTGAAGCAGCGCTGGGGCCGCATCGTCAACATCACCAGCATCTTTGGGCAGATCGGGCAAACCGGGCAGGCGAACTACTCGTCGTCGAAGGCCGGACTGATCGGCCTGACCATGGCGGTCGCGCGCGAGGTCGGCTCGCGCAGCATCACCGTCAACGCCGTCGCGCCGGGATTTATCGAGACAGCGATGACCGAGGTCCTGCCTGCCGAATTCAAGGAGAGCTTTCTGAAGAACATCCCTCTGGGCCACATCGGCAGCGACATGGACGTGGCGCACGCGGTGAAGTTCCTCGCCTCGGAGGAGGCGGGCTACATTACCGGACACGTGCTGAACGTGAACGGCGGGATTCTGATGGGTTGAGACGGAGGAATCGATAGAAGGCGTCCAATTCCTGGACAATGAACGTCCAAAATCCGTACAACGCTGCTTCCCAATGGGTCGAGGGTGTGTGCCTACCGGCGTAAGTCATTGTTTTCTTGCTACGTAATTTCCACAGAGCAATCTCGAAGCATGGTAATCAATCTGCAGTTACTAGCTGATGTTACTGTGATTACCTTCCAAGTTGCACCTCGGTTGCCGAAGGCGACGGCGTTCCAGGTGTGCCCATCCACGATGAGGGCGTGGGACTGGGAATGGCGAAGCTTTGCCCAACCTTCACTCAGCCGGAGATGGCAAATTGCAAACAGAAGCTGCAGGTCCAATCGACCGCATTCGAATCGGCCGCGAGCCAGGGATGGGCAACGCACAATCCCGGTATTGGCTGGCTGCGTATACCCGCTCGCATCATGAGCAGCAGGTAGCGCGACAGCTTCACCAGAAGGCGCTCGAGTACCTGCTGCCGAGCTATGAACGTTTGGCGCGATGGAGCGATCGTATCAAGCGCATTCCGACCCCCCTGTTTCCGGGCTACGTTTTCGTCAATGTATCGCACGCGGAACAGGTCGCGGTACTGGAAACCGCCGGCGTGGTTCACTTCGTCTCCTGCGCGGGTAAAGCTGTCCCGCTCTCACCGGACGAAATCGAACGTCTGCGAGCTTGCAGTCTGCAGGCGCGGGGGGTTGAGCCGCACCCATACTTGAAGATAGGCCGCCGCGTGCGGGTTAAACACGGCCCATTCGCCGGGTGGGAAGGTACGCTGGTAGAAAAGCAGAACTCACGGCGATTGGTCATCACCATCGAACAGATCATGAAAGCCGTCGCGGTGAATATCCACGGCGCCGACGTAGAGACCATCAACTAGCTGCATCTTCTGTCCCTTAGCCTCACGTTTGCAGGTCTGTCCCGCATTGCCTGCCTTGGCATAGATTCGCGATGCAAGTGGTCCAGGGTTCCCAACCATACGCAAGGGCTCTCGAGCTGCCCCGGCTCGTGCCACTCGATTGGGGCAGCTATGCGGCGCGGTTGCTCATCGCCGGAGAAAAGCTGTTTGACCTGATCGCCATTGTTGCCGCGATGTACCTGGCCAACGCGTTGCATCCCGCTCTACGCCAGGCGCGGCTACGCAACTCGTCGACAGTGTTGCTATGCGGTGTTGTCGCTGGTGCCGTGTTTGTCTTTCTATTGGAGCGCCATGGAGGATATCGGGCTTTCTCGAGCTTGCTGAGCATCAGGGAAACGGAACGTCTGCTGCGCGTCATCTCGCAGAGCTTCCTTGTGGTTAGCGGCACCGTCTATTTTCTGTCCATACCGTTGCCGCAGATAACGATGCTTTGGTGGGCAATACTGGCCGCGCTTTTCCTGTTGCTGGAAAAACGGGAGGTCTACGGCCTGCTTTGTTCCTTGCGCAGGCGTGGACATGGTATCCAGCGGGCCTTAATTCTGGGAACCGGGTCGGCGGCAAGGCGGATCTACACGTCCCTGTTGCACTCCCCGAAATTTGGTATTGCGCCCGTAGCCTTTATCGATCTCGATGAACAGAGCGCTATCTCGGAAATCTATCCCTGCTCCTACCGACGCGACCACCCGGCGCCGGTGCTGCAAGGTCCCGTCAACGAGGCACTACTTCGCCGGCTCGAGGCTTCGGTGATCGTTATCAGCCAGCCGGAGATGGACAGGCGCGAGCGAAAGGCCATTCTGCGCGAGGCTGCGGAGCTAGGCGTTGCTGTGCTGTTTGTCCCCGAAGAGCTCTTCCGCGACGGCTGCCAACTGGACTATACCGACGTGGATGGAATCACGCTGGCCCATGTTTCAGAACCACAAGCGCGCCCGTTATATGAAGCTGGCAAGCGGATACTCGACGTTGGCCTGGCGTCCGTCGCCCTGTTGATATTCGCATTGTTTGTGCCCCTGCTCGTGCTGCTTGTCAAGAAAAGCTCGCCCGGACCAGTGTTCTTCCGGCAGGAGCGGATCGGCAAGGGCGGCCGACCCTTCACCATCTACAAGATTCGCACCATGTATGAGGAGGCGCCCAAGTACGACTATTCTCCAAGCCAGAGTGGCGATCTGCGCGTCACCCCTTTCGGACGATTTCTGCGCCGCACCAGCCTGGACGAGATTCCTCAACTCATCAATGTGCTAATCGGGCAGATGTCGCTGGTGGGCCCGCGTCCGGAGATGCCGTTCATCGTGGAGCAGTACACGCCCGAGCAGCGGGAGCGGCTCGCCCTCAAGCCGGGAGTGACCGGCCTGTGGCAGATCAGCGCGGATCGTGCATTCCCCATCCATCAACATCTCGAATACGACGCATATTACGCACAGCACCGCAGTTTCTTTATGGACCTTGCGATCCTGCTGCATAGCTTTCCGTTCGCGGCGCGTGGAACCTAAAGACGGGCACAGCTAAAACTTCGCGGTAAACCGCACCCCAGCACGTAAACGATATCGTTGTGATTTTGCCTGCGGAAACTGCAATTCGGCAGACCAGCTTCTCGGAGCAGCACCCGTACTGCGCTCCCGCCGTCTTCTCCTCCGGCCGGGAGCAGCTTCTGCCCGAGCTCTGGCGCATGCTGCACCGGCGTCGTCGCGTGTTGATCACGTCGCTGGTGTTGTGCTTGTTGCTCAGCATCGGGTACGTGTTGATCAAGGGCTCGCGCTATGAAGCGACGGCAGAAATCGAAGTCAGTCCCGTCGGTACCAACTCGATGGGGCTGGACGAGATGGCTTCGCGGATGCTGAATCCCTCCGATCCCACGGTCCAGCTGCAGAGCGCGGTAACGGTCCTCGAAAGCAATACCGTTGCCCTCGCGGTGATCCAGCAGACCAAGCTTGCCGAACGGGCCGATTTCGCCGGTCGATGGAGACAACCTGCGGGCAGCGACGTCGCCGTGACGACCCCGGACGTGCGCGATCATCTGCTGCGCCGGTTCGCAAAAAATCTCAAGGTGGAGAGTGTCCCCAAGACAGATATCATTCGCGTGCAATTTCGCGCCCGAGACCCGGAGCTGGCAGCGCAGGTGGTGAACGCAACCGTCAGCAGCTATGCGGAGCGAAATTTCCGCAGCAGCTACGATTCGGCGGCACAGGTTTCAAACTGGCTTTCTTCCCAAATGGAGGACCTCAAGCTGAGGGCCAACCAGGCGCAGGAAAAGCTTGCCGCCCTGCAGCGGCAGCGGGGGCTCATCGGCATCGACGAAACCGACAACATTGTCACCGACAAGCTCAAGGACCTTAACGAGCAGCTGACCGCGACGGAAGCCGACCGCATCGTCAAAGAAGCGCGCTATCGGATCGCCGGCTCGGGCAATCCCGAGCTGATCGCGTCGGCGATCCCCGAACCCACGTTGCAAGTATTGCGTTCGCAGCAAGCCCAGCTCCGCGTCGAATACGCACGGCTGAGTACGAAGTTCGGCGAGGGCTATCCCAAGCTGGCCGAGCTTGGCAACCAAATGGCGCAGGTCGACAGCGCTATCGACGCGGAACTCAAAAACCTGTCGGAGCGCTACCGGAACGAGTACCTGGCGGCAGCGAGTGCCGAGAAAATGTTACAGGGGAAATTCGAGGAGCAGAAGCAGAAAGCCTACGACTTGAGCGAAGGCGCCGCGCAGTATGCCATCCTGAAACATGAGGTTGAGACAACCCAGGACCTGTACCAGACACTGCAGCTGAAGCTGAAGCAGGCGGGCATCGTTGCCGGTCTGGCTTCGGCCAATATTGGGGTGGTCGAGTCAGGCCAGGCGCCATCCGAACCGGTCGACCCCAATCCATGGCTCGACATCCCGCTTGGCATCGGCGCCGGAGTGTTTTTTGGATTCGGCTTCGCGCTGACCGGCGAGGTGCTCGACACCACAATCCGCAACCACGACGAAGCGGAAGCGGTCATGGGATTACCCACACTGGCAGAGATCCCGGAGATCGCCGTTCCGGCCGATGAGCGGCGCTGGCTCATCCGCAGGGTTAGGACGCCGGCGCCGGTTCTGGTTGCCTGTAGCGAACCACGATCCGCTGCTGCCGAATCTTATCGCTCGCTCCGGACTTCGCTGATGCTGCGCGCCGGGCATCGTCCCCGTGTCATGGCAGTCACCAGCTCGGTGGAGAAAGAAGGCCGGTCCCTGACCTCGCTCAACTATGCGGTAGTGCTAGCGCAGCAGGGCGCGCGTGTATTGTTGGTCGACGCCGACCTGCGCTGCCCCTCGCTGCACCAGGCGTTCGACCTTTCACCCGAGCCTGGGCTGGCCACAATTCTTCGCGACGCATGTTCGGAAGACGAGGCGTATGCACGAATCGAGGACATTCCGAATCTCACCGTAGTTCCCGCCGGAAACGATGGTGAAGCCGCGGCGGAAAAGCTGACCTCCGAGAGGGTGCTTTCCCTGCTGGAAACCTGGCGAGCCCGATTCGACTACGTGATCCTGGATACTCCGCCGGCTCCGCAGTTCTCCGCCGGGGTGGTGCTGGCCTGCCATGCGGATGCCGTTCTCCTGGTTGTGCGCTGCGGCGTGGCGACCAAGGATGCGCTGCGGCAAACGCGGGATGTTTTGCAACGCGCCAACGTAAACATCGCCGGGCTGGTCCTTAACGGTATCGACCCGAAGTACGAGAGATCTTACTTCTATTCCATCGGCCATATCTTTCCCGGCAGTCAGGAACGAGCGGGTTGATGGCACAGCGGAGGCCAAAATTGCGTTTGGATGGAAACCAGGCCGCGGCCTTCGGCATTATGGCAATGCTTGCATTGGTGTTGTGCAGCGGAGTACCGGGACGGGCTCAGTCGCAAGAGGCGGCGATTCCCGTTGCTCCGATTGCGGCGCCGGGAATGCCTACTGCACCACAACCCGCTGCGTCAGGGGAGGCACAGCCTGACGCCGCGCTGGAGCTTGGCGCGGGAGATCTTGTCGATGTGCGGGTCTTCGATACCCCCGAGTTGTCGGAAAAGCTGCGCGTGGATGAGAACGGTGATATTACGCTGCCGATCGGGGGCACAATCCGCGTGCAGGGATTGACCGCCGAGCAGGTTCGGATCGCGATCGAGCTACGTCTTCGCGAGCGCCGCATCCTCCGCGATCCTCATGTGGATGTGTTCGTCGATGAATATGCGACGCAAGGTGTAACTGTGGCCGGCGAAGTCAAGACACCTGGAATCTACCCATGGATTGGCAAACACTCAGTCCTTGACTTTCTTTCCGCTGCCGGCGGACTGACGCCGTTCGCGTCGCACACGGTGACGATCAGCCGTGAAGACCGGGAGCAGATCATCACCTTTCAGCTGACAGACAATATGCAGTCGCCCGGCGGAGCGGACCTCCAGGCACGCCCTGGCGATCGGATTCTCGTGGCCCGGGCGGGAGTCGTGTACGTCGTGGGCGACGTCGGACGCCCGGGCGGGTATCTTATCGAGAACCATGACACGGTGACGGTGTTGAAGGCCTTGGCCCTCGCCCAGGGTATGAATAAAACCGCGCGCTATGACGCCAAACTCATACGGAACGCGCCGTCCGGACGCACCGAGTCAGACCTGCCTTTGAAGAAGATCCTCGCCAATCAGGCGGCCGATCCCAAGCTCCAGGACGGCGATATTGTTTTTGTGCCGGTGAGCGGCAGCAAGCAATTTGCCGACAAGGGGGTGACGGCGATCCTGCAGACGGCGGTCGGTGTCGTGATCTACGGAAGGTTATGAAGCGCGTGCGAGCCGGGCAAACGGATCAGAGGGGACTGTGGATCGCGCTGTTTGGCCCCGATGGAGCCGGCAAATCCGCAGTCATCGACCGCCTTCAACAGGATCTGCGCAACGAATTCTCAGGAGTCGTTCGGTTTCACTTTCGTCCCCATTTCCGGCTGTGCGCTTCCGGCGGAGCACCCGTGACCAACCCTCACGGCCAAAAGCCGCGTGGCGTCATCCTTTCGGCTCTTAAGCTCGTGTATTGGCTCGTGGACTGCTGGTGCGGCTACGTCTTCGCAGTCGTTCCGATGCGAAGGCGTGGCCGGCTGGTGGTCTTCGACCGGTATTATCCGGATGTGCTGGTCGATCCCGTGCGCTACCGGCTCCCGCCGCACACTGTGAGGCTCGCCGCCGCCTTGGCCAGAATCGCACCTCGACCTGATCTTTGTATTCTTCTGGACGCGCCGGCGGAGGTCGTCCAGCAACGAAAACGGGAAATCTCTCCCTCTGAATTGCAGCGCCAGCGCAGTGCTTACTGGAAGCTGTTCCAAACGCTTAACCCCACGCTCGCGGTCAACGCGAGCCCTCCCCTGGGCGTAGTCGCCGACGATGTTCGTTCCGTCGTCACCGCGCTTCTGATCGACTCACATCTGCAACGCCACCTTATCCTTGCTGACTTCTGATCTTCTTGAACCTATTCTCCGCGAGCTTCCGGCAAGCCCAGCTGGCGCGTTGCTGAGCTTCGTGGCAGTCCCGGACGGGCACTCGCCGCGTTGGCTCATCCCGGCAGCCGGCTGCTCCGACGCCACGATGGCGCAATGGTCCCCATATCTTCTTGCGTCGCGAATGCAGTGGAGAGCGGTGCGCGTCGCCAATCGCATGCGGCTGCTGAGGTTTTTACCAGGCACACAAATCGTTGCGGCACATGGCGCGATCGCGTGGAGGGCCCTGGGCTGGCGCAGCTTTAAGACGCCGGACATGCTGATCTACGTGGGTACACCGGGCTTAACGCAGAAGGCGGTTATCCATCTCGTCGAGCCTGGCTCCCCGGGATATGGGCTCATCGTGAAGGCCCCACTTGCGGCAGGCGCCCGGGATGCCATCATCCGCGAGGCCACGATACTCACGGAAATCAGCGCAGAAAGGCCTGGATGTGCCCCGCAACTGATTCGCATCTATGGCGAGCGTGGCATCTCCAGCCAGGAGTTTCTGCGAGGCCGACCCGGCGGACGGCGGCTGAAGCCGGAATACCTCGAGTTGTTGCGCTCCCTCGTCTTACCGGACGAGTACACGACATTCGCCGCGCACGTTCAATCGTGGCAGGCCGAAGGGTCGCCGTGGCTGCCGAGCCGTTTCGACCTCGATCTCGTTCGCTCGGCATACGCCGAACTGGACGATGCTCATCCTCTTCCGGCTTGCTGGCTTCATGGCGATTTCGCGCCCTGGAACATACGCGAACGACCCGGTCAGACGCCGGCGATGATCGATTGGGAAGATGCCAGCCGCGGCGGCTTGCCCTTACAAGACAGCTATCACTTTCTGCACATTCAGGATTATCTGTTCGGAAGTTCGCCCAAGCTGCACGCGGCAGATCTTCTAAGTTTTGGTAAAGGGTTAGGAATATCCGCGCAGCAATGCCGCCGGCTGGAGATCGCATACCTCACACGTTCTTACCTGCTGAGTCTCTCGCGGGGAGACGCGCGGCGCACCGAATTTCTCTCTAGAGCCCTAACGCGGGCGCTGCGCGATTCTATTCGCCCGATCTCATCACCGGCGGCAAGTCGCAGCCCATCACGGCCGCTCCCGATGCGGCCGGCAAACACCTCCACCGCACGCCGGGAGTTGCTCGGGGCGGTGCTCGTGACTCTCGAGGCAGAAGCAGTTCCCTATTGCGTGCTCAGCGGTTATCCGACGGACGGCGGAAGCGGCTTCTCCGACCTCGACATCATGATTCGCCGCGCCGATTTCGAGCGCATGCCCGATTTGCTTTCCCGTGCGGCCAATTCTGCCGGCGCTAGCTTGGCACAATCCATTCAGCACGAAACCACGGGACACTATTTCGTGCTGGCGCGTCTGGAACGCGATCGCGTCGGCTATCTCGATGTAGATTGCTACAGCGATTACCGCCGCGACGGGCGAACCTGGATGCTCGCGGACACAGTTGTCAGCCACCGGCGCAAACATCGCGACGTCTATCTGCCCGGCATTGCCGATGAGTTCACCTACTACCTCCTCAAGAAAGTGCTCAAGCAGGAGATTACCGGTCATCACCTTAAACGTTTGCAGCATTTGCTGGCGAGAAGTCCGCTGGAGTGCAGGCAGCGCCTGGCGAGGTTCTGGCCGGCGACGGCGCTGCAACTGGAACGAGCTGTAGCCAGTCATGATCTGA
>Ga0335072_10012304_pt1 | contig 12220 bp, 8 predicted proteins | sample Lox_Sample_21_FD_206725 | JGI IMG/M metagenome (GOLD analysis project Ga0335072, IMG submission 206725) | Soil microbial communities from Loxahatchee National Wildlife Refuge, Florida, United States - Lox_Sample_2.1 | ecosystem: Environmental > Terrestrial > Soil > Wetlands | place: USA: Florida...
CCAAATCGACCCCAATCGAAATTTCGTTGAACATGCTCGAACTGCTGCACGACCGCTGGGCAAGACTATTGCGTTCGCTTCAGCCGGAGGAGTGGAGACGCACCTTCCGCCATCCCGAGATGGGCGTGGTGAGTCTGGAGAAAAACCTCGTCCTGTACTCCTGGCATGGGCGTCATCACGTGGCTCACATCACGAGCTTGCGGGAAAGAAATGGTTGGTAGAGACGCCTCAAGTCTCAGGTAATTCCGAGTTTCCAAAGCAGGTAGCTTGCAGCCTCGCGCAGAACGGCGATCAGCCTCTCGAGCGCTTCGTGCGGGCGGGAATCAGGGCGCGGCGCAACGTAGACCGGGGCGATTCCCTCGTGCTCCAGCAGCTGCTTGATGCGGAACACATGATAGGCATCGCTTACCGCCACGCAACTGTGCAGATTATTGGCCCGCATGATAACGGCCACGCGCGCAGCGGATTGTGCGGTGTCCGAACCCTGAGTTTCGGCGATGAGGTTGCGCTCGGGAATTCCAAGTTTCATCAGGTAGTCGCGGCCCACGCCGCCCTCGCTGTAACTGGGGTCAGCCGCAGCGCCTCCGGTCGTGATCACGATGGGAGCGATCCCCTGTTCGAACAGAACCAGGGCATGATCGAGGCGAGCCCGCAACACCGGCGAAGGATGACCGGAGTATTCGGCCGCGCCAAAAACCACAATGGCATCCGCCTTGTGGAGCTGCTGCAGGGAACCCTCGTGCATGATGCGGATGCCGGTTACTGTGAGGAAGATCGCCACTGCCAATACCACCAACCCTGCCAGCCACAAGAGCCGGCGTAGCCGCACGCGCCAGTTGGCAGACGTGTCACTCATCCCTGGGCAAAAAAGGTGGAGATCTCCTCCGCGGGAATCGCGCCTTCGCGAATAATCCGCCAGCGGGCGCCCGCATCGGTGAGGTCGACAATGGTGGACGCAATATCGCGGGGTGAAGGCCCTCCATCGACAATGATGTTGATGCGGCCCTGCAGCTGGTCGCGCACCTGGTCAGCGCTGGTACATTCGGAAGCTCCACTCAGGTTGGCCGAAGTCGCGGTGATGGGAATGGCGGCGGCGGTCACCACAGCGAGCGGAATCTTGGCGTTGGGCACTCGCAGGGCCACGTTGCCGGTATTAGCCGTCACCTTCAGGGGAAGGCGCGAACCTGCTTTCACGATGATGGTCAGCGGCCCCGGCCAATATTTTCGCGTCAGGGCGTAGAACTCCTCGGGAAGATCTTTGGAAAGCTCTTCAGCCCGGTCAACGCTCTCGATCAGCAGCGACAGCGGTTTGTGCCGCGACCGTGTTTTGATGTCATAAACACGGTCGACGGCGCGCAGGTTGAACGGATCCGCTGCCAGCCCGTAGAACGTATCGGTAGGCATGCCCAGCACTTCGCCGGCGCGAATCTGATCCGCGGCGTACTTCACCAGGGAAACTTCGGGAGTTTCACAGCTAATCTTGAGAATTTCGGCGCGCACAGCGCTCCTTCCAGCCAGATCGCATGGAGTATTTGTGAGGCAAAAACTATCATAATACGGCAAAAACCCGAAAAACGAGGAACCGGGTATGATGCAGGCACCGCGGAGGATATGAGACAAGTCTCAGAAAACACGAAGTACCGGTTGCGGCACATCGAGGGCCGCCACAACGCCTGGGTCAAGCGCTTGCGCCTGGCGTTCGCGCACGCCGGACAAAGCACCGACGGCGACTGTGCCATTGAGGGTTTGCGCATCGTGGAGGAGGCGATTCGCAGCGGCTTGAAGTTCAGTGCCGTTTTCTTTCGAGAATCTGCGGAGGAACGCGCTGAGCGCCTGCTGCCGCAGATCGGAGCGCACGTGGAAACGCTTCTTCTTCCCGACAGGCTCTTCGACAGCGTTGTTCGGACCGAATCTCCTCAGGGCGTAGCGGCGTTGGTACGATTGAAGGCGTTTTCCCTGGAAGATGTGTTCGAACGGCTGCAACTGGGTCCGGTTGTGGTTATGGTTGGCCTGCAGGACCCGGGCAACCTGGGCACGATCCTGCGGTCGGCGGAAGCTTTCGGGAGCGCGGGAATCGTGATCGGCGAGGGGACGGTAAGCCCTTTTAATGCAAAAGCCATCCGAGCTTCGGCAGGATCGGCGTTTCGCTTGCCGGTTGTCGGGTCGGACTCAACCGTGGGAGGCATCAAAGACTTGCTCTCCAGACTGCGGGCACAAAAGATCAGGCTCATCGCAACTACCTCGCACAAAGGCGTCCCAATCGGCGAAGCTGATCTGGAAACTCCGTTTGCCGGTTTCGTGGGCAGTGAAGGTTCCGGATTGCCTCGTGAAATGATGGCTAGAATGGATGAAGTTGTCGTTATCCCCCACGCGCCGCAGGTTGAGTCCCTGAACGCCGGAGTGGCGGCGAGCATCTTACTGTACGAAGCGGCGAAGCGTCGGGAAATTCACAGACTATGAATCTTTTCCAATCCACTCCCAGCGTAGAGGATCCAGCTGGCCGCTCTCGTCCGCTGGCCGATCGCATGCGCCCGCGAACGCTGGAAGAATTTGTCGGCCAGGCACATCTGATCGGACCGGGCAAACCGCTGCGCACGCAAATTGAACGCGATGACATGGGCTCGCTGCTGTTCTGGGGTCCTCCGGGGACAGGCAAAACCACGCTGGCCAAAATCATCGCCAACATGACCAAAGCCGACTTCATTGAATTTTCTGCCGTGCTGGCCGGCATTAAAGAAATCAAGCAGGTGATGGCCGATGCCGAACGGGCACGCCGGTACGGCACGCGAACCATCGTCTTTATTGACGAGATTCACCGCTTCAACAAGGCGCAGCAGGACGCTTTCCTGCCTCACGTGGAGAAGGGCAACATCCGCTTGATCGGCGCAACTACGGAGAATCCGTCGTTTGAGATCAATGCCGCACTGCTTTCGCGCTGCCGAGTCTATGTTCTGAACCCGCTGACGGAAGAGGAAGTTGTGCTGCTTCTGAAACGCGCCTTGTCGGACGAAGAGCGCGGTCTGGGAGCGTTGCGTCTCATTGCTTCGGACGCAGTCCTGAAAAAGATTGCCAGCTACACCAGCGGAGACGCCCGCAGCGCTTACAACGTTCTGGAAGTGGCAGCGGGACTGGCGCGCCCCTCCAGCGGCGAGAGACTGGCGGAGATCACCGAGGATATCGTGCGCGACGCGCTGCAGAAGCGCGTTTTACTTTACGACAAGAGCGGCGAAGAGCATTACAACCTGATCTCCGCGTTGCACAAATCGGTGCGCAACAGCGATCCCGATGCGGCTCTTTACTGGCTGGGACGCATGCTCGAAGCAGGAGAAGATCCGCTCTACGTTGCGCGCCGCGTAGTGCGCATGTCAGTCGAGGATATCGGACTTGCCGATCCCAACGCGCTGGCCCTGTGCATGGCGGCGCGTGATGCAGTGGACTTCATTGGCATGCCCGAAGGCAATCTGGCTCTAGCCCAGGCTGTTGTTTACCTGTGCGTTGCCCCCAAGTCGAACGCCCTTTATACGGCTTACGGGGCCGTGCAGCAAGACGTGGAGCAGACCGCCGCCGACCCCGTGCCGCTCCATCTGCGGAATGCCCCCACTCGGCTGATGAAAGGTTTAGGCTACGGGAAAGACTATCAGTACGCTCACGACGTCGAAGGCAAAGTCGCAGACATGCAGTGTTTGCCAGATAATCTGCGCGACCGTGTCTATTACCATCCAACGCTGGAGGGTGTAGAAAAGCAGATCCGCGAAAGGCTGGAAGAGATCAGACGCCTGCGCCCACAAGCGGGAGCAAAGAATCCTGGCCCAAAGAAGCAGTCCTAGTCTGCTGCCATGCCCTGCGCTTCCGGCTCCCAGGTTTCCTGGCCGGCCTGTGCCACCGAGCCCTGCGCCTCGTTGCGCAACCGGGCTTCGAGTGCGGCCAGCTGAGCTTCGATTTCTTCCGCAGCCTTGCGCTTGCGGATAACTTCTTCCCGATAGCGGCGCAGGAAATAGTCGATCGTCTCGACGCGAATTCTGATCGAGCCGGTCGGCTTGTTTTCGTCCAGATCCTTGAAGCAGAAATACGGCGTACCCGACTGCTCGATAATCCCCTCAACTACGCCGTAGATAGGCGCGTCGTGGCCGCACTTGAAGCTGGAAATCTCCAGCGCCACCAGGTTCGGGTGCCGGGCGGTGAACTTCGCTGCCCAAACCTTGTGGTTCGTGCTGCAGGAATACGAGTTCTTCCAGGCGTCGCTGATATCGAGCGGGTGGCTGATGACGCCGGCGCGAACCTCTTCGCCGAACAGCCGCTCCAGCATATCTTCGTCGATCGGCAGCGTGTTCTGCGAAAAGATGGGATAGCCCAGCTTCTGGAACTCCTCCATAATTTCGTGATTCAGACCCGGATCGTGGTGATAGGGACGGCCCAGCATAACAATGCCGATGCGGTCTTCGCGTTCGAGTTGATCGAGCACCTGACGCGCGCGCCTGCGGATGCCGGCTTCATAATCGGCTAAAGCCTGGTAGCCAACTTCGACCGCACGGTCGTTTTCTTCCTGCGAGAGACCGAGAATCGGTTGCCATGCCTGCAACATCTGGTGCGCGAAAAGCTTGCGGTCGGCAAAATTCAGCACCGGATCGACGTATTTGACGTTGTGTTCGGCAAAAACGTCGTTCTCTTTGGTGAATGCGGCCTTCACCGTCTCGGGAGTCGCCGTCACCGTCGGACAGGCGTTCGCACCCACGATTTTCACCAACGGAGAAGTCAGCACGTCATACATAGGGAAGAAGATCACATCGAGCGGCTTCTTCCGATGCTTTTCCTGGATCAGGTTGTAGACGTGAGAGATGCCGATCTTCGCCGGGAAGCATGGATCAATAGCGCCGCGGCTGGCGCCGGCGCGGTAGAGATCGGAACTGGTGTAGTCGGAATAGATGATGTTCTCCGGCTGCACGCCCAGACTCTCAAGATATCCGTTGAAGAGCGGCGCGTAGCTGTAGATGTTGAGTACACGCGGGATGCCCACGCGCAGCTTCTTGCGCTTCTGCATGAGCGGTATGCGGTCTTTGCCCGCCTTGTTCCAGAATTTCACCGTTGGAATCGGGTCGGCCACGTTTTTGGCATTTACTGGCCGGAAGACTTCGTGCGCAGCGATGTCGACGAAGTTCGGATGCTTATCTTTAATTTCATCCAGGCCGGCCTTGATGTCTTTCATGTCGTTGACATCCTCGACCAGGCCCTTTTCGCAGGTCGCAATAATCAGCCGCTGCTCGCCATGCATCAGCGGGACTTTGGTGACCTTCTGGATGGGCACGAAACTCAAATCGTCTTTGGGAACCGTACGGATATCGATAAACGTGCGCAGGCAATTATTCTTACAGAAGTTGCAGCGTGTGGCTTCATTGCGGGTGGTGCGGTACTCGATTTTGCGCACGGCGTCCAGGCCGACGAACGTGGTCTGCTGGCCTTTTCGCCACAACCGCACAGACTCCACTGCAGCGCCGATCGCGCCCGACTCGCCGCAGAACTGGTGAACGATGATCTCCGGCGTTTTGCCGGCGGCGCGGAAGCTGTTGCGGATGAAATCCACCTCTGCCTTTACCACCGCCATGTTGTTTTGTGTGCCACCCTGCAACACGAAGCGCGTACCCAAAGCTGCCAGGTTGGGAATGCTGGCCACGTACAGGAACACGTTTTTGGGCAGCACGGCGGCGAGCCCGGCGAGAATTTCTTCGGCGCGCCAGCCCTGCCGCTGGAAGTTCACAATGTCAGACTGCATGAAAACGGCGCATCCGTAACCGAAAAGCGGCATGGATTGCGCGGAAAAAGCCAGATCGGCGTACTGCTCAACGCTGAGCCCAAAGCCTTCGGCGGTTGACTGCAGGAAATATCCGTTACCCGCGGAGCATTGCGTGTTCAGCTTGAAATCCTTGACGCGGCCGTTGTGCAGGATGATGATCTTGATATCCTGCCCGCCTACGTCGACGATTACGTGCGGGTCGTCGTAGAACTTCAGCGCCGACTCGGTATGCGCCACCGTCTCGACCAGAGCCACGTCGGCGTGCAGAACATCTTTCAGAATATCTTTTGCATAGCCGGTTGTAGCTACTCCCAGGACTTCCAGCTTCGCTTTCTGCGCTTCCACCTGGCCGCGCAGGTTCTCGAACATCTCGATTGTGTCCTGAATCGGATTTCCGTTCGAGAGCTGATAAGCCTTGCACAGAATGTCGCCTTTTTCATCCAGCAAAACGGCCTTGGTGGAAGTGGAACCGCCGTCGATGCCGATAAAGCCGCCGACCGTCTGATTGATGCCGAAGGTCGCGGGAGTGAACTTCTTGCGCCGGTATGAAGTCTTGAACTCGTCCAGCTCGGCATCGCCCGTGGTGAGGCCCTTGGCGCCGGATTTGGCCTTCTCTTCCTGGCGGCCGTAGTCGATGTAGTGAACCAGCTTTTCGTATCCCTGATAGCAGCCGACGCAATCCTCTTCGCTTTTGCCGAATTCGATCGCGCCGATGGCCGCGAAGTATTGAGCATTCTGCGGAACCTTGATCAGATCCTCGGCCTTTGCTCCTTCTGGAATCTCGACCTTGCGCTCCTGCCACATGCGCGGAATATTTGCTTGCCAGGCCTCCCGCATCCCGCGGATAAAGCTGTTCGGCCCGCCCAGCAGCAACACGTGAGGCCGCAAGGTGTGGCCGCGGGTGAGCACGCTCAGGTTTTGCAAAACGATCGCTTCGAACAGCGAAGCCATTAATTCGTCCGACGGAGTGCCGACTTTCTGCAGGCTGTTGATATCAGTCTCGGCAAAGACGCCGCACTTCCCTGCGACCTTGTGCAGCTTGATTCCGTGGTACTTCTGCTCGCAGAGTTCTACTGGCGGGATTTTCAGCTTGGCGTTGATCTTGTCGATGACCGCCCCGGTGCCGCCGGCGCACTTATCGTTCATCGAGGGGATTTTTTTCTTGCGGCCGGTCTCGTCGTCATCCTTGAACACGATGATCTTCGCATCCTGGCCGCCCAGTTCAATGACGGAATAAACCTCGGGGTGCATCTTTTCGACGGCCAGAGATACGGCGGTGACTTCCTGCACGAACTTGGCGCCAATCTGATCGGCGATCGCGCCGCCGCCGGAGCCCGTCATGAACATGCGGGTGTTGCGGCGACTGATGCCGGTTTCCTTCTCCATGCGCCGCAGGAATTCCAGTGTTTTTTCCGGCTGCTTGGTCTCGTGGCGCTGGTAATCCTGCCATAGCACCTTGTCGGTGGCCGCTTCCACCACCACGGCTTTGACCGTGGTTGAGCCCACATCGAGGCCCACCATGAATTCCGTGTGATGATCGTGCGGCTTCTGCAGCGGTGCAGGAGCGATTTGCAGTAGCGGCGCCTTCGGCTGCTCGTGCTGATGATCGTGCATCGTATCTCCGAAACCAGGACTGTGGACGCTAATGAACCCCGGACCGTTATGCCCTCCGCAACCGAAGTCCGAGGAGATAACGGTCACGTTGACGCGCTATGCTGCATTGGGCACGGCGACTCCAGGAACGCGCGAGCGCTTCCACAACTGAGTGCTCTTGTCCATGCGGTCGCTGACGTGCAAAACGAATTGCGCGGCAGTGCCGGCAATCCCTTCGCGGTACGGCACGTGATAGAACGGCCGCCTCAGTTCGGGATGTTCGGCGATGTACTCGCGGATTTCATCCAGGCTCCTGCCCGTTGATCTCAGGCACTGCTCGAACTCAGTCTTGGCCTTCACCTTCGCTTCACCAAGGGCCATCTGAACCCGGCTATGGGCGTTCACTTCGCCTTCGCCGGAAGTCTCAATGGGCAGGAAAATCATGTCTTTGAACTTGTTGATGACGGCTGATTGCACTCCGTCGGATTGCGAAGAAGGCATGCAACCGAAGGGCTTCAGGGCCAGCACCATGTGGCACAGCTTGTGAATGGTGTAGTAAACGTTCTTACCGACTTCCAGGTGTCCCTCGCCGCCGCGCGCGAACTGGTTGTAGAACGGATGGGCCAGGTCAGCCAGATCCGCTTGGGGGACCAGGTGATGCGTGAGGCCGCCCATGTTCTCGATGGTCCGGTGATAGAAGAACCGCCAGGCCCTCTCACCGAAACCGATTCCCCACAGTTTCTTGCGCAGACCGATATAGTTGGCAAAATTCTTTTTCACCTCATACCACTCCGGATTGCGATGCGGGCGGTTCACCGGCCATTTGGCGATGGCGTGCGCTTTTGCCTGATACATCAAATAGGCGACCCAGGTCGCGATCGGTTCCACCAGGACCTGCGCTCCTTCCCGCTCAAGAAAATCGAACATGTGGAAGTTGCCGTCGCCCTCGGTAATCTGCGCCCAGAATTCTCCTGTGATTTTTACCACCGGCTTTACTTTCGTGCGGTCGATCTCAATGGCGTCCATCCGGTCGCGGGCTGTGTGGAGAGCATCGAGATAGTCTTTGCCCCACATATGCTCGTGCATCTTGCCGAATACGTTGGCCGTGTTCCTCAGAATCTTGTTGCTCTTGAATTTCGGCTTGAGCCAGTTCGGGGCGCTTTGCTCGATCTCAAACGAGTCGCGGTTCTTGAGATCGTCGCAGAGACCATCCACCATCTCGCGGAAAACACGGTCGGTTTCGCCCTTGTTCGCTTCGAAAGGACGAATCTGATAAATCAGGTCATTGATGACGTCGCCAAGATGCATGGCGTTCAGCATTCCCAGTCCAAAGTCGATGGTGAACTTCAAGCCGGGCTCGCCGGAAGCGGCTTTGATACCGTCGCTGTCCTTGAAGAGCAAAACGCGGAAGCCATCGAAGCCGGCATTCTTCAGGGCGAATCGATACTCCGCCTCGTACATGCCGAAGCGGCAGGGGCCGCAAGAGCCGGCGGTGAAGAAAACGTAGTTATTCAGGATTTGGTCGCGCGACAGGCCTTCCTTCTCCAGGAACTGGAGGTACTGCACCAGATTGCCGACGGTGAAGTAGGTGGGGTTGCATTGCCCGTTATTTCCGTATTCTTTGCCGGTTTGAAATGCTGCCACGTTCGGCACGGGCAGCTTCTCGCACCGGTACCCGCAGCCCTGAAAGACGGCTCGAATTAGATCTTCGTGCTTCCAGGTGAAGCCGCCAAACAAAATGGTGACGCGGTTCCGCTCGTCGGCGGTAAACGCCCGTTCTACGGGGCGATGGAAATGGGTGGGCTGGTCCAGGCCAGCGATCTTGCGCAGACGAATGCGCTCGGCTTCGAGGCGCTGTTGGATTTCCTGGTCGCTGTCGATTTGCACGAGATTGGTCGCCATTATGTTCCTCCGGCGTGCGCGATGTTTGCAGGATCTAAGACGAAAAGACGAAATGCGGGATGTTGAGCCGCGACGCGGCGGCAGACGAAAGGCGCAGGCGTTTGCCAGTTGCTGGCTCGGCTGCCTTCAAACCTGCGGTACAGAGTCACCGGAAACTCCTAAGACTTGCTACAGGAGGTTCGAGGTTTACGCCAAAAGACTCGCATCACCTGCGAATCCCGAAGCGCAGGATAGCCACAGAAAGCTATTGCCCCAGTTTGCGCGCAATCGTAAAGCTACTGTTGATTGCAACACCCGGCTGCCCGAGTGTCAAGCGAAGCTGCCACTTACTCCTTGAAAACCATGGCCAGCTTGCTTGAAAACCCACTTAATGACCCTGCTATCGTTGTAACAGAAACCGAGGTTGTGGTTCAAGGTCGAGAAACAATGGGTCTGGCAAGACTTCTTCATTTCGTTCAATTGTGAAACGTCAAATTTGTGATTCTCAATGACCCCCCAGTCGTGGGTCGCCGAGTACATGGGGAAGCAAGGGGCCAACGTCCCGTCAACCCGGATGATGATGGAATTCTGGCCGGCGCGGCAGTTCCAGGGTTCCACCTTCCCGCGCATGAATTGCTTCATATCGTTAAGACGCTTTACCGAGTTGACCATCTTGTAGCCGGACTTGTTTTTTTCGATCAGCCAATCGACAAGCTCATCGACTCTTGGCCAGTCCTCGGGATAAATGAACGTATCATTATCATCGTAGTGTTTGAAGTGGTTCTGCTCGATCATCGGCGACTCATTGATGTGGTAGTCGGTGGCGATGCCGTTCTCTCGCGCGATCTCGGTCAGCTGCTTCACGTCTTCCAGATTGTTTCGGCAGATGTTGATGTTGAAGAATACGGTGTAGCCGTATTTGTATTGCTTGCGCACCAGATAATCGAAGTACTTCCGCACCGGGGTAAGAGCCTTGGCCAGTCCGGGCTTCTCATCGACAACGTCCACTGCGAAGTTAAAGATCGCCACCCCCGAATCCGCCAGCCGATCAATCACCTCCGGACGCAGCAGGCGAGCATTGGTGGGCATGTAGATCCAGAAGCCCTTCTTTGCCGCGTAGTAACACGCCTTGTGCACCAGCTGCGGACGCAGCAGCGGCTCGCCTCCCATAAACGCCAACACGCGGCAGGTCGTGGAGTGCAGCCAATCGATCGAACGCTTGGCCACTTCCTCCGTCATGCCCTTAACGCTGTTATCAAACGCCCAACAATAATGGCAATCCAGATTGCACTTCCACTCCGTAAATAAGTACGCAATGATGGGATGAAACGGCCCAGGCAGCACGCGCGACTTGACGTAGGGAAAGAGCCACCCGTTCATCGCGCGCAGGACCAGAGGAGCCGTCCAACGCCGCTTTCCGGCGCGAGCTCTCGCCAGGTTCTCAACATAATTGTCGTCCTGCGCCATCAACTTCGGGTACTGGGGAAAAACCGGCTCCGGAAACTCAACTTCTGCGTCGCTGGGCATTAACTCCGGTCTAGGAGCGGGAGCCTTGGTCAGCAGATCATGAAGCTGAACATCGAGGCGAAACGGAGGCGGAGAATTGGCCTCTTCCAGATGTTCCTGCAGGGCAGGCATACGTACTCCTTGTGAATCAGGTTTCGCCCGTTAAGATGACCGTCCGCATGATTGGTTGCACAAAAAAAGTCGGCTTCTCTTTTTCTGCGCCTGCCAAGGTGGGGGTTAAACGGCTGGAAATCACAGAACGGAATAGTCATTATCTCCTGCTTACTTTTGCCGTTTCGCATTACGCTGTTCCGCTTCTGCCAGCCAACCTCGCCGTAACTCACTCGGGTGAATGCTGGACAGGTAAGGCTTAATGTCGAGGATGGGGGTTCCGTCGAGCATGTCAAGGCCACGAACTCGCACGAATCGGCCTTCGCGGGCCAGCAGTTGAACAACCGTAAGGCCGATCGGGTTGGGCCGCCTTGGAGAACGCGTGGCGAACACTCCATGCGGCCGATTGTCACTGGGCGGTGTTCCCAGCAACTCAAATCCCTGGGAACGATCGAACATCCAGAGAACGAATAAATGCGAAAAGCCTTCAATGTCGGTCAGGCCCGTCTCAAATTGAGGCAGGACCTCCAGCATTCCCTCTGCCTCGTGCCTTGCGCCAAGACCCCTTGGAACTTCCGAGGTGTTCTTGTATGGGCTTCTTACGTATCCAATCGCCTGCAGACTAAACATGGGATCGCCCCTTTAGCTTGAATGATAGATGCCGGCATTTGATGTTGCGTAGCGGATATTGAGCTGGTCGCAGATGGATCTCAGTCGCGCCGGCAAATCGTTTGCCGACGTAGGTTTGCAGGCCATCTTCCGCAGCTGTGATGCACCAAACCAACTTCCGTGACTTCGGTCACGGAATTACCGACCCGATCAGTTCACTTTATATATAGGGGAAGACACGCTTGTTCGCGAGCGTGACCATGGTCACGAAGATCGCCCCCCAAGAAAGGAGGGTCACAGCCGAGTGCTTTCCATTTATGTTTTGCCGCTTCTCTTAGCCGCGTGCGCATTAATGTTTGCCTTTTGGAGAGTGGAACGACGCAGCCGGGAGCGGCTGACCGTCGATTTTGAAGCGGCCAAAGCGAGGTTGCAGGAGCGGGAAGAAGAAAAGGAGGAGGTTCTGCGGGAATTGTTCCACCGCTTTTCCGAGGAAGGACAACTGAGCAAGGAGAAGACTCAGTTTGAAGCGCAACTCGCGGAATACGAAAAATACGCTGCCCTGACTCAGCTTGCACTCGGGGCAGCGCACGAGATCAACAATCCCCTACTCGGAATCCTCTCCCACCTGGAACTCGAGCAGCGCAGCGCTCAAGGGGAAGATCGCATCGAAATAGAGCAGTGTATTGAGGGGGCAAAGCGCATTTCAGTGACCCTGCGCAGCCTCATGAACTA
>Ga0335072_10012305_pt1 | contig 12218 bp, 12 predicted proteins | sample Lox_Sample_21_FD_206725 | JGI IMG/M metagenome (GOLD analysis project Ga0335072, IMG submission 206725) | Soil microbial communities from Loxahatchee National Wildlife Refuge, Florida, United States - Lox_Sample_2.1 | ecosystem: Environmental > Terrestrial > Soil > Wetlands | place: USA...
GAGCGTCAGATCGAAAACCTTGGCTGTGGCAGCTAGAAACTGGTCTGTGGGGTCATCATGCGGCACATTTGTTGTGGCAAGTGCCTGTGCGACGTCCAACGTGAACGGCGCCTCCTTGAATGCGGCAGCCGTGAGAGCCCGCGTCACCCAGGTTGAGAATCCCTCTGCAACTTTAATGCGTCCCTTTCGGTGTAATAGAAGGAACTCCCAGATGCTCACCGGAGAGAGCCAGAGTTCATTGGCAGGATCGGTCAGGGCTTTGGCGACGCGGTTAGACAGCCGACTTGACTTCCCGACACTCCAAATCCAGATATGCGTGTCAAGAAGCAGTTTCAATGGCGCCACGCTTCCCAGTCCTCAAGGCTGCCCGTCGGGCCGACGATGTCGCCGAGGATTTCTGCCGTTCCCTCCATGCAGCCTAGCCAGGTTTTCGGACGCTGCTCCGGAGCCGGAGGCACGACCTCGACGACGGGCTTGCCAAAGCGCGTTACACGAATCGGCTTGCGAGTCTTGCGGACCTCTTCAAGAATTCTTAGGCACCTGGCTTTGAATACAGAGATGGCGACTTCTTTCACGATACCATCCTTATACTGTGGTCAATGACCATGGTCAACTGGCCCCCTAACTTGGAACAGAACGATAGCTCTTATGTGGTGCGAATCCTGGTTTGACATTGGGAACTCGAGTGCGACCCCGTCACAATGAATCGGGGATATCTTCAGCTCACATCAGGTGCGCCTGAATTGTGTGGCTGTGTGCCCTGTCGGAAATTTGCTGCAGCACGTCAAAAGATCTACCCGGCGCCTGTGCTTCGGCTGTTTGAGGATCTTGGGATCGCGGCCGACCGCGAAGACGAGGTATATCACAACTCCCAAGTGGAACCGGGCTGGCACAACTATGGGGGCTGGTTCCACTTTGTCGGTACCATCGCAGCGGGTACGGAGGCATCTAGGCAGATAGCTGCGAACGCTTGGGCCTTTGATATGGAAAAAGTGAATGATCGATCCGAACCAGGCTTTACGCGCAGAATCGGGCTTCTCAACAAGGTGTTTGAAGGCCGTCCTGTAGTCCAGGTCGAATTCCACGCCATCGCGCCTTAGGTGCTGGCGGAGCCAGAGCCTATACGTTGATTACCGCGCACAGCTCCTTCACCGCCGCCGCGCTCTTGTCCAACCCGGCCTTTTCTTCCGGTGTCAGTTTGATCTCGATGATCTGCTCGATCCCTTTGGATCCGAGCTTCACCGGCACTCCGACATAAAGGCCTTTGATTCCGTATTCGCCATCGAGATAAGCGGCGCAGGGCAAAATCTTCTTTTTGTCTTTCAGGATGGCCTCGATCATCTCGGTGGCCGCAGCCGAAGGCGCGTAGTATGCCGAGCCGGTTTTCAGATATTTCACAATTTCCGCGCCGCCGTCCCGCGTGCGCTGCACAATGGCCTCGAGACGATCTTTCGGGATCAATTCGGTGATCGGAATTCCGGCAACTGTCGAATAGCGGGGAAGCGGGACCATGGTGTCGCCGTGTCCGCCAAGAACGAAGGCATTCACATTCTCGACGCTGACCTGGAGTTCGTCGGCGATAAACGCGCGGAAGCGCGCGGAGTCAAGCACTCCCGCCATGCCAATGACGCGCTCGCGTGGAAAACCGCTGAGCTTGTAGGCCGCCTGGGCCATGGCGTCGAGCGGGTTCGAGACGATAATCAGCAGGCAATTCGGCGAGTACTTCACTACCTTGCCGACCACGTCACTCATGATTTTGTAGTTGGTGTTCAGTAGATCGTCGCGGCTCATGCCCGGCTTGCGGGGAATGCCGGCAGTGATGACCACAATGTCAGAATTCGCAGTATCGGCGTAGTCGTTCGTGCCTTTCACGTAGGAATCACGTTTCTCGATGGGCATGGCTTCGAGCAGATCGAGACCTTTGCCTTGCGGAACACCTTCGATGATGTCGATGAGAACGACGTCGCCCAGTTCCTTGGAGGCGATCCAATGAGCGGCTGTGGCTCCTACGTTGCCCGAACCTACGACGGTAATTTTGTTGCGCATGGGGTCCTTTCAAGTTTGTCGCTGGTCGTCTGTTTTTAGTCGTTCGCGGTTTTCTCGCCATAAATCTGTTCGCTTTCCGAACAGCGAACGACGAACGACTAGCGACCTCACGATCGTGATTAGATGTAAAAAACTCTTTCAGTCTGCCGCGACGGGAATGCGCATATTCTCGATCATGCAAGTGGCAAATTCGCTGGTCTTCACCTTCGTCGACCCAGGCATGAGCCGCTCGAAATCGTAGGTCACTTTTTTCTGCTCGATCGTGCGCTCCAGGCTTTGCTCGATCAGATCGGCAGCTTCGCCCCATCCAAGGAAACGGAACATCATCACTCCCGAGAGAATGACCGAGCCGGGATTGATGACGTCTTTGTCCGCATATTTGGGGGCCGTGCCGTGCGTGGCCTCAAATACCGCATAGCCGTCGCCGATGTTTGCTCCGGGAGCGATGCCCAAACCTCCAACCTGTGCCGCGCAAGCGTCGGAGATGTAATCGCCATTCAGATTAGGTGTGGCCAGCACGCTGTATTCGTCGGCGCGAGTCACGACCTGCTGGAAGATCGAGTCCGCGATACGGTCGTTAACGAGCAACTTTTTCTTCCACGCGCCCTTGCCGTGGGTTGAATAAATCGAGTCGAGACAGGCCTTCACTTCTTTTTCCACCGATTGGCGGAATTCCGGCGGCGCAAATTCCATGCCGGGCTCAACCAGTTCGGCGTTCTGTTCGATAGTCAGATTCGGATTCTTATCTTTGTTGTCGATGATCCAGCTCTCCCGCTCGGTGACCACCTGGGCGCGAAATTCTTCCGTCGCCAGTTCGTATCCCCACTTGCGGAATGCGCCCTCGGTGAACTTCTGGATGTTGCCCTTGTGAACCAGGGTTACTGTTTTGTTCTTGTTCTCTAGGGCATGCTGGATGGCCATGCGAACCAGGCGCTTGGTGCCACTGATCGAGATCGGCTTGATGCCTACGCCGGAATCGAGCCGGACCTGCTTCTTTCCCCCTTTGAGCATATCTTTGTTCAGGAACTCGATAAGGCGGGCGACCTCGTGCGTTCCTTCTTCCCACTCGATGCCGGCGTAAACGTCCTCGGTATTCTCGCGGAAAATCACAATATCCATGCGCTCAGGATGCTTCACCGGCGAGGGCACGCCGTTGTAGTACTTCACCGGCCGCACGCAAGCGTAGAGATCAAGAATCTGGCGCAGGGCCACATTGAGCGAACGAATCCCGCCTCCCACCGGCGTCGTCAACGGGCCTTTGATGGCGACGCGAAATTCGCGGATCGCGTTAACCGTGTCGTCCGGGAGCCAGGTCTGAAACTTGGCCTTCGCCTTTTCGCCGGCGAAAACTTCGTACCACGCAACCGAGCGCTTGCCCTGGTAGGCTCTCTCGACCGCGGCGTCGAACACGCGTGCCGATGCCTTCCAGATGTCGCGGCCGGTGCCGTCGCCTTCAATGAAAGGGATGACGGGATGATCGGGCACCCGGTACTTGCCCTGGCCGTACTCAATTTTTTGTCCGTTGGGTGGAACCGGAACTCCATTAAATGACGACATGCACTTTCCTCCTGCAGCTGTAAAAGGGAACCTGTCATTATAAAGAATCTGACCGGCCCACAGAGCTTGACGGAAGCTGATACAGGCCACAGTGAGGAGCGTCACAATGGAATGTGACGGGCGAGGAAAGATCCTCCCGAGCGTCATAAGAGCCAGAGTTCCGATTCTTCCCAGGTGCCCGCGCTTCCGCTTAGAGGTCGAGCTAGCGCTCGATCTTCACCGATTTCACAACGATGTCTTTGTTGGGTTTGTCCTGCCGGCCGCGGGGAGCCTTCGAGATTTTTTCCACCACGTCGTAGCCCTCAACCACCTCGCCGAAGATGGTGTGCTTGCCCGTGAGCCATTCCGTGTTCGCTACAGTGATAAAAAACTGCGAGCCGTTGGTGTTGGGACCGGCATTGGCCATGGCCAGCTTGCCCGCCTTGTCGAAGCGATGCGGCGAGCCCTTGGTCTCGTCTTCGAACTGGTAGCCGGGGCCGCCGAATCCAGTGCCCATCGGGTCTCCACCTTGAATCATGAAGTCGGGAATAACTCGGTGAAAGATGGTTCCGTTATAAAGAGGATCTTTGCTCTTCTTGCGCGTATTGGGATGCGTCCATTCGCGATTGCCCTCAGCGAGTTCGACAAAATTAGCTACGGTCTTCGGCGCGTCTTTTTCAAACAGCCGGCAGACGATCGTGCCTTCGCTGGTTTCAAAGATGGCATACGTTCCGGGTGTGCGAGCCATAAATATTCCTCCCATTGTGGAGCACCGGGATCTCGCCCGGCCGCGATGAAGTGGTGATCAACAGATTTCCTGCTACATCCCGGCGGGTTTCCGCATTTCTGCCGCGGGTTTCGTTGCAGCCGCTGCGGCGTTTCGAATCTCGATATGCGTGATTTTTACCGGATGCACTGGCATGTCGTTGCTGTCGCGCGACTGGCGCGCGATCTGCTTGACCAGCTCAACCGCCGCATCGTCGCACTGGCCGAAGATGGTGTAGCCGCCATTCAGGCTCGGGTAGGGAACCTCAGTTATGAAAAACTGCGAGCCATTGGTGTCGGGTCCAGCATTGGCATAGGCAAGTCGGCCAGGCCGGTCGAACTTGAGGTCTGAACTGGTTTCATTCTTGAATTTGTAACCAGGGTCTCCTGTCCCGGTGCCAATCGGGTCGCCACCTTGAATCATGAATTCAGGAATCACGCGGTGAAAGATTGTGCCGTCATAAAGCGGTACGCCATGCTTCTTGGCGTGAGTCTTGGGGTCGGTCCAATCTTTCTTGCCCGTGGAGAGGCCAATAAAATTTGCCACCCCGATCGGGGCCTGCTTCGGAAACAGCGTGCAATGCAGATCACCCGCCGTGGTGTGAATGATGGCGACTGGGTTGTCAGTTGCGGCCGGTTTGCTCGCTGGTGCCGATGACGACGCTTGAGCCGCGCAGAGGGCACAGGCGGCGCAAATTACGACGAGCGTATAGAAAAAAGTGCGCATAGATGCTCCTGTCAGGATTTTGGCAAAGTTTGATTGTACGACACGAATGAGGCTCTTGCTGCTCGGCAACCGACGCGTGAAGCGCTCCATTATTTTCCGGCATGCATCTCGCGACTCACCCGCTCAGCTTCGCCGAAAACCCGCAAAAGATTCCCTCCAAGAATTTTGCGAATATCCTCCGCGCTATACCCGCGATCAAGCAGCGCCTGCGTGATTTTCGGCAGATCCGCCGCTGAGTCAATTCCATTGGGAGTCGCGCCGCTGACTCCATCGAAATCAGAACCAAGCCCAACGTGGTCCACCCCCGCCACCTTGGCGATGTGATCGATGTGATCAATCAGCGAGCTGAGTGGTGGCCGCGGAATTTTAGCCGCCCACTCACGCTCGATGCGATCGGTATCAAGATAAGTCGGAGTTTTGCCTTCGGCTCTCAGCTTGTCAGCGTACGTTTTAACTGCCGCCTCTCTTTCCTTGCTCTGCGCCTCGACCGCTTTGCGATAAGTCTCGTCAACGAACGCACTGTAAAAGTTAACCTGCACCACTCCGCCATTCTTCGCGACCGCGCGCAGCATGTCATCGGTCATATTCCGCGGGTGATTGGTCAAAGCGCGCGCCGAAGAATGCGACGCGATGACGGGCGCCTTTGTCACCCCGATGGTGTCCCAGAAAGTTTTGTCGGCAACGTGCGAAATATCCACGAGCATGCCGAGCCGGTTCATCTCAAGCACGATCTGTTTGCCGCCCTCGGTCAGTCCGTTGTGGTGGACGACTTTGGGGTCGTCGATATCGCCGGAAGAATCGGCAAACTCGTTGGTGTTCGACCAACTCAACGTCATGTAGCGCACGCCGAGCCGGTAGTAATCACGCAGCAGCCGAATGTCATTCTCGATAGAATGTCCGCCTTCAATGCCCATCAGTGCGGCAAGCTTGTGCTCGCTGTGGGCGCGCTCAATATCGGCGACGTTGAAGGCCATCATCATGCGATCCGGGTGTCGCGCCGCCTGCTCGTAGACCGAATCGATAAGATCGAGGGTGCGGTGGGCGAAGTCCTCTTTGGCGACGGTTCCCGGATCGACCCAGATGGAGAAGAATTCCGCGCCAAGATTGCCCGCCCTGGCCTTATCGAGACTGATGTGTCCCTCGTCGTTCGGGTCGGTCGAGCCGATGTCGTAGTTCTCATCGAGAAAACGCTGCGGGGTGTCGGCGTGGGTGTCGACGACGATGGCCGAGTCGTGAATCGCCCGCGCCTGTGGACTTATCGTTTGTGCGGCGGCAGAAATGACCAAGGCGAGGAACAGGAGAGAAACAAAACGAGCAGTCTTCATGATTGAGCAAAGATTCTATACGATGACTTTCGTCTCGACCGCACGGCAGCGAGCCGAACATTCGAATGCAGAATTTCGCTTCAGCCTCGCAGCCCGAAGTTCGTAGTTTCAGTCGAGCGCGAGCATGGCGAAGTCTACGCTTTGTTCGAATGGCAGGCCGGTATCGATCACTGTTGTTGCGTGGCGGATCGGCTCGAAGCGAGCTTTGACTTCAAGATAAAGCGCGTACGAACGGTTCTTTGCCGGATGCGCGGGATCGCGCTCATCTTCGAGCCGGTGGCGGGCGCATTTCTCCGAACATGTGCACTCGATGATTCGCCAGGGCTGATCCAGTTCCCGCGTGAACTCTAAAACACGTTCAATCTGATATCTCCTTGAGAAAGCCCGGCCATCCAAAAAGACCTTGCGCGCCGGATTTCTTTCGAGCAAAAAGCGTGCAGCCTGCAGCATCAGCTCCATCACGAAATCATCCTGCGCCGTGGAAAATTCAATGTCCTGCTCTGAAAAAATCGCCGCACGAATTTCGTCCTTACCGAGAACAGATCCGCCGGTGCGAACTGCCAGTTCTCGCGCCAGCGTGGACTTGCCCGTTCCCGGAAGCCCAGCCATCAGAATGATCATCTGGACGATTCTTGCAAAAGGAAAGGGAAGCTTCTAGAGGCTCCAACACGACATCATCGATCAGGGTTCCTCGCAACTCGCTCATCGAGGCTCGTGGCCGGGTTTTACTTCGCGGCGGTCAAAGCTGTGCCTGGAGCGGAGTCATCGGCTGGATGATACGGGAACAGCGTCTGCGTCTGGCGCCACTCCTCGTAGTGGTCCGAGACCATGATGTGGAAGCACCAATGGCGGCGCTCTTCCTCGGGTTCCACCAGGCCGAGCGCATGCAGATAGAAGAGGTAATACTCAACGAAGCGAATCTGATCCTTCGTCATACCGCGGCGTTGCAAGTCGACGGTGATTCCAGCCAGGTGGGAAGAAGCCGTTTCACCCTCAGCCGGAGCCGCGTTGCGATTTCGCCGGCGAAGCTTCTTCTGAACCTTCACCGTGCGCACAGCGGAATTCAACTGGATCTGCTCGTGGAAGCGGTCGTAGTAAACCTCAGACAAATCGTCAACAAAATCGCGTGCCCAAACGCGGCAGTAGCGGCGAGAGGGATCGAGGCTGGGCTCGATGCGAAGCGTCTCACTGGCTTCAATCGGGACCAGTTCGCCCGAGGCCTTCAGTTCCTCGAGTTGGGCGTCATCGACGATGCGCGGCAACTGCAGCCGATCGATTTCTTCGTTCTGCCGGAGCAGGGAATCATGCGACGGACGAAACAGTGGATTCCACAGCATGCGCCGGAGCCGCCGAAGCGGATGATGATGATGGTGCGGGTCCACGCTGTGAAGAGCAAGAGCGGTACTATGCGCCCCCAGGAAAAGACTGGCCAGGGCCACGACAAGCAAGCAGCGCGTTATTGAAAACCTTGCCCCGTAGGTCATAGACGAAGGTCCCAGGGCCATCGGGAAAAGCCCATCGGGAAAACCCCGATGCCCCAATAGGAGTTGACATTGTAACCCAGCCGGGCGCGATTGTGACAAACCAATCGTCGTTGCTGGCATTACGGAGGAGAGATTACTGGTAACGTTGAGAACTCGGGTCGCCGGCCTTCCGGCTTCTGGCTTGGGTTTCAGCCCTGATACCGCGCCCTTCCATTCGTCCGGTCTGGGTTTTGCCTGTCTGTCTCCGGTTTTCTTGCGGCAAAAACCTGATGCCGGCCGCCTTAGCCATGAGCCTGAATCAGACTTCTATTTCCTGAACAAATCTCCAATGGCTTGCTTCATGACCTGCCCGCCGACTTCGGATATCGACTTAGTCAGCGGAATGTCCTTTGGACATATCTCTACGCAGTTCTGCGCATAGCCGCACTCTTGGATGCCGCCATCGCCCATCAGCGCTGCCAGCCGCTCTCGTTTCAGCTCCGCGCCCGTCGGATGCGTATTGAACAGCCGAACCTGCGAGATGGTCGCCGCTCCCACGAAGCCGGTGTCTTCGTTGAACTGCGGGCAGGCCTCCATGCAGCAGCAGCATGAAATGCAGCGCGAAAGCGGGTACGAAGCTTCCTGTGCCTCCGGGCTCAGCCGCGGTCCCGAGCCGAGATCATACGTACCATCGATCGGCACCCACGCTTTGACCTTCTTCAGATTCTCAAAGATCACGCTGCGATCAACCGCCAGATCGCGAATCAGCGGAAATTTCGTCAGCGGTTCGAGCTTGATCGGCTTTTCCAGATGATCGAGCAGGGCCGAGCATGCCATGCGCGCCCGCCCATTGATCACCATGGCGCACGAGCCACAAACCTCTTCGAGGCAGTTCGAGTCGTATGTGACAGGCGTGGTCTTTTTGCCGCCGCGCGTCACCGGATTGGCCGCGATATCCATGAGCGCAGAAGTGACATTCATGTTCGGCCGATATTGGATCTCGAACTCCTCCCACGTCGGCTTCGCGTCGGGAGTGAGTTGGCGTTTGATCTTGATGATTACAGTTTTGTTGTTAGCCATGATTTAGCTTCTAGCTGCTAGCCTCTAGCTCCTACTTTTGCACGAGCAGAACTCGTGCCCTTCTCGATCCCTCATATCAGTCCTTATAACGCGTATATCCTCGATAACTCCAAACCATCCCCAACGCCAAGAAGGTAGCCGCTAAGAGGCCATGTTCCCATCCAACATGGGTAGCGCGGTGCTTGCAGAAGATCCCAAGTTCGATCAATCCGATCCCGATGTAAACGATGCCCAAGGCCAAAAGAATCGAGTCCACTTCACACATTTGGTTCCCGTCGCCATTGCGCACTGACGCCTTGCTCTAATATTTCCTTGGCCGCGGCTGAATCAACGCCGCGTCCACCGGCTCGAACTCAAATTTCGGCTCATCCGCGTCCGGAGCGAAAGACGCCTTCGTCGTTTTCATCCAATTTTTGTCGTCGCGATCAGGGAAATCGGGCTTGTAATGCGAACCGCGCGATTCATCCCGCATCGCGGCGCCCTGTGCAATCACGCGCGACAGCTGCAGCATGTTGTAAAGTTGCCGCGTGAATGCCACTGTCGTGTTCGCCCATTGTGTCCGGTCGCTCAGGTTGACGTTCTGGATGCGATGCAGCAACTCGACCAGCTTGACGTCCGTCTCTTTCAGCGCGTTGTTGTAGCGAATGACCGTGCAATTCTTCGTCATCAGCTCGCCCAGTTCGCGCCAAATGAGAAATGGATTCTCATTCCCGTCGGACTTCATCAGGCCTGCATTGATGTCTTCTTGGCGCTTCCGTTCGGCATCAAAGTGGCCGTTCGACGGCGCGGCCTGCAGGTTCTTTGCATACTGAACCGCATTCGGCCCGGCCACGAACCCTCCAAAGATGCACGAGACCAGCGAATTGGCGCCCAGCCGATTTGCGCCATGGTATTGGTATTCGCACTCGCCGGCTGCGAAGATGCCGGGAATGTTGGTCGCCTGCTTGTAGTCGATCCACAGGCCGCCCATGGTGTAATGCATCCCAGGGAAAATCTTCATGGGCGTATCTCGCGGATCGTCGCCAACAAACTTTTCGTAAATTTCCAGGATGCCTTCGAGCTTCTTATCGAGAATCTTGCGATCAATGTGCGTCAGGTCGAGATACACCATCGGCTTGCCATCGATGCCCAAGTTATGCTCGAACACCACTTTGAAGATCGCCCGCGTCGCCACGTCGCGCGGCACAAGATTGCCGTACTTTGGATACCAGTCTTCCAGGAAATACCAGCGCTCTTTTTCCGGAATCGACTTCGGATCGCGCTTGTCTTCCTGTGTCCGTGGAACCCACACCCGTCCACCTTCTCCGCGTGCCGATTCCGACATCAGGCGAAGCTTGTCCTCGCCCGGAATCGATGTCGGGTGCACCTGAATGAACTCGCCGTTCGCGTAATAGCAGCCCTGCTGATACAGTGCCGACTGCGCCGAGCCTGTGCACACAACGGAGTTCGTCGACTTGCCGAAAATCGCGCCAACCCCTCCCGTTGCGATGATGATGGCGTCGGCAGGGAACGTCCGCACCTCCATCGAGCGCAAATCCATGGCACAAATCCCACGGCACACGCGCTGACCATCCAGCACAGCCGACAAAAATTCCCAGTGCTCGAATTTCTTGACCTTGCCTTCCGCTTCATAGCGGCGGACCTGCTCATCCAGCGCATAAAGCAGCTGCTGTCCGGTTGTTGCTCCCGCAAAGGCCGTGCGGTTATACAATGTTCCGCCGAAGCGGCGAAAATCAAGCAAGCCTTCCGGAGTGCGATTGAACGGCACGCCCATGCGATCGAGCAGATCGATGATCCCCGGCGCCGCCTCGCACATATCCTTCACCGGCGGCTGATTGGCAAGAAAGTCGCCTCCATAAATCGTGTCGTCGAAATGTTTGTAGGTAGAATCGCCCTCGCCTTTAAGGTTCTTGGCCGCGTTGATTCCACCCTGCGCGCAGACCGAGTGCGAGCGCTTGACCGGCACAATCGAAAACAAGTCAACATTGCCTCCGCTCTCGGCGATCTTAATGACGGCGGCCAGGCCTGCGAGGCCGCCGCCCACCACGATAATTTTCGGAGCTGCCATCTTCATGAATCCGATCTGAGCGAGCGCAATTCGCGGTCCGCTCAAACTTCTCTTTCCTCACATATGACGCATCGCAATGTTATCGGGAGCATTTGGTTCGAGCGGTTGACGCGGAGTGCTCAGGAAGCCGTACATGCTGGCTGCCCCCAGCGCAATCAAGCCAAGGGCCAGCACCAGGCACACGTAGCCCAACCGGCGCCGCGCTAATTCGCCCGTCGTGATCCCCCACTTCGCGCAGAACAGCCAGATTCCGTAGCAAAAGTGCCACGACGCCGCCACGATCGCGATCGCATAAAACGCAACCATCAGCGGATTTTGCAGCTCTCCCTGCACCTTGGCGAACGACTGCATGGGATGCGATGGGAGGTGCACGCCCGTAAACCGCAAATAATATGTGTGCTGAACCATGTAAATCAGCGCGATGATTCCCGTCCAGCGTTGCGCTGTGTAGAGCCAGTTGCCCTGCCAGGGATATTCGGCCACATTCGAATCCCCGTTCCACCAGATCCAGACGCCGTACAGGCCGTGGTAGAGAATCGGAATCCAGATAAAGAAAATTTCCAGCGCTAGAACCAGTGGCAGGCTGTTCAGGAACGCGACCTGCTTCCCATACGCCTCTGGCCCTTTGAACGCCTCGAAGTTGGAAATGAAATGTTCGAGCAGAAAAGCGCCGATGGGAATAATGCCGGTGAGCGAATGCAGGCGGCGCAGTAGGAACGAGTTGCCTTGGCCCGCTCGCAACGGAGCGACGCCCGGCTTGATTTTGTCAGTCAGGGGAGCGGCGGTAGAAGCCACGATAACAGCTCCTTACGGGACGGATGTGAAAACTTTCTATTATCAGCGCGCAACCGGAGACGCGTCAAGAAACAACAAGTTAGAGGAATTCAAAACAATGGGATGTGACAGCAATCACAATAGAATGTGCGCCTATCGGGCTGCGCTTTTCGGAGGTCCCGAGAAAGCGCTGGGTTGGGGCGGCGCAGCGCTTTAGCGCTGCCGTCAGTGCGGCTTTTCATGTGCGCCTTGAGCTGCTGAGGTTAAGACCCGTCGCCCGATCACACCACTCAAGAAACGCCCGGAACGCCGCCCCACGATGGCTATACCTCGACTTTTCTTCTGCCGAAAGCTCGGCGAACGTCTTGGCGATCTGCGGAAAATAAAACAGCGGATCATACCCAAACCCCTTCGTCCCGCGTGGAGCATCGAGG
>Ga0335072_10012308_pt1 | contig 12216 bp, 12 predicted proteins | sample Lox_Sample_21_FD_206725 | JGI IMG/M metagenome (GOLD analysis project Ga0335072, IMG submission 206725) | Soil microbial communities from Loxahatchee National Wildlife Refuge, Florida, United States - Lox_Sample_2.1 | ecosystem: Environmental > Terrestrial > Soil > Wetlands | place: USA...
GCATCCGCGTTACCGTCGACCAGAGGTTGAAGCAACTTCGGGAACTCTCGCGGGTCGTACTCCAGATCGGCATCGTGAACCACCGCGAACTCGCCCTGGGCGCTTTGGATGGCGGTCCGGATCGCTGCGCCTTTGCCGCGGTTGACCGCATGGCGCAAAAAGCGGATTCGCTCGGGGTGCCGGCCGGCGAGTTCCTGGATGATCGCGGCCGAGCCGTCCGTCGACCCGTCATCCACCACCACCAGTTCGAGCGTCAGGCCATCCGGCAGAGGGGCTTCCAAGACACGCCGGATCGACTCCGCAACGAATTCCTCTTCATTGAACACCGGCATCAGGACCGAAAGCAGAGCACTCCGGCCGCGGGGCATTCCCTCACCCCTCAATTTGGTTTCTGGGATGCCACGATGGCGGATGGACACGCTGACGGCGACTCCAACCGGCGCACGGTGTGGCTCTCTCCGCCGAGAGAATACCGTTGAACGACCACGGACTTCTCGCGGTAACAGTCGAAATCGCCATAAGGAATACTCATGACGTTTCCCAGGAACGCATTCCAGTGCTCCCGGTCCTGGTCGAGCACGCTGATGAAGTAAATGTTTCCGTTCCCGGCGGTCTCTTTCCTCGCGGCTTCCGCGAGCCATTCCTCCGCTTCCTGGCGGGTGGAAGCGGGCAGTGAAAGAGTATTGATGCCATAGCCCCAGATGGTCACATACATTTGGGACACGTCGTCAAAGTCGTAAACCACGGCGTCGCGAGGAGTCACCAAAGATGCGATGTTACGAGCGTCGTTCAAATGCGGAGTTTCGTGGACGTGGTCCGCTACGGCTCGCGGGATATTTCTCGCGGCTTCCACGATGACCAAAGCCGCCAAACCGATGGTCAGGAGCCGTTGAACCCGGGGGCCTCCGAAGTGGAAGGCGACTGCAACCGCGATCAGCGTGACCGCCAAAGGGAGCAACCACATCTTGTCGTATAAAGGACCGCGGTAAAGGACGGGAAAGTAAGCCGCGAAACCCGTAAGCGCGACTCCAGCCCAAAGCAGCGGCTTCCATACCGGCGACCGGCGGACCGCCGCCGCGAGCCCCCTCACCACAAACCAACCCAGCACCGCGAGCAAGGCCAGGCTGACCGCATCAATGGAAACCCAGAACAACCCGTGCGGACCACGCGCCATGTGCCGGAGGCCTGAATAGTTATCGGGCACTCCCGCAAACAGGTCCCGCACCAATCCCACGGGAGTGTTCAAGAGCTTAGAAAGGCTGAATCCACCGTAGTACTCGTTGTCGGCGATGACAAAGAGTTGCGCGAACATGCGGCGCGGAGGAATTCCCAGGCTGGAATAGCTCAAGCTATAGACCGTGACCAGCGATACAACTCCTCCCGTGGTGATCACCGCCAGCCGTTTGAGCGCGAGCCGCCAACTGGTTCCGGGCCAGCAGACACAACCGAGCGCGACCGGGACAGCGGTCAACGCCATCGACTCATAGGAAGCCATGGCGAAGGTAAGCAGGATGCCCACGAAAAAAGCAGCCAAGTTGCTTCCAGTGCGAAGCCCCAGCAACAGGACCCAAAGCGCGGCGATGCTGAAAAATAAACCCATCACCGGCTCGGCCGAGTTGGTGGCGTGTAACATCACCGCCGTGGATAAACCGAATTGCAAAGAGCCGAGCAGCGCGAGACGAACGCCCGCCAGAACCTCCAGGATGTAAAACAACATGCCGATGGATGCGGCAGCGGCGAAGCCGTTCAAGGCCTGGCACATACGGATGAACGACTGCCAGTTGTGCGTGTCGAATCCTACCGCCGCCGCGGCGCCCGTCCAGAGCCGCATCCAGAACGGATAGAGCATATGGCTGTTGCCGTGCAGCGGTGTGGCGGGATTGTGAAATACGGCGAAACATCGCACCGCCCCGTCCACGGCGGTGTAAACCTGAGACCGCAACAGCAGAAAGAAAATCGCGAAGCCGAGGGCCACCAGAGCCGCTCTCCAATGGGAGCGCATGAGAGCAGTTTGACCCGGCATCGGTTTGCATGATAACAAAATGACCCACGCCCGACTAGCTGGGACAGTAACAGTACGCGTGCGGTTGCGCGCTACTTATGTTGGGTTTCCCAATCGTACTGGATCTTTGGATCGTTGTACGGAATGCGGCCTTCATCCTGCGGATCGTAAAAGCGATCCGTCAGGTAGATCAGCGTCGCCGGCCCGGTTCCGATCACCTTGTAACCGTGTCCCACTCCCGGCGGGATCAGCAGCTGCCAGCGGCGCAGAGAGCCGAGGTAAATGGTATTCCGCGCCCCGAACGTGGGCGAGCCTGTGCGCAAATCCACCAGCGCCACCTGCAGCATGCCGTCGACCGGCACCCAAACGTCCGTCTGCCGCCGGTGGAAGTGAAACGCCTTGATGGTGCCTGGGTAACTCAGCGCCGCCGAAATTTGCGTCGTCTCCCTGGGAAACAGGGCGGACAGGCCCTGACCCATCCGCACCACCTCGAGAAAATAGCCGCGATCATCCGGCCATACCGGATACGGATGGGCGCGCACTCCGGCGATCAAGTCCTGCGAGTCCGGTGCGACGATGACCTTTCCGATGCCTTTCTCGCAGACCGGGGTTTCCAGTTCCACACCGATTTGTTCGTGCACTGGAGAACTCATTTCTTCCTGCTTCCCGCCACTAAATTGCCGGCGCGCAGCAGAGACTCGAAGGTTCCGGCGTCAGTCCACCAGCCGTCCAGATGCGCGTACGTCATGGTTCCCTCCCGAATATACGCGTTGTTCACGTCGGTGATCTCCAGTTCCCCGCGGCCCGACGGCACCAGCGTACGAACCTTGTCGAAGACGGTTCCGTCGTACATATAGATACCCGTGACGGCATAATTCGATTTCGGGTTCGCCGGTTTTTCTTCGATTCCCACTATGCTTCCCTCGAGAATCTCGGCCACGCCGAAGCGCTCCGCGTCGGGCACTTCCTTGAGCAGGATCTTGGCCCCGCAAGGCTGATTCCGGAACTCCTCGACGGCGCACCGGATGCTGCCCTCGATGATGTTATCGCCCAAGATCACACAGATCTTGTCCCCATCGGCGAAGTGCTCGGCCAATGCCAGCGCGTCGGCGATGCCGCCTTCTCCCTCCTGATAGGTGTAGTCCAAATGCTTCAGGCCGAACTCTTTCCCGTTGGCCAACAGCCGCAGAAAATCCCCCGAGTTGCGGCCGCCCGTAACGATCAGGATCTCCTGGATACCCGCGCTGACTAAAGTCTGGATCGGGTAGTAAATCATCGGCTTGTCGTAAATCGGCAGCAGATGTTTGTTGGTGATCTTGGTGAGAGGGAACAACCGGCTGCCGGTGCCGCCTGCCAGTACAACTCCCTTCACTGTCCGGCCTCAGCTACTGGGGTGCGCATTTCTTCATGATACAGCCTGACCGGCCAGCCACCGATGGAATCACTTACGTTTTCGGACTCAAATAGCTGATCCCGCTCAGCTCACGGTTGCGGTTTTCGTAATTCTTTGCGTAGTACGACTGGTATTCTCCGGACCTTACGTGCCGCACCCACTCCTGGTTCGAGCGATACCACTGCACCGTGGCAGCCAGGCCGGATTCGAAATCCACCTGCGGACTCCAACCCGTTTCCCGGTGCAACTTTTCGCTGGATAGCGCGTACCGCCGGTCGTGCCCCGGCCGGTCCGTCACGGACTGCATCAGGCTGACGGGCTTTCCGGTAATCTCGAGGATTCTTTCCACCACGGCCTTGTTCGGCAGCGACCGGTTGCCGCCGATGTTGTAAATCTCGCCCTCGCGGCCCTTTTCGAGCACCGCCTGAAGGGCGCGGCAATGATCCTCCACATGCAGCCAATCGCGAACCTGCATGCCGTCGCCATAGATGGGCAGCGGCTTGTCTTCCAGCGCATTGGAGATCATCAGGGGGACCAGCTTTTCGGGAAACTGGTAGGGGCCGTAATTGTTGGATGCGCGAGTAACAATGACCGGTAACTGGTACGTCTTGTGGTAACCCAGCGCCAGCAGGTCGGAACCCGCTTTGGCGGCCGAGTACGGACTGCTGGGCTTTAAGGGAAAGTTTTCGTCCGCCTCGAGCGGCGCCTCCAGGCTGCCGTAGACTTCGTCGGTGGATACGTGAACGAAGCGCCCAACCCGCTGCGCGCGGATCGTTTCGAGCAGGTTGAACGTGCCGCGCAGATTCGTCTCAAAAACAGGCTGGGGAGAGAAAATGCTGCGGTCTACGTGCGACTCGGCGGCGAAGTGCGTCACGGCGTCCGGCCTGACCTCCTCAAAGATGCGCCGCAAACCTTCCAGATCGCAGATGTCGGCCTTGATGAAGCGGTAGTGCGGATGGTTCGACACCGGCGCCAGGTTCTCCAGGTTGCCCGCGTAGGTCAGCTTGTCGACGTTCGTGATCTCGAAGGCGGGATTTTCGAGAGCCAGCCGGACAAAACAGGAGCCGATAAATCCCGCGCCTCCGGTGACGATAATTTTCATGAAGCTTTCATTGTACCGGCGGCCGCTTTACTTGCCCTGTGCGACGCTGGACACGCTCTTCGACGCTCGCTCCTTGGCATAGTCGCCACGGGCGAAGTACTTCTCCAGCCAGCAGTACAGCGCGATAAACAAGTAGCGGCTGCCCATCTCGCGGATCTTGAGCTTGGACATGCCCGCCCGCCGGTTGCGCCACGTGATCGGGATCACGGTCCAGGAATAGCCCCGCACGATGGTCTTCAGAGGAAGCTCGACGGTCAGATTGAAGTGCGGAGAAAGAAAAGGGCGGCAGCCGTCCAGCGCCCGGCGGCGGTAGGCTTTGAAGGCGTTGGTGAAATCGTTCAGCGGAGCGCGGAACAGCACGCGCAGATACAGGTTGGCCAGCCGGTTCAGCAGCAGCTTGTGCGCGGGATAGTCAATCACGCCCCCGCCGCGAATAAACCGGGAACCGAAGACCGCGTCCCAGCCTTCGTTGAGCGCCTCCCAATAGCGCACGACATCCCGGCAGTCGTCCGATTCATCGGCCATCATGACGACGACCGCGTCGCCGTGCGCCTGGTCGATTCCAAACGTCACGGCGCGGCCGAATCCGTGCTCGCCCGTATTTTGGATGGGCCGCAGGGTTGGCACCCGCGCCATGGTTCTCTCCAGAACGCTCCAGGTGCTGTCCGCGCTGCCGTCATCCACGACGACGATTTCGTGTTCGATGCCGTGCACGCGCAATTCGACGTAGAGATGCTCCACGGTGGCGCCCACACGGCCCTCCTCGTCGCGAGCTGGAACCACGACCGACAGCAGCCGGATCGGATCTTGGGGCTCGGGTGGCTGACGCGTCTTCATAAACCGCTCAACTCCAGCCAATGCGGATGGCTTTCGGCATGTGCGGCGATCTGGTCGAAAATGCAGCTCATTTCCATCTCCGGCTGCCAGCCGAAATCGCGCCGCGCGTCGCGGCTGTCCATCACTACCCAGGGAACATCGAACGGCCGCGGCCGCAGATCGGCTTCCGGCGGATGCGGGCGAAACCGCATATCGCACCAGGCCGTCAACGCGGCGAGTGAAAACGCATTGCTCTTTCCTCCACCCGCCGTATAGACGCGCTGCCCGCCCGATCGCGCGGTATCCATCTGCGCGTCCAGGAGCGCGGTCAGATCCCGCGGATGAAAGACATCGCGCGTCTGTTTGCCGGTACCGTCAAAGCCGATATAGCGCAGCCGGTCGCCACGCCGGTGCGCGTGAATCCAGTAGGAAACAATGCCCTGATCCGGCGTGCCGAACTGCCCGGCGCCGGCCAGCACGCCGCAGCGATTGATCCAGACCGGAAAGCCGAACGTCTGGCCGTACTCCAGCGCCACAGCCTCGGAGGCCAGCTTCGTGCTGCCGTACAAGGAAACCGGCGCGCGCGTCGAGAATTCCACTCCTAGCCCTTCCGCAGACACACCCGACGGCAAGGTTGCCGATTCGTCCAATTGAAACGCGTTCCCGCACACGCGCAACGGCAGGCCCACCAGCGCCGGAATCGAATACACCCGGCTGCTGCTCAACAGCAGCAGGCCCGCCCCATGCGCCTTCGAGTACTCCAGCACATTCACCAGGCTGGCCAGGTTGTGTTCGAAAAGCTGGCGGCTGCTGAAGCCGTGCTGCACACCCGCGAGCACGCTGGGATTGGCCGCCGCGTCGACCACCCAATCCACCACCGGCAGCGCTTCAAAGTCGCTCGCCGCCCGGATGTCGCCGTGCACCACGCGAGCGCCCAATTTCTCCAGCCTCCCCCGGTTGGTCTGGGAGCCGGGCCGCATGAAATTGTCGATGCCCCAGATCTCGACGCCCGCGCGCCGCTCCGCCAGGCACTCCGCCACTGAGCTGCCCACGAATCCGCAGATCCCGGTGATCAATACTTTCATCCGGCCACTTTCCGCGCCAGCCGGCCCATCCAGCTTTCGGTGATCTCCCCGAAAATATCGGGCAGCGTCTTGCGAATGTCCCACGCCGGATAATGCGCCTTCATTTTTCGCAGATCGCTGTAATAGCAGATGTGGTCGCCGATCCGGTTTTCGTCGACGTAGCGGTATTTCATCGGGCGGCCGCTGATTTGTTCCGCCATCCGGAACGCTTCCAAAATCGAGCACGCGTTCGACTTGCCGCCGCCCAGATTATAAACCTCGGCTACCCGCGGCGACTTCCAGAATTCGAACATAAACCGCGCGACGTCCTCGGAATGGATGTTATCCCGGACTTGCTTACCTTTATACCCGTAAATCCTATACTCGCGCTCCTCGATATTACACTTGATGAGAAAGCTCAAGAAGCCGTGCAGCTCTACTCCGGCATGATTGGGCCCGGTCAGGCAGCCGCCTCGCAAGCAGCACGTCGGCATGTTGAAATAGCGCCCATACTCCTGCACCATGACGTCGCCCGCCACTTTCGACGCGCCGAAAATCGAATGCTTGCTCTGGTCGATCGAGAAATTTTCCGGAATGCCGTTTTCAAACGCCGGATCGTCGTACTCAAAGCGCGTCTCCAGCTCTTGCAGCGCGATCGTGTTGGGCCGGTCGCCGTAAACCTTATTGGTCGACATGTGGATGAACGGCGATTCCGGACACGAGCGCCGCGCCGCCTCCAGAAGATGCAGCGTCCCGAGCGCGTTCACCTCGAAGTCTTCAAACGGAATCGACGCGGCCCGGTCGTGCGAGGGCTGCGCGGCAGTGTGGATCATCAGATCGGGCCGGAGTTCGTCCACCAATGCGAGCACGGCCTCACGCTGGCGAATATCCACGCCGTGATGCCGGTAGCCCGGAATTTCGCGCCGCAGCCGCTCCAACACCCAACTGGTGTCGCCTTCCGGTCCAAAGAAAATGGCGCGGTGATTGTCGTCGATTCCCTGGACCTGGAATCCCTGGCGCGCGAAGAATACCGAGACTTCCGAGCCAATTAGCCCGCAAGAACCGGTGACGAGTACCGTGGACATGCTGCTTATTCCGTGAACTCCACGCGATACTCTTCAATCACCGGATTTGCCAGCACATCGCGCGCAATCTGCTCCAGCTCCACGCCGGCTTTCTCGCGGTCCGTGCCCGGCTCCAGCGTGATCTCGAAAAACTTGCCCTGGCGCACCGAAGCGATCGAAGTGTGGCCGAGACCGGCCAGCGCCGACCGGATCGTCTGGCCCTGCGGATCGAGGACCGTCGGCTTCATGGAAACGTACACCCGTGCTTTCATGGACCTTCCATTGTAAGACGCCGCACGGTCCGCGCGAAACATCAAACTTCACTAAAACTCTATTTCCACTCGTCCATCGCTTTTCGCGGCAGCGAGCCGGGAAGAAAATCGAGCAGCTCCAGGCGCACGCCGTTCGGATCGATGGCATTGGTGATGCTGGTCTTGGTCGACCCGGTGCGGGGATCGGCCACTTGGACGCCGCGTTGGCGCAGCGCCGTCACGGTCGCGCCCAGGTCCAAAGGCCAGATCCCGATGTGGCTCAGCCCAACCGTGCGGCCGCCCGTGGCCGGCGCCAGCTCCAGGAACTGTTCCTTGTTGATTTGCAAATAGGCTAGCATCGGCTTGCCTTCTTTGTCCCGGAGCGTGAAGGCCTCGTGAAAGCCCATGGTCTGCGTGTAGAAACGGAACGACTCGTCCCAATCCTTCACGAAAATTCCGACGTGATTCAGCCGCAGCCCCGGCATCTGGCTTTGCTGCGCCGCACTGGGCTGCATCAGCAAAACCCCTACGCCGATTCCCGCCGCGAACAAAGCGGCATTCGCGATCCACTTGCGCATAAGCACCTCCGCCCGCCCTTATTTCCCCACCAGGTGCGGGACATCTTTGTTGTTCTCGTTGCAGTAAAACTCCAGTAGCTCCGTATCCGCCGCCAGCTTTTGGTGCACGTGGATGGTCCACGGCCGGGTGTACGCCTTGGGATCGTCCACGGTGACATCGATGTCGAGCTTGCCGAAGCTGGGCCGCCGATAGCGCTCGGTCACTTGAGCCGCGTCCGTCAGCGGCGTTCCGCTGATGTCCAGCCACAGCCCGTCGCGAAAGCCGGCCGTGTGCACCACCAGCGTGTCGCCTTCCCACTTCGCGGTCGAGTAACCGTAATAAGAAGGCTGCGGGTCTTCAGGAAGCGGACGGCCGTCGGTGAAGATCTGCCGGAAGACCGTGTCACGTTCGTAAAGAATGACCAGCTCACCCCGCAGCTGCAGGATCTTCCGCGGATAGGGATGCAGGTGAATCTTGACCGTCCCGAGCGGCTGGCAGTGCCCGTCCGGGTCGTCTTTGTTCAACTCGGCGCGGCGCTTTTTTACCAGCTCCGCGGCCCAGGGCTGGAACGGCAAGCCTCCCGGAACATTCTTCGCGATATCGGCGAACTGCGGGTCCGCGCCGCCCGATACCGGCTCCCAGAGTCCGGACAGATCGGGCGTTCCATCCGCGGTGCGCGGTGCGGGCGCGTTCAGGTCCGGCTTGCCATCGGCGGTTCTTGGGATGCCCGGCGTCTTATAGTTGAACCACTGCGCGGCGGCCGGCGCGGCAAGGAATGCTGCGGCGATCAAAAGTATTGGCGCAATATGGCCCCGCATTACGGTAGATGAAGTCTATCAGATCCGCTTTCGCAATCGCAGGAGCCAGGCTCAAATTCCCTGCCCTTTCGCCGAAGAGACATACGGGAGAAACTCTATTCCTGAGGTAGCCCAACTCGACGCCACCGGCGGCGTGACCAGCTGTCTTTCCGGCGAAGACCGGCTGGAAATCTGCGTCAAGCGGATCTTCCACAGCGAAGGTGTGCCGCCCTTTTGCCAGCACGCCAACGAGGTGATGGTGCGCACGCTGGATATTGACGACGGCAGTTCCAAGGAACTGGTCCGCATCATCCTCAAGGACGTTGGCCTGGCTTCTCACGTGCTGCGCCTGGCGAACTCCGCACTCTACAACCACTCCGGCCGGCCCATCATGAGCATTGCGCACGCAGTCATGCTGATGGGATGGCTGGAGGTCCGGAACCTGGTCAGCGCCGCGCGCTACATCGAGCATTTCGCGCATCGCTCGCCGAGCCTGCGCGAGTTGGTGCTGGCGTCGGTGATCACAGCGATGCAATGCCGCGACGTCGCCGCCGCGGTCGGCTATCCTCGCCCCGAGGAAGCTTACATCTGCGGCCTGTTCCGCAATCTCGGCGAGGTGCTGATCGCCTGCCATTATCCGCGCGAGCACTCGCGCATCATCCTGGCGATGGAACAAGACAAGATTCCGGAGCGCGCCGCGTGTCTGCGCGTGCTCGATTTCTTCTGGGACGACGTGGGAGCGCGCGTCGCCTCGGCCTGGCGAATGCCGCGGCCCGTGCGCCTCAGCCTGGATGCAGCGCTTAGTAACGGATTTTCGCTCGACCGGTGCCTGGCCTCGGTCACCAACTACGGCCACAACCTTACGCAGGCCTTGTACCGCAAAGGCGCGCCGCTCGATACACTGCACCTGGAAACCGTCTTGGACCCTTGGGGTCAGCCCGCGCTGGTGCCCGTGCGCGACCTGTGCCGCATCGTCGACTCCGCGGTGGTCGAAACCAAAGCCACCTTCGCCGCGCTCCAGATCCCCACCGAGACCTTGCGCCTCGCCAGCCAGGCGGAGCGTGCGCGCCAGGCTCTGGATTCGCTTTCCAATTTCGCCACCGCGGACTTAAGCCCTCTGGAGGAAGCGATTCATAACGCTGCGCAGATGCTGCTCCATTCGGATGTGGATTTGACGCCGTTCATTTCCGGGTTGCTCGACGCCCTGCGCAACGCCGGCTTTGAACGCGTGGTCTTCGGCCTCCTGAATGAAGACCTCAGCTTCATCCGCGGCCGCCTGGCCAGCGCCGACAGCGTGGAGGACCTGCTCAACCAGTTTCAATTTCCCATGGACGGCGCCGACGGTCCCATCCGTGCGGCTTTGCAGCGCAAGGAGGACATTTTCGCCGACCGTTCGCGCGATTCGCGTTACGATGGCTCCGCGCTGGTGAATGCCCTGGCTCCCGGCGGATTCGCGATGCTGCCCATCGTGATCGAACATAAGGCCGCCGGCTGCCTTTATGCCGACCTGCGCGGCGCGCCGCGCGGTTTCGACCGCATCCGGCCGGTGTGCTTGCGCGTGCGCGATTTGATCGCGCAAGCCATCCAAAAGCGTGCCGCGCAGTCGCCGCCTAGAGGCCCAGGTGAGCATTAATTAAGTCGCATCCGCTACCAGCCTGAGAGCACCGTCGGTGTCACAACAGCGCACTCTTGCCCCGCGAAGGTTGACAAGAACTTGGTCCAGGTGTAGAAGCCCATCGTCCGCAGAAACAATAAGGTCAGCGTCGAACGCGAGGGCAGTTGCCGCGTGCAGGGCGTCGGCGGCTCTCACGCCGCGAGTCTGTAGTTCGAGCTGCTGAAGCTGGAGACGGATCGTGCCTAACGTTAAGTCGAGCACTGAAATATTGAAGAGATCGACGACGATTTGCACCTGAGTCGTGATGGATCTTGCCGCAGGTATCAGCAGGCTATCGGCATGAGACACACCTTTCGCAGACTGCGCCAGGAGCCTATAAAGTGCCTCCTCCACTTCGTAGTACGTTAGACACGAAGTAGCGCCCAGGTGCACCCGGCGGACCCTTTCGAACAGCTGCTCAGCATCTGCCGCAATTGCACTCGGTACACGCCCGCGCCGGCCCGCCGTTCTTAAAATCGTGTTCCCGCGGGTACTCAGGTAGTCGATGAACGCTCCAGTGTCGTAGTAGACACGCACTACGCAGCCTGGAGGCGTGTGACGAGTTCCTCAGGAGTAACCACCTGTGGTTTCTCAGTCTTCACCAAGCTATGGAAGCGTCTGTCCCTCGTGACAAGAAAGTCGCACTGATCCGCGCTGCTCAATATTAGAATGTCGTTTGAGTGCGCGACGTGATTTCTTAAAGCACGCAACTTTGGGAGAAGCGCTTCAGCTTTCGCAAGATCGATGGGCAGGACCCGCAAGTGGTCTCTGATCTGTTCGAATTCAGGCCGGTCCGCAGCATCCGCCACAAGAAGCAACTCCTGAAGCACGATTGGATTAATGGCAAAGCGTGCACGGCCTTCAGATTCAACAGAGAATAACTGCACCGCGGCTGGTTCACCCCGCAGGTAATCAATGATCACGTTGGTGTCTAGGAACACGAGAGGTCGTTGCGAAGCTCGGGCCCCCGGTTCCTGGCGCTCTGAATTAAGCACGCCTTCCACGCCTCTATTGTAGACCGATGGCGACGCTGTCATGGCACATCAAGCGCGCCGAGCAGTCAAAGCCGGTAGTCTCTCCAACGGTGCGTAGCCTACTAGGGTTCCCATCTGAGCCGCCGCGCCGGGAAAACCGACACCGCCGACCCCTCGGCCAAAAACGCCGAGTCGGGTTCCTTCGCCAGCGAGCTCGCGAACTGAGGCCCATAGAGCCATTCCACATTGCCTTGGAAGCGCGCATGCGCCGCGGTCCACACGCGCCAAGGCACATGCTCCACCTGATATTCCAGCGACCGACCATCAGGCAGTGCGCCGTAACCCCAGTAGTGCTCGGTGATGAATTGTTCGAGCGATCCTTCGCCCGCGAGCCTCGGCTCGCCTTCCGATTCCACCCGGACCGAGCAGGCTCTTGCGCCCCGTCCCCAGCGATACTCCGCCGAAACTCGCCCGCCTTCCGACGTAGGTTCCTGCAGACGGTGTTGCATGGGCAGCGCGATGTAGTTCTCGTGAAAGAACC
>Ga0335072_10012309_pt1 | contig 12215 bp, 8 predicted proteins | sample Lox_Sample_21_FD_206725 | JGI IMG/M metagenome (GOLD analysis project Ga0335072, IMG submission 206725) | Soil microbial communities from Loxahatchee National Wildlife Refuge, Florida, United States - Lox_Sample_2.1 | ecosystem: Environmental > Terrestrial > Soil > Wetlands | place: USA: Florida...
CCCGCCGATTTGTTTCAGTTGCATCCAACCAATCGCGGCGTCGCGCTGTGGGGCGACAAGGTGTTTCTTGCCACGGTCGATGCCCACCTGATCGCGCTCGATGCGAAAACTGGCAAGGAGGTCTGGAACACCACGGTCGGCGACTATAAGCGCGGCCAGTACATGACGCTGGAGCCGTTGATTGTCCACGGCAAGGTAATGGTCGGCCTGTCCGGCGGCGAGTTCGGCGTGCGCAGCAAGATCGCGGCCTATGACGCCGACACCGGCAAACAGGTGTGGATGTTCTACACTATACCCAGCCCGAACGAACCGGGCGGCGACACCTGGAAGAGCGATGCCTGGAAGACCGGCGGCGGATCGGTGTGGATCACCGGCGACTACGATCCGAAGCGCAACATTGCCTATTGGGGCGTCGGCAATGCCGCGCCATGGCCCGGCGACCTGCATCCCGGCGACGACCTTTACACCAGCTCGACCGTCGCGCTGGACCCCGATACCGGCAAGCTGTTGGGCTATCACCAGTACCAGTGGAACGATTCGTGGGACTGGGACGAAGTCCGGCCGCCGATTCTGATCAACATGGAGCATGATGGCCAGCAGATCGACGCGCTGGTGCACGCGGCACGCGACGGCTACCTGTGGGTCCTACAGCAGACCGACAACGGTATCAAGTTTATCTCAGGTCAGCCCTTCGTCTATCAGAACGCGTTCAAGAGCATCGATCCGCAGACCGGCCGGCCCACCTATGACATGGACCACAAGCCGACGACCGGGAAGGAAGTGAGTTTCTGCCCCTCGCTATGGGGTGGCGACGACTGGACTTCGGAATCCTACAGCGATCAGACGCATCTGCTGTACATCCCGGCCAACGACAACATGTGCGGTCAGATGCAGGGCGAGAAGAAGCAGCTCATCGCCGGCCAGCTTTGGCTCGGCGCGGATCCCGACAGCCTGAAGCTGCATCCGCGCGGCGACCATATCGGCGAGCTGCAGGCCTGGAACGTGGCGACCGGCAAGCGCGTGTGGGCCTACCCGTTCCCCAACCAGTTGTTTGATTCGGTGCTGAGCACTGCGGGCGACCTGGTGTTCACCGGTGGCACCAACGACCGCATGTTCCGCGCCTTCGATGCGAAGACCGGAGAGCTGTTGTGGCAGCAACGGACGAACTCGGGGATCATCGGCATGCCGATAGCGTACCAAGTGGGCGACACAGAGTACATCGCGGTGGTGTCCGGATGGGGCGTCGATGCCCAACGCATCCAGCAGTCGCTGTCCACGACGTCGTTGAAGACCGATCCAGACGCCGTACCGCAAGGCGGCGTGGTCTGGGTGTTCGCGCTGCGGCGCCACGACTGACGAGCTTGCTGCAACGAGCGGGGTCCGGGCGAGATGGGCGGCATCCGGCCGTGTCATCTCGCCTCTACAAGGAGGTGGAACCATGGTCACGCTGACAATCAATGGGCAGCGCTACAGCTACGACGGCGATGCCGACATTCCGCTGCTCTGGGTGATTCGTGACGAGCTGGGGCTGACCGGTACCAAGTTCGGCTGCGGCAAGGGGCTTTGCGGCGCCTGCACCGTGCATCTCGGCGGCGCCGCCGTGCGGTCCTGCCAGGTGCATGTTTCCGAGGTTGCCGATCGCGAGGTGGTCACGATCGAGGGCCTCGATCCCGAGGGCGACCATCCGGTGCAACGCGCCTGGCGCGAGACCAGCGCACCGCAATGCGGCTACTGCCATGCCGGCCAGATCATGCAGGCGGCAGCACTGCTGGCACAGAAACCCAAGCCATCGGATGACGAAATCCTCGATGCGATGTCCGGCAATATCTGTCGTTGCGGCTGCTACCAGCGCATTGCCGAAGCGGTGCGCCTGGCCTCGACGGGAGTATGAACCATGACCCACATGTTCGATACGATCGCAATTCCGCTGGGTGGCCTCGCCAATGTAAGCCGCCGCTTCGTGCTTCGGGGCCTGATCGGTTCGGGCGCGCTGGTGGTGGGAACCGGCATGTTGCCGCGTGCGGCCCAGTCGGCCTGGAAGACCGGCGCCGGCGCGATGCCCGGCGGCACCGTGAACGATCCGCACGTGTTCATCGCCATCGAACCCTCGGGCCTCGTGACGATCATCGCCAGCCGGTCCGAAATGGGCACCGGCGTGCGCACCAGCCTGCCCATGGTGGTGGCCGATGAAATGGAGGCGGACTGGACGAAGGTGCATGTGCAGCAAGCGCCAGGCGACGAGAAGAAATACGGCAACCAGGACACCGACGGCTCGCGCAGCACCCGGCATTTCGTGCAGCCGATGCGGCAATGCGGCGCCGCCATGCGCATGATGCTGGAACAAGCAGCGGCAACGCGCTGGGGCGTGCCGGTGTCGCAGGTGCGGGCGGAGAACCACAAGGTCGTGCATCTGGAGTCCGGCCGCATCGCCGGCTACGGCGACCTGGCGACGGAAGCCAGCGCGTTGCCGACGCCGCCGCTGGAAAGCCTGAAGCTGAAGGATCCGCGCGAATTCCGCTATATCGGGACCGGATCGATCCGCATCGTCGATCTGCACGACATCACGACCGGCCATGCGACTTATGGGATCGATGCGAAGATCCCCGGCATGAAGTTTGCGGTGGTTGCGCGTCCTCCTGTGGTGGGCGGCAAGCTGGTGTCGTTCGATGCGGCGGACGCGCTGAAGGTTCCGGGCGTGGAGAAGGTGGTGGAAGTGCAGGGCTGGCCGTGGCCCACCAAGTTCCGTCCGGTGGGCGGCGTCGCCGTGGTGGCCCGCAATACCGGCTCCGCGATCAAAGGCTGCAAGGCACTCAAGATCACCTGGGATAACGGCCCGAACGCGCATTACGACTCGGCGGCGTTCCGCCAGAAGATGGCTGCCACCGCCGGCGAGCCGGGCAAGGTGGTGCGCAACGAAGGCGACGCCGACGCGGCCCTGCAATCCGCGGCCAGGGTGATCACCGCCGAGTACTATCTGCCGCATCTGGCGCATGCCACGATGGAGCCGCCGAACGCCGTGGTACACGTGTTCCAAGGCAGCTCCGGCACCGAATGTGTGGCCTATGCGCCGACGCAGAGTCCCGGCGGCTGCCGCGACGACCTGGCCGACATGCTGGGGATTCCGGCGGCGAACGTCACGGTGAACGTGCCTTTGCTCGGCGGCGGATTCGGGCGTAAATCGAAATGGGACTATGTGCTGGAAGCGGCGCTGGTATCGAAAGCCACGGGCGCACCGATCAAGCTGGTGTGGACGCGCGAGGACGATATCCAGCACGATTTCTACCACACCGTTTCGGTAGAGCGCATCGATGCCGGCATCGACGCCCACGGCAAGGTGGTGGCCTGGCGGCATCGCAGCGTGGCGCCGACCATTCTGTCCACTTTCAAGAAGGGCGCCGACCACGAAGGGGCGTTCGAGCTTGGCATGGGGCTGATCGACAATCCCTTCGCCATCCCGAACCTGCGCTGCGAGAACGGCAAGTGCGACGCGCATACCCGCATCGGCTGGTTCCGCTCAGTGTCAAACATTCCGCACGGTTTCGCAGTGCAGTCGATGGTGGGGGAACTCGCCGCCGCACTGAACCGGGACCCAAAGGAGATGTTGTTGGAGCTGATCGGCCCCGACCGCATCGTAGATCCGCGCAAGTCGCAGGACGTGGTGGATTACTGGAACTATGGCGATCCGTTCGAGACCTATCCGATCGACACCGGGCGCCTGCGTCGCGTGGCGGAGATCGCGGCGCAACAAGCAGGTTGGGGCAAAACCATGCCGCAGGGAGAAGGCATGGGGATCGCCGCCCACCGCAGCTTCCTGAGCTACATCGCCAGCGTCGTACATGTGGCGGTTGGCAGCGACGGCACGTTGGCAATCCGCCAGGTGGACACCGCCGTCGATTGCGGCTTCCACGTGAACCCGGAGCGGATCCGTTCGCAGATCGAAGGCGCCGCGGTGATGGGGCTTGCGCTCGCCAAGCACGGCCAGATCACGTTCAAGAATGGCCGTCCTGAGCAAGACAATTTTGATGGGTTTGTGGTGGCGCGGATCAACGAGGCGCCGCTGGACGTGCGAACCCATATTGTTCCGGCGAGTTGGGACGTGCCGTCGAGCGGCGTCGGCGAACCGGGCCTGCCGCCGTTCGCGCCGGCGCTATGCAATGCGATCTTTGCCGCCACCGGCAAGCGCATTCGCAGCCTGCCCATCGGTGAGCAATTGAAGACCTGACGCCTGGGCGGGGGTCGGGCCCGCTCTCGCCGGGGCTGACATTGGCCGGACCGATGCGGGTTGCCTGCGCATCGGTCCGTGTCGGTGCCGCGCATGGACAGGAACGTCCCATGCGTGATCTCAGTGGGCTGTCAGGCCTCCGAAGACCCGGGCGCCTGTGGCGCAGATCGCAGCAAATCTTCGCGCATGCCGAAATAAGCGCGGCACGCAATCGGCTTTGCGATGCCCAACGGGCAAAGCCGCACCACGGGAATTGGGAAATGGGTTCCGCGGCCGAAGCATCGACGGGGCAGCCCGGCGAATACTTACGTGACTGGGGTATGCGTCGATGTGGTGCAGCTTGTGTTCAAAGCCGCTGGTGGGACAGCCCGTTTATCTGAAAGGACCGCTCGATCGGTGCCTCCGCGACGTCCTGACAATGAATTAGCATGTCGTGGGCACGCTGCGAACCTACGAGATGGCCGGCCGCATCCTGCTCGGCAGAGAGCCGCGGCGTTGGATGTTCTGAATTCGTATCCATTGTCTGATGAATCGTTCAGCAACGCGACCGCCTTGTCTCGCCACTTTGACCGCGCCTGCGTTGCGCGGCAGGTTGCAGCCCGTATCCACAAGGCAAATCGCATCATGGAAATCCGCAATCTCGGCTGCTCCGGCCTGCGCGTCTCGGCCGTCGGCCTGGGCTGCAACAACTTCGGCGCCCGCATCGACCTCGAGGCCACCCGCAAGGTCATTCACAGGGCCCTCGACCTCGGCATTATCTTGTTCGACACCGCCGACACCTATGGCAACCGGGGCGGGGCCGAGACCGAGATGGGCCAGGTGCTGCATGCCGACCAGCGCAAGCACATCGTGCTCGCCACCAAGTTCGGCATGCCGATGGACGAGCAAGGCCTGAAGGTCGGCGGTTCCCGCCGCTACATCATGCAGGCGTTGGAAGACAGCCTGCGCCGCCTGCGCACGGATTGGATCGACCTTTACCAGATCCATGCGCCCGATCCACGCACGCCGATCGAGGAGACGTTGCGCGCCCTGGACGACCTGATCCGCCAGGGCAAGGTCCGCTACATCGGTTGTTCCAATTTCCCCGCTTGGCAGGTGGTGGAGGCGCAGTGGACATCTCGAACGAATGGGCTGAACGCGTTCGTCTCCTGCCAAGACGAGTATTCACTGGTGGTGCGCAACGTGGTGGAACCGCAACTGCAACCGGCGATGCTGCAATACGGCCTGGGGTTGCTCCCCTTCCAACCCCTGGCAAGCGGGCTGCTGACCGGCAAATACCGCCGCAACGCACCACTGCCGTCAGGCACAAGACTGGCGAACACGGCGCGCCTTGCCGATCGATATCTGACAGAACGGAACTGGACGGCCGCCGAAAAGCTGGCGGACTTCGCCCAGCGATGCGGGCACACATTGCTCGAACTGGCATTCAGTTGGCTGCTGGCGCAGGCGCCGGTCGCCAGCGTGATCGCAGGCGCCACAAGGCCCGAACAATTGGAGCAGAATGTGAAAGCCGGCGGCTGGCGGCTTTCGACGGAGGAACTGGCGGAGGTGGACCGGATCGTTGTTACCTGACGATCGGCGCCGAGCGGCCGGCCATCGCTGCAGCGATACAAGAACTCCCGGGCGCGGCACGATCGGCACCGCCGCTGGTCAGCACATCAGCCTCGGCCGGCGAATGGCATAACACCGTCAGGATGCAAGCCGCCACCGTGGGACAATTCTAGTCTGCCAGCCCCATCCGTCGTTCGGCCTGCCCTTCGCGAGATTCAGCCGCCGAGCGTCCCGGTGCTGCCGAACCCGCCGCTGCCCCGCGCGGTATCATCCAGGCTGTCCACCTCGTGCCACCGTGCGCGCACCACCGGCGCCAGTACCGCTTGCGCGATACGCGCACCGCGTTCCACCACGAAGGGCGCATCGCCGGCATTCAACACGATCACCTGCAGTTCACCGCGGTAATCCTCGTCAATCGTCCCGGGGCTGTTCGGCAGCACGATGCCATGCCGCAGCGCCAAGCCGGAGCGCGGACGGATCTGCAACTCGTAGCCGGGCGGCAGAGCGATCGCGAGACCCGTGGGTATCAGCGCCCGCTTGCCGGGTTGGATCGTGACCGGCTCGGCGACAGCCGCAAGCAGGTCCATCCCGGCCGCGCCGCCGGTGGCATAGGCCGGCAGAGGCAAGCCTTCGCCATGCGGCAGCCGGCGGACACGAATCACGATGCTCATGCCGGAATGATGCGGGTGCCGGGGGTGCCTCGCAAGGGCACCCGGCAACCGCCACACAATCTCCCCGCCTGATGATTACGTGACCACCCGCAGCGCCGGACGCCGGCGCACCGCCAACCGCCGGTACAGGCCCATATAGTCCTCGGCCATTCGTTCCGCCGTGAACCGTTCCTCGAACCGTGCGCGGATAACCGCACGTGACAGCTCGGGCAGGCGCATCACGGCTTTGCATGCCTCCGCCATGTTGCGCACCACGAAGCCGGTCACACCGTCTTCGATCACCTCCGGCACCGAGCCGGCATTGAACGCAATCACGGGCGTGCCGCAGGCCATCGCCTCGATCATCACCAGACCGAACGGCTCCGGCCAATCGATCGGCAGCAGCAGCGCCTGCGCGCCGCTCAGGAAATCCGCCTTCTCTGCGTCGCCGATCTCGCCAATATGCTCCACCAGCCGGCCGTCGATCATCGGCTTGATCAACGTCTCGTGATACTCGACATCCACCCGGTCCACTTTCGCCGCCATCTTCAGCGGAATGCCGGTGCGGCGGGCGATCTCGATGGCGCGGTCGGGGCATTTCTCCGGACAGATGCGGCCGAGGAACGCCAGGTACCCAGGCTTCACCGGCCGCGGCAGCAGCAGGTCCGCCGGCAGCCCATGGTGCACCGTCGCGATGAAATTCGCTTGTGGCAACGGCCGGCGCTGCGCGTCGGAAATCGAGACCAGCGGCACGTGATCGAAGATGCGGTAGATCGGCTTCAGCTCCGGCAGGTCCAGCCGCCCGTGCAGCGTGGTCAGGAACGGCGTCGCCAGCCGGCTGAACAAGGAGAACGACCAATAATCGAGATGGCAGTGCAGCACGTCGAACTCGTCGGCGCGGCAGGCCACTTGCTCCAGCATCAGCATATGCGGCGCGATGGCGTCCCGCAGGCCTGGGTCGAAGCGCAAAGCCTGCGGATGCATCGGCTCCAGCTTCGCTGTGGTCACGGAATCGCCGCTGGCGAACAGGGTCACGTCATGGCCCATGGCCACCAGCGCGTCAGTCAGGAAGGCCACCACGCGCTCGGTGCCGCCATACAGCTTCGGCGGCACGGATTCAGTCAGCGGCGCAACTTGGGCAATGCGCATCGGAAACTCCCCGGTCTCTTCTGAGCGGATAGAAAACTCACGATCGGGTTTTTTTGCGGCGCCCGGTGGCAGGAATGCGCCATGGACAGGATTTCACGCCGTTGTGATGCCGGGCTTTCGTGTCACGGATTACCGTTGCGCGTTCTGGTTGCGCATGGTGCCGCTGGGCGCCCGCGTGTTTACGCCTGATGCCAGCCCGACTCCGGAACGAAAACCGCGGAAGGCAATTGGCAGCCAGCAGCAGGGGGACACCAATGTCGCGTCTGGTTGTCGTGTCGAATCGGGTACCGCTGCCTTCCGAGCGCGGGCCGCGCGCCGGCGGGCTCGCCGTCGCACTCGCCGATGCATTGCGCCCCGGCTCCTTATGGTTCGGTTGGAGCGGCCGGCGCAGTTCCAGCCCGGCGTCCTCCGCCGCGCTGCAACAGGCGGCCGGCATCAGCTACGCCACCGTCGATCTGTCGGAACATGACTATCGTGCCTTCTATCTGCATTTTGCCAATGGCGCGCTGTGGCCGCTGTTGCATTTCCGCCTCGGCCTGCTGAGCTTCCAGCGCGAGGATTACGATGGCTACCTCGCCGTCAACCAACGCTTCGCCGAGGCGCTGAAGCCGCTGCTGCGCCCGGATGACCTGATCTGGGTGCACGACTATCACCTATTCCCGTTCGGGGAGGCGCTGCGCCGGCTTGGCGTGGGCAACCGCATCGGCTTCTTCCTGCACACCCCCTTCGTGCCGCCCGCGATTCTCCACGCGCTGCCGCGCGCCGATGAAATGCTGCGCGCACTGTGCGCCTACGACGTGGTGGGCTTCCACACGCGCACCTATCGCCAGGCATTCCTGGAATGCATCAACGAGATCCTCGGCGTTCGCTCGGATGCCGATGGGCGTTTCGTACACCGCGGCCGGCCGGTGCACGCCGTGGTGGACCCGATCGGCATCGACGCCGAGGGGTTCTCAGGCGTGGCCGCGCGCGCCTCGCTGAGCATCGAGGCGCGCCAATTGCGCGAAAGCCTGCCGGATGGCCGCGCTCTGGCCATCGGCGCCGACCGGTTGGATTACTCGAAGGGCCTGCCCAATCGATTCGAAGCCGTCGCGCGATTGCTCACACATTATCCAGACCATCGCCGTCAGGTCAGCCTGCTGCAGATCGCTGCGCGGTCGCGCGAAGACGTCGGCGAATACCAGCGGCTGCGCCGCGAGCTCGATCGTCTTGTGGGTGACATCAACGGCCGGTTCTCTGAATTCGACTGGGTACCGCTGCGCTACATGACGCGCACGGTGCGGCGCAACACGTTGGCGGGGTTCTTCCGCATCGCCCGGCTGGGGCTGGTGACGCCGCTGCGTGACGGCATGAACCTGGTGGCCAAGGAATATGTCGCCGCACAGGATCCTGAAGATCCCGGCGTGCTGATTCTCTCGCACTTCGCCGGCGCGGCGGAGGAACTGGAGGGTGGCGCACTGATCGTCAACCCGTTCGATCCCGACGAGATCGCTACGGCCATGCATGATGGCCTGTTGATGCCGCTGCCGGAGCGTCTGGAACGCTGGAAGCGCCTGCACGACCGCGTCTGGCACAACACCGCGGCACGGTATTGCGAGGTGTTCCTCTCCTACCTTACTCAGCCGGAGGCATGGCCCGAACCCCGGCGCCTGCGCGCAGCGTCATAACGCGCCAGCATAAGCGCAGGTTGGAACACAAACTCCCCGCCCCTTGCGGGAGAGGGGGATGGGGGAGGGGGTCAAACCACACGGACTTTGCCTGTGCCGGCCGCTGTGCTCATTTGCGGGATCAGGCAGACCCTACAGCTCCAAAGCAGTCCCCGTCTCGGCGCCGATGCCCAGGTAGCGGCTGGCGATCTCCGGGTCGGCCAGCAGATCGTCGCGCGTTCCCTCGAACACGACGTGGCCGTTATTGAGAACATAGACCCGGCGCGCCAGCAGCAGCGCCGCGCGCACGTCTTGCTCGACGATAACGATCGTGGCACCGGCCTCGGCAAGCCGGTCGCACAGCGTCACCAGTTCCTCAACGATGACCGGCGCCAGGCCTTCGAACGGCTCGTCCAGCAGCATCAATTGCGGCGAGCGGATCAGCGCGCGGGCAATCGCCAGCATCTGTTGCTCGCCGCCCGAGAGTGTGCCGCCCGTAGCACGCCGCCGTTCGGCAAGCCGCGGGAAAATCGCAAAAATCTCCTCGATCGGCCGCATTTTCGGCGACCGCAGCGTCGCCAGCCGGAGATTTTCCTCGACAGTCAACGTGATGAAGATGCGCCGCTCCTCCGGCACAAGCTGCAGGCCGCGGCGCGCGATGGCATGGCTCGTCAGGCCGTGGATCGGCGTACCGTCAAAGCGGATCGAGCCCGAGCGTGGTGCGAGGATCCCGGCGATCGTCTTCAGCGTCGTGGTCTTGCCCGCACCATTGCGTCCAAGCAGCGCCACCACCTCGTGCTCTTCCACGTGCAGGCTGATATCGAACAATACGTGCGAGTCGCCGTAGAAGCTGTTGATCGCTTCCACCTCAAGCATGGGCATGTGCCTTGAGGCCTCCCAGATAGGCGCGCCGCACTTCCGGGTGGCGGCGGATTTCCGCCGGCGCGCCCTCGGCGAGCGGGCGGCCCTGGTGCATCACCATGATGCGCGCCGCCAGCGCGAACACCGCATCCATATCATGCTCCACCAGCACGATCGTGCGCCCCTCGGCGAGACGCCGGATCAGCCGGATCACGTCCTGCCGTTCACCCGGCGATAGACCGGCGAGCGGCTCGTCAAGCAGCAGCACCGATGGCAGCGTCGCCAGCGCAAGGCCCAGTTCGATGCGACGCTTCTCGCCATAGGGCAGCGTCGCCACCGGCAGGTCGGCCGTTGCGTTCAGCCCGAGTTCGTCGATCACCCCCGCGATCGATTGTTCTACGGCCGGAATGCTGTCGGCGGCGCGGAACACGTCAAACCGCAGCGTGCCGCGGTGGCGCCCGAGTGCCGCAATGCGCAAATTCTGCCGACAAGTGAGGTCATTGAACAACTGGTTGATCTGATAACTCTTGGCAATTCCCGCCCGATTGATCGCGGTGACGCTGTGGCCGGTGATATCGTGGCCGCGCAACAGGATGTGGCCGCTGGTGGGCGTCATTTCGCCGGACAGCAGGCGCAGGAACGTTGTCTTGCCGGCGCCGTTAGGACCGATCACGGCGTAGATTTCGCCGGTCGGCACCGTCAGAGCCACATCGGAAACGGCCCGAACGCCGCCGAAGTGCTTGCTGACCATCAGCGCCTCCAACGCCGGCGTTGCGGCGGCGCCGGCCGCCGACGGCGGTGTCGGCTGTGCCGTCGTTGGATGCAGCCGGACAGCGGCCCTCGCGCGCGGTTCAGGCTGCGGCACCGGCGCCGCAATGCGCGACTCCCACAAGGCCGCGAGCGTCCCGTAGAGACCTTTGCGCAACAGCGTCACCAGCAGGACGAAGACAGCGCCCAGGATGAACATCCACAGCGATCCGACCCCTGGAATTTGCTGCAGTTCGTCGCGTAAGAAGAGCCACACCGCGGCTCCGATCGTCGGACCAAGCAACGTCCCCACACCGCCGATGACAGTCTGGAACACGAGCTGACCCGAGGTGTCGACGGAAAACGCGTCGGGTGGCATGTAGCTTTGGAAAATGCCTAACAATACTCCGGCGAGGCCGGCATAGGCGGCGGCCAGCACAAACACCGACAACTTATAGCCCGCAACCGAATGGCCGAGCGCGGCCGTGCGGTCGGCGTTCTGGCGAATGCCGGTCAGCACTGCGCCGACCGGCGAGCGGACGATGAAGCGCGCCAGCACATAGCCGAGAAAGAATAGCGTTGCGATCAGCGCGTAGATCCCCCAACCACTACTGAACGAGACCGTCAGCGGTCCAATATCAATGGCCGGAGGCGGCACGCCGGGAAGGCCGTTCTCGCCGCCGGTCCAGTGGGCCAGCGGCGAATCTTCTACAAAGTAGGACAATTGGGCGAAGGCCAGCGTGATCATCGCAAAGTAAAGACCGACGCGCCGCAGCGCGAGATACCCGACAAGCAGGCTGAACAGCATCGCTGCCACGACCCCGGCAAGCATCCCTAGCCAGACGTTCGTCAGCGCGTGGCTGGTCAACAGATACGCCGTCACGAATCCGCCAGTGCCGAAGAATGCGGCCTGACCGAACGATAACAACCCGCTGTAGCCGAACAGTAGGTCGAAGCCGATGCCGAACAGGCCCCACACCAGGATGCGGCTCAGCAGATCGACCGTGTCGAATGCCGCTTCGAAACCGAACGGCAAGCCGAGCAGCAAGAGGGCGACGATGATCTCGGGAAGCCAACGGCTGCCGCGCCGCGCGCCGACGCTCGCGCTCATATTCGTCCCACCGCCCCGAACAGACCGCGCGGCCGCAGCACCAGGACCAGTGTCATGGCGAGATAAATCGACGCCTGCGAATAGTCGGGGTTGAACGCCGTCGTCAGGCTCAGCAACTCGCCGACGAGAATGCCGCCGACGATGGCGCCCCCGAACGATCCGAGGCCGCCGATCACGACCACGACGAAGGCCTGGATCAGGAACGGCGTGCCCATGTCGGGGATCACTGCGGAGAGCGGCGCAAAAATCACGCCGGCGACACCCGCCGCCATCGCTCC
>Ga0335072_10012310_pt1 | contig 12215 bp, 8 predicted proteins | sample Lox_Sample_21_FD_206725 | JGI IMG/M metagenome (GOLD analysis project Ga0335072, IMG submission 206725) | Soil microbial communities from Loxahatchee National Wildlife Refuge, Florida, United States - Lox_Sample_2.1 | ecosystem: Environmental > Terrestrial > Soil > Wetlands | place: USA: Florida...
GAGCCCGGCCTCGCGCCGCCCCCTCGGGCGGCCGCCGGGCGCCGACCGGATCGCCGCCGTAGCTCAGTGGTAGAGCACGTCCTTGGTAAGGACGGGGTCGAGTGTTCAATTCACTCCGGCGGCACCAGTAACAGATTGAAACAACGACTGATTTCGACTTACGCTAAAATTCCTAGTACGTGTACGAATCCGGAACAATCCGGAAATGTCCGAAGAAACTGGGGCAAAACTGGGGCAAAATTCCCCCGCTTTGTTCGCGTCTGAGGTTGCAAAAATCTGAAATTTAACAACGATGGAGATTCGGAATTCCAGGGATCCTCAAAACGCGATTTGCGAGCCATCAGGCTCAACGGTCAGGAGCATAAGTGATGGATTCGTGATACGAGCCGGCGATGGCGGAATGCGAATGTCTAGGGGCGTTGCGTCCGGGCGTATCCGAAAATCTTGACCGTACCGCAGCAGAATATCGGCTGTTCGCGACCTGGGTTCTGTGAGTACTGCGCGTGGACAGCCATTGGCGCGACCTTCCCAAGCACACGGCAAGCGAGAGTATCCGCACATGCGCCCCCGGCTTGGCGAAGTTGGGCGTGCGAGCGCACGTGCCTGTCGTGTTCCACCTCGAGCCCCCAACTTAATTCTGTCCCCAATGACGATCCCTCATTTCTTGCCACGCAAACTCAAGCTCGAGGAATTGATTCTATCCCGGACATCCGATCGGTACTCGGACACCAAGGATTTCTCGTTGCCGTCTTCAATAGGACGACGTGGACCATTGGAAATGCAACATCTCGAGAATATTGAATTCTTCGATCACTATCGTTCATGGCGATAGGGGTTTGCCGTTTGGCGGCTTTGACTTAGTCCTCGATTGCAGCAGTCAGTCCCTGACCCTCCATTTTGGTCTCCTCCCCGTTTTTTGGACCGGTCTGATTGAGAGTTTTCCGGCTATGGTTCACCCAGGAGAGGGGGCCGTGGCCGATGAAGAAGTCGAAGTTCACCGATCAGCAGATCGCGTTTGCGTTGCAGCAAGCGGAGGCCGGTACACCGGTTGAGGAGGTTTGCCGGAAAATGGGGATTAGCCAAGCGACGTTCTTCCGATGGAAGAAGGTCTACGGAGGGCTGATGCCGTCGGAGGTTCGCAAGCTGAAGCATCTCGAGGAGGAGAATCGTCGCCTGCGCAAGCTGGTTGCCGATCTAACCTTGGATAAAGAGATGCTGACCGAAGTCATTAAAAAAAAGATCTGACCGCCGAACGGGGACGCGAGATGATCGACTTTGTCCGAACGTGCTTCCAGGTCTCGGTTCGACGCGCGTGCGGGGCTGTGCCGGCGTCACGGTCGAGCTACCATTACCGATCGGTCCGAGCGAGCCAGGAGCCGTTACGCAGGCGTATCCGGGAGATCGCCGAGACGCATGCGCGGTACGGCTACCGCCGCATCCATGTCGTGCTGCGGCGGGATGGCTGGCCGGTGAACGTCAAACGCGTGCGTAGGCTGTACAACCTGGAAGGCCTTCAGATGCGGCTCAAACCGCCGCGGCGGCGGGTGATGGCGAAGCTGCGCAGCGATCGCAGCAACGCCACGGGGCCGAACCAGGTGTGGGCGATGGATTGGATGCACGACGAGCTGTTCGATGGCCGGCGGCTTTGGGTCCTGACGGTTGTCGATACCTGGAGCCGGATATGCCCCGTGATGCGGGTGTGCCGATCGGCCACGGCGTTGGTGGTGATCGATGCGCTTGAAGAGGCTCGGCAACGATACGGCCTGCCCACAGCCTTTCGCGTCGACCAGGGCAGCCAGTTCACCTCCAAGGAGCTCGATCTCTGGGCTTATGCCAATGGCATCACGCTCGACTTCAGCCGGCCAGGCAAGCCGACGGACAACGCCTACGTGGAAAGCTTCAATGCCAGTGTTCGGCTTGAGTGTCTCGGCCAGCATTGGTTCCTGGATCTGGACGATGCCCGGCAAAAGGTCGAAGATTGGCGTCGCGAGTACAACGAAGTGAGACCGCATAGCGCAATCGGTGATAGGACGCCGATGGCGCTGTTATCCAGCCTTGGGGTACGCTCCGAGGCTTCGCAAGGGCCGGAGATTCTCAGCTGAACTGGTCCAGATTCCGGGATGCGGCCAATTTCCGGTGCGCTCTCGTTCACTTCGGTCCCGATTTACGGGTGCGCCAACAGTGTGATGGCTTGGCGGAGCACACCGACAAATATCGGATTCAAACCCGGCCATTGCCGGCGCATCACGCGACGCAGAATCGGCAAATCGTCCGCCACCAAGATGCCGGCGCGGCGGCGCTGAGCTGGATTCTCCAGGTCGGCCAATGCGAACTGCTCGGTACGCGGCACCGCGTAGCAACGCGCACGCCAGCGCCATAGCCGATAGAGCCACGATACACCGCATTCCTCGACGTCCACGCTTGGCGCGATCTGCCCCACGAGCAAATCATCCTGCGGGCTCATTCTATTGAGCAAGCTCTGCAGGATGCCGCAGAGAATCGTGCGCCAGTGCGGCCGAATGCGGATTGCCTCTTGGCGCAGCCGATCCAAATCGGCATTTCTCAGGATTTCCCGTCGAACGCCGCGCGTTCCATCGGCCAGATCGGCGGGAACGAACCCGTGCCCGCGCGGCACGGCAAAATAATTGCCACGCCAGCGCCAAAATCGGTACCACAAGGTCCGGCCGACCTCGATAGCTTGATTGTCCGAGACAAAGCTCGCCGGCTGAGTATAATCGATCTCGTTCGACTTAATGCAGAATCGATAATACTCGCAGGCGTGGCAAGTTTTCTTGTCCTGCCGCACGAGGCTCCGAACGCGCTCGGCCGCTTGGTTGCTCCAAAGCGTCAAGAGATCGGCGTCGTGTATGTTTCCGATAGGAAAGAGATAGCACAAGTAGACCGTGCCGTCGTACGAGATGCGCGCGAGCTTGAAGGGCGAGCGGCACGCAACCGGCATGCCGGGATAATCGCCATTCTGGAAATACGTCGAGGGGGTGACCGGTGTCCGCGCGCCGGGGTGGCCGGAAACGACCAACCCCTCGTCTCTGACGCCTACATGGCCTGGGAACTCCGCGCGTAAGGGCGAGTGCCGAAACCAAGCCGAGGATAGGGTAATACGGTAACGCCGCGAGACGACGTGACGGGCCGCCTCGTCGAGATTAGCATAGAGCCGATCGAGCGCCGGCTCGACCGTCTCGTCCGCGAGAAGCGCGCTGTCGTTGCGCTTCACCATGGTGATGAAGCCGATATGGTCGAAGTCGCGCGCCTCCCAGAAATCGACTGCTTCGGCGATCTCGCCAATATTGCTACGCAGAACTGTGTAATTGATCTGAAATACGCAATGGGGGCGGCGCGACTTTATTGCATCTTTAAAGGCCACAATGCGCTCGGCCGTCTCGGCAAATCGACCGCCGCGGCGAATGCGCTCGTAGGTCTCAGCGCGCGCACCGTCGAAGGAAAAGGTGACGTTGGCGAAATTGCCGTCCTTTATACGGTCGATCAGCGACGGGGTCAGCAACGAGCCGTTGGTGACCAAGTCGATGTCCATGCTCCGCTCGGTCAACCCGCGAACGATCCGGTCGAATGCGGGATGCGCCACGGGCTCGTACAGAGATCCGAGCTTGGCCCAGCGTCCCTCGAGCCCAGCCAGCCCGTCCAGAAAACGCGGATCCAACCTGCGGTTCGTCACCTGCTCATAGCTCACATGACACATAATGCAGCGGAAATTGCAAGTATGGATTGGCTCGATCTCGACGACCTCGGGCGGCCCGAACTCGTCGATCGGAATGTCCGAATCCAAGGGCTTGAACCAGCGCCATAGCCGCTCCCCGTCGATGCGCTCGCGGAGCGTGGTCACGTCGCTGGCCCAGATGATGTCGCGGTTACCGGCCCTGCGCTCGGCGACGAGATCGACCTCGCCCAGAACTTGGGGGACGCCGCAAATTGCGCCATCGACCGCGACGAAATTGAAACCCCGATAAGACGAGAGAAGGCGGGGTACGCTGTCGGCAGAACCGTCCATGATTCCCCTAACGACTAGCTGTACGATCGGGCGGGTGCGCGGCGCGCCCGTCCGCGGCATGCAGAGATATGCCCGCCGCCGCGACCCCCGGCCAAGCTAAGAGCCTGCGCGCACCCTTGCATATCAGCCCGCGCAACCGGCGATCAATCCCGTTATGAGCCTAGCCGCAATAAGCTCTTCGCAACAGCGCGCACTTTCGAGCGGGGGTGAGACGGCACCACATTCGCGATCGGGGAGTCTGCGGCGGGCGGCACGTCGGCGCCCCCACCCACGGGCTTGAGCGCATCGTCGACCGCAGACTTGAGCTCATCGGCGTCCGATCCGATGATGAACAGATGGGCCGGCGGCAGAGGGAAGCGCCCCGACAATACGCCGTTGATATCAATTTCGCCCAGCGACTGTGCAATCGCGACCAAGGTCCGTCCGCCAACGCGCACGATGTTATACCCCGAATAGCTGAGCTCCAGCACGATCTCAGGCGGGAACAAATTCGGGATTTCGACGCGCGCCTCATCGGGTGCGTTCCGGATGCCGGTCCTGACTCGCGAATTCGCAAGCACCGTCTCGTCGAGGATTTTCTCCATCAGCCTTTCCATCGGCAGCAAGGCGCGATAGCGCTCATATGCATTTTCGGCGTCGCGGCGCCAGCTCGGCGTCAGCTGCTCGAGGCAAAAGGCGGGAAAGTTCGCGTCCTTCGGCGCCATCGGAACGATGCTGCTTTGACGCGTTGAAACCGGCGTATACTCTGCGGCGACACCGCGCCTGGCATGAAGGATGAGGCCCAGCCGGGTCGCCGATGGCACCGGCCAATTGGGTGAATGGCGAAAGCAAATGGCCACCCGGCATTGTCCGATGAACGTACTCAGCTCGCCGGGCATAAGAATTTTACGCGGAGTCCGAACTTTGCTATGGCGCCCGATCGCGTCCAAAACCGATTGACGGTAGGCGTTGATTTGGCCGAAAAACGCGAAATCGAACTCGGGATCCAAGTGGGCCTCGGCTGGAACCAGCCGGTCCGAGCAACCAATTTCGAGGTATGCCGAAGGTGCGAACTGAGAATAGGTCGGCAGCCCTTGCTCAACGAGGGCCCAGATGAACGCGGCACCCTTGGAGACCTCTGGAAAGGAATCCCACCGCGTGCCCCAGGAATCGTCGCGGCGCCAGTTGAATCCGCTTCCATCGGGTATTTCGGTTGCGACGATCCCGTAAACGACGCCGCTTTCCCGCAACAGCCGCGCCTGGCCCGGACGGAAATTCTCCCACATCAGGTTGACGGCGTTCGGCGCAATGCGATCTCCGATCGAGACATTATGGCCGAGGGCACTCAGCCCAGCCTCGAACAAGCGAATCTGGTCATACAGCATCAACCTTCCGAGCGGATGCACGTTCCCCAAGAAAAAATGAATCCACATTTTTCTGCGTTACCCCTTTGTCAGAAACTTGAGATAATGATAAGCGGTTCGGATGCCAAGCTACAGTACAATTCCCGGCCGGGGGGAGGACCGCGTGCATTACACCATCCGGCCAACAACCGGTCAAGCGCAGCACGTCACCCGCGCGCGCCTCAAAGCGCGGATTTCAAGGGTTCTTTTGCCTGAGAGATTAACTCCAGGCCGGGTTACAGTGAGTAATTCAGCAACTCTTACTGCAAAAAAGGTAGTCTGCGGGATGGGCGGCCGAATATTCGGGATTAGGGTTGGCATGCGGCGCCGGAACAGATTTCCGGCGGGTACCGCGGCGCGTTGTGTCCTATTGTCGCACCACCGCGAAGCAAATGAGATATAGGAATTATGACAGGATCATGAGGCTTGCGGGTGGCGCTCCGGCCGCTCCCTGTTCACCACGTGTCGAGGTCCACAAGGACGACGCGCCACCGGCGCCGCGGGTCTCGATCATTCTCCTCGATTGGAGCGTGCGCGAGCGCTTCACGGTCCTGAAATGGTTGCGCCAGCAGGATGTTCCCAAGGACCAGTACGAGCTCATCTGGGTCGAGCTGTTCGAGCGCGTCGTGCCCGAGGTGCTCGAGAGCGCCGATATCGTGATGACCTGCCGCCAGCACGGCGCATATCAAAAGCATCTCGGCTACAATCAGGGGCTGCTCAAGGCGCGGGGCGAGATCGTCGTCGTTTGCGATAGCGACGCCATCTTCCCACGCGACTTCGTGCGCTCGATATTGCGCAGCTTCGAGATGGACGCAGACGCCCGGCCAATCCCACTCGTCCTGCAGCATTTCGAATGGCGCACAGCCCAGCGTTATCCCGATCGGCTCGACGATGCCAAGGCGCTCATGGACGCGACGTGGGCTTGGTGGCCACTGGTCAACAACGCCGGCGCGTGTATGTCGGTCCGGCGCGAGGATGCGATCCGATTTGGCGGGTTCGACGAGCACAAGTCCTTTCGTGGCTATGTTTGCGGCCCGTACGAGCTCGGCTGGCGCCTGGTCAATGCGGGCATACCGGAGCGCTGGCACGATCCATCGGTCGCACTCTGGCATTTCGCCCATCCCGATCCAGTCGGAACTAACGGCATGTTGCCCACAATCCGCCAGATGATGGAGCACAGCGCGCCGCATATCGATATGCACGCGGTTCGCGCCGTCGAGGCGTTCTCCGCCGGACGCATCCTGCCGCTCAAGGAGAACCCGGAAATCTGGCATCGCCGGATGGCGCGCCGCGAGATCGGCTCGGCCCTCGAGGCGCGCTACGCGGTCATGACCGGGCCCGCCGGTTTCTCGCGCCGCTTGCAGCGCGCGATGGCATTCGAGCAAGTCCTCGGCCGGCCGTTGCAGATCGCCCATCTTTATTGGCGCTGGGCCGTGTCGCGCGCGCTCGCAGGCCCTGGGGGACCGCTCAGGCGCCTGTCGAGGAAGTGGCTGCCGACCCGGGTCCAGGAGGGGCTCGTTCGCGCGCTACGCCGCACCCACCTGATCTGACGCCGCGCGGCGCGGACAATCATCGAGACAGTCGTGCGAGGAGGGCGCGCGACCAACTGGGCTGCGTGGCGGGCATTGGCGCTCCCGGCTCTGTCAACGGCCGGTCCCACGGCTGCGCATAGGCGAAAGCGAAGTGTCGCCCGTCGCGATGGAAAAAGCGTCCGTTTGGGCCGCCCACCGGATGGGACAGCAGGGCAAGCGCCATCGGCACGGCCGCGAACGGGCTCTCGGTCGAGCCACGATTCATGTCCGATCGCGCCTCTCCGGGGATCAGGACATTGATCTGGACGTCGAGGCCCGGATGACGTGCCGCCACCTCCTCGGCAAGCGACATCGCTAGACTATTGAGCGCCGCCTTGGAGACGTTGTAGGGACCGAAGCCGGAGGTCGACGCCCAGCCTGCCTCGGAGGTGAGAAACAAAACGCGCATGGCGCCGGATCGCGCCAGGACGGGCAGGGCCGCACGCGTGACGAGCCAGCTTCCGGTGACGTTGACCGACAGGAGTCGAGCCCATTGGGCCGGATCGATTTCCGTGAGCGGCCACTCGCCTACGGGCTCGGGTAGCGCTGCGCAATTGACGACGCCGTGGAGCCCCGTACCGTGGGCGATAAGCGCCGCTGCCGCAGTGATCTGCGTTGGATTTTCTATGTCGAGCGGGAGTACATGGCAGCGGGCGCTCTGGATGCCGAACTCCGCCACCGCGGCGCGGCACCCTTCGAGCATTTCGCGGCGCCGGCCACTGAGATATACCGTGGCGCCCGCCGCAGCCAGCGCCGTCGCGATGGCACGCCCGAAACCCGTCCCGGCACCCGTGACCCAGAATCCGCGGCTCTCGAGGGCACTCCATCGGCCCGCGCTGAGGCCGAAGCGGTGGCTACGCCACGCGCGCGGGTCGAGGGTCTGATCGATGCCCAGGGTGACCGTCATCGCGCCGTATCGCGCACCGGCGCTACTCTCCTGCGGCGACCATGCGCTGAGCGGTCCCCGTGCGTTCGTGGATCACATGCTCTACCACGTCGCGCGAGACGTCGCGGATGACGCCTGGCAACTCCAGTACATCGACCTCGACCAGATCCACATCGCTCAGACTATCGGGCAAGCCGTAAATCCACCCTTCGTAGCTCATTAGGCGATACCCCTCAAGCCGGCCGACTTCGACCGGAACATGGGAGATGTCGCCGGCCGGTCCGCTGCCCTGCCTGGGCGCCAGCTCGACCACGGTCGATTGGCGCGGCTTGAGGACGGCATTGATCTGGTCGAGAGCCGCACGCGCCGTGCCGCCGACGAAGACGCCGGGCAGATTGGCCAGATCGTCATTGGCCCAATCGATCGGAACACCCTGAGGAATGCCATAGAACTCGCCGTCGAATTGCACGAGATTATAGTTCTCGACCGACCTCAACAGCTCGGGCACGGCGCCAACCGAAACCACGGAGCGGATTTTCCATGGCGTCTCGCCGATCGCCGGCAACCCGCCCGCGCCATTGGACTTTCCGTTGTCGATGAATCGCATCGACAATGTATGCAGCGCCGCCTTGGCCACGGCCCGGAATACCTGCGGCCGCAGCAACAGGCGGAGCTTGCTCGACTTAACGCTGGCCGGCTGCACCAATACCGCTGCCGCAATCTCGTGGCGCGCCTCAACGGGCATCAAGTCGAGGAAATCGCGCCAAACGGCTCGGGATGCGTGCGCGGATTTCTTGTAGTCACCGTTGAGCGCGTCCTGTGGCACAGCGAATTTTTGCCCCTTGTACGAAAAGATCATGGATCGCTCGAGCGCCGGCCCCGCGTGCTCCTCGCCGAGGAAGCTGCCGGCACGCATGTGGCCGCTGAACGCGCGCTGGCGCTTGCGCGGATCGAAGTGGCCGCGCGAATTGGCCCATTCCGACGCGAGCTCCATCGCCGCCACCGCCTCGGCCTCAGTGCGCCGGCCGATGACGCCATCCCGCCCGATCGACAAATCCTCAAGCTTCACGTCGCCAAGCTCGGTCGGCACGCCGAGATACTGGTCGCCGAACCGATAAAGCCGGTGATTGCCGATCGTACGCAGAAACTGGGTCTCGACCTTCTCGACCTCGCCGGTCTGCCGAATCTTGATTCCGCCAGCGCCGTCAAGATCGCTCTCGACCGCATCAATGATGCGCTGTGCCCAGGGGCCTACCGGAAATTTGGCGGCCATCAACGCCCGCACGATGCGTTCGAACCGCTGCTTCCGGACTTGCGCATCGATATAGGGCTCGGAGCTGTACCAGTGCTCCGCGGGTACGATGCGGGGATATTTGGCGTAGAGCTCTTCGCGCGGCTTACGGAAATGAATTCCCTGGCCCTCCGGATCGATCCAGTAGACGCTACCGTTGATCAGGATCAACGGATTGATGTTGGCCAGCCGACCGATATAATCGCGATTGTCTAGGATGAGCTGGATGCCCTCCTCCGTGTCTGCATCGGTCTCGCCGGGGACGCCGATGACCCAGTTGACCTCCGTGAAGATACCCGACTCCCAGCAATCCTTCAGATTCTGGGAAACCATCTCGGTCGTGTAGCCCTTCTTCTGGAGGCGCAGCGTATTCTCGGAGAAGGCATCAACGCCGAAGCGCAGCGCGACGAAGCCCGCCTCGTGCAGCTTCTGGTAAAAGGCGCGATCGCTCTTCTTGTGGATGCGCAATTGTCCGGTCAGCTTGACCTTGATCTCGCGCCGAATGATCTCGTCGCAGATTTCGATGACCTTCTCCGGCATGCCATTGAGGTCGCTCTCGTTGAACATGTAAAGCGAGCAGCCTTGGCCCGCGAGCCATTCCAGCTCGTCGACGAAGTTCTTGGCCGATCGGATGCGCCAGTAGAAGCGCTCGGCGCAGAAGGTGCAGCGCGACCAGCGGCAGCCCCGGCTCGCGATCACCGGCGTTAACTGGTAGCCGTTGAAATTACGGTAGATCGAAAGGTCGAACCATTCGTAGCGCGGGAAGTCGAGCTTATCGAGATCCTGGGGCATGGGCGCCGGGATGAAGCGGCGGCCGGGCGAATCGTGGCGCGACAGGGCGCCGGGGACGTCCTTCGGCCGCTTGCCGCGCGCGAGCGCGCTCACCAACGGGCCGACCGTGAGATCGGCCTCGCCGATACACATATAATCGGCCTCCGGAAAGGCGCGCAGACCGACATCCGCGTTGTAGCAGCTGAAGCCGCCTACCAGGATGACGATGTCCGGCAGCGCCGCCTTGACGCAGCGCACCAGATGGCGTGAGAGCGTCTCGTTGCATTCCTGGATCGATAGGCCCATGACCTTGGGACGAGCCGCGATGATCGCGCGCGCCGCCTCCTCGATCAGCGGTTTAAAGAAGTCGACCACCGGGCCTTCGTTCCACAGATCGTAATGCTCCGCCTGCCAAGGATCGACCGGCAGGTCGCGGCCGTTCGCCAATGCCACGACGCCGCCCACGTCAAAAAGCCGGTGCATGTGCAGCCGATGATAGGCGACGATGTCGAGGTCGAAGGTCTGGGACCGAACGCGCGCACGCTTAAGCGCGTTGTGCACGTAGCCGAGCCCGTTCGGCATGAGTGCCAAATTCCTGGCTGGGCAATCGACCAGAACCATGTCGAGATCGGATTCGATGCGGATTTCCGGAATCTTAATCGGATAGATGTTGAACTGGATTGGCGTCCAGGCGCGCTCCGGCACCAAATGCGGCGCGACATCGACGACATGCTCTGGCCCGAGCACATCGAGCCGACCCTGAAGCCGCGTCGCGAGCTGGTGGCGCCGGAAGGCCGAGACCTCGGCGTGAAACACGGTCGCGGCACCCGACGGTATATCCTGCAACGCCTCGCTCGGCAGGCCCTCAGGCAGGTGCAGGCCAGTCGGCGCCCCTTGCCCCTCGATGACCACGAGTGCATGGGCGCCGAGGCCGGGCGCCGCGTCGAGCAGCGCCGCGATGAACTCGGGATTGCCGTATATCACCAAGCCTGGCCGCGTCCGAAGATCGGCGCCCAAAGCGGCAAGCAACTCGGTCTCCTCAGATGAGCGATCGAGTCGGAAACATTGCCATCCACTGAATGCTACACGACGCCCCGGTACCTCGCGATTTTGGCGTCCGTCAGTCAACCGTACAAGGACCTGATCGGTCATTGAAAATTCGCCTTCATTGTTACGGGAGTTTGGACACCCCCTCGATGTCGTGGCCCGGATTCATCGCCCCTAACCGGCCCAAAGCTCTATTCCTCCGCAACGGCGCAATTATAGTCGATCTGTTCTTGCTCACGCCAGCGGATCGACCTGCCGTCGCCCCGCAAGTTGAGCTTCAATGATTTCAATCAGTTGAACTCCGCCCCAGGGCCCTACGGCCACGACCCGATTGCGAAGATCGGCGGGAAAAGTGTCGATGTCCCCACCGATCGCGGGTAAGCCTATCACAATTTTTTTGTGCTTCGCAGCATATTCGAGTTCGAGATCGAGCCATTTTCGGGCACTTCCAATGCGATAAACACCGGCCAGCAAGATCACGGCATCGACCGGAATGATCTGGGTCTCGAGCCATTCGCGGATGAACTGGCCGCCGACCTCCGAGTTGGCATCCATCGCCGGATCGTGCCATGGCACCGAGAAATTGCGCCAGGAAAGCTCGGCAATATTATCCAACATCTCGGCGGCTTTGGTCCAATCTTCGTGGTAACGCCAACCATGGGTGAGAAAAAGATCGCAACTATGCTGAACCATAACACGACCCATGCAATGTCAAGTTAAGCAAATATTTCTCAATTCTTACCGTTGCCGCATGACGACGCCAAGCAATGCGCCCACCGAAGCGAAGTTTTTCTAGCCTAGTTGCTGGCGGATCGCAACTTCGAAGGCCGCACCGGAGCGACGTGGGAAAGTGTTTCCGGCGCCCCTTCGACCATTTCGGTGATTTTCTCTGCCGAGGCACCGACCAGAAGCCCGGGCGGCGGGCGGTCCTCGAGTTGCGGCCAATCGACCGCGACGCCGTGGGCCACGCCGTAGAACCGGTTCCTGAAGGCGACGATATTGTAGCCACCGTGGGCACCGATCTGGCGCGGGACCTCGGCCAGACCGTCAATTGGCTCGCTCGCAGCGGATGCGGCACGCGCTTCCAGCTCAAGGACTTGCGCCACGATCTCGTCGGCCGAGGCACCGACCAGAAGCCCGGGCGGCGGGCGGTCCTCGAGTTGCGGCCAATCGACCGCGACGCCGTGGGCCACGCCGTAGAACCGGTTCCTGAAGGCGACGATATTGTAGCCACCGTGGGCAC
>Ga0335072_10012312_pt1 | contig 12215 bp, 14 predicted proteins | sample Lox_Sample_21_FD_206725 | JGI IMG/M metagenome (GOLD analysis project Ga0335072, IMG submission 206725) | Soil microbial communities from Loxahatchee National Wildlife Refuge, Florida, United States - Lox_Sample_2.1 | ecosystem: Environmental > Terrestrial > Soil > Wetlands | place: USA...
CAATTATTGATTGTGGTGACATTCCAGTCACGCCATTTGACAACGCTCTGGCTCTGCGCCAGATGAGCGAGGCCTTCCTCGAACTCGGTCTTCGGCCGCCAACACCAGCAGCTCTTGCAAGCAAGTCGGCGTTCCGCTCAAAGCCGCGCATCTTGACGCTTGGCGGCGACCACAGCGTGGCACTGCCGGCGCTCCGAGCCTTGCGGGCCGTCTACGACCGGCCCATTAGCGTGGTGCACTTCGACGCGCACCTGGACACGTGGAACCCGGCCAAGTACCCGAGCAACTGGTGGGACGCCACGGACGCAGCAACGCAGTCGTTCTTCACGCACGGCACCATGTTCTGGATGGCGGCGCAGGAGCAACTCATTGCGAACGCCAGCAGCGTGCATGCGGGCCTGCGCACGCGCCTCTCGGGCCTCGAGGACAACGAAGACGATGACGCGCAGGGCTGGGTCCGCATTTCCACTGACGACATCGACGATCTCGGGGTTGGCGGCATCGCAAAGGCCATTCTCGCGCAGGTCGGCACCGAGAAGCCTGTTTACTTGTCCATTGACATTGACGTGATCGATCCTGGTATGGCTCCTGGTACTGGCACTCCAGAGCCAGGTGGATGGACAACGCGCGAGCTGATTCGAGTGCTGAGGGGCATCGAGCAGTTGAACGTTGTGGGCGCCGACATTGTCGAGGTCAGTCCCGCGTATGACGGCGCAAGCGAAACCACGGCCATGGCAGCGGCGCAGGTGGCGTTTGAGGTTCTCAGCAGCATGGTAAAGAGAGGACTTGACAGTGAAGCTGGCGCTAGGAAGGTGAAAGATGAGCTGTGATCAAGGAAAACGTAACGGCTCCAGGCTTGCTCCAGAAGTAGCCGCCATAGCTCTTTGCTGTTCGCCTTGAGCCTTGAAAGAAATCAAAAATGAAGCCGCTTTCGTTAATCAGAAACGGTCAAAGTGCTTCCGTATTTGCTTGAAATCAGTAGAAAATAGAATTTGCGTAGGGTCCATTGGCCAATGGTTGCAATCCCTCGGCGATAACGTTCAGCGTCTGCTCGATTTCAGCCATGGGCGTGTCGCATCGATTTCTGCTTTGCTTAAAGTCAGTGGCTGCTCGAGACGCCTAGGCTATGGATTTCAGAACTGCCAGGCAGAATTTCTATCGCTCGAAATTCCTGTGTCGATTGCTTGACGTCTCACGTCCGCGGACTTCGGTGTTCGACAGTAACTGCTTGCTCGAAATTCTCAGCCAAGGGCTTTCAGCATCTGCTTGACGGCTTGACAGGAATGACTCGAAATCCATGGGTCAGAGACTCCAGAGCTGCTTGAAATTTCCTGTGCGGTAGATTTCATTATCCCATCAAAAGGGGGCTGAAAAGGCCAGATTCGTTGGTCCTATGGTACGCTTGGTTGGCTGTGAGTTACAGGTAGAAGAATCACAGCGTCTGCTGCCTCCAACGTTACGTGTCGATTTCCAAAATTCATTGATCAGAAGCTATTAACAGAACGTAAGCATTCCGTCATTAACACCACCCGCAATGGTTACACGACATGCATGAAGGTACAGAGATCGTCGGACACGATTGAAACCACGAGCGCATTTGTGCAGAATCGCGCATCGAATTATTCCACTTCAGGATTATAGTACGTGAGTTCGGGCACCAATGCATCTGCAAATGCAAAATGCAATGATGAGCAAAGAATAGAGTGTGGCTCGTGACATGGGTTACAGCAGTGACATTACGGCGAGTCACAGTTCGGTTCGGTTCAGGGTCGGTGATCCGATCCGACAAGGCTAAGAGAGCCGAAGCATGCACAGTACTCGACAGCAGGGCTTGCAAGAGTTCCAGGCCTTCTTGCGACCTCGGGTTGACATGGTCAAGCGCGCCGTACGCGTACTTGAATTGACTTCCTGCAGTATGCATAGTGATGTGGATCTCAACATGTGAAAGTGTTGGGAGAGAGTCGAAAAAAAAAAAAAGACGCACGGCACAGACTGAAAGCCGAGACTAGAGGCTGTGATGTTGATAGAGAGGACTTTGCCCATTATCCGAAAGCTTGGCGGGCTTGCAAAAGCTGCTTTTTCCGGGCTCATCCCTGCGCGTTACTCTCCTCCGTTAGTGGATTCAGAGTAAAAGATGGCTTGGAAGGCGCTTGGAGATGTCCGTTGGTAGGTATATCTTCTAAACGATTCCGTGTCGCCCCTTCCAAGCTCAAGGCAAACCTCCAGTTCTGCTCTTTCTCCGTTGTACGGCCTCTGAAACCTCTGCAGGAAACGGAGTGCCGGTAGCAGTGCAGTGTGCATGCCTTTCTTGCTCAATGTGCGGCACGGCGTAGTCCTTCCAGTATCGATTAGGGCAATGGAAACCTAAATTTTCCAAAATGTCTCATGCATAGTCTCATGCGGGCGTCAACTCTGGGTTCTGCGGTGTAGGTGGAGTCAGGCCTTCGGGTGCTTGCCGGTAGAGGACGATCTCAGATTGCTTAAAGTATCTTCGAGCATCCTCATCGATCAGGACTAGGCTGAGGTAATATCGCGTCGAGAAGCGCTTGTTGACTTCGCGGAAGGTCGGTGTCAGATCGAAACCGCCAAGGAATAACCTGATCGGGATAGTTTCTCCTCTTGACGGCGATCCGTCCATGATCTCGAATCGGACCAATGTCTCGCTCTCGTTGTATTGGTTTGGAGGCGCACCAGTCGTTTCTCGTCTGATGATAGAAAGCTCCATGTGTTTGATTTTTAATCGCACAAGAAGAAAATATATCCTCCCGACTATCACGTCTTTGAGATGGTATTTCGACTTCGAATACTCAAACTCAATGTGTAGGCAGTCCTCAATGCCGACATCCATCTTGATCGAAGCGTTCTCCTCCGGTGGGATGCGATAGCTATAAACCCAAATATCTTTCTCTCTAACAACTTCCTGCATTCGACGGGACACGGTGACGCGGATGAAATACCGAAGTCGAACATTAATGCCGTTGTAAGACTCGTACTGCTTCTCGACGTTTTTGAAGTTGAACGGAAACGTCTGCGGATGCTGGAGCTCTCCTGGTGCTGCCAATTCCTGGCCCAGCGACAAAAACTCGTAGTGATTGCCGCGGTCGAAAAACATTTCTGTGCAGCTCAAGTCAGCGGGGCGTGCTTCGGGTGGTGCACAAAATGCAGAAATGCGTACCAATTGTGCCAATAAACTGAACCTTGATCCCCGTGTGTTCCAGGCGCTTGCCGTCCTTTGGGCGAACAGTCACGGCGCCCTTCAGCGACTCGCCATCCATGTACAGCGGCACTTTCTCGCGGCGGTTCTTGTCCTGCTTGACATCGACCATTGCCCGATCATCGGCATCTTCGAGCACAATGTCGATGTCGACCGGGGTCGAGAAGGAGAGGAACGACATGGCGCAATGAGACTGAAAAGCGGCCGGGAGTGGGCGCGCGCGGCTAGCTGCCTATCTGACCAAGGTAGGTGTTGGAGATGTTGAGGTGGATGCTGGTGGCGGCTGCGGGACCACGACACCACCGCTGCTGCCGGGAATAGCGTCTAGAGGCGGAACAGCTCTCGGCAAGATAGGCCCTTTCGCAGTGGGTTGTGGTTCAAAGGCTCGATTGCCGTGTGTCGAAATGGTCAGCGTCCAAACTGCACGAAGGTGGAGCTGAGTTTTTCCGGCGGCGGCTTGGCGTGGGGGGTCTTGTGCCTTGCCGCCTGAAGCGGTAAATGTCGGCGGCAGCGCTCCAAAAAAATTCTGAAGGGCGCATCAGACAGAACAGCAGCGAATGTCGCCCATCATGCGCGTAATGAGCGGCGGTCGGCGTGGCCGCAAGGTACCGGAAGTGCACGCTTCTCAATGCTCTACAAGCCAAGAGCGAGCATGTCAGATGTTTATGGATGCGAACACATACACGAAGCCCTGCCCGCAGATACAGTAGACTGGAGGCGCCAGACAATCCCATTCGCGCGCACGGTGCATCTATTATTCAGTAGCCCAGAACGAAGCAGTAACAAGAGTCTAAAGCTGCGCTGTCGGCTTGCTAGACTGTCGCAGCAGCGTGGGGATGGACGGCGGAAGGCATACCGCTTCGTGCGCGTCGTGCGCTTCGGCCTTCTCCCGATGGCTTTCTGCAATCTGGACGGTTTGCCTACCTCCGCGGCGTTTACCGCCACTTTCGCGTGCTGCATCGTCCCAACCCGACACGTTCCTGCGCGTTCAACGCCGGCCGGCGCTGCGATGGGGGGGGTGGTGCTGCTGCGCTCTCCTCTTCCGCCTAGCGCTGGCGGGCAAAGAAGCACTGGCAGGAGTCTCCACAGGCGGCGAAAGGGTGGAGCACAAATGCCACGGGCGGCCGTCGACCTTCGGCGCAGCGCAGGCGACCCTCTTGGCCGGCATTGGGCGACCGTGGCCCTTGGGCGGCCGTGGCACGCAGCCCGTGACCCACGATGATGGTTCTGTGCGTGGTCATCTGCGAACGTCTCCCGCCAATCCTCGCCGGCTGGCTGAGAGGCTTACGTTTGGGGCTGGTCAGCCTACGGGCATGCCCCAGCAAGTCCAAGGCCAGCGTCGCGGCGCCCTGGCAGATGGGCATGGGCAGACGGCGATTGCATGGCAAGATTGCGGGGAAAGAGCCCAACGGCCTCGCGCACACCGTCTCTGGATGGGCCATTATTCTCGTGTGGCCAGCCATGCTGCAAGCCTGCGGCCCCCCCACGCAACAGATCGCGGTCAGGGATCCGGTTACTAAAGCGCCTGGTGGTAGCGCGAGCTGCGCCGTCCAGACTGGACGTCCGGCCACCCTGCTTAGCCCTCTGACGCCTCGCGCCCTCTCGAACTTTCCCCCTTCCAGTGACATCAGTTTTGGTATGCTAATTGAACTCTTTTTTCCGCCTGCTGCCGTGCCACCGACGGTGCTGGAGAGCTCGCGTGGGCAGTCCAGCTGCGCGCTGCCAGGAGCCTTTTCCGGCCCATTGTCCAAGCATTTCGCCGCCCCCCAGAATAGTTTAAGTATGGCTGAGTTACCCGCATGGCAATTCCTTTCGTCTGGGTCTTCACTTTTTGATGCTCGCGGTTGCGTTCATGTAGTAGAACATCTCTTTCACGTCCACAACCCAAAAAAAAATATTTAAAAGTTTTCCCTCCCGTCGTTCTCCATCCTTTCCTCTCTATCATGCTGTCCTACGACCAATCCTCGTTTGGCGCCCGGCTGCCGTCGTCTAGGTCGTCGTCCTCTCCGCTTAGTCCAAGGCGCTATTCTCTCAGTCTTGCTCCGCATCACCGGCACATCTTCATCGTAACTGGGCCCGCTGGCTGTGGCAAGAGTACGGTTGCGAAGCATCTCGCCGACAAATTCAGTTTTCCCTACATCGAAGGCGATGAGGTGAGCAACATTCAGCACCGTCAGGTGACCCCGCAAGCCGAGGCAATTTCTAATGGCTCGAGCAGTACCACACCAAAGAAGCAGTGCAGAAGATGGGCAACGGCATCCCATTGAATGATGCCGACCGATGGAGCTGGCTGATCCTGCTCCGCGATGTGGCTTCGCACAAACTGCACGAAGGCACCGAAGGAGTCGTCGTGACGTGCAGCGCCTTGAAGCAGCGCTATCGTGACGTCATCCGAACCGCCGGCTACTACGACCACAACGTCCTCGTCCACTTCATCTACCTTCGAGCCTCGGCTGAGCTGCTGCACGCCCGCGTCAGAGCCCGAAAGGGCCACTACATGAAGGACGACATGGTCAAGAGCCAACTCGACGTCCTTGAGCCGCCAGAGAAGGAAGAGTTCGACTCGTTGACCATTGATGTCAGCGGCAGCATCCAAGACGTTCAAAGGCTCGCATTCGAAGCCGTGTACCGCGTTATCGTCTCTGACTCCATGGACTCCAACGGCGCGTGAACAAATCACAATCACGCCGAAAAAGACCGACAAGCAACAGACAAGGCATGACATTTCGTAACTTTCCTTTCTTGCATTTAGCGATGGGGCAATCGTACATGAAGACGGTGTTCAAAAAACGGTTTTTCAAACAGTCATCAATCATAGGCGCAAGATTGGATACGGGTTTGCAAAAGATACCACGCATTCGACATGGGAAAATCTTTGACTTTAGAATTCAGCATGCAGTAATTTTTCGAGAACACACTGAAACTAGGCCCTGTCAACGCATTTGCTCTGGCGAGAATAGCTTGCAGAAAGGAGCAGAATCAAAAGGTACCACTCAAATAGTCCCGCCTCCTGCGCCGCGCTTTCTAGGATCTCAGTCCGGAGCCTTTGTGATGCAATATTTTAAACCAACAAAAATGCGAGCATCCACTCCGTTTTTCAGCTAGATTTGTGATCGAAGCTGCCGATGACCTTCAATGCGCCATTTCCCTCGCCAACCGAGTACGCTAGAGCATAGCTGCGCGGACTCCACTGTACGACCGGCGCTGACGTGGTGGCACCCGTGTTGATACTATGCACATATTCACCCGTGTACACGTCGGCGATCTCTAGGCCCGGGCCATCGTCGGTCCCGCCAACAATGTACTGGCTGTCAAAGCTGACGCTAATTGTTTTAACTGGCCCTGTCATCCTGGAGAAGCTGCGCTTCCAAAACCACTGCTTGTAGTCCCACAGTGTAATCAGCGAGTCCGATCCGCCCACAGCAAGGAAATCGCCGTTAGGCGTGAGGTCACATGCGAAGAGTGCGGCAGTGTGAGCTTGAGTGTAGTTGACAACTTCGAGCGAAGGCCAGCGCACCGTCTTGACACGGCCAGTGCTGTCGGTGAGGAAGATGTAATTGCCCGTCCAGGCAAAAATCGGCTGATTCGTCTGCACATTCTGTTTTTGCTCGGAGAGGGCATTGAAATTCGGGTAATCGATTGGTACGAGCGTGTCATCCTGTTTACATTAGCACATCAGTCGGTGGTGTGTGCTTTGGGCAGGCGTTGGAATGCGCCGTCTCAACAAAGCCATACCTTGCGACCCAACAACAGGCCTTCTCCCAAAGGGTGCCAAGCAAGAGAGAAACACGACTTATCCGCGAATTTAAGCTCTTTGACTGAATTTCTTGTGCGCACGTCCCAGAGCTTTACGGCGCCATCGGCGCTGCAGGTTGCAAGCTCTGCAATCTTGGCCGGATTGAATGCCACGCGTTCGATGGGACCGCCATGACCGCTCAGTGCGGTCGAGTACTTGGCCTCGGGGCGCTCTGGATTCCACACTCGTAGCGTAGTGTCGCCACTGCCAGTTGCAATCAAATTGCCCAGAGGTGACCAGGCGAGTGTTCTGATTTGGTGCGAGACATTGACGGTGCGCGAAGCTGTGGGGGGGATGTCGGTAAGGGAGAGAGTCTTAAATTTGGCAAACTCTTTTGAGAATTGGTCCTTCTTGATAGTCCTCGGCAGCGGCGGGATTGGAGTCGCGCTCATTCTTGTCGAGGAGCTGTGGGGTTCGAGGGAGGAGCTCGATGAAGGATCGCGGTTTACACTGCCGAAGCCCTTGACCGCATCCGGCATAGCGCGGCTTGGGACAAAGCGTCCGACTCGGGCAAGGCTACGTCACGCGCCTGTGTGTCAATACGTTCTGAATTTCGTTCTTCAAGGGCTTGCAGTCTCAATTTTGTCGGTGCTGAATCCGCTGAAGAACTTAGAGACAGTGAGCTAGGCCTCACATTCTATAGGAAAACGTTCCTACCTTTCGCCTGAACTTGTTCAGAGTGTCGGCCGATCCAAGAGCCGTCGATTGATCAGTCTTGGGAACAGTCGCAGATATTTCGTCATTCGGAAGTCGGCTATAAGTCAGTAGTCTTCGTGACCCTGTTCAAAGCGTGAGAAAGAGCTGTTCCGTGTTACATAAAGCCGACATACACTTGTTGAAATCTTGCACGCTCACTGAGATCATCTTCAGTGCTGAGTGGGTGGGTAACGGTAGTTCGAAATCCTCATCGTTCGCAGTCGGCATCCAGACACATAGCCTCCCGTGGTCTACAAGCGTTTTCGCCGCAAAATCGAGGATATCGGCAAGCAAGGCATCGAAACTGTATTGTCTTTTGGGCGCAACAAATCCAGGCAGACTAGCAGAGCAGTTAGTATATGACCGAAAATGAGAGCGTGAAAGCAATATACGTATGTGCTGGAACTCCATCGATGTATATCGGTCCACTCGCTGCTCCGTCTTTGCGTCCCAATACCTTTAGTCCTTCTCGTATTCCGTACGGCGGATCACATAAGACAGCGTCCAAAAATCTGTCCATCCGCAAAGGGGAATTGGTCATATCAGCGGTGAAGCCATCTACCCAGTAGTTTCGGAGTTCGTACTGGTCGAAATTGCTAAGAACGCTTCTCTGGCCCTTTCCTCTAATGGTCCTTCCATCCATGTCGCTTCCGATGGATAACGCTCCAAAGTGAGCGCAGGCAATTGGAAAGCTTGCAGTCCCCACAAACGGATCGCAGCATAGCTTGCCTGGAGCGGCAAGTGCAAGATTTGCAGTAATGAGGGCGAGTTCGGCGTCCATAGAGGTAGTATTGATGTACTTCCGCTTCTTCAAGCTGAACTTGTCGACGGCGCTTCTCCCACCAAGACCAAGTAAGCGTCCAAGATAGAGACCGGAAGGCTCTTTGCTATGAGGGGCGTCAAAATTCTCGTGAACGACAAATTCATAATCCGCCCCCTTCATCCGGATCGGCCCTTCGAATCCAACATAGGAGAATCCTTCAATGATATCGCGCTGCTCTGTAGCGGACCGGCTCCCTTGGAAGCATTCAACAGAGAACCGAAACGAAACATCGAGATACTGCTGCCAAAGATGGGAAGTCCGCTTTCGAACATCGTTGTGGAGGGTTTGGTAGTCTGTCCCAAATCCCCACAATTCGAATATTCCAAGTGCGAGAATGGAACGTTGGACAAGCCGTCGAGCATCGGCTTCAGATGAAAGGCGGATAACGCAGAATGGAGACTGTGAAAAGAGTTAGACGTCGAAACGAACTAAAGCAGTAGCAGTGAACCGTATAAATGGTTTGTGCGGAGCGGTTTTCGGACATAGATCCCAGATGCGGAATACAAAATGCTTTGGATCTTACTTCAGCTCGATAATCCACAACGCCGACTTCAATGTTTTCAAGCTTCGCGAGTGCCTCGATTTCAGGCCGCCGGAAGGACTCATGGACTTGTACAAATCGAATGAGATATTCCATTCTTTCCGGCTGTGTCTTTTCGTGTTCGAGATGCTCCTAGCTCGTTTCACTTAACGGCGTTGTCCGCTATTGCATGAGTCTCAGGTTTTCGACAGTTCTATTGGACAAGAGAAACGAACTATGTTCGAGCGCGATCATTCTAATGGACAAGAGCGTGTGAAGAATTTCGTACCAGATGCGACTACGCAGCCGTTAAGGGCCACCCAGCACCGCCTCCGGACCACCCATCCAAACTCCCACTTCGAGCGCGACGAAACACCAGACCGGACGTTCTCAACGTCAATTCACCTGCTTCGTAGGCACTATATGACAGCTGGTATGATCCGCTCAGACCTCATCCAAGACCTATCTCATTTTGATAGTTCGTAGCGAGACATATGACAACGAAAAGGCAAGTGACCGATCCAATTGGATGTTCCGAGCCAGGCGCTTCATCGACCCGTCGACCACGCCGGCGGATGGAGCTAAAACTGCACAAAAATGCCATGCAGGTGCCCATTTCAGTCGCACAGTCGTTGCAGAGGTACCAAGTGATGCCCCGGATGGTGGAGCATCGCACCATGGCCGCCAGGATAAAGCCGGCATCGAACTTTGCCGAAAGTTCCGATTGATAGTTCGATTGCGAATAGGCTAAAGCGGCTGTTTTCCGTGCCAAAAGCATGCAATTCATCCTTGCTAGCTTCTGCAAAGCTCGAATCATTGCTACGTGCTTTCATTCAATTCTCCACGTGGTTTTGCGATTCCCGCGATGTCCTGCAAACTAAAGAAAAAGCATCTCGAAAACAATCGATAACCTTCCAACTCTCCACGTGCTCTCACGTCTACGGCGAATCATGGAGTTATGCAACGTTCAAAATATGTCCTATGCAATGAGGAATCCGACGTATAAATTTCAGATGGAAGGCGTTCTCGATCAATCGAAACTCGGAGCAGCACCAATTCGTCGACATGTTCTTCCTGCAGGCTCTTGGTATTGCGTTGAGCAGCCTCACCTTTGTGACGTCGTATCAGCCTTATTCTTCGTATTTAGAAAAGCAATTCTCACAGAATTTCTACGATGGGTACAACATTCTCAAGCACGTCGGCGGTATCGGTCCTTACTCCGATCGCGTGGCCTATGGCATAGATCGCAACCCACCGGCAGGATGCGCTGTTGATCAAGTCCTCATGTTAATGCGACATGCTGAGCGATATCCGGACACCACGAGTGCGGCCACTATTCAAGCAGCGCTCCAGAAATTGTACAGCTCTGGCGTCAAAACCTGGTCGGGAGATCTCGCTTTCTTGAACAATTGGTCGAACTACCTCTCGGATTTGGGCATTTTGCAGCAGGAGACTTATTCCGGCCCTTACTCGGGACTTCTACACGCCTTCAGGAGAGGCTCAGAATACCGTGACCGATATGGTTATCTTTGGGACAAGAAGTCTATCGTGCCAATCTTTGCCGGAGGATATGAGCGAGTCGTTGAGACAGCGAGGTATTTCGGCATGGGATTTTTTGGATACAACTACCCCACCAACGCCGCGATCAATATCATTTCGGAAAACTATACGCAAGGCGCCGATACTCTAACCCCAACGTGCCTTACCGATAGTTCTCTTCTCGATTGCTTTTACGCCACCAGAACATTTCTGGTCTTCAACGTTTCGGCCGCGAGATTCAATGCGCAGAATCCAGGTCTGAATTTGAATTCGTCCGATATCATCGCACTAATGGGTAAGCCTACCTTCGATGGCTCTTTTTAGACTCTGACTTTCAGCAGAGACGGCAACATATGAGCTTCAAACTCGCTCGTACTCCCCTTGGGTGACCGCTTTTACTTTGGACGAATGGGTCGCCTTTGGTTACGTTCAGGATCTTGCTTATTATTACTGCTCAGGGTAATTATTTCGAAGCTTTGTGAATCTTTCACTCTAACTGAAAGGCAGTCCTGGTCGTGTTTACTCTCTTGCCGTGGGACAAGTTTTGGCCAACGCCTCGCTCGCTGTTCTCGAGACTGGCCCTTCTATGGGAACGATGTTCTGGAACTTGTAAGCTGTCTCTCCTTTGGTTAGGCTCTTGCACTGACGTCGAATAGCGCTCATGACGCCTATGTCGCCCCCATGGTTGCCGCATTAGGACTCGATATACCAGCTTTCCCGCTGCCCAACAACACCATTCCCTTTCCCAATCCATACAATTCAGCCGATATTGTCCCCATGGGTGGACATATTACGCTTGAACGACTGACTTGCAACGCTACCGCGATGAGCAGTGCTGGAACTTATGTCCGCGCCGTGATCAACGAAGCCGTTGTTCCCTGGAACACCTGTCAAAACGGACCAGGATATTCATGCCCCCTGAGCAACTTGAGTGCAATCGTTGCAAAGGCACCCAATTTCGTTCAAATTTGTGGCGTGAAACAGGCGGGATACCCGCAGTACCTCGACTTTTGGTGGAAGTACAACACCACGACCACGCTGAACTATCAGAACGGGACTATTGCGTACCAAGCGACGTATACTCTGATCTGAGTGGCTGACAAACACGGCTTTTCAAAGATCTGAGCCTTGATTGGCCTCTAGCACTGACCTCTAGCATTCTCAGGTGCGTCACAAAGAGTGCTGAAAAGGCTGTCCGCACACACATTAACGTAATGATCTGGACGGGAAAACTGTACATACTTGAGAATGATAATGAATCTGCAGCCTATGTTCCTGTCACCAATTCACGAGTACATCAGATACCCATTCAGCGCTGAGGATCGTCTAAAACGACTACGATCGGGAACTCGCAGACTCCTCTGGTCAACGGCCTCTAACCTTCTGCCGCTGCAAAGGCGGCTTTCCAGGTTATTCCAAGCGCTTTCCGATACACCACTTCGACGGGCGTTTTACCCAAACATCACAGAACGCATATGCAGCGCAATCACAATACTCCAAGACTCCATCCTGCCCGTATCCGTTGCATAGTCCTAAAAACGTTGACATATCATGCAGTCAGCTGCAGTGCATGACTGACCACGGCTCTCTTCGTCACCGATCCAGTATCTCCTCTTTCAATTCCCAC
>Ga0335072_10012313_pt1 | contig 12214 bp, 14 predicted proteins | sample Lox_Sample_21_FD_206725 | JGI IMG/M metagenome (GOLD analysis project Ga0335072, IMG submission 206725) | Soil microbial communities from Loxahatchee National Wildlife Refuge, Florida, United States - Lox_Sample_2.1 | ecosystem: Environmental > Terrestrial > Soil > Wetlands | place: USA...
AGCCCTTCTTCGCGTTCAATGGCCAGCGCGGCACTGGCTCGGTACCGCCCGGCAACGTCGCCCGATCCGGGCAAGGCCGAGAACAACACCTGGCCGATCTCGCCGAGCGGCTGCTCGGTCTGCGGCACGATCGCACGGCTAGCCACCCCCGACGCAAGTACTGCCTGTTCCAGTTGTTCACGCCGTGAAAGCCGTTCCTTAACATCCAACGCGACGACTTCAGAGGCCTCACCCGCTGGAGCGCGCACCACATCCCCCGTTGGGTCTGCGGCCTGGCTTGGCACCATCGCCAGCTCGATTACAGTCATAAAACACCCCGGCCGCCACGATCTCAGACAGATCTTCCCAGCCCAAGACGAATCTTGCCACCGATTGGCTCGGCCTTAGACGTCGGCCCGACGTGGGCTTGGTCCGCGGGCCTTTTGGTTCCGGTCCGCCCCGGCTTCCCTCGAGCACCTCGTCGCTCGTGGAGCCGCTTGGCCTCATCGATGCCGAGAGCGGGGCGAAACGTCCGTGATCTACGTGGCGGACAGGGAGAACCGAAAGACCCCGAGGATGATCTGCAAGATCTCTCGAACAAGAAGACGGTCGACGGTTTCGAGCTCTGGTTCTGTGATGACCTTTCTGCGAGCCTCAACCCCGATCGGAAGCAGGTAGCGAGGCCCTCGCCTATACAGCGACGGTATCCAGATCTGCCGCATCGACATCAGCGGATTCTCGCGTCCCATATTCTTCGTCGCCAAGCTGTCAGACCCTAGACATGCCCTAGGCAGACCGCTAGCCTTCCGGCTTATGGACGATGTGCTACAGCCGGGGGTACGCCTGCGCGATGACCGGTATGAGATTTTGGAACTATTGCGGGCGCCATCTAACAAGAAGATCTATCTGGCGCGTGACTGCGTGGTCGGCCGTCGGGTGGCCCTCGATGTCTTTTCTAATAATTTCATCATGCCTGGCGGCATGACTGTAAGAGCCTGGGAAGCACAAGTGCTCGCTCAACTCCAAGACCACCCCAATATCGCGACGGTCCTCGATCATTGGGAAGACGAACATATAGCAGCCATGGTGACTCGTTATCTTACCGGCGGCAGCCTGGCAGATATGATTCAGAACTCGCAGAAGGACTCCGGCGAAGGCTTGCCGATTGAAGAGGTATTCCGATTGTCAATTGAGCTCGCATACGGGCTTGCGCATATCCACAGCTGCGGTATCTTGTATCGCGATCTACAACCCCGCAATGTACTGTTCGATGAGTGGGGTACCTTGCATCTAGTAGATTTCGACACCGCTGTACTGCTCGGTGAAGAACAGATGAGCGATATGTCGCATCATTCGGCGATTAGCTATATGGCGCCAGAACTTATCGATAGCGCTCAAGTGGATGAACGCGCTGACCTCTACTCGCTGGGTGCGACAATTTATGAAATGGTTGCTGGGCATCCAGCTTTCCCTGGAAGCCGCGAGGAGGTTTTGGCTGCGCGCCAAGCGGGTTCTCATCCTCTTGATCGAGACGACCTGCCAGAAGGGTTTGTGCATCTTATCTCTTGTTTACTTGCACCTGACCGCGACAAGCGGCCGCGGCGCGCGGACGAAATAGCGGGGCGTTTGGAGCAACTCCGCGCCACTCACGCTCAAATACATCGCCTACTCAAAACTAACATCGACCGTGAAGTCCTACGAACGCTTGCGACATTTCTTGCAGTGGAAGGAAGCGCAATGATAACGGGTTCATCTGATTCTAATCAGATGGGCCTTTCTTTTACGCCAAACATCGGCTTGCCTCCCGATCATCGCCTCCTGATGCAGGCAATAATGGCGCTTGCCGAGGCCGAGTATCGCCGCGCCGCAATCGATGCTGGCACAGCATCCGAGGTTGCATTGGCGTCGGCCATATATCAGCTATTAGTATCTAAGGGACTTAATGGTGAGTTCATTGATCAGACGATCCGTCGTGCGAATGGACTCGAAGGACTTTTTGCCGAATATCTCGCGCTAGGCAACCCGTCGCCGATGTCGAGAGAGGTTCCAGTTTCGAGAAACACGGTTATCACGCACCTCGCCGGCGTTCGCAATGGTTCCGCCCACGCAGGCCAGATTCCTACAGCTGACGCAGCGATTCGAGCAGTCGAATTGGCTCACTCGCTTGTAATGACCGCTCATCCGTACCCATGACGGCCCAGTCCCGCCGTTATCGGGTGAACGAACGTGCTTATGGCAGCATGATCACCTTGTTAATAGGCGCCCATCGATCGGGATCGCCCCGGAGATGTACAGGTGAAAAGCGCGCAGACGCGTTTTTGTGGGAACCTGGCACGTCACTCGATCATCGGCAGATCCGGACGTCTGTACACAGAGCAACCTGCCCCTGACGCTCCAGATGGGGATCGCCGGCAAGCCGCCAACCGTTCAGATCTGCTGAATCAGGCGCCGCATCCCTAGGCGTACTGCGGCAACCGACCCAACCGAAGGTTCGACAGGCAACGTGACGCCAGCCCGATGGCTCGTAGTTGTCGACAACACATTCGAAAACAGCTGGTCGGGATGCCGGGATTTGAACCCGGGGCCTCCTGCTCCCAAAGCAGGCGCGCTGCCAAGCTGCGCCACATCCCGGTGGCAGCGGTAGCTTACCTTCTGCCCAGCCAGTTCTCCTGCCCGGGCGTCGCACGACCGCTACGATGCCGGACTGGCCGCTACCCCGGGCGCCGAGACCGGAGGAGACGGCTGTGCCCGGCCTTGCGCTTCGAGACGGTACGCTACCCGCGTAGCGGTCTTACCACGATGACGTGGGCATGGTCGCCGCGCGGGCGTAGCTCAATGGCAGAGCCCCAGCCTTCCAAGCTGGTCATGAGGGTTCGATTCCCTTCGCCCGCTCCAGACGAGAAGACCCTGGTCACCGGCCGGTTGCGGCCGCGTTCCTCCGAACCAAGGGATGCATCGAAACCGGATGGGCCACGCACGGGCCACACATCACGGGTTTCCGGCCGAGTCATGATCGATAGAAAGTGCCTGACGGGCCAGCCCGCCAAGCGCCTTCGCGATCAGTTGATCACGATCGCGCGCCGCCTGCTGGTAGATCATCGCGGCGCGCGGACTCGAATGCCCGAGCCGGCCATCAGTTCCTTGGGCGTCGCCCCGGTTGCAGCCGCCAGCGTGCCGCCCGCGTGTCTCAGATCGAGGAAGTGCAGGCCGGGCCCGCGTAGCTATTCACCAAGCGCCAGCGGCGTGATGTGACGTGCCGGGCGTTGCCTGTTATCCGGCGGGTTCGAGTCGGGGTGGTTTCCAGGTGTGGCCGTTCGCCACCGCGGCCATGGATCGAGGCCGTGGGTCCTGGGTGAGGAGGGCAGGGCAGAGCGCGCGCTGGTCAGGCCGGTGATCCTCGGCCATCGGACGCTTCATCGCGAAGCCATCGGTCGAACCACGCACGCGTGCGCCGGAGCAGGTCGAGCTGGTGATTGCGCTCCACGAACCCGTGTCCCTCACGCGGGTAGATGACGAGTTCGTGCTCGGCCCCGTACCAGCTGAGCGCACGGTGGAAGTAGATCGCCTGGCTGACCGGCACGTTGGTGTCGTCCTCGCCGTTCACGATCAGCACCGGGGTGCGGATCTTCGACGCAAACGAGATCGGGCTGACCTGGTCGTGGGGGTGCGGGCCGGTGCCCTCCCAGCCGTAACTGCCGCTGAGCTCGGCTTCCAGGGTTCCCCCCTCGCCGGTCGCGACGAGCATCCCCCAGTCGCTGATCCCGGCGGCCATCATGGCGGCCTTGAACCGGTCGGTGTGCCCGATCGCCCAGGCGGCCATGAACCCGCCATGGCTGGCACCGCCGATTCCAAGCCGGTCCGGGTCAGCGACCCCCTCGGCGATCAGCAGATCGATCCCGCTGATGATGTCGCTGAATTCGCTGCCGCCGACCGAGCGCGCGACCGCCGCCGCGAAATCACGGCCATGACCCGTCCCGCCCCGCGGGTTAGGCAGGAACACGGCGTATCCCGCGGTCGCGAGCCACTGTCCCGTGGGATGCGGGGCGAGCATGAACTCGTCGGCATACCGGGCATCAGGGCCGCCGTGCACCAATGTGATGAGCGGGAACGGGCCGTCCGCGCGGTTGCGGCCGGGCGGCAAGACGAGCAGGCCGTCGAGGCCGAGCCCGTCCGCTGCTCGGTAGGACAGGCGTTCTTGACTTCCCCATCTGATAGCGCGCAGGGCAGGCTGGGTGTCACTGAGCCGGATGAGCTGGCCTGCGGGCGGTCCGGCATGGACGTTCGCCGGCTCATAGGAGGTGCTGGCCAGCGCCGCGACCACCTCGCCGGAACGACACGCGGTGAGCGAGTCGACCAGGCCGTCCCGGGCGGACACGCACCTGAATCGCAGCAGGTCAGGGTCGAGCCGGTAGATCGCGGTGTCGAGCCCGTCCGCGAACAAGGCCAGCGGCGGGCCGTCCGCGACCTGCGCCAGCTCGGCCGGACAGACAGCCATGCCCGCGGTCAGGTCACAATGCACAGCGGCTGCCGCGGAGACGGAGACATCGTAGACGGCGTCGCCGCCGAACGGTTCCGGCATTGCCAGGTAGGCCAGGTGCCAGCATCCGCCGGCCTGCCACCAGACCGGCGACCGCGCCTCGGTCCCGATCCGGCCCAGATCACGGGTCGTCCCTGTCTCCACATCGACCACATGCAACTCGCTGGTGGTCACGCCCCGGTCCTTCTCCGGATCCGCCCAGCTGATCGCCGCCAGCGCGCCCCCGTCCGGCCGCGCCGCCAGTTCCACGACGTGACGGTGGCCGAGGCCGTCCACCGTATGCAACTCGCCTGTGGCCAGGTCAAGCGTCCGCAGCCTCCCGCAGCGCAGCTGCTCTCCCCAGATGAACGCGTCGTCGCGCTCGGCCCGTCGGCGTTCCTCCTCCTCGGTTGGCTCGTCCGTGGCGACCACGGCGACCAGCCGGGCATCCGCAAGCGGCCAGGCATCAGAGATCTCGCCGCGCCAGTCCGTCAGGACCTCGGCCTCCCCGCCACCGACCCGGACCCGGTACAGCTGACGGGAGCCGGTGCGATCTGACAAGAAAAACACCGACGCCGAATCCGGCGCCCAGCGCGGATCAGAATCTGCCGCCATACCCGCGGTCAGCTTCCACGGCGGTGAGCTGCCGTCAGCAGCGGCTACCCAGAGTGCGCACATGCAACGCTCTCCCCCGCGGCCGACCGGAGCCACGACATACGCAACCCAGCACCCATCTGGCGAGATCACCGGCTGCGACGGCACGGCCCCGTCCACCACGAGCTCCGCGGTTAGCTCCGGTGCGTCTTCACTCACGCAACGCGCCTTTCCGGCAAACATCTGCACATTCAGGAGCAGAGAGGCTGCCACAGCGGCCTTGAGCACGACGGATGCCCTGGCACGGGCCTGACGAAGTCAGCGATTGGATGCATGACCCGCACATCATCTGGTTCCAGGTCGCCAGGTGGCAACCGATTAGCCGAGGCACCAGCCAGTGCCTGGTCCGGGCGACGACAGCAGGCCCCAGGTCAGCGGGCGTCGGGCAGCGCCAACAGATCCATGATCCGGAACATGACCGGAATGACCGCTAACTCAAGCACTCACCGGAAAGCGCCACACCAGGTCAGCCGCAAAATCCGGGCCTTGGCAGACGCGGCCTCGGGAGCCGCTTTAACGGGCCACGCACGGGCCAAGTCCTCGGCCTCGGCGATCTGCTCTGACGTGAGACCTCCGACGACAGTTGCGGTGTCAGCGACGTACTCCCACGTCCAATCGCTCACGCAGTCGCCGGCTCCGCCTGGTGCAGGATCTCACTGATCTCGGCCGCCGCGGCCCGCCGCGCACTGCGGTCCGCAGACTCCGCGACGATGCGCTCGCAGTCGCGCAACCGGGCGTCCAGCGCAGGCCAGCGCTCAACCGCCACCAAGGTCCAGCCTTGCTCCACGAAGTACCTCGCCGGCATCATGCTGTACTCATCCCGCGCCGGGGCTTTAGCAGCCGTCCAGTCAGACCCGAACTTCGCCAGCGCAGCGGTATCGAGCTTGCGACAGCCGCTCGTTCAGGAGTAACCGGCGGGAAGTCGCGCTGAACAGGGACCAGGGACCGTCAGTCCATCCCGGGTGGGGCCGGGCCGACGGGCAACTGCACGGTCCCGGCGCCTCCAGTCGGGCGCGGCCGACGAGGCTCACGGACGCCAGCCAACCCGTCCGGATCTCCGCCGTGCAGCGGCGTCGCGACGGGCCTGCTGAGGCCGTAAGGCGCACGGTAGCTGAAGATCAATTCAGCCAGAATCCCGGCGGCCAGACCCGCCGCGATACCCGGCCAGCTCAGCACCAGCCAGCCGATAGCCGCGGGAACGATCCACAGCGGAAGCCGTACCCGCCAGAACAGGTAGGCGTAGCGTTCGCGCGATCGGCCGCCTGGCAGCGTGATCACAGTCGGGAACCGTAGCCGGCGCAGCACCCGGTTGCGTCGGCCCCACCGATGCGATCGCCCGTTCATCACATCCATGATGCGGCAGGATCCCGACGTCAGCCCCGGATCGTAAGGCCCTCCTGACCGGCTCATGCCGGCCCAGCCCGCCGGGCCGGAACGGTCTAACCGTGGCTGTCGATGTGCGCGCGAGCCTGGTCCGCGAAATGATCAACGACCTCGGCGGCGGCACGGGCCAGGGCCTCGCCCGACACGGTGCCGGTGACGCCCCAGACCTCCCGGTCGTCTTCCCAGACCGTCTCGGCACCATCCACGGCACGCAGCGCAGCGGCCATATGCCGTCGCAGTTCGCTCTCTAGCGGGTCGGCTCGCAAGAACTCGGCGTCGGCCACCCCGATGCTCCAGTAGGGCTGCTCGCCAAGGGTGATCCTGGCCGCGTCGACCGAGCGGATGTCCGGATCGTCGGTGACCCGCTCCCAGCTCTCGTCGCAGCCTTCATCAAGCTCGGCGGCCGGTAGTTTCCTGAAGTGATCGGTCACCGGCGCAGCCTAGACGAGCGAGGGCCTGAAAGAGTTAGATTCCGGCGCAGCCCACCCCGGACCGACCAGCAGGAGGCGCTCGGTGTACGACCCGGCACGAGGTTACCCGCGCGCAGTGCCGTACGTGCTCTATCGCGATCCCGCCGCGGCGGCCCGTTGGATCACAGAGGTTCTGGGGTTTCGCGAGGCCATCCGGTTCACCGTTCCCGGCGGCGGCCCCGCCGGGCACATTGAGCTCGAGCGCCACGGTGCCGTCCTCATGCTCGGTCTGGCGGGTGGCCGTTTCGGTCAGACCTCCTCGATCACCCTGGTGTTCGTCGATGACGTCGACGCCGCGTGCGCCCGCATTCCTGCCGCGGGCGGGACCATTCTCGACGGTCCCGCTGACCAGCCATGGGGACTGCGGCAAGCCGTCGTCGCCGATCCTGAGGAACAGCGGTGGGAACTCACCCAGCACATCCGCGATGTCCCTCCCGCCGACTGGGGTGCCCGGCAGAGCGCACCGCTGCCAGGCTAGCCACACCGATCGGGCCAGGGGCCGCGCGCGACGACGGCACCGGCTCACCGCCGTCGCGGGCCTGTCGGTCGCCGGGGCGTCCGGACCCCGGCGTTCACGATCGTCGGCGACCCCGACAGCACGGCCACGCTGACCATCAACAGCGCCGAAGTCCTCGACCCCGCCACCTGCAGCACGACCTCGGCCGATACGGCATCCCGGCGATGGGGACCTCGGGCCGCTTCTGCTCCTCAGATCCCGCGCCGAACGGCTTTTCGCGGGTGGTGTCGTTCTATCCCGCTCGACCGGGGAACCATGCCCTGCGGCCAGGAGCGCACCCTCACCCCACAATCACCGTCAACCCGGCGGCCATGCCGGCGGGCACTAAAATCAGCTTCGGCGTCTTCCAGCTCGGCCCGGGCCTGCAGCAGGCCACCTTCGAGCTCATCAATACCGGCGCCTGCACCTGCACGACCACCCCGCCCCAGGCCCCCGCGCCTGATGACGGCGCGCAGGTGCACGCGGGCCGTAACCGGCCGCATCGCCTCCCGGGCACACCAGGCAACAACGGTGGATGCCACCGACCGGGACCGCTTCAGGGAGACAGCAATCCGATGGCCCTCTTGGCGCGCGCCAGCGTCGGCGCGGCAAGCTCCGTCGCCCTGGCCGCACCGTCGCGCGCTATCCCCATGACCATGCCGGGGTCAGCGCAGATATCGGCGTAGCGCCTCTGCAGCGGATCGAGCACGGCGATAACCGCCGCGGTGACCGCTTCCTTGAGGTCGCCGTACGTATCCAGCCGGGCCGCGGCCTCCGCCGGCGTGGCACCGGTGCATGCCGCCAGGATCGCTAGCAGGTTAGCCACCCCGGGCTTGGCCGCCGGATCGTAGGTGACATCGCGGCCGCTGTCGGTCACCGCCCGGGCGATCTTGCGCCGGATCACGTCGGGAGGGTCCAGCAGCCGCAGCACGCCGGGCGCGGCCTGGGCCGCCGACTTGCTCATCTTCGACGCCGGCTCTTGCAGGTCCATCACCCGGGCCGCCACCGGCGGCGTCACCGCTCGCGGCACGACGAAGGTCTCGCCGTACGACTTGTTGAAACGGATGGCTAGGTCGCGGGCCAGTTCCAGGTGCTGCCGCTGATCGTCGCCGACGGGCACGGTCTCCACGTCGTAGAGCAAGACGTCGGCGGCCATCAGCACCGGATAGGCCAGCAGCGCCGACCGGACGGACGACTGCTTGGCCGCCTTTTCCTTGTACTGGACCATTCGCCGCAGCTCGCCGTCGTACGCCGTCGCCTCCAGCAGCCAGTGCAGCTCGGCGTGCGCCGGCACGTGGCTCTGCACGAAAATCGTGCACTGATCGGGATCCAGGCCAGCGGCAAGGAGCAAGGCCAGTTGCTCCAGCGTGAGCGCCCGGGTGGCGGCCGGATCGCGCTCCGTGGTCAGGGCGTGCAGATCCGCGACGCCGTACAGGGAGTCAATGCCCCGCTGATCGTCCGCCCAGTGACGGATTGCGCCAAGCAGATTTCCCAGGGTCAGGTGCCCGCTCGGGACGGTCAGCGACAGGGTTCGTGCCATCGAAGGCTCCTCCAGCACATAGTGCCCCGGCCGAGACGACACAAAAACGGCCGCCTCACCCGAGGCGGCCAACAGAAGAACGTAACCTCAGAGCCGCCCGGTCAGGCGGCCCACCACATCGACGAATGCTTACCGGTCACAGGGCAAGGATACAACAGGGCGGCCGCGGACCGATCAGCCGGCGGCCAGGTCGCGCTGATACCATATGCCCCGTTTACCGCCCACGTCGGCCGGATCAGCCGGGCCAACGGGACCGAACCCGGCTTTTTTCAGCACCTTCTGGGATGCCACGTTGTCGCAGCTGGTCACGGCCCGGATCGTGCGCAGCCCGTACTCGGCGGCCGCGAGCCGGCATAGTTCCCGTACGGTCGCCGTCGCCACGCCACGGCCGGCGACGTCCTGCGCGACCCGGTAGCCGAGCTCAGCCGTGCCGTCCTTGATGCGATACAGGTTGAACCGGCCTAGTATCGAGCGATCGTCGCCGACGAGGACGTAGAAGGCGCTGGTGCCGGAGTCCTGTTCAGCCAGGAGTTCGCGGTGCCGGTCGGTGAAGTGGTCGAAGAACTCGTCGCCACGGTCGGAGATCGAAGCGGCGAAATAGCCGCGGTTCGCCAGTTCAAAGGCCAGGATCGCCTGGGCATGATCGGCGCGCACGCGCTGGAGCTCGGGCATCGGTTAACCCTACTCAGGTGGCGCGCCGCGGCCACCTGATTTCCGCCCCGGTTGCCGCCCGTTCCGCATGGAGATCGTCCAGCGGACGAGGACGAGGACGAGGACGAGGACGAGAGAAGGAAAGACATGCCGTATCCCCCGATCGAGCCCTACGAGACCGGCATGCTCGACACCGGTGACGGCAACCTCATCTACTGGGAGACCTGCGGCAACCCAGACGGCGTGCCCGCCGTCGTCGTGCACGGTGGCCCGGGCTCGGGCTGCACCACCGCCGCGCGCTCCACGCTCGACCCCGAGCGCTACCGCATCATCCTGTTCGACCAGCGCAACTGCGGACGGAGCAGGCCGCACGCGAGCGACCCCGCGGTGGACATGCGCCGGAACACGACCGACCACCTGATCCGCGACATGGAGCAGTTGCGCGAGCGGCTGGGCGTCGACCGATGGCTGCTCCGCGGCGGTTCGTGGGGTGTGACGCTGTCGCTCGCCTACGCCGAGCGCTATCCGGAACGGGTCTCCGGCATGCTGCTGCAAGCCGTCACATCGACCCGCCGGTCGGAACTGGACTGGCTGTACCGGGGAGCTGGGCGTATCTTCCCCGAGGCCTGGGCCCGGTTCCGTGACTATGCCGGCGCGCGCGAGTTCCGGCTTCCGACCGACACCGAGCCGCCCATCGAGGGCCTGCTGATGGCCTACTCGCGATTGATGGAGAACCCCGATCCCAGCGTCCGGGCACGGGCCGCCGCGGAGTGGGTGACCTGGGAGGACGCCGTGATCTCGATGGAGCACAGCGGCACGCCCGGCGCCTACAGCAGCCGGCGAGACGACGCCCGGCTGGCGTTCGTCCGGATCTGCTCGCACTACTTCGCCCATGACGGCTTCCTCGAGGACGGCGTGCTCATCCGCGAGGCGGGAAGGCTGGCCGGCATTCCCGGTGTGCTGATCCACGGGCGCACCGACCTCGGCGGCCCCGTGATCACCGCCTGGGAGCTGGCCCGCGCCTGGCCGGACGCCGAGCTCATCGTCATCGACGACTCCGGTCATACCGGCAGCGCCGCCACGAGCGAGGCGCTAGATTCGGCCGGCAGCCGGCTGTTCGCGATCATCACCGGGAACTGAACCCCCCCGGCCCGCCCGCGCCGCCGTTGCCGTTCTAAATAGATATCACTATGATAGGTGGTATCAGACGTCGGAGCGAGACGTCGCAACGGAGGTGGGACGGATGACCGTACAGGTTCCGCTCGCAGCGGCCAAGGAGCCGGCCCCGGTGCCGGTGACCGAGCAGACGGCCTGGTCAACCCGCGGCATCAAGGTCCTGGTGAGCGGCGTTGTCTGCGTGGGCGGCGGGGCGGCCCTGCTGTGGTACTCGGGTCAGCAGACCGGCGGCGCCAAGACCGGCGTGATCTGGGCCGGAGTCATCGTGCTGGTCATCGCCGCGGGGCAGCTGTTCGGGCTGACGCCGGTGGTGCCGGGCCAGGCCCGGGTGATCCAGCTCTTCGGCAAGTACCGCGGCACGATACGCGAACCCGGGCTGCAGTGGGTGAACCCGTTCACCCTGCGCATCAAGGTATCGATCCGGATCCGCAACCACGAGACCCCGCAGGCCAAGGTCAACGACGCCGACGGCAACCCGATCGAGATCGCGGCCGTGGTCGTCTGGCAGGTACGGGACACGGCCCAGGCCATCTACTCGGTCGACGACTACACCAGGTTCGTGGCCATCCAGACCGAGACCGCGGTCCGGCACATCGCCTCCAGCTACCCCTACATCAGCCAGAGCGATGGCCAGCTGTCGCTGCGCGACCACGCGGACGAGATCACCCAGCGGCTCTCCGATGAGATCGCGGCCCGGGTCGCCGCGGCCGGGGTGGCGATCATCGAGTCCCGGCTCACCCGGCTGTCATACGCGGCCGAGATCGCCCAGGCGATGCTGCGCCAGCAGGCGGCATCGGCGGTGGTCGGGGCCAGGCAGCGGATCGTCGAGGGCGCGGTCGGCATGGTCCAGCTCGCGCTGCGCCGGCTCGAGGAGGAAGACGTGGTCCAGCTGGATGAGGAGCGCAAGGCGGCCATGGTGTCGAACCTTCTCGTCGTCCTCTGCAGCGAGCAGGCCACCCAGCAGGTCGTCAACACCGGGTCTCTGTATCAGTGACGGCGCCGGCAAGCCAGTGACTGAACGCAAGAGCCTGCTGCTCCGGCTCGACCCGGCCGTCCACGATGCCCTGGCCAAGTGGGCCGCCGACGAGCTGCGCAGCACCAACGCCCAGATCGAGTACCTGCTGCGCCGCGCTCTGGCCGAAGCCGGACGGCTCCCCGGCAAGGTCGGGGAGATGCGCAAGCGCGGCCGGCCGCGCCGCGGCAGCCCGCCGTCCTGACCCGCGCACATCGTCACCAGTCCCCGCGCGCCCGCCGCATCGGCCCCTGCGCCAGCTCGGGGTGGTCGTACTCGTCGTGCCAGTTCCACCAGTTGTACGGCGGGCTCTGCGGATAGCCCTCGGGCGAGTCCT
>Ga0335072_10012315_pt1 | contig 12213 bp, 3 predicted proteins | sample Lox_Sample_21_FD_206725 | JGI IMG/M metagenome (GOLD analysis project Ga0335072, IMG submission 206725) | Soil microbial communities from Loxahatchee National Wildlife Refuge, Florida, United States - Lox_Sample_2.1 | ecosystem: Environmental > Terrestrial > Soil > Wetlands | place: USA: Florida...
GAGGGCAGCTTTATGGCGACGGTGGATGCGAGCCGGGTGTGGGAGCTGCTGGGCGCAAAGGGGCTGGGTGTTGAAGAGGACTATCACACAGCGAAGATGCCGCCAGTGAATCAAGGTTTGCTGGATGGGCGGCTGGCATGGCGGCAGCACGACGGCGGCCACACCGACGCTCCGAACATGAAGTACTTCATCCAGTGGGCGGATCAGTTCATCGGGCACCGGCAGCCGGGCTCTTAGAGCGGTTTCGATTCACACGTTGACATCTGGAGATCGTGCAAGGTGGCGTTTTCTTGAGGAAAACGCCACTTGGCATCAGACTTTCTGTAAGGAGCAGAATCGAAACCGCTGTAGCTTGCGGGAGTCCGTGCCTGGCGCGCGAATTGGCCGCCCGCGGGTGGTCGCTGTCACGCGCGCTTCCAGCTTCCGTGGCTCCGTTGTGCTCACGCCGCCCGGGAAACCTTGATCAGGGCTCACGGGCCGGGGTGTGAAGCGCAGGGAAAAGGCAGTGGAGCGGGTAACATTATCTAAAGCAAAACTCTTTTTTTCAATCACATGGGCCGGGCTACCGTATGCTTACGGTAAATTCACTTGTCAACGCAATTCCTGCGGGAATTTCATAGTCAAGGCTCGCAACAACAGGATCAGGCATAGCCCTGAAAAGTGGGCGGGGTGGGTTGCGTTTGTGCGGCAGGCACACTCGCGTTCATGGTCCCGCAAGACGAGCTATTGTTCTTTTGCTTTTTCCGCTGGGCAGGTTTGCAGCGGGCTGAATTGTACTGCGGTCCTCTCCTCGTGAATCCATTCTGATTCCCGACTTGCTTCCCGTGCGAACCGATTTGACTCTCGCGATTGTTTCCATGGTGCACAGGCACCCCTAAAGGATTTAGTTTCGGAGGCTTCATATGCCGTTCTCGGTTACAAACGATCATCCATCTCTGACTACGCGGTCTCTGGCAGCCAGGGGGCGTGCCGCACTTGCCGCGGTTGTTGCACTGCTTTCCCTGCTGCTCTCCGCTCTCTCGCTCCAGGCGCAGACCGTTTCCGGAACGATCACCGGCACAGCCACCGATCCCAGTGGCGCAGTGATTGCAGGAGTGGCAGTGAAGGCGAAGAACAGCGACACGGGCGAAGTGCGCGCGACCGTATCGAATGCGGCGGGACTGTTCTCCCTTCCCGCACTGCCACCGGGGCAATATACGGTCGATGCGACGGCCGCGGGATTCCAGGAGGTGACCTCGAACGTTACCCTGTCGGTGGGCCAGGTACTGAATGTGGATCTCCATCTGCCGATTGGGTCAGCCAGCCAGAAGGTGGAAGTGGTAGCCAACGAATCACTGGGACTGCAGACGCAGAGCCACGAGCTGAGCAGCGTGATGGATGCGAAAACCGTGGAAGACCTGCCGTCGTCTTCGAGCTATCGCAACGCCACCTTCTATGCGCAGACAACCGAGGTTGGCGTGCAGCCCGGCTCGCAGCTGGGCGACAACAATATCGGCTCCAACGTGAGCCAGTACAACATGCAGAGCAACCAGCTGTTTATTGCCGGGCAGGGCTTCTGGTCAAGCACCTACCTGCTGGACGGCGTGGTGGATATGAGCTACTTTGATCAAACCGCAACGGTGGAAACACCGGCGGAAGCCACCGAACAGGTTGAAATCATCCGCAGCAGCGCCAACGCGCGCTATGACGGTGCCAATGCGCTGAACGCGCTCACCAAGAGCGGAACCGAGCAGTTCCACGGCCGGGCCTATGAGTACCTGCAAAACGATGCGTTCAATGCGCGGGGCTATGACGCCGGCCAGTTGAGCGAGCTCCGCTACAACATGTTTGGCGCCAACGGCGGCTGGGTTGTTCCCTTTACGCACAGGAAGGTCTTCTTCTTTGTCGACTATCAGGGTTTTCGCCAGATTCAGTACGCATTCAAACAGGCATACGTTCCCACGGAGGCCGAGCGCAATGGAGACTTCAGCCTAGATCTGAACGCGAACTCGAGCACCAAGCAGCCGGCCACGGTCATCTACGATCCAACCACGTTCAACCAGACTCTGACGCCCAACGGCGGAGCCAGCGCCCTGCAGCCATTCGACTACAACGGGCAGGAAAATGTGATGAACCCTGCCTTGATCACTCCATTGGCCAAAGCTTACATCAACCTGGTTTATCCCCTGCCCAACGGACAGAACACGACCGCGGGCAACAACTATGGAAGCCTGCACAGCAAGACCAAGTTCACCCACGACGACTATCTCTATCGCGGCGACTACAACATCAGCGCCAACGATCACCTGTGGGGCGCCTACGACACCAACAATCCAGACATCATTCGGCCGGAGGACTGGGATGACGGCCCGGGAACAGACCTGATTGACACCAGCGAACATAACCAGCTCTTCGGCACCGACATCTATATTGAAGAAACGCATGTGCTGAGTCCCACCGTTGTGAACACGGCGCGGGTGGGCTTCGCCCGTTCCGTCACGGGCCAGCAGTTCGAGATGATCGACAACGGCACGGACTACTTTACAAAGTTTGGCCTGACCGGTCTGAATCCGCCTCCTTCGGTGTGGGGTCTGCCAAGTTTCAACGTCAGCGGCTACTCCAGCGTAAGCGGCTCGCCGCTGGGCGCGACGCAGAACATGTATGAGTACAGCGATGAATTGAACTGGGTGCGCGGCAAGCACTCGCTGTTCGCGGGCGCGGAAATTGACGACATTGACTACAACGCGTTCTGGTATACCGGCAATCCGAACGGCGCATTGACGGCCAACGGTGAATATACCTACAACGGATCAAGCGGAGCCGCATGGCAGAATCCCGGACAATGGGTGCTGGGCAAAGTAAACCAGATGCCCGCAGCCAACCAGCTGGCAGACTACCTGCTGGGCTATTACAGCAGCACAAACGCGTCGGCAGGCAGCGAGGTGGGGTACTTCCACCAGCACAACTTCATGCCGTACTTCCAGGATGACTGGCGCATCAAGCCGAAGCTGACGATCAATCTGGGCATGCGTTACGACTACTACTCCGCGCCGATGGAGCAGTACGGACACGCCGGCTACCTTACGCCGACAACCGGCAAATTTACTGAAGCGCCCTTTCTGCCGAGGAAGTACAACTTCAGCCCCAGGGTGGGTTTTGCTTATGCACTCAATGACAAGACGGCGATTCACGCCGGCGGGGGCATCTACTACTACCAGTTCAGCTACTACGATCTGCAGGGCATGATGACCGACCCGCTCTTCAACACGGGACTCAACAGCACGCAGACGCAAACCAACCCGGTGATCTGGCCGTCTTCAAGCACTGGGGACAATCCGGACACGGGTGCAGCTCCGGGACAGCAGGAGTATTTCACGCTGACGAATGCTGAAAATATCTGGTCGCAGATGCCCGCACCCAACGGCGTCTTTGTGCCAGGCAGCCTGACCTTTGCCCAGAAGATGCCCACCAGTTACAGCGAGCAGTGGAATCTGGCTGTGCAGAGAACCTTTGGCGCCGACTGGCTGCTAACGGTGGATTATGTGGGAAGCGAAAACCATCACATCTTCAACTTCAGCAATATCAACTTGGCTTCACTGCCCGGGCCCAACGACACGAATCCGACGAGCACGGCCGATATCAACTCCCGGCGGCCATACCAGTCTGTGCCGGGCAACATTATTCAGCAGCATATGTGGGGATCGTCCCACTATCACGGGCTTGAGGTCGAGTTGAAGAAGCGCTTCACCAACGGCTTCTCGGTCAACACCAACTTTGTCTGGGGCAAGTCAATGGACTTCCAGGATTCCGATCACAAAGCCAGTGGCGAGATGGGCAACAATCCGCAGATCGACTATGGCAGATCGGACTTCATGCAGCCTTATGTCTACAAGGCGTCTGCCATCTATGAGCTGCCCTTCGGCAAAGGCAAGCAGTTCCTGAACAGCGGCAAGTGGTGGCAGAACCAGCTTGGCGGATGGCGCATGAGCGGCTTCCTGACGGTGGAAGGCGGCTTCCCGTTCAACGTGAATGCCACCGACAACTCCAATACCGGCGGCGGCATCCAGATGCGCGCTGAGGAAACATGCAACGGAAACCATGGGCCGCACACCTTTGCGGAGTGGTTCAACACCTCCTGTTATCAGCAACCGGCGGAAAACACCTTTGGCAATGAGCGCCGCAATAACCTGAACGGACCGCGCAACACCAACCTGGATCTCTCGGCCTTCAAGGAGTTTCCGATCTGGGAGACATTGACGTTCCAGTTCCGTGCAGACGCGTTCAGCGCACTGAATCATCCGCTTCCTGACCAGCCACAGAATACCTGCTGCACGGGCACCTTTGGCGAGGTCACCGGATGGGGCGGCGCTCGCGATATTCAATTGAGCACGAAGATTCTCTGGTAGAAGGCTGGGAATCGATCCAGACTTGTGGGGCCGGCCATGGCATGGAAGTCCATGGCCGGCATTTTTGTTTCCGGACTTCAACACACTCGATGCCCGGTGTGTCGAATCATGGCAGGAACATGTTGGACTCGTCTGCGGGCAGCCTCATCACGACCTGTAGAACGCTGGGCGATCTGGTCTCGACATTGGACTCGCAGCCGCACAAAGTAAGCCGACGCGACGTTGCTATGCGATCGGGTTGGGTGCGCGACGATCGGAATCATCGCGCGCAGAAAAGGGGACGATGCGACCGGGTGCATCGAACAGCGAGGGATGATGCAACCCTTTTTGATGCATCTGTGCGCGCTGCCTCCATTCTCCGGCCGATCTTCTGACCTTTCAAAAAGATCATGGAGTGGAGCAGGCCAGCGCTGCGATGTGAGCTACGGATGCGGCGAAGACGTGTCGAGCTCATGTGCCGTATAGATGGAAACCCCGGTCAACAAGCCAGACGGCAGAAGCGGCGAATCGCTTTTGTAGTTGTCAATATTGGTGGTCGTGTAACGCTTTGCACCGGGCTGGCTGTCGCCGATGAGCCGGTTGGCCCACAGATTCGAGACCTCGATCTCAACCGTATTCGCGCCCGCATGAAGAGCCTGGTCAATGCGAACCCGGAACGGAGGATGCCAGAGCGTGGCCAGAGCTTTGCCGTTGATCCGCACTGTCGCCACTTCACGCACCTCTCCAAGATCAAGCCAGAGTTGTTCGCCGCGGGTGCGCGACGGGCGTGAATCCTGCAGCGTGTCTTTGTAGGTCGCGGTTCCCGAAAAGTATCGAATGCCAGGATCGGCCGATTGTGTCCAGGACGAAAATCTGTCAAGGCGGATTGAAGCGGGCGCACCCCAGTGCGGAGGAAATGCGAGCGTCCATTCCGAATCGAAGTTTGCTGTTGGGTCGGCAGCCGTCAGGGTGAATTCGCGTGAAGAGCCGTCGGAAAAATCTACTCTATACGCTCCGGGACTGGTCGCGGCTATCTTCGCGTTTTGATCGCAGAAGATGCCGTTGCCTGGAAGTATGGAGGGAAATGCTTCGACTCCGTCTTTTTCGATGCGGACCGCATGCAATGCCGGCCCGCGGCTGAAAATGATGAAGACCGATCCGCGCGCGGGAAAAGAAAGCGGAACATCGGTGCGCTCGCCGTGCTGTTGATAAACAGTGGCTGGGGTAATCTCGCCACTGTCTAGCTGCCATAGTTGGGGCGCGCGATCGCGCACGCGGAAACTCAAAACGGCCTGCGCTGGTATGTCTTCTTTGTTGCGGACAAAATAGATGTCGGCATCGGGCGTCTGACGATGAACGAAATCGAGCTGTGCATTGCCCTCGACCTCGAGATCCGGCGTGATGCCGAAAGACTGCAGCGCGGCATGCGCATCAAGAAGGCAATCGATGCGGCCCGAACCGTACGAGATGACGCCTGCACTGTGACAACCGCTCCACATGCGGTCGGCAATCAGAGCATATTGCCGCTGCTCGTCTGCGGAGAGCAGACCAAGCGCACCCGCGGGCTCAGGCCCGATCAACGATCCACCGCCGCGCACATACTTCTCAATCCAGATCAGACTCGCCAGCGATAAACGTCCTGAACGTGGCAGAGCAAGTGCGCGGTAATGAAGGCCCTCCGGCGTCTGGATGCCCGTGGGCGTGGCGATCATGCGATGGAGCAGCGCATCTTCTGAAGTGACGTCGTAGTCATAGCCCGGGAGTACGTGCGCTGGATCATCGGACTTGAGCCGCGCGAATCCAGGTACCTGCTCTCCGCTGTAGTAGAGCAAGTCTGCCACAGGATGGCCCTGCTGCAGAAGGAACTGTGCGCGATTCATTGCGCGAAGCACGGGGCCAGCCTGCTTCCACCAGGTTGTATTTGGATTCAGATGCGTTCCCGCGAAATACTCTCTGCCCGGCAGCCCAAACTCGGGCGGAACGGAAGTAAATTCGTGCCAGTAGAGACGATTCATGCCTTCAGTTAAAGCTTGGTCGAAGGTGGGCTTCAGGTTCAAGCCCGGCGATTCTGACCACGGCAAGCTCAGACTGGTAAATCCCTCCGCCGCGGCGTATGGCTTGCCATAAATATGCGCGGCGCTCGATGCTTCTTTCACAAAGAAACGCTCGTCATCCCGGACGCGATGCCGGTCAGACATGGCCCAGAACTCGGTCTGCGGGAAAGAGGAGTCGCGGAAATTTTCCAGGGCATCGATTGGAAGCCCGTGTGGGCCGCCCGACTCAGGATGCGTGCCGAGGTTGTAGCGCGCGGCCAGTTCCGCAAAGTAATCATAGTGATTTTCGGCCACTAGATCCGCGACGGTTCTGCGCAGGTCGTAAAGAAAGCGATTCGTGGTTGCGCGGTCGTCGACGATGCGGCCCGCCACGGCAGGCAGATAAGGCAGCGGGTCATAGCCGCGGCGCTTTCGAAACTCATCCCGAAAACCTTCGGTCCAGTTTTCACCACCGAGCTCTTCCCAGCTATCTTCCACCAGATAACGCAGGCTGGAACCGATATACGGCTTCGCAGCAACGATCAATGGCATGAGCACGACTTGCCAGTAATGATCGAAGGCGGTGCGGCTCATGTAGTCCATCATGAGCCCCTGCCACGCGCCGCTGCTTGTTGAAACGAGCGCTCCCGAGTCTGTGTAGCCAATGCGCAGGACTTCCCACGTGCCCGGTGGAAAGCTCCACTCAAGCCTGTCGCCATCCGTTACGTGGGCGGTGAGATCGACTGTGTCTGCAGAGTGGGTATCCTCTTCACCGGCTAACGGAGGCAGTTCACGCAACACTCTGGATGTGAGCTGCATGGAAATGCCCGTATCCTTCGCAGTCGTTTTGTGATCGAAGTCGAGAATGGCGCGGCGACCGCTCGCCGGATCTGAGGGCAGCGGAGCGCCGTGCCGCAGTGGATATGCCAGCACGGCAATCTGGCGATAGAACCCATTCTTCATGGGCGGCGTTGCCAGATGAGCGGTTCTCGTGCCGCCGCCTTCAACGATGGTCCGTGAAAAGGTGAGCACCTTGGCAGCGTCTTCAGGACGAACGCTGGGACCGCCGAGATTCCATCCGCTGGTTGCGTTCAGGCTGATTTCAAGTCCCAGCTTTTTCGCGGTGTCGAGCGCATAGACATATAGCCTGATCCATTGCGGACTACCGAAGAGCGGGCCGGCAGGCACGCTATGATTGCCGCCCTGGTCGGCTCCGTTCGCATCTACCAGAATGGCTCCGCCATAACCCTTGGCTTTCATCTCTGCCAGGTCGCGCGCGATGGTAGCTTCATTGGTATTGCCGTTGAGCCACCACCAGTAGCAGCGCAGCTTTGCATTCTGTGGAGGCGATTCGAAGCCCTGGCGCAGTGTTGCCAGCGACTGCGGAAAGAGGCTCCCGGCTGACAATGCCAGCACAAGCCAAATGCCTACGCGCTGCGACAATCGAATCAATTTCATCCCTTTCGAACGGTTCCTGCATTCCTGTGCTGATGCTCTGGTTATCGCCGGTGTTACTTCACGCCGGGCTGGTTTGCTGATCAGGCGAGCACGTCCGTTCGTTGGTTGAACATCATGGTCGTCCGGCAATCGGATGGACGTGTGTGGAGGGCGGCGAGGTAAACAGATTCAAGTCGATCCCGTTGGCCATTGCCGCGTAGCCTGTGTCGTTGGGATGCACTCCGTCTCCGGAGTCATACCTGGGCAGAAGCTGGGATGGATGTTCCGGATCGCGCATCATTCGATCGAAATCGATGACCCCGTCAAAGATGTCTGATTTGCGTATCCAATCGTTGAAAGACTGACGCGTCTCTTCACCCTCAGCCGATGCGCAGTGCAGATTTCTGCAGTCTGGCATTTGCGTGGCGCCAAAGACCCGGATGCCCCGCTCATGCGCCAGCACGACCATCTGCGTGAGCGCCCACTCCAGCTGTGCGTCGAGATCGGCATAAGACTGATGCTGCCGGGTAACGGCCTCGATGTCGTTGATGCCTTCAAACAGGATCAGATACCGGACTCCGCTGCGGTCGATCACATCCCGTTCGAAACGGGAAAGCGCATTGGGCCCGGTACCGTCGAGCAGCACACGATTCCCGCTGATTCCACTGTTGACCACGCCAACAACGCCGGCCCGATGGGCAGCCGGATCAGCCTGCAAGCGCGCGGCAAGAACATCTGGCCAGCGGCGATTCGCGTTGGGCGTCGAATGGTTGCCATCGGTAATCGAATCGCCGAGGGTAACTACGGCCGAGTCACCCGGCGCATACACATCCACGCCGGTCAAAACATACCAGTAACGCTCGTCCCACAAATTAGCGGCAAGACTCGGCGCGCTGGTTGCATTGCCCGACGCCGCGAAGGAAGTCTGCTGGGTGACCGCATGCATGGTCATCAGCTGCGTGTGCTCGGGGAAATAGAGGCTCACCGCGAGGTCGCTGAGTGGAGGAACTTCAAGGGCTACCGCGTCGCTCACGATCGTTGCACCCGGCGGAATTGTGACAGTGCCGCTGCCATTAAATTTCAATGCGCGATCAGTGCCGGACCGGATTGCACTTCCATCGGGAGCAGTGAGCGGATCGGCATAGTCACTGAGTGCGATGTGGGCCGCGGCAATGCGCAGCGGCTCACGGCCAAACTGGTTAGAGAGCCAGACGCGCGCCTGCGAACCGCCCGCTGTGGCATGAACGATCAGACGAAGGGTCTGCCCGGATACGTCAGGGCCGGAGTCGTTCACGGGCATCATGGAGGCGCCCCACGTGGCTACCCACGGCATGGACTTGTCAGGCGTCTGGGCAGATGCTGGGAGCGCGGCGGCAATCAGCACCGTGGCGGCAAGAATGCACAAGGCAGCGCGCGCGAGGGGATTCTTCTGTACCGGCGCCTGGTTAGAACCGGGAAATGACCTGGCCAAATTGATCCTCAACTTCAACGATTGAGAAACAGTATTGCGATTTCGCTTTATTGCCGCAAGTGAGCTTACGGTAAGCCAACCGTGAAGGTCATTTTTGCGCCTGGAAGTCCAAATCGAGACTGAAATCCTTCTCGACCGAGATCATCGGCCCCATCTTCAATGGATCCTGTGTGGGTGTTTTCGCCGCCGACGCAAACGCGCGTGCAAAGATGGGAAGCGGACTGCCTCCATTCAGCGGGCAACATACCCTCATTTCAAAGTGGATTTTCGCTGCTTACGGTTTGGCTACGGTAAATTCACTTGCCATGTGTCCATTTGAACCGCGACACTGCTCAAGATTTGTCTGGCACTTCTATTCTCCATTTGGCGCCGACTCGGACCGTGGCCAAGAACCCTGGGCTTCGTGTGGACCGATACGGCTGCTACCGCTGGCGGCGGATGAAAGAATAAATCATCGTGGATCGCAGATCTTTTTGTCTTGGTGTTCTTTCTCTTCCTGCAGCGGCATCGGCGGCTCGGCTGCGCCGTGAAAATTCCCTTCTGGCCACGGCCACGATATGGGATCAGCAGCGCGAGATCAGGGTTGTACTGGAAGATTGTCTCGACCATCCTTTCTACTGGTGGCCGCGCACGCTGCTCAGCTATCCCATCGAATTTCGCACTCCGGTTGACCTGGACCGCATGGTTCTCTCACAACCGGGAACCGGAGAGCGCATCCCAATCCAGTTCTCTGCAGTTCATCGCGATGCAACCGGCGTAAAAGCCGCCACGCTGCATTTTTTCTCTGACCTCTCCAGCGGCGCACGGCGTGAGTTTGTTTTGTCTCTTGCCAGCCAAAGCGCAGCCGGGCAGCCACAGGTGAAAGAGACGCAAGAAGGCAACACGATTGTTCTTGACTCCGGAACAATGCGCATTCGCATACCGGCATCGCAGACAGTGACGGGTGACGCGCCTGGACCGATCCTGCAGGTTTCGCGCAACAGCGTAGCGAGCGAAAAATGGATTGGCTCGTCGACCCTGAGCTTTACAGACGGAAAGGTCACGCACATCACTGCGAATCGGGTTGCGAGCGGGCCTCTGTTCATCGCCTACGAACTGACCTACGAATCAGAAGGCGGCTCACGCTATGTTGCAACCGTGCAGTGCGAAGGCGGGCTGGATTTTGCGCGCTTCAAGGAAGACATGGACGGAATGAAGCCGGATGCAGAAGGCGTCTTCACCTCCACATGGACGGGCTTTGACGTTACCCATCGGCAGGCTCCGAATCATCCCTACCCGACATCGGGCAAGATTCGCGCCTACGACGATTATCCATGGGAGACGATCGGCGAGCCGTGGCCGATGGATCCCGAGCCCCTTGTCAATGGCGAGCTGCCGTTTGACCTTGGCATCTACGAGACGTGGACTGCATTCCGCACCGGAACCTTTGCCAATTTCTGGGATCGAGGGTCAGACGATGCGCTGGGCGTGTTCATTGACAAGGCCGGAGACTGGCAGGATCACCTGTATACCAATCACGTCGAGTCGCCCAAGCTGAAGGTGCGCTACTACTATCGCGATGGACAACTCTCCTGGCAGTGGCCCATTGCTCGCGGCAGCCGCTCGACGTGCATTGCCTTTTACGATCACGAAAAAGATGAAGAGGCGATGCACCTGGCAGAGAAGGCTGCGCTGGGCGTGAGGCAGGATGGGTTCACCTATGAGGTGGGGCTCATCTATGTTTCGCACGTGCACTTTTTGCAGAATCGCTATGGCACGCTCGACTTGAACTGCGTGAAAGATTGGGTACTCCAGTATCCGGCGAATGCGAAACAGCCGCCAGTCCTGTTTGCCACGGGACAGATCAAAGACGCGGATGAGTTGGAAGAGCGCGTAATGGCCGGGCCATTCGCAAGCACGTTGCCCATCAACGGCACACGGCAAAATGGCGGAGCAAAAGTGGACAACAGCGGAGCCATCGCGCTGCCGGGCCGCAGCATTGTAAGCTTTAGCCCCGTGCCGAGCCGGCAGGTGCAGGCGTGGTGGCTGGACGGGTTTAACCGGTGCGCCGCGAAGATGAATGACCGGCAGCGCAAGCGGCTGACGGCGATGTATCTGCTCATGGCCTACGTGCACGCCGGCGAGGAGTTCATGCCACTGGTGCCCATGCTGAGTGGACATCCGAATTTTCTGGCCGATGTAAAGGCTGTGCCGGCGGCCATGTCATTCCTGTTTCCCGACCATCCGATGGCCGCTGTGTGGGCCGACCTGTGGCAGACGTATGTGGAGATGAACACGCGCTACAACACGCGGCCCGATGTTCCCACATGGAGCGCCGATGGCGGCCGATGGACAGAAAATCTGGGCACGTATGTGTGGGCATTCCTGCGGCCCTCGGTGCGCAGCGACTATCTCTTGCGGCAGTATGACAGTGTGGAGCGCTTTGTAACTCCGCAGCTCGCGGAGATGGCCGAGTGGCTGGTGAATGCGCTCTCAGCGCCGTTCGATGGGGAAACCGCGGAGGCATACAAGGCTCTGCAGACGCTTGACGCCGGACATGAGTGGGGCGCGGTGGCTCCGGGCAGCGGGCCGCGCCGCGTTCATCCTCCGCAGGGCGCGCACTCTGAGGAACGCGTGCCGCCGCGCTCGATGTGGTATCTGGGAACATGCCTCATGCGCTACACGCCGCTCGCAGCCGAGCACGCGATGTGGGCCGCGCGGCCAACCAACCAGGACATGGAGACCGCGCCGGACAAGCCGGACGCGTGGAACGCAATCTATCGGACGCCGGATAATCGCGGAACCAATCCGCACCTGCGCAGCCGCAAGTATACCGGCTACGGCATTGTGATGCGGTCTGCCGTGGACACGCCGGATGAGGTATCGGTGCACCTGCAGCAGATTGACGAAGGACCAAACTATCGCTGGG
>Ga0335072_10012316_pt1 | contig 12213 bp, 7 predicted proteins | sample Lox_Sample_21_FD_206725 | JGI IMG/M metagenome (GOLD analysis project Ga0335072, IMG submission 206725) | Soil microbial communities from Loxahatchee National Wildlife Refuge, Florida, United States - Lox_Sample_2.1 | ecosystem: Environmental > Terrestrial > Soil > Wetlands | place: USA: Florida...
CCGCGTCAGCGCATTCACGATCTCCCGCGCGAACAGCGATCGTGCCTGGTGGTGCGGCCGCCGCGACCGCCGTGCCCGCTCACGGGCCTGCCCGATCGTGCGCGGGCTCAGCCGGAGCTGGCCCGCGCTGGCGCCGACGTGCGGCGCGGCATCCTCCCGCCCGGCGCCGGTCACGAGCCGGATGCTGGCCACGTCGGCCTTCACCTCCAGCGGTTCGTCGGGCACGCGCTGGCGATCCCGGACCGCGGCGGCGATGACTTTCGCCATGCCGATCTGCCCCTTGACCGCGGCCACCTCGGCGGGCTCGGCTGCCGTCGCGCTGACACCGGGGAACAAATCGCCCATGGTCGACAGCAGCACGCTGGTCTCTCCCAGCGAGGGCAGGACCTGCCCGATATACCGAAGAAACGTGGCATTGGGGCCGACCACCAGCACGCCACGTTTCTCCAGCTGGCGGCGGTACGTGTACAGCAGGTAGGCAGCGCGATGCAGCGCCACGGCGGTTTTGCCGGTGCCAGGGCCGCCCTGCACGACCATTGCGCCGCTCATGGGCGCGCGGATGATGACGTCCTGCTCGGCCTGGATGGTCTCGACGATGTCGGACATCGAGCCGGTCCGGCTGGCACTCAGAGCTGCCAGCAGTGCCGACTCGCCCGTCAGTCCCTCGTGCCGGGACGGATCAGCGGCCGCGATATCCAGGACCTCGTCGTCGAGGCTGACTATCGCGCGACCGCGAGTCTTGATGTGCCGGCGGACCCGGACATCGTCGGGCGAGGCAGCAGTGGCGAGGTAAAAGGGCCGCGCGGCATCGGCACGCCAGTCCATGAGAAGCTGCGCGTATTCATCGGTATCGGAGTGAATTCCGAGGCGGCCGATATAGCGCAGTTCCCCGTCCTCGAATTCGAGCCGGCCGAAACACAGTCCGTTCTCGGCCGCGTCGAACTGGGCTAGCTGCTGGCGATACATGGCGCTGAATGATTCGCGCTCTACCCTGGCCTGATGCGTCCCGCCGGACTGTCTGAGCACCCCGGCCATCCGGTTGCCGGCCCGCTCCCTGAGGTCGTCGAGCCGCGAGTAGAGCAAAGAAATGTACTCCTGTTCGCGATCCAGCTCCGCGTTTGACAAGCAAGCTCCTTGTTGTTAAAATGGAATGTAAGGAATGTAATCTTCTACTTATTCCTGACACGCGCTATAAGAATGTAGCGCCTTTTTTTATTTCCGGAAAGCCGGGAGTCGGCGCTCGGCGGCCTCAGCCGAGCCGCGTGTCGGTGCCCCGCGGACCGAGTGTGGCTCCCTCAGCGGGCACGTCCGGGTCCCAGTCGAATACCACCGAATTATCCTCCGCCCCGATCAGGACTTCGGCTCCAGGCGTGGCGCCTGCCTTGCCCAGAGCCTCCTCGATACCGAGTCTGGCCAGCCGGTCTGCCAGATATCCGACAGCTTCGTCATTGGAGAAGTCTGTCTGCAGGATCCACCGTCGTGGCTTTTCGCCGATGACCCGGAAGCTGTTCTCCCCTGTCATCACAATCTCGAAATCGGGTCCGGCCACCGGTTCCGGACGGAGCACCAGGCGAGTCGGCTCCGGCGGCGGCGCGGCTGCCCGGGCTTCTGCAATCACGGACGCCATGGTGAATGCCAGGTCGCGCAGACCCTCTGTCGTGGCAGCTGAGACGCGGCGCACGGTCAGTCCGCGGGCCTCAAGCTCGGGCTCCACCAGGTCGGCCAGCTCTCGCGCGGCCGGGACGTCGATCTTGTTGAGCGCCACGATCCGCGGCCGGTCTGCCATCGGCGCGCCCGTCAGCTCCTCATAGGCGGCTAGCTCGGCCTCGATCGCGTCCAGGTCGCTGATCGGGTCCCGGCCGGGCTCCTCGGTTGCACAATCCAGCACATGCACCAGAACCTGGCAGCGCTCGATGTGGCGCAGGAAGTCCAGCCCGAGACCCTTTCCCGAGCTGGCCCCCGGAATCAGGCCAGGAACGTCGGCTACGACGAACTGGACCTCTCCCGCCTCGACCACGCCCAGGTTCGGGGTGAGTGTGGTGAACGGGTAATTCGCGATCTTCGGCCGTGCCGCGGACATGGCCGCTATCAGCGACGACTTCCCGGCGTTGGGGAAGCCGACCAGGCCGGCATCGGCGACAGTCTTGAGCTCGAGGACGAGGTTCAGCTCCCGACCGGGCTCACCACGCAGGGCGAACCCGGGCGCCTTGCGCTTCGTCGACGCCAGCGCCGCATTGCCGAGACCGCCCCGGCCTCCCTCAGCAGCAACGTAGCGAGTACCGGCGCCCATCAGATCGGCTAGCTGCTCGCCCTCGGCTGTCGTCACGACGGTGCCGTCCGGGACCTTGAGGACGAGGTCGTCTCCGTCGGCGCCGTTACGGTGCGAGCCCAGTCCCGGCTTGCCATTCCCTGCGCGGCGAACCGGTCGCCGATGGAAGTCCAGCAGCGTCGCCGTACTCGGGTCCACCTCGATGATCACGTCGCCGCCGCGGCCGCCGTTGCCGCCGTTCGGTCCGCCGAGCGGCTTGAACTTCTCCCGGTGCACGGAAGCGCAGCCATTGCCGCCGTGACCCGCGCTGACGCGCACCTCGGCGCGGTCGGCGAACTCAGCCACGGCGACCTCCGTTCCTCTCCTGTGCGGTTCGAGCGCGTGAGCGCGGACCAGCTATCTGTCTACCCGCTCGCGAGCGGGTCAGTGGCCCGGTGCAGCTCGCGGGCAGCTGCCTCCGGGTACCGAACGGCGCTTCGCGAGAGGCTCGCCGACGCCAGGCGCGACGAAGGGCGGACCGAGCCGGTCCGCCCTCCTGAAGCCTGTGCGTCACGGCTCGCCAGCGCGCTCACCGAGCCCGCCTGGCCGCCTGTGGCGTCAGCTCGCTGCGTGTGCCGTTGCCTTGCCTGCCGCCGCCTTGCCTGCCGCCGCCTTGCCAGCGGTCGCCTTGCCTGCCGCCGCCTTGCCAGCGGTCGCCTTGCCTGCCGCCGCTTTGCCAGCGGTCGCCTTGCCAGCGGTCGCCTTGCCTGCGGTCTCCGGCTCGACTGACAGCACACTGACTGCCCGGCGCCCGCGCCGCCGACCGAACTCCACCCTGCCCTCGACCAGCGCGAACAGGGTGTCGTCCCCGCCGCGGCCGACGCCAGGGCCGGGGTGGAAGTGCGTGCCGTGCTGGCGCACGATGATCTCGCCCGCGCCGACGATCTGGCCGCCGAAGCGCTTCACGCCCAGGCGCTGGGCATTAGAGTCCCGGCCGTTGCGGCTGGAGGACGCGCCCTTCTTGTGTGCCATCTCGGGCTCAGCCCTTCTTCTTCGCGCCGGCACTCGCCTTCGGGGCGCCGATCCCGGTCACCCGAACCTGGGTGTACTTCTGGCGATGACCCAGGCGGCGGCGGTAGCCGGTCTTGTTCTTGTAGTGGATCATGTTGATCTTGGGGCCGACCGCGGCGCCCACGATCTCGGCGGTGACCTGGTACCCGCCCAGCTCCGCCGGATCGCTGATGACCTTGCCGTCATCGACGACCAGCACAGCCGGCAGAGTGACGCTGGCCCCGACCTCTCCAGACAGCTTGTCGACGGTCAGAACGTCGTCTACCGACGCCTTCTCCTGCCTGCCGCCGCAGCGCACGATCGCGTACACCGAGAAATCTCTCCTCTTTGTGCCAGCCCGCGCGAGATTACAGCTGGAGTCGGGCTTGCCTGACATTGCGCACTGAAGCCATCCGGCCGAGAGACCGCTGATCCCGTCACATGCGCTGAACGCAAAGGATATCAGATAGCGCGGGTCCTCAGCTGTTCGCAGGCTCGACCCGGTGACTCCCCTCGCCAGCCTGCCCGGCTGCGCTGTCCTGCCCGGCTCCGCTCTCCAGACTGGCCGCACCGTCCTGCCCGGCCGCACTGTCCTGCCCGGCCGCACTGTCCTGCCCGGCCGCACTGTCCTGCCCGGCCGCACTGTCCTGCCCGGCTCCGCTCTCCAGACTGGCCGCACCGTCCTGCCCGGCTCCGCTGTCCTGCCCGGCTCCGCTGTCCTGCCCGGCCGACTTCTGCCGTCCGCGCCCTGAGCGGGACCGGCCAGAGCGGCTGCCCGCGGCAGCCGTCTCGCTGCCGGTGCTCTGACCATCCGCGCCGGCGTCGGGCCGAGAACCTTCGGCACGGACGTCGGTTGCAGGCTCAGCCTTCGAGACCCCGGCCTCACCAGATATGGCGTCACCCGATGCGGCGTCACCGGATGCGGTGCCATCGCCCCGAGCTGGCGCGCCGTTGGCAGACGCTGCGCTTGCCACCGCGGCAGTTACCGCAGCCGGGCTTGTTCCCCTGGATCCAGCCGCGTTGTTGCCGGTGCCGCCAGGCTTACCCGAGCCTCGCCGGTTGCCGGTTCCGCCCGAACTGTCGGACCCGCCGCCACGCCCGGCCCGGCTCCGGCCGGCCTTGGCGCCCGGCTCCGGAGAACCGCTCTCCCGGCTGTGCGAGTGGTCGACCGGCTCCAGCGAGATGATCACACCGCGGCCATTGCAGTGCTCGCAGGGCACCGAGAACGCTTCGAGCAGGCCGGATCCGACCCGCTTGCGGGTCATCTGCACCAGACCGAGTGAGGTGACCTCGGCGACCTGGTGTTTCGTGCGGTCTCTGGCCAGGCACTCGAGCAGTCGCCGAAGCACCAGCTCGCGGTTGCTCTCCAGCACCATGTCGATGAAGTCGATGACGATGATTCCGCCGAGGTCCCGGACTCTCAGCTGGCGGACGATCTCCTCCGCCGCCTCCAGGTTGTTCCTGGTGACGGTCTGCTCCAGGTTGCCGCCCTGGCCGGTGAACTTACCAGTGTTGACGTCGATGACCGTCATGGCCTCGGTGTGGTCGATCACCAGCGAGCCACCGCTTGGCAGCCAGACCTTCCGCTCGAGCGCCTTGGCCAGCTGCTCGTCGATGCGGTAGGCCGCGAATACGTCCCTGTCGTCCTCCCACCGGTGCATCCGGTCAGACAGGTGCGGCGCTACGTATCGGACATACTCGTCGACGATGTCCCAGTCACTGTCACTGTCGATAACCAGGCTGGTGAAGTCTTCGTTGAAGATGTCCCGGATGACCCGGAGGGTCAGGTCCGGCTCGCTGTAGAGCAGGTCAGGGGCGCTAGCCGTCTTCGACTTCTTCTCGATCGCGTCCCACTGCGCGGCCAGCCGGGCCACGTCGCGAGATAGTTCCTCCTCGGACGCGCCTTCAGCCGCCGTTCGGACGATGACGCCCGCGTGCTCTGGCATGACCTGCTTGAGGATCTGCTTCAGCCGGCTGCGCTCGGTGTCGGGCAGCTTGCGGCTGATGCCCGTCATGCTGGCGCCGGGCACGTACACCAGGTAACGGCCGGGCAGGCTGACCTGGCTGGTCAGCCTGGCACCCTTGTGGCCGATGGGGTCCTTGGTGACCTGCACCAGGATCGACTGCCCCGATTTCAGCGCCGACTCGATGCGCTTGGATTCGCCTTCGAGGCCGCTGGCGTCGAAGTTAACCTCACCCGCGTACAGGACAGCGTTCCGGCCCTTGCCGATGTCGACAAACGCGGCCTCCATGGAAGGCAGCACGTTCTGCACCTTGCCGAGGTAAACGTTGCCCACGTAGGACTGGTGACTGGCCTTGTCGACGTAGTGCTCGACCAGGACACCGTCTTCGAGCACCGCGATCTGCGTCCGGTCCTCGTGCTGGCGAACCACCATCACCCGCTCGACGGCCTCGCGCCGGGCCAGGAACTCCGACTCGGTGATGATGGGCGGACGGCGGCGTCCGGACTCCCGGCCCTCGCGCCTCCGCTGCCGCTTGGCCTCGAGCCGGGTCGAGCCTTTCACTGCCTTGACGTCGGTGACGTCGGCGCCCTTCTCCCGCTGCGGCCGCACGTGAGTGACGGTGTTCGGCGGATCGTCTGGGCCGCCGCTCGGCTGGTCGGTGTCGCCGCCGGATCCGGTACGCCGCCGGCGCCGACGACGCTTGCCACTGCCTCCGGCAGACTCGTCCGCCGGACCGTCACCGCCGTCGGCCTGGCTAGCGGCGTGGTCATCGGCAGCCGGTGCGGCGTCGCTCTCGGTCGTCTCGGTCGCGCCGTCACGCGGCTTGCCCCGACCCCGGCCACCTCGGCGCCGGCGTCGTCCGCCGGGTCCCTGGGAGCCGTCGTCCTGGCCGTCGGTGTCGTCGAAGTCCTCGTCGGCGTCGCGGCCACTCACAGCAGAAGCCGAAGGCGCTGGCACCTGCTTCTGAGCTGGGGTCGCGCGGGCCGCCGGGATCTCCGGCGCCTGGAAAATTACCAGTGGCGGCTGGAATGCAGCCGCTGGGGCCGAGCCCCTGTCCTGGGCCTCACTGTCCTGGCCCTGACTGTCCTGGCCCTGACCGTCCTCGCCGCTTTCGGTGGCCGCGTCGCCAGCGGACTTCCCGCGCCGGGCGGTGCTCCGCTGCCGGGCCGAACTGCCGCTTGCCCGGCGCGTGGGCTCGCTGGCCGCGTCGCTGCCAGCTGTCGCCTCGCCTTTGCTCGCCGCCTCATCGGCTGAGCCGGATTCCGGAACCTGATCAGTCCCACGCGACGCGGCACGCGAGCGGGTCGTGCGCCGCCGTGAGCCGGAGCCACCCTCAGCAGGGCCGGCACCGGAGGCGGAGCCGCCCGCACTCGAGCTGCCGCCGCCAGAGGCGGAGCTGCCGTCGTCCCGTTCGGCATGGCCGGCCGGCCCGGCTGTCTCGACCGCCGGCGCCGGGGTCGGCTCAGCCGCAGGCGGGCCAGCCGGTCTGGTTACTGCCCGGCGGGTGCGCTTGGGCGTGCTGCCGGTCGTGTCGTCGTTTGCCGCCGCTGACGTTCGGGTGGACTCCGCTTGCGCGGACGTCACCGAGATACCAGCCGAACCTCCTGATCCGACTGGCCCATCAGCTGACTCTCTGTTCTGTCGCTCGATCTCGAGCATTCGGGCGTTCTCTCCCGTCAGGCTCCCGGGCGCAGTCGGCCTGTCCTGGCCGCTCCGCGCCACGCGGGAGCTGTTCGTACGCGCTGTCTGGAAGGGCGGCCGCCGTTGCGGCGTTCTCGCCCTCCAGGCACGTTGCCAATACCTGTCCCTGCGAAGCGCCCCGCCTGTCTGGCCGGGTCGCCTCCGCCGCGGGCTGAGCCACCGGGGACTGACTCCCCGGGTGGCCGGCCGACGCTGCCTGCTCGGTCACCGGCTTGGTAGCCGGATCGCCAGAACTAGGCACGCTGGCCTCCGCGGCGGCAGCATCATCAGCGACCAGCGGCCTCTGCGCCAGACGTGTCACCACGGCGGGTGACGATGGCACGAGGGCCGATGAGTCGCGAAGCGCAACCAGGATGTCTTCGGGTCGCACGGCGGGTGTCAGATGCCGAACAACCATTCGAAGTATCGCACATCCCTGTTGCTCGTCCGCAGTGGCACGCCGATCTGCCTCGAGCGATACCACCCCGGCTCGGGTGTCGAGCCTGCGGACTCCGTTACTGGTGAGGCGATCGACCTCCGCGTGCGCGGCGGCCATGAACGCCTCTGCTGCCCGTGCCGCGTCAGCTGGCGTGACTCCGGGCAGCACGACTTGCCATTCCGAGGCCTCCAGCCGCGGCGCGGGCGCCACTGCCAGGTCACTGACCTCGATCACGTCGATCCCGTCGGGCAGCGCAGCATCCAGCTGACCGGCGAACACGCCGGGATCCACTGCTGCCGTGAGGGAAATCTCCAGGAACTCAGCCTCGCTCGCGGCGCCCGTCGGGGCACCGCCGGAGTAGGAGATCTTCGGATGCGGGGAGAAGCCGGCAGAGTGGGCGACCGGAAGCCCGGCTCGCCGAACTCCCCGTTCCACTGCACGCGCGATATCCCTGTGACTCGCGAACCGCATCCTGCCACGCTTAGCGTACCTAACTACCAGGCGCTGCACCGCAGGCAGCGGCGCCGGGCCGGAGGGACGCGGTGGCTGCCGCTGCTGGCGGGCCACTGCTAACCGTCCCCACGGGCGGCGGCAGCACCGGCTGACGCCGGCGCCCTGCCCGCCTCTGGCGCAACCTCTGGCGGAGTGGCCGACTCTGGCTGAGAAGCTGCCTGTGACCGACGACCTTTCTGCGGCCCACTGGTGTGAGCAGCGCTGCTATCCACAACGCTGAGCGGCAGCAGACGCCTCCCGGTGGGGCCGGTCTCGATCTGAGTGTCCATCGCCGGGCAGACGCCGCACTCGAAACAGGGCGTCCAGCGACAGTCGTCGACTTCCTCGGCGCCGGCCGGGTCGATGGCGGCCAGCCAGTCCTGCCACAGCCAGTCCCGGTCGAGTCCGGCGTCCAGGTGGTCCCAAGGCAGGACCTCGTCGTAGCCGCGCTCGCGGGTCGTATACCAGGCCAGGTCTACGCCGTCCGCGGCCAGCGCAGCCTCGGCGCACTTCTCCCAGCGCTCGTAGGAGAAGGACTCGCTCCAGCCGTCGAAACGCCCGCCGTCCTCCCAGACCGCGCGGATGACCTTGGCCACGCGCCGGTCACCTCGCGACAGCAGGCCCTCGACGACGGACGGCTTGCCGTCGTGGTAGCGGAAGCCGATGGCCCGCCCGTACTTCCGGTCGGCCCGCATGGCCGCCCCGAGCGCCTTCAGCCGCGCGTCGACGGTTTCGGAATCGCACTGCGGCGCCCACTGGAACGGCGTGTGCGGCTTGGGGACGAACCCGCCGATCGACACGGTGCAGCGGATGTCGCTGCGCCCGGTTGCCGAGCGCCCGGCCTGGATCACCCGCTGCGCGAGTGAGGCAATGGCCAGCACGTCCTCGTCGGTCTCGGTCGGCAGGCCGCACATGAAGTAGAGCTTTACCTGCCGCCAGCCGCTGGCGTAGGCAGTGGTCACCGTCCTGATGAGGTCGTCCTCGTCGACCATCTTGTTGATCACCTTGCGGATCCGGTCCGAGCCGCCTTCCGGCGCGAACGTCAGGCCGGATCGCCGGCCGTTCCGGGACAGCTCGTCGGCCAGGGTGACGTTGAACGCATCGACCCGCGTGGACGGCAGCGACAGCCCCGTGTTGGTTCCCTCGTACCGATCGGCAAGGTCGACGGCGATCTGGTTGATCTCGCTGTGGTCCGCGCTGGACAGCGACAGCAGCCCGACCTCGCTGAAGCCGCTCGCTTTCACGCCGGCATCCACCATGGCGCCGATGGTGGTGATGGACCGCTCCCGCACCGGGCGCGTGATCATGCCAGCCTGGCAGAACCGGCAGCCCCTGGTGCAGCCACGGAAGATCTCCACGCTGAACCGCTCGTGCACCGTCTCCGCCAGCGGCACCAGCGGTCTGGCCGGGTACGGCCAGGAATCCAGGTCCATGACGGTGTGCTTGCCGACCGAACGGGGCACTCCGGGCCGGTTCGGCAGCACGCTGCTGATTGCCCCGTCCGTGCCGTACGACACGTCGTAGAACCGCGGCACGTACACGCCGCCGCGCGCCGCGAGCAGCTCGAGCAGGCCGTCCCTCCCGCCGGGCCGGCCGGCCGATTTCCAGGTCCGCACCAGCTCCGTGATGGCCAGCACGGCCTGCTCCCCGTCGCCGAGGACTGCCCCGTCGATGAACTCGGCGATCGGCTCGGGGTTGAAAGCCGCGTGGCCGCCGGCGAGGACGACCGGGTCATCAGGTCCCCGGTCAGCGGCGGAAAGCGGGATCTGGGCCAGGTCAAGCGCCGTCAGCAGGTTGGTGTAGCCGAGCTCGGTCGCGAAGCTGACGCCGAGCAGGTCAAACGAGCGCACCGGCCGGTGGCCGTCCACGGTGAACTGCGGGACACCGCGGGCCCGCATCAGGGCCTCCAGGTCCTGCCAGACGCTGTAGGTGCGCTCCGCCAGGACGCCCTCGCGCTCGTTGAGGACCTCGTACAGGATCTGCACGCCCTGGTTCGGCAGGCCCACCTCATAAGCGTCCGGGTACATGAGAGCCCAGCGGACGTCGCAGGACTCCCAGTCCTTGACGACCGAGTTCAGCTCACCGCCGACGTACTGGACGGGCTTGCGTACCAGCGGAAGCAGCGGCTCGAGCAGGGGGTACACCGACTGCACAGGCACGGTTACAGGGTACCGACGCCGGGCAGTAGCTGTGCTGGCCGGTTACCCGAGCCGCCGAAAGCGGCCGATCTGGCCGCATAGTCCGGTACCTTACAGAACTATTCCTATCCAGAAACGTGGTAGTTCTGCAACACTGCAGCCGGAGGTTCGCGGTGCATATCGATCCCTACATCGTGCTGGGCAGCGCGGTTGTCGGATTGCTCGTCGGCATGACCGGGGCGGGCGGCGGGGCGCTGATGACGCCGATGCTGATCTTGCTCTTCGGGGTGAAAGCCCCGAGCGCCATCTCCAGCGACCTGGTGGCGGCGGTACTGATGCGCCCCGTCGGCGCTGTCGTGCACATGCGCAGGGGAACGGTGAACTACCGCCTCGTCGGGTGGCTCACCGTCGGCTCGGTGCCGATGGCCGTCCTAGGTGCTTACCTGTTGCACCTGCTGGGCGGCGGCTCGGCGGCGCCCGCGCGCGTGGAGCAGGCCCTCGGCGCAGCCCTGCTGACCGGCGCCGCGGCCATGGTGATCCGGTACGTACTTGACCTGCGCGGCGGCAAGGATCGCCAGGCGGCACTGCGAGATCTGGTGGTGAAGCCGCTGCCGACTGTCGCGATCGGCATGATCGGCGGCGTCATCGTCGGCCTTACCTCGGTGGGCTCCGGCTCCCTGATGATCGTCCTGCTTCTCTTCCTCTACCCGATGATCAGCGCCGGGCGCCTGGTCGGCACCGACCTGACCCAGGCCGTGCCGCTGACCCTCGCCGCCGCGGCGGGTGCGCTGATCTTCGGGTCGGTCCAGTTCGGCGTGACGATCTCTATCGTCATCGGCAGCGTCCCGGCGGTCCTGGCCGGATCGCTGCTGTCCTCGCGGGCGCCTGACAAGGTGATCAGGCCGGTGATCACGTTCGTGATCTTCGCCTCCGGCCTCAAGTACGTCGGCGTGGGCACCGCCGCGCTCGGCTGGACCTGCGGTGCGACCCTTGTGGCCGCCATCCTGGGCTGGGTGGCGCTCAGGCTGGCCCGGGGGCGCCGCTCGGCTGCTGATGTCTCAGCTGCCGGCGGCTCAGCTGCTGGCGGCCCAGCTGCTCGCGGCTCAGCTGAAGACAGACCGGTGGCGGTACACGGTCTGCAGCGCGCCGATGGCGATCATGTCGGCAAAGATGGCCGAGCCGCCGTAGGAGACAAACGGCAGCGGCAGCCCGGTGACCGGCATGATGCCGATCGTCATCCCGATGTTGATGAACGACTGAACGGCGAACCAGATCGCGATGCCCGACGCGACGAGCATGCCGAACTGATCGTCCGCGCGAGCAGCGATCCGGATCGTGCGCAGGAGCACGATGGCGAGCAAGACGATGATCACCAGGCAGCCGGCGAACCCGGTTTCCTCGCCGGCCACTGAGAAGATGAAGTCGGTGTGCGCCTCGGGGACGAAGCCGCCGGCGATGAGCTGACCATGGAACAGGCCCTGGCCTGTCCACCCTCCGGACGCGATCGCGATCTTTGACTGATAAGCGCTGTAGCCGGTGCCGCGCGGGTCCGCCGACGGGTTGAGGAAGGCGGTCAGGCGGCTGACCTGATAGGCCTTGAGCAGGTGCAGTTTTACGACAGCCACAACGCCGAGCGCCCCGGCCGCCACGAGGCCGCCAAGCCAGTACAGCCTGATCCCGGACAAGGCAATGAGGCCGATGATCAGCGCCAGCATGAGCATGACCACGCCGAGGTCTGGCTCGGCGACGACGAGCACCAGCGGGACAAGGCAGATCCCGAGCATGATGGCGACAGAGCGCAGCCGCGGCCGGGTATCGCCCTGCCGGATGCTCCCCAGGATCGTCGCGCCGACCAGGATGATCGAGAGCTTGGCGTACTCCGACGGCTCGATCTGGAAGCCGCCGGGCAGGAAGATCCAGGACTTCGCCCCGTTCACGACGTGGCCGCCGACGAGCACGACCAGCAGCCCGAGGCAGGACAAGGCGAGGACCACGGGGGCGTACATGCGCAACTGGCGATAGTCGAGCATGCTGACGCCGGCCATGAGTGCCAGCCCGATAGCCACGTTGAGCAGCTGCTTGGTGAGGAACGGGTCCGAGCTATTCAGGCCACTGGTGGCCGTCGCCGACCACACCAGCAAAGTCCCGACCAGGCTCAGCGCCAGCACGGCGCCAAGCAGGATCCAGTCCAGCTGGCGCAGC
>Ga0335072_10012317_pt1 | contig 12213 bp, 15 predicted proteins | sample Lox_Sample_21_FD_206725 | JGI IMG/M metagenome (GOLD analysis project Ga0335072, IMG submission 206725) | Soil microbial communities from Loxahatchee National Wildlife Refuge, Florida, United States - Lox_Sample_2.1 | ecosystem: Environmental > Terrestrial > Soil > Wetlands | place: USA...
CACCGCTGTCGGGAACGCCAGGCATCTCGGGCACGGCCGAACGCTGCCACGGCTCCGCCCTGCCCGCAAATAGGCGAGCATCGAAGCGACTGGACTAGACAAGAAAACGCAGGTAGCGAATTGGACCGGCCAGACAGACCTATCTAGTTACGCGGCCGAAATCTCAGTCACGCGCCAAGAGGAGACGCTTACGATAGCAAGAATGACGAAAGCGCGGATTATCACATCGCGCAAAAGGCCAACCGAATAGCCGGATTAGCTGGGTTCGCTATACAACAGCGCTGTCGTCTTCGCCTTCATTGAAGACGCTGTCCATAATGGATGCTCCACCGCGGATCGCGGGGACTATCACGTGGCGGTAGACGGTTTCGGTTACGTGGGTTGACTTGTGGCCTACGGTGTCGCTGATCTCTTGGATGGGGACGCCGTTGCTGCTCATGATTGAGACTGCTGTATGGCGGGCTTCGTGGGCGTGCCAGTGGCCGATGCCGGCCTTCCTGGTCATCTTGGAGAAGCGCCAGTTGAGCCCCTCCGAGGTGTAGGCGGCGCCGTTGGCGTGGCAGAACACGAGGTTGTTGGGCTGCCAGGCTTCGTTGGCTTCGCGGCGTTCACGGGCTTGCCTGGTCTTATGCGTCTTGAGAGCGGCGATCGCGCGCTTCGGCATGATGAGCGAGCGCTTCGATTTTGGGGTCTTGGTGTCGCCGGTCTTGCTGGCCGAGCGCCAGACGTGGACCACTCCCCCGTTGAGGTCTACGTGGTCCCAAGTGAGCTTGCGCAGTTCGCCCGGGCGCAGGCCGAGCGTGATCGCCAGGACGAAGAGCGCTTCTAGTCGCGCGGCCGAGTCGCCGGCACCATCGAGGTTCAGCTGCGACTGGCACGAGCGGCAGGTTGCTTCCTTCGGTTCGCGGCTCACTTCGGTTATGGGCGCGTTCGCGTGTGGCTTGGTGCCGCAGGCCAGTTCGCCAGTCTCGGTGGCCGCGTGCGTTGCTCCGTAGTGGCCCTTGCTGGCCTTCACGACCTTGACGTAACCGGTTGCCTTGCCGCTCGCTGTCTTGAGCAATTTGGCGGCTTGTGCTTCGGTCATGGCTCGTGACGGGTGGCCTGGCTGGCCGACCGGTAGGTCGACCAGCTCGACAACGTTCCTGGCGATGAGGTCGTGAATTTGCGCTCGGCGGATGGATCGTCGGAGCGTGCTCTTGATCATCATCAGCGTTCGCTTGCTGAGGTGCTTGCCAAGTTCCTTGAAGAAGCGGTCGGCATCCGTCGCGGTGAAGTCCTTGAGCTTGGTCGCGCCGATTCTCGGATAGATCCACTTCTTGGCCTGGCCGCGCCAGGTGGCGAGGGTGTGTTCGTCGCGCTCGATCGTGTCGAGCCAGTCGTTGACGCATTGCTCGATGGTGTAGTTGACCGGAGTGCGGATACCGGCGTTGATCTCGTCGTGAGCCTGGTCGAGCTTGTCTTTGACCTCGGCCTTGGTCTTGCCACGGACGGTGCGACGGACGCGCTTGCCATCTTTGAAGCCGAGGGAGATCGTGCCCATGTAGCACTTGTTGATCTTGTCCCAGTGAATGCCGTCGTCGCCGTGGTCGCGATAGCGCTTCTTTGGCCTTGGAGGTTGCTTGGTCACTCGGCGTCGCTCCCTTCGGGTTGACGTGCTCCTTCCATTGACTATAACTCAAGAAGTCCCCAGACGTCCCTTCGGTCGGATCTGCGAGTCAGGCGGCGGAGTCTTCGAGTGAGGCGATGAAGTCGGCTAGGTGCTGGTCGGTGATGCGGCGGGATTTGCCGATCTTGATGCTTCGTAGTTGGCGGGTGCGGAGTAGGTAGTAGACCTTGTCGCGGCTGATGTGGAGCATCTTCGCGACTTGCTCGACCGTGTATGCCTGCAAGGTGGCATCACCTCCTTTGGTTGTCGGGTCTGCGTTGGCGGCTCCTTTCGGGGGTGCCTTCGGTTGTCTACGTCTTTGTCTATCGGCTGCGTCCGCGCCTTTAACGTGCAGACACGCGCGTTAGACGTAGACGTAGACGTAGACGTAGACAATCACTCCGTGTCGTCGGTTGCGGCTCGCCAGCGGCCTCGGCTGACTTGGATCACGTGGCCCCGCTCGGCGAGGTCGCGCAGGCGGAGGTAGACCCACGGGCGGCTCATATCGGTCGCGGTCATGAGGTCGGGAACGGTGGTTCCGTCTTCCGGGGCGAGCATCAAGGCGAGCCAGAGCAAGGTGTCTGGGCCGTCTCCCCCACCGTCGGTGGGCATGGCGTCCGGATCGGGTGGAACCACGGTCCGTTCGAGATAGGGATCTTGATCTTCTGTGGCCTGTTGGGAGACGGCATCGAGTGGTGGGCGGAGGTCGGCGTAGTAGGTTGCGGCAGATTCGACGGTCTCGTCGGTGAGCAGGTAGGCGCGGGCGCGCTTGGGAGTGTCGTGCTCGGCGGCGGCGATGAGGAACTTGCCTGGGGCGTTGAGGGTGTGGGCGTGCCAGCCTGCGGCAAGCATGCCCTGGCCGAGGATGAGATCGACGTCCTTGCGTTCGCGGACACGGAAGGAGATGCGGACGTCCATCTGCGAGCGGACGGCGCCTTGGCCCATGGCCTTCTGGGTTGGTCGTTGGGTCGCGGCGACCAGGTTTACGGCGACGGCGCGACCGCGGCGGGCGATCGAGTCGGCGTGCTTGATGGCGTCGGGTGCGTCGTCGGTGAGTTCGGCGTATTCGTCGATGACGATGACGAGCGCGGGCATGTCGGGAGTTGGGTGCCAGACGCGCTGGCCTTGTTCGGCGAGAAGGGCAGCTCGAGCTTCGAGGACTCTCACCGCGTCGGCCAGGAGTTGGCGGGCCTCGTCGGGCGTGGTTGCTAGTCGGTCGATGCAGGGTGCCCACGGACCGAGCTCCATACCTTTCTTGAGGTCGATGGCCCAGATGACCACGTCTTGGCAGCCGGCCAGGTTGCCCATCAGGACGTTGAGACCGCTACTCTTGCCGGCGCCGGTCGCGCCGCCGAAGAGAACGTGACGGCGGAGGAAGAGCACGCAGCAGGGTGCGGCGTCTTCGAAGGGGCCGAGGTCGATGGGTTCTGTGATCGTGTTGGTTGACGGGCCTGGCCAGGGGATGGCGTCGGCGTGGGGGTCGATGTCGAGGACGCGGAGTTCGCATCGGTTGGCGAGGTCGTCGGGGGTCGGGTAGACGCGGACGGCGCCTCGGAACGTGCCGAGTCCGGATTCGAGGGCTGGAATCTTCGAGATGACGTCGTTGATCGTCTGGCCGCGGGCGAGGCGCAGCCTGGCTCGCCAACCCCAGACGTCGACCAGGGCGGACATGATCTGCGATCCAGGGAGGCCGGTCGCGTTGGCGATCTCGGGCCACGCGTCGAGCATGCGATCGACTCGGACCTTGGCGCGGCGGCGGCGGTTGGTCCACCAGGGGATGCCGCACACGGTTGTGAGCGCTACGGCGATAGCGGGCAGCGGCGGGGTGGCTGGACCGAGCGCGGTCGCCGCGGTGAGCCAACCGCCGATTGCGATCGTGGTCACGACCACGTAGGCGCGTTCGGCGGGGTGGTCGAGCATGGCCCATGTCTTTCGCGCCCACGTTGGGGGCGGAACTGCCAGGACCGTGATGGTCGCCACCGCCGCCAGAGCCAGCCAGGGCCATGCGGCGTGGTGGGCGCGATGGAGTGAGCCTGCGGCTATGAACGTGGCACCTGCTGTGGCGATGGGGACGAGTTCGGATCGGTAGCGCCACATGGCACGGACGAGCGCGGTCGTGGCCATCTCGGGAAGGTCGCTGCCGGAGTTGATCAGCATCATCGGCTGGTAGCCGTCGCGGGTGAGTCGGCGGGCGTGCCGGCGGAGTTGACCCCGCGTCGGACGGCTGCTCACGGCCGCTCCTGGTGGCGATGCTCAGCGCGAAGATGGCCTTGGGCGGTCAGTTCGTCGCGAAGGTAGTAGAGCGGGTCTTCCTCGCCGTCGGTGTGCGCGCTGAGTGTGGCCTTGGCAGCGGCGATCAGGTTGTTGAGATCGGTAAGGGTTACGGTGAGCCGACGGCGTAGACAGGTGATCTCGGCGGACAGGAGCGGGATCGTGTCGAGCGCTCGGCCGAGCTTGCCGATGACCGCGGCCGCGATGTCGTGGCGGCTGGCGACCTCCTGAAGATTGGTGTCGAGGTTGAAGCGATCGGTCGTGGTGACCACCTCCTTCGGTTGCTGGCAGCTCAGCCCTGGCCGGCCAGGGCGTGAATGATGCTGGCGACGGTGGTGCGGATTTCGGGGGCGACACTGCTCGACGCCAGGTAGAAGCCGAAGAGCATGCAGACGAGACCGTGCCAGAGCTTCACGGCAGCGAACTTGTAGAGCGCCCACACGGCGACGCCGAGCAGCGCGATAAGGGAGATCGAGATTGCCGTTGTGATCACCTCCCTTCCGGGGTGGTCGTCGCGGGGGTGATAGCCGCGAACCGGTGTCGAGCGGTGGCGAGTCGGCGGAGGACGATCGGCGAGCCGCACACGGGGCACAGCTCGCCGAGCAGCCAGAACGGCGGCAGGTGGGTCACCGGTCCCATCCGCTCTTGTCCCACCAGTCGGTTGAGGTTCCGGTAAGGCACTCTTCGGGGTCGTGGTCAGCCTCCGTGCTCGATGGCTTGCTCACGTAGACGCCCAGCAGCCGGCGAACGACGATCCCCAGGGGTCGCTGTGTCCTGGTGGTCATCGTCCGGTAGCCGGATTCGGAGTGGATGCCGATGACTACCGCGACGAACACGAGCACCGCGAGGACGGTTAGAACGGAGACGAACGCTAGGACCACGAGCGGCGACATCAGGCCTCCAATCTGATCTTGTGGGTGCGACGGCTCATTCGTTGGCGGTCCGTCTTGCGGCGGATGGGTGTGGTCTTGCGGCGCCAGGCGTTGCGGCCCTGACACTTGCGGCATAGCCCGCGAGGGCGATCGGCGACAGCGCCACACGGGCACTGGCGGCGTCCCTGTTCGGCGACAATGACGGCGAGAGCTAGATTGCGCATCCGAACCTCCCTTCATTCCGCGCCCATCCGGTTTGTCCGAATGAGCGCTAATGCCCCGGTATGAGCAAGGGTGGCGCGGGGAGTGAGGACGCAGTGACTGCGCGCTAGGACATCTCGTGGACGCGGCGGGACGTCTCCGCTAGGGTGAAGCCGTCCTGTTGCGTCCTTTGGGCACGGTGTAATGGCAAACGAACGGCTCCGAGCGCTCCTGCTTGAGCGGCATGTCACTACTGCCAAGCTCGCCGAAGCCGTGCAGGTGGACGCCAAGACGGTCGAACGGTGGATCGTCGCTGGTCGGGTGCCGTATCGGAAGCACCGATACAACGTCGCCGCGTTCTTCGGCGTCGATGAGGCGTACATCTGGCCCGATGCGCTCGATCATGACCAGATCGTGGCCGCGTCTGAGAGCGAGGTCGTTGCGGTCTATCCGTACCGTCGAGCTGTGCCGCGGGACGCTTGGGGACATCTCTTCGGCCAAGCCGAGGAAGAGATCGGCATCCTCGCCTACTCGTGTTACTTCCTCGCCGAGGACGCCGGCTTGCGGCAGGTAATCGCCGAGAAGGCCGCGTCCGGTGCCCGGGTGCGTATCCTGCTCGGCGATCCCGAGAGCCCGTTTGTGCTCCAGCGAGGGCAGTCAGAGGGAATCGGCGACACCATGCCTGCGAAGGTGCGGAGCGCCATCGCGATGTTCCGTCCGCTTGCATCGGTGGAGAACATAGAGATCCGGCTGCACGGGACGATCCTGTATAACTCGATCTTCCGTGCCGACGATCAGCTGTTCGTCAACACGCACATCTATGGTGTGATGGCCAACAACGCGCCGTTTTTCCATCTGAGGAAGATACCGGGCGGCGCGATCGCCGCTACCTACCTTGAGAGCTTCGAGAGCGTCTGGGACCAGGCGGCGCCGCTACCCGAAGGGGAACTTCCGTGAGCCCCAGAAGGATCGACTACTACGACGATCCGAACGCGCCGAAGGCCAACAGTCTCGTCCCGTCCGTCAACGTGGTTGTGGTCAACGACGCTGGTGAGATCCTGATGATCCGCCGAACGGACAACGACAGCTGGGCAGTTCCGGGCGGAGCGATCGACCTCGGCGAGTCGGTAGGGCAGGCAGCGGTCCGCGAGACGGCTGAAGAGTCCGGTATCGAGTGCGAGATCACGGGGATCGTCGGCGTCTACTCCGACCCGAAACACGTGCTGCTGTACACCAGCAACGGCGAGGTTCGGCAGGAGTTCTCCATCGTTCTGACGGCTCGACCTTTGAGCGGCCAACCGACGCCGAGCAGTGAGTCAAGCGAGGTGCGCTGGGTACCCGTTTCAGAGGTGCTTGGCTACACCATGGATCGATCGATGCGTATTCGGATCAACGACTACCTGGACCGCAACGACTCGCCCGTGATCATCTAGCGTTCAGCGTGCTAGGAGAAGACGCTCGTCGGTGCGTGCGACGCTGGAGACTAGCTCCGCTTCGGCCCTGCGGATGAATCGCGTGACGACGTCATGTGGCCCGTAGCGCTTGGTTATCTCCGAGAGGCGAGCATGCACGCAGACCACCTCGCCGGTTGGCGTGGTGGTCATGTCGCAGTAGGCCAAGGCGTCGTTGAGCTTGGAGTCTGGGGATGGGAACTCGCTCGACAGGACTTCGGCCAGGCCCCGTTCGTCAGCTTCGAGGATCGCGCACGAGTGGTTTGCGACCAGCCTGCACAGTCTGGGGTCGGCGTGCTCGACATCGCGGAGGTAACGAGCTCCGTCGAGTGGGTGAAAGCCAGTATCTACGAGTTCCGGCGAGTACCCGATGTCATGCAGCCAGGCAGCGGCTTCGAGTAGACCGGCGTCGCCTCCGAGGATTGGGGCGAGGGACCGGGCTCGGGCGGAGACTCCTTGAACGTGTGCCCACCGGCGCGGAAGCGGGACTTCGAGGAGGTTGCGCGCCAGTTCAGCGGCCCGGGATGCATGGCTCATAACTGCTGACGCTACCCAACATGGCAGGGACGTTCACGGACGTGGCGCACTGTCTCGGGACGTCCCGGTCCCTGAGATCTCAACATGGCAAGCGCCGATGCTGCTGGGCGGATAGACAGTGGTTGTCGTTCCGTCACCCCAGCTGATGGTTATGCACGTGACGGTGCCACGGGTGCCGTCTGTGGCCACGGCGGGCGGAATATCGACTTTGGGTTCGCCATCAGCCGTTCCCGCGAGAGTCGCGGCACGGTACTCGTCATGATGGCGTAGGAGATCGCCGCGTGCATCAAGCGCCTTGTCGGCTCGCTCCCAGAAGTCTCTGGACTGCCACAGGCGGCCGGTCTCCGCGTGGCCAACCGTGGTGACAGACATCCCGACGATAGAGGCGAGTCCTGCCTGCGTCATCCCTGCTGCACGTCGAAGGCGTGCAAGTGCCATGGACAGGACGCGCTCGGCGTCTGTCACGCTGTACGCGTCATCGGACGGACCGGCGACGCGCGGTCGAGCATTGACGCTGGGCCCAGCAACCAAGACACCACTCTTGATCAAGAGCTGAAGGGCCTTGCGACAGGTGAGATGGGAAAACCCCGTTGCGCGGGCAAGGGTCGCGCCACTCGGCGCAGGCGCTCCGGGCAACAGCCTGCCGTCCTCGATTTGGGCACGGACGCTCGCAGCGACCTGTGCGTACTTAGGGAGGGTGGTTCCACGACCAGTCGCGAGATTCATGATGGGTACCAGTCGAGCCGGAACCAAGCCACGCGGCATGCCGTGTCGCCGTCGATACCCCAGTTTCCGTCTCCGGCAATAGAAGCGACGATGGTTAGTCCCCGACCGCGCTCGTCGTCGGGTCCGTCGGACACCCACGGACCGCCCTGATCGATGACTTCAACCCACACGTACTCACCGAGGTAGAGCGTCACGCGAACGGTGAATATGCGCCCGGGGTCGCCCGAGCGACTGTGCAAGACGGCATTGGTTGCCAACTCGGAAGCCACCAGGATCAGTTCATCGGCAGCCGGGCACTCAGCGGCGACCTTGGCTAGATCAGCTCGGACGTGTTGAGCCTCGCTGACGCTGCCTGCGTAGTCGCGCTCAAAGGTAATCGCTTCGGGCGTGCTAGTGGTCTCTGTCTGCATGAGAGCGTCTGTCGTGCCTTTCTAGGCGACTGAACTGGGATGGAATCGGCCGGCGCCACTTCGGGCGGTTACTACGCCGTGGAATTCAGCCTTCCGGGAACGGCGGAACTTCTATACAACGACTAGGGACTTCTAGGGACGTCTTCTGCTACGGTGAAGCCGTGATCCCGCTGTGTGACGGGAGGCAGGGACATTGAACGAGTCGCTACGGCGCGCCATGCTGCGGGCGCGGCTTCGCGAAACCGACGTCGCGGCCCACTTGGGCGTCGATCCGAAGACCGTTCGACGCTGGCTCGGCGGACGAACGCCGTACCCGAGCAGCCGAGCTGCATTGGCCGACCTGGTTGGCATGGACGAAGTCCACCTGTGGCCCGATGCTGAGGGAGCACTCGCGGGACGATCGCGCCGACACGAGCTTGGCGCGGTTTACCCCCACCGCTGGGCGATCCCTCGGGACGCATGGGCACGCCTCTTCGAGTCGGCCGAGCGCGAGATCGCGGTCCTTGCCTACAGCGCCCTATTTCTAGCCGAAGATTCGGGGCTGCTCGGCATAGTCGAGAGCAAGGCTCGCGACGGCGTGCAGGTGAGGTTCGCGCTTGGAGATCCAGACAGCACCAGCGTTGGCATACGCGGCCAGGAGGAGGGGATAGGCAACGCGATGGCCGCGAAGGTCCGCAACGCGCTTACGCTCTATCGCCCCCTCCTGGGATGTCAGAGCATTGAGATCCGATTGCATCAAACGATCCTGTACAACTCGGTCTACCGCGCAGATGATCAACTCTTCGTTAACCAGCATCTTTACGGTGTCCCCGCGTCCCAGTCACCGGTATCTTGCTTCCGCGGATCAGGAACTGACGCCATGTCAACCGCGTATTCTGCGAGCTTCGAGAGAGTGTGGTTGACCGCCAATCCCCTCTAACACTTAAAGAGACAAGCCATCAGACGCCACGGATGTGGGTTTGTGCGCGATCAAGTGGATATGGAGACAGATCACTAGATAGACATTTCTCGATCCATGGGAATCTGTCGATAACCACGGCCACACTCTGGTATACAAGTTAGGATGCAGGACCTTCGCGTTAAACAAGTGGAGGCCGACAAGCTCCTGGGTTGTGACGCGGCTACAAAGTTTCGCGACCACCAGCGCAGGTTCGTTTCGATACGAAGAATGCTTTATGAGGAAGTGGATCAACAAATGATTTCCGTGACGGCGCTGGCAGACCGTATCCAACCCGAAAAAACAGTACTACTTCTGGGTGCAGGCGCATCAGTTCCATCAGGCGCTCCGACTGGATCCGTATTGGCACGTGGACTGGCAAGGGAGCTCACCCCGGTACCTGATGGCGATGATCTCACCGAGATCGCTAGCATTTACGAAAATCGCATGGGCCGGCGCCCATTGGTGACAAGTGTGCGGCGACGCCTCTCGCCGCTCACGCCAACCGGCTCGCTGCTGGCGTTGCCTAGATTCGGCTGGAGAGCAATCTTTACTACCAACTTTGACCGTCTGGTAGAGCTGAGTTACAAGGAATCCGAGATTGACCTCGAAGTAATCAGATCCAACTTTGATTTTTCGAGGACAACTCCAGAAAGCGTGACGAAGCTCTTTAAAATTCACGGTTGCATCAGCCAGGACATAGTAGACGGACACCACGGACGCATGTTGTTGACCGAACGCGACCATGACGCCCTCACGAAGTATAGGGAAACACTCTTTAGCTCTCTTCTCTTTAATATGATGACGTGTGACACACTCATCATTGGGCAGTCCCTTAGAGACTCCCACTTGCGCGAATTGGCGAAGAAAGTATCCGATATCAAAGAAGAAAGCACTACTCTCGGGCAAGTGTTTCTGCTTTCTTATGAAGATGATCCGGACCGCGCCGAATTGCTCGAGCAGAGAGGATTGCAGGTCGCTTCTGGCAGTCTGGACGGACTATTTCACGCCCTTGCGACAAGTGAAGCGATAACGTCAAACCTCGACGGATCGATCTTCCCGCCAGGAATCAAACAGCTCCCTGCCAGTCTAGCCGCCGTAACGATAGACGTTTCGCATTCCTCAACTTTTGAGGCTGATCCCGTTAGGCTGTTCAATGGCTCACCGGCAACGTACGGAGATATCGCTGGCGGATTGACTATCCAGCGAGCAACCGAAAGACGCCTCTTGGAGGCTCAAGAGAATCCAAAGGGAAAGTTTCTTGTACTCACCGGAGTGGCAGGCGTCGGAAAGACATGTCTCGCAAGACGACTCCTCTTTCAAAAGCTACAACTGGGATATCACTGCTGGGAGCACAACGAATCATTTCCTCTAGATCACGATGCATGGCTCACGGTCGAGGAGTCACTTAGGAAAAACGACGAAAGAGCGTTCTTGCTTGTCGACAATTGCATCGAGCGATTGACCGCGTTGAATAAATTGGTCAATTCCCTTGGCGAACTGGAAGATCCGCATCTCAGACTGGTTCTAACAGCGAACAGCCATCAATGGCAGTCACGGACGAAATCTTCTTTTTTCTTCAGCAAAGGAACGATCGAGAAGCTTTCGCAGCTAACCGAATCCGATATGGAGCAGCTGATCAATCTAGTGGAGCGCGAGCCGAGAATTCGGGAATTGGTCGAGCCTCGCTTCTCCCTGCTCACCAGATCTCAGCAGCTCAGGCGCCTACGTGAACGATGCAGTGCAGAGATGTACGTATGTCTAAAGAATATTTTCGGCAGTGAACGGCTTGATGACATCCTGCTGCGTGAGTACGCCGAGTTGAGCGTCGAGGAGCAGGATGTCTACCGGCACGTAGCCGTCCTCCAGGCAATGGGCAGCAAGGTGCACAGACAGCTTATTCTGCGCCTCTTGGGTATCGAATCCGGAACACTTAAGGGTATGCTTCAAACCCTTGAGGGGATCGTGAGCGAATACGACATTTCAGCCCGCCTCGGGCTGTACGGTTGGGCAACACGTCATGACGTGATAGCGGCCGCGATTTCCTCCTATAAATTCTCGGACTCAGACGAGCTCTATGATCTAATTAGCCGCTTGATAGATGGGATTAACCCAACAGTCAGTCTAGAGCTAGACACAGCTCGTTCCATCTGTACGACCGATTGGGGAATCCCGAGAATTCCGGAGCCTTCGAGGCAAATTATGCTCCTCAGGAAAATGATCAGCATTCTTCCTGGCGAGCGCACCCCGAGGCGTCGTCTCATACGGAAGCTTCTGGACTTGAACCAGCTAGATGGCGCAGATCAGGAAATACAGCGCGCTCGACTAGACATAGGTAACGACAGCATCATTGACCGCTATCGCGTCCTTCTATCTCTCCAGCGCGCTGAATCGACGACTGGAATCCTAAATGAGGATCGCATTGCGATGCTGAATCAGGCGAAACTATTGGCCTTGGCATGCATTAATGATTCACCAAATGATCGGCACAACTATCGAGTACTAGCCGAAGTCGCCGTGGCCCTGTCTCGTCGCATCCAAGATCTCGGCCCGCTTGATGAGGCGATAGACTACATGCTTGAGGCTGAGCAAGTTATTCTTGATCCAGAGCTCGCCAGAGATCGTCGGCATTTCGAGCAAACTCGCCGGGACATCGAGCACTTTCTCTCGGCAAACCACTAGGGCCAATGCCCAGCCGGGCGAGGTGCGTCGAGACTATTCAGGCTCCGCTGTCTTCGACCAGAGAGTGCCCGCTGAATCGAGCGCCAGCGACGGATGCGATCGTCGATCTCTGGGAGTATCCTGCGACGTTGCTGTGGTCAGGCATGCTCATCTCCTTCCCTGGAGGATCGGAAGACCAGTGACAATCCAAGTGACAACGACACCAAGCAACGCCAGATCAAGAGCGTCGTCACCAGACTTCATCACCCTTCTGACCTGCGGCGATCGGATCTAAGGCGACGTCGTCGGACGGAACTTCGGTGCATGTCATGCAGAAGGTCAGGGGTTCGAATCCCCTTAGCTCCACCTTTGTCTTGAGTCGCGACATGGGTAACAGATGAGTCGCGTCTTAGGTGATAGTCGGCCCGGGCCAGCGGCCCGGGCTTCGCTGTTTGTTGCGCCAGTAGCCGCGGTCAGGGTCGATGTCGTGGTTGGAGAGGAC
>Ga0335072_10012318_pt1 | contig 12213 bp, 13 predicted proteins | sample Lox_Sample_21_FD_206725 | JGI IMG/M metagenome (GOLD analysis project Ga0335072, IMG submission 206725) | Soil microbial communities from Loxahatchee National Wildlife Refuge, Florida, United States - Lox_Sample_2.1 | ecosystem: Environmental > Terrestrial > Soil > Wetlands | place: USA...
GGGTTGCAGCACTGTATGTAGTATGTTCTATTGTTATATATACAAAAAGCTATTGAGACTCCAGATTAAACTCTTCTATCAGCTGTGACGTGCTCATTGCCTTCGCCTTCCCTTTCGTCTTTGCTTGTTTCTTCTTTTCTTTTGCCTTTGCCACCTTTGCCTTCTGCGACATCCGCAAAGCTGCATCTTGAGTGGGACGTCGCGCGTGGCTAGGCGACGAGGTTCTCCGTCTTCATCGAAGATGTCGGCTTTTAGGGAAGGAGCTTTCATCTTTGGAGGAAGGGCTTGAGGAGGAGCTTAGGCCAAGAGAAGAAAATTGACTCTAACCTTAGTGCCAGTGTTCTGCAATTATCGCAGTTCTCTCTTCTCTCTCTTCGTGTTTATCCTGAAGTCTGTCTGTTTCTGCTGCTGTTGTCGTTTATCTGCTTCTTTTTCTTCTGCAGCCTCAAGGCTGTCATAACCCTTTTTCTGCTGGTTGGAAGTGTTGGAGGTTAGGATTCGCAAGAGGTTCTAGCAATTTAGTGGCACTTGCGCTAGACTGACCAGCCCTTCTTGTTGTTAATCAGCTAGTTTACTTGGACTGCTCGCAAACTTTGCTGTAAAGTTCTCGGCCTCTCTAGGAGGCAGGGAGCTATGCTGCGTAAGAGCAGCAAGTACTTGCCTCACAAATGAGATCCTAGCCCTAGTTGACAAATCTGTCACTTGTATGTCTGTCTGTAGGCTTTAGGGCTAGTTGTTGGGCTTCATCATAAATCATTACCTACTTCTTATAAAGCACTACTAGACCGTTTAGCGACTAGCGCGGATAGAAGAGAGAGAGGAGAATGGGCACATTATTAGCAACTGCTAAGTAAAGCTAACGCTAACAAGGTGAGCTATATCGCAAAGGGCCTTAGCACCCTTTTATGCACTCTGTTTTAGGCTTAAAGTCAAGTACTAGACCTTCTACAACGTTGTTAGCGAGCCTTTTTGCTGCAAACAGCTTACATATTGTTAGCTTAATAACATAGGAAGTTAGTTTCTGCCCTATAAGTGCAAAAGATTTTATCTATTAAACGTAGTTAGTTCTAATTTATCTCTACATTGTACTTCCAGCTAAGATCAACAGTCTTTTTAACAATTGCGCGAATTGCCTTCTTCATAAGCAAGTTTTTATAATGTTTTTGCTTTACAACAACATAGTAAGACCCACTCTACTGTGTTAAGTAAACACCTAACTTGGGATAAGTCTAAGTATTGTAACGGTTCGTCACATGCACGCAATAACTACTGTCTTAGACTAGCACTGAAACCGCTAAGTGCAGTTAGCTAAAGGCGGTTGGCCAGCTTGTATATATAAAGACCTACCATTCCTCCCTTACTTTCCCTTTCTTCTCTCCTTAGCTTAGTATCTTCGATTAGTGCAATCCACAAAGCGGGTTACTCTTGCATTTTGTACGTGCTGTTACAAGTATAAGCTTAATAGAACTATAGATCTTTTAGCTAATAGTTCTTGTAAATATACACTTGTTTGCTCGCATAAAGCTCTTTGAGAAGCTTATCCTACTTCTTATTAAAGCTGTTAATGTCAGGTTTAACTTAAATATTAATTTTGTTAATAATCTCCTCCCTCCTTTCTCTTTTGTAGCTAACACCAACCTTCTTTTAATAGCTTTGATTACGTGCTACTCACACAGCTAGAGCTTAACTTGCTATACTTGTTGTCTTCCACCCTTACCAACAACTACCTTAGCAGCCTTTAGAAACTCTAGGTTTAAATTAGGCCCTCTAGCCTTAATTTTAAGCTTAATGCTTACGCTATCTGCAGCTTTAGCTGCAAGATTAGCTGCAACAGCAGCTCTAAGCCTTAGGTAGCACCCTCCTGCCTTCACGGTTGCTAATCTACTAATACCTGCGAGCTCTTGCAACATAGGGAGGTTTAGATAGCTTTCGCAGTGGTGTTCGTTTCCTACACTATTGCTGTTGTTGCTTCAGCTGCCTCTTCGACTTACAGAGAGAGTAACAAACATCAACAAAACTTCCATAATCCCAAATATTTAAATGAAATATGCTAGAAACATAATGAAACACTTTTATTACAACCTGTTCCTTGCCCAAGCCACCTAGTTCCATGCGCCTATGTCCAAAACAACTTTGCCCTTTGTTTTACCACTTTGCAACTTTGCAGCCGCTTGTTGAAAATTTTCTGGTGGAAAGACACTATCCAGAGCAGGTACAAAGTTACCCTCATCAATCAGTTTCGTAACCTCCGCCAACTGAGATCCATTAGCCTCCATAATAAAAAAGATATTCTGAACATCCTTCCCTTCCAACCCAGCAGGTTTCACCTGCCCAGGAGGTTGGAAAATGCTGATCAGCGTCCCACCATTCTTAACGACCCACCAAGCATCCTCCAATGACTTCCCCCCAATACAATCAATCACCAAATCTGCTTTCCGGCTCTCATCGCTAGTGACCCATTCCATTACATCAGTTGTCTTGTAGTCGATGGCTTCTGATACCCCTAGTGACTTCACAGTCTCAACATGTTCTAGGCTACAAGTGCCTACGACCTCAGCACCAGCCCATTTTGCAAGCTGCACAACCCACTGTCCAACACTTCCAGAAGCAGCAGTGACGAAGATCCGCTTTCCTTTAGCTCCTGTACCAGCCTCGGGCTTCAATCTAGCATGGACAAACAACGCCTGCCATGCTGTCTCAGCAGACATAGGAACAGTCGCTGATTCTGCCCAAGTCAGGCGTTTTGGTCGAAGAGCAAGTTCTTCAGCAGGAGCCACTATATACTCTTGGCCCGCGCCAGTTCGATAGTAGCTTGTGCGAGCATATACTTCGTCGCCGGTTTTGAAAGGGGATTCTAATGGGGCAGTGATGATAGTGCCAGCCATGTCGTAACAGGGAACCGGTTCTTTGTCAGATGCTACTGGGATGCTGCTGAAGTTTTTGGCCCAGAGAAGTTCGCCATTTGTTAATGCAGCAGCGTGGACGCGGATTAGGTGCTCATTTGGTTTTGGTGTAGGGACAGGTCTTGTTGTGAGAGTAAGATTAGTTGACATTTTGTCTGGTTGGAAAATTGCTCTCATAGTGAGGGAGACTGCGGTGCTTGCCATAGTTGAAGCTGATAATGAGAAATTTGGCACTCGATTTGCATGTAATAGTGTTTTTTTGGGGGATACTGTAACGAATCTTATTCACGTGCATCAGGAAGAAAAGGACTTTGCATAGTTCAATTTGAAGTTGTCAGATAGTTTAGTAGTTGTATAGAGAATAGTTGAAGTAGAGGTAAACTTTTGCAATTATATAAGACAGATCATCGTAGGAAATCGTACGTCATTATTCCTGGAGATGTGCTTGGCATGATAGCATCACGAAAGGGCCTTGTCCTTTCAAGGCTTTCCTGCCAAGTAAGATTGCGAAAGGCAAGGATTCAACAATCTATCGAACCAGAGAGGTACAGTACTGGACCTTTTGTCACCCAGCTGCATGACTTGCAGCTTAGTAAGGGGTATCCCTACTAGCGTACAACGAATTCATACGGACGCTGTCAAAAGTTTCTGCACCTTCCTCGACCACCCACTAAATGCTTAAAACTTCAACTTCTAACAACATAGTAATTATACATATGATATTATATTGTGTTTAGCAGGTATAATAACTATATATATATCTACACTACGCTGTTGTCACATGGTCCCGCATACTACTGCTATTTTGGGGGAGGGGATAGATAGAACCGTGAGGGAAAAAGTGAAGTGAAAGTCTGCTTGGCTGACGCCATCGCGCAGCCCTTGCTGTGATGATGCAGCATGTCCGACCACATCAAGTACCCTCAACAGAAATATTGAATCTAGACGATGACCAGTACGAAGCTTATCATCGAATTATAACAGCCATCAGCCACTAGCATAATCAACAAGCATAGTCCTGCTAGCACTAGCAAATCTTTTTTGCTCCCAACTCTTGAAGGGTGCTAGCGAGCCATCACATATCAGTACTCATGAGGGCTTCTACTGGTATTGCTGCTTGCGCTATTAGAGAGAAGACTATACATCCTGCATTGACTATTGCTCAATCTAGTCAATTAGTCATTTAAAGCCTGCAATCTTTAATAATGAAGATATGATACGACATCTGCGACGTATACAGGTGCTTATAATTGATGCAGAAGATCTGGTGATCTTAAGCCCTCCTTCTCTGCTTGCCTCTGTCCCGTTACACGGAATCCCTCTAGATGATAAGCCATTGATTGAACGAAACCCTGTCATCTATTCATCAAGCATATCAATCTATAGGCACGTCCTTGCTAGACTAAGACAAATGAATCATCTCAAAGACAGAGCCTTTCGTAAAGCTGTCTTCACCGCAGTTTACGAAGAAGAGGGTCGTGAAGTTGAGAAGAGTTTAGTGTACGAGTGTGTTGACGAGTTGGCTATGGATTACAACAGCAAAACAATAACTGGGTCTAACCTAACAGCAGCAAGTTTTCGTCAAGCCCCGAAATCGGCGCCTTGGATTCATTATCATGGGCACGTTTTTTACGAGAAATCCGAAGCTATCAAACAAAGCTTTGTACTTAGTGGCATAATGCAGGAAGAAAAAATAGCACGCGCCAGAGAGAAGCGCCCAAAAACTAATAAGCTATCAAAGTTCGAGAAAAGCGCATCTGGGGGACATACATCCAACGCTCGAGATGCACAAGAGAGCGTCGATGGTGAAATAAAGCAACTCGAGAGGAGACTAACGGAAAGTCTCCAAGATTCTTCACGCGTTTCTATTGCTGACACCTTCGCCATGGATCTCAGTAGCAATACGCCATTCGTGTGCAACATAGTCTGCAATTCTGGAATGCAAGATGTTGGTGCAGGCGATGAACCCCTGGTTCTTGTATCCGCGATACTGGCTTCTAGTGCATCGTCTGTGCTAGAGATCCTTTGGCAGATACCAAGCGAGCCTGGGAGAGAATTTTCCAATTGCCTTTACAGGTGCTTACCGGAGCAGGGGGAATCTAACAGAACGTCAGATTCTAATGGGAAGGGACGAAAAGTGCTGGATTTAGCCGTAGTACTAAGTGATGCGGTTCGCAAATTGAAGAGGGAGAAGAATAAGCCAGAGTGGAAGTCTCCATAGGCTTGGGCTGCATATGTGCTTCACGGCGCTGGTTTCTACGTTTATGAGTGATGGTATGCGTCTGCAGCGTATCTTAATAGTGAAGGAACTCGATTCGGGACACGGGAGTTGCAAAATTGGCAAGGAATGTCATATCCTTCATAGAGCTCTGTATGGTTAGTGTTTAGTTGGTTGAGTTGGTTATTTAGACCTGTTTGGTTGGGTTGGTTCGACCCGAAGTTGAAGGTCGGTTTTGGTTATTTAGGTTGGTTGAGGCTCTAGGTCACAGGTAAGTAGATTTATGGTTGTTAAAGGTCACTTAAATGCTTAGTACTAAGATAAATTATTGCCATTTTGTTGCTTTTCACATCGTACACTATGCCTGATTGCATATAAAAGGGGTAGAGTGTCCTCGTAGAAACTCTTCGGATAGCGGCTGTATCGCTTGGATTGCTCCTATTTTTAATAGCACAAAGCATGCAACTATGTATATATGGTTTATTACGTAACAGCTGAACACCCAACCCAAAATCACGTATAGGTGGTTGGGTTAGTAAAAAGATGATTGTGGGTTGGTTCCGTCAAAAAAAACAAGCCTACCCCAATCCATACGGAACCATAGCTAGAGGAGCAGCGATTTTGAGATCGGTATTAACAAGGGTTAGGATTCCAAGATGGGTGAGGGGGGATAGGAAAAGTTACAGCTTACCAGTTACCGCGAAACACCACCCCGTAAAACGAAGCCAAAGAAGCGGGTGCAGAGCAGAGAGTCAGCCGCCTAATTGAGGTGAAGGAGGGCTTGGTGCCTAAAGTTAAAGCTGCTACCAATCGCGCCCCCTCTCATTCCGGTGTACACCACTGAAGATGCTACTGTTACTGGAATATTATTTATGGACAGGATGACTGCTATGACGGGCTCCGATGTCGAGACGAACGCGAATTCAAACAGAACCTTTGATGACTTCATAACTCTCTGGGACGAACCTTCTATAGATCTGTCCCATCCTCCAACTATATATACATCACCATCACAAACTCGACTATATAGTTCGATTGATAAACTACTGGATAGCAATGATCTTCAGTCACTAGCTCCGCCGCTGTCAGTCCTCGCAGTAGCACAACCAACATTTTCTACATGTAACAGGCCGTACACTTCCCCTCAGACCATATCTGCTCTACAGCAGTGCAGTCCTAGCCAGGGGCATGATGATGACACTCTAACACTAGGTTCCTATAAACCCAATGAGAACGATTCAGAACCGAGGTCCTTAGGAGAGCATTACCTTGCTTTGCCTATCACGGCTCAGTAGAGCGACACCCTGCCTCCTGACTTCCCCTCTTAATATGCACAAGCTGTCAGTATGATAACATTAATGTTTGGCTCAACCTTAAACCCCGCAAAATAATCATTGTCATACGAACGAGCGACAAAATTGACCCGCGACGATGCTATCACTTTCTTAAGAGATCAGCTACCGCTTTGGAAAGGTATATAGTACCAACGAAAATGACACAACGGGACAGCCGAGTCAGCTACTGCATTATTAACTTGTAATAAGGGAGAACGTGTCTAAGCACAGATGAGCGGTGCCGAAGCAGATGGTAAGGAGCTTGAGCAACAGCTGAGCAGCCAAAGAACCTCAGGCATGCTCCAAGGTTGCTTAGCCTTGCTCACCTTCAGTTTAGGTTAAAGCAACAGCTACTCAGATCCTGAGACCAAAAACAAACTCAACCAAAAAAAACATAGTAATGTTGTCTATCAGGGTAGAATAGGGACAGAGAAAGGATTGTTTGGTGGCGGGGATTGGCCGCAGATAATATGTAGCTTTATTGTGCTAGATATTTCTTGACATGTATGTTGCACGTTTGGGAGCTCGCTGCCCATTCAGCACAAGGTGAGTTGTTGCCACCGTTCTGAATGCTCCCCGCCACTAGCTGACTCGCCCGCCACGCTAACACGTTTGCGGCCTTGGCAGCAGCCACGGACCATGGCAACCAATCCTAACCCACAGATTTCGAGTTGACAGCTTCAGGGGTTATCAGGAAGCAAATAAAAACTTTTGACTGCCGGCCAAACAAGCCTCGTAAATAAGGCATAGCAAGTGGATAACGGAACGGAATACAGTAACATCAACCGTCCCGCTTAGAACAGTTGGTGTAAAGAAGGTTGCGCAGGTCGCCGGTAATATGATTTTACACCCTATTGCAGAGACTCGTGAATTCTGAGAGATGAAATCAATGTACAGTCTGCCGCTGAATGTGCGGAAATGAGTGTGAAAGCCGTCATTTTGGACGTTGGCTTACACCATGGCTCCCGTTGTGTTACGAGAATGCTGCCGCGCTCGGCGTTGCCGAGACCTCAGCTTGACCGCAAGCTTGCATGTCGTCCCCTACTTTCATTTGTCGGCTGAATGCATCCCAAATAACATAGTGTATGCCTCTTGGGATAATAAATAATAATTATAATTATGAAGTCTTCGCGAAGTTGTACTCGAACACGAATTCGTGTAGACGGGCAGTCGTGCTACCAAAGCTCATGATGAGGATCAAAAACCACAACTTGTACTCACGAGAATAGGTTCTATAAGCTTGCTGTCTCAGCTTGGGCTTTTCATCTACGTTTAAGACCTGGACTCTCTCTGACGTGGAACCGTCACTTTTGATCAGGAAGTTATGAGGGTAGGAAGAAAACTTGTCATTTCCATAGGGATGTGATACAACTATGTTCCAGTGGCACATCGTGTAATGATTGAGACGGCGGGAGATACCTCCCCTCCTCGGTCTTTCCAAGAGAGGTAAACTTTCATCTCATATTCTCCCAAATATCGAGAAAATTGGAAGCCTTACGGCGACATTAATCTCCCATGGCATTGAGATATTGTAGACACGCTAATTACCCGTATTATTGTCCGCGATGATCTGTGCACCGCTTCGCCCTTGCCCTGTTTTGCTATTACCGAACGCTGGGCCAAGGCTTAGTGAGCCGCCAATAACTAGCAGCCAGCCCCACCACCAGGTTAAAGCTGCATGACCTAAGACTCGTTAACCGCCCACTCCAATCGCAGTATGCCATTCATCCATTCACCCAATCTCCTTTCGATTTCTGGCGCTTTCAGTGAGATCTGTTCAGCTTCATTCCTTTCAAGCCCTACGCCTCCTTGTCATATCTTTGCCATATTCTTCTTGCTTCTCTCAACCCTCAGTAGCTCTTATTATGCCTACGTACACGCTTTTGACAGCGGATGCGACTCGAGATAGTGGGGCAATCTGATGTCGCCTATACTCTCAGCAAAGCCGAATTCCGCCCACATACATCACTATGGCGTCGATACCAAAGAAGCGTTCGCTGGCTGACATGCAACATACAGGTGGGCCTTCATCACAGGAGTTCAATGACGCGGATTACGACAGAGAGGTATTGCAATTGGAAGACACCTGTGAAACGGCGGTGGACGAGGCTTTGATGCGAGAAGCAACAACCCTCGGAGTTGACCTGTCGCAGACCTTTGTAGCATCACAAAAGGGTCATGTCTCCGTATGCGACTCGGCGGCGACTGTCGGATCGGAGCATATTCGCACGAGCTCAATGGAATCCGAGGCCTCTGCATCGACTGGCATAACCTCCATCTCCTCCAAAGAGCGGTCGACCGCGGGCATGCCTCCGATAACACGAAAGGTCAACGAAAAACGGCCTCTCTCATTCTCTATATACGATCGATTCTTAGCACAGCTGGAGGCGCAAGAACAGGCCAGGATTGAAGCACTAGGACATAGCGTATCGTCAAAACGTGCTCCATCAATATTTTCTGTATCAACACAGAAGTCATATAATGGTCTCAAGAGCAGCTTCAAGAGTCATTTCAAACTGCGGAGAAACAAAGCGTCTACTGGAGAACTGATGTGAGCATATCCTTTGGTACGTGTTACGTTTAACTGACACGGCACAGGTCCTGCGTCTGCTGCCGGGACGAGTTCAAGGCCCACAAAGCTCTGCATACGCTTCCCTGCTCACATAGATATTGCGATAAATGCCTGCGGGTTCTCGTTAAGCAAGCATCATCTGATGAGTCAAAGATGCCCCCGAAATGCTGTGGAAGACCAATACCGGGGCCGACGATGAAGTCTGTCTTGAATCGAGACGAGCAACACTCATTCCTGAAGAGTGTCTTACAATTTTCCACTCCTTGGGAGGAGCGGATATTTTGTCCCAATCCTGCCTGTGGCGAGTTTATTCCAAAGAGATACAAGATTGATCCGAAGCATCCTTTCGAAGTTCAGTGCAAACAATGTGGGACGAGAGCTTGTTCGATGTGTAAGAGGGGAGCCCATCGGATAGGTCAGGACTGTCCGGCAGATAAAGATTTGGAAGTCGTTCTTGAGATGGGCGAAAGGAATGGCTGGAGGCGATGCTACAACTGCCGGAACTTGATTGAGCTCACGCAAGGTTGCTCTCACATCACATGCCGGTGCAAGGCCGAGTTCTGCTACATCTGTGAAGCCGCGTATGATCCCGTTATTGGATGCCCAAATTACTGTGACGATGAGGAAGAGCTCGAACGGCGGAGGGTCGAAGAAGCTGTCAGAGCCGCAAGTGAAGCTGCCGAGAAGGCTGCTCAGGAAGCTGCCACCGCAGCCTTAGCGGCTAGTGCACTTGAGGCAATAAAGAGGAGTGAGAATAGTGAGGAACTAAGCGTACTGCGAGAGAAGCAAATCAATGAACGGGATCGATTCAATGATTTTCACCGGAACATGAAATCGGCCATTTGGAGTCGGCATGTGCAATCGAGAGTGGATATACTGGCTCGTTATGATGACTTACAAGCGAAGATGAAGGAGCGGCACACTAAGACGGCAGCACATCTTGAGGATCGGCAAGTGGCGGCTGAGATGGAATTACGGGCGAGTTTGAAGCAGAGTGAGCGCAGCGTACACATTCGCCTCAGGCATATGGAAGCTTATTGCGAAGGTGTTGGGAGAGCGCCGAGCGGCCCGAATCCTGCAAGGGTTGTGACGGAAAGAGATCGTCGTGAATTGAGCCAGCAATATAATCTGAAGAATGATATTGAAAGGTTACATCAAAGTCGGATTAACGTCATGCGGGAGAAGCAGGGGAGACAGATGGAACAATTACAAATGCGGCAGGATGAGGAATTGGAGAAGCTGGCTAGAAAGCAGGCTGATGAGTTGGATGCCCAGGATGAAGCCTTTGCAGACGCAGAAGAGAAATTTACGGAACTCTTTGGAGCGAGGAAAGAGAGGATAAGGAAGAGATGGGCATTAGTAGAGGAGGTGACGAGGAGAAAGATGGAGGCAAGGGATGGCCTGAGATATGCGAAGGTTGGGGATGTGGAGTGGCCTGATGACGAGAGAAGGGAGGAAGCTCTGGAGGCTGTGATTGAGTGACCTTCCTTGACAGCCCCCGAGACAATGAGACCATCTTATTATCACAACATAGCGGTTCTTTATCGATAATCTTCCCTGCGGTTTGAATACGATCTTTTAGACACGCCAATTCGGTTACATATTTTTCTGGAACCCTACAAACTCTCTACATCTACGCAGTCATCACTCGTTCGAATATTGGGTATCATCCCATCATCATAGCTCTGGCGTCAATGACAAGGCGCAGGAGGCGATAAGGCCAAGGGCATTAGAGTGGCATTCTAGCCTCACCGAGATCAGTATATGAATTACGAACTATGCATATATACCCTATAGTGGTAGATAGGAAATTCATTTTTTTTTTGAGAATAGTCATTCCCGAGCTACTTCTAAAAGTCATTGAGACACCTGGAGTTGATACACCTGCTTCCGCTGCAGCAGCGACGATCAACTCACGTGCTCGCTCGCGTCATAAACCGACTGCTTACGTACGTTACACTTACCCACCCCAATCTCTCCTCCATTCATCTCCTCCATCCACTTTCTCACTCTAGCACAATCCAATCCAATCCCAACCCCTTCTACCTTCCCCTTTGCAATCCCCACACCAAAACCACCCACCCTCCGAAAAATGCCCTGCCCCTTCTGCGCCATCAGCGCCGCCTCCCTCCCTCCCTCTCCCTCCCCCTCCAACATCCACAGCCCCTTAGGCTCCTCTTACGTGCTATTGTCGACGCCATCCGTGATCGCGATCCTGGATATCGCGCCCGTGTCGCGCGGGCATACGCTGCTCATGCCGCGCCGCCATTGCGAGACGCTTGCGGGATTGAGCGTCGGGGAGAGCACGGCGCTGGGCGTGTGGTTGCCGGTTGTGTGTCGGGCTGTGGTGGGGGCTGTGGGAGAGGGGGCGTGGAATGTGGTGCAGGCTAATGGTGAGTTGTGGTTTTTGAATGTGAGGGCGTGTAGTTAACTGTGTTGCGCATTTGGGGGTGGTGAAAGGTGCGGAGGAGTTGAGTGCTTGCTTTTGTGATTTGGGGGATGGCTTGGGGGCGCTGGGCTGGGGAGTGGAGGAAGATGAATGTGTGGGAAGTTTGTAAGGAAGAGCGCACTTTGATGGATAGGGAGAGTTCTGAGGTGTTAGGGGCACATGTCTAAGGAGATAGATATGCGCAGCACATCCTCAAAGCTCGAGACATGGAGGAGAAAAAACTCTCACTGACTCTCAGCAACCCTAGGTGCCGTAGCGGGCCAAACGGTCCCACACGTTCATTTCCACGTTATTCCTCGAGAGCCCACTGTCGAATCCCCCGACGAGTCCGGTGCAATAGGCGGCGAGATGACGGATGCGGAGAGGAAGAATTTGGTGCTTGGAGAGGGGCCTAGAGTTTGGCTTGAGAAGGAGGATGGAGAAGCCATCTCTAAGATTGTGAGAGGGGAGATTGCGAAGGAGGTGGAGGCGTTGTTGGAGAGGGGAGAGATGGTGAGAGGTGACGGAGAAGGAGAGATATGGGCGAGGGTGGACGGCGGAAGGTTGAGGCTTTAGAATGTGCCATTATGGAAGTAGCGGTCGTCTATTTGTTTTTCAACATAAATAAAGAGCTTGGAGAGGGTTGATTCTTAGAATGTCCGGAGAAGATGTCCGAGCAAGAATAGAGCTAAGATGAATAACTGTGTTTTGGTTGAGATTTCAAACCACTGTCCATCTTTTTGTTGAGCATAGCTACA